>Ga0265797_10003927_pt1 | contig 23251 bp, 26 predicted proteins | sample P2T30metagenome_FD_192433 | JGI IMG/M metagenome (GOLD analysis project Ga0265797, IMG submission 192433) | Plant litter microbial communities from East Loma Ridge, Irvine, California - P2 T30 | ecosystem: Environmental > Terrestrial > Plant litter > Unclassified | place: USA: California... | reverse complement strand
TCAAACCTCTCCACTAATCCCCCCCTCGTACCCTTCACCACCGCCCCGCCCACAATCCTCCTCTCCTTATCCTCGCCCCGTACCTCCCACTCATATTCCTCGCCCTTCTCATGTGCCCTCTTCTGCTCCCGCACCAACACCTCCTTCATACCTTTCTCTGCCTCGTCAAACCCAGAATACCACGTCCACCACACCTGCCGGCGCTCGTCCTTATTGAACCGAAATCTGACATGGAACTTGTCACCATATGTGCACTCTACGGGCCATGATGTAGCCATGATGTAGACTTTGTCATACGTAGTGGGGTCCCCTAGTTGTGTGGGCCCTGATGCCTCGTCGCGAGGGTAGGCTTCGATGATGGGCCAGGTGGGTGTGGTTGTGCTGCGGATTTGGAGGACGCAGTAGACGAATGGCATCGTATGTGGTCTTGTTGCTGGGAATGTAGGGCGAGTGGATGGACACGTTTTATAGTCGGCGTGCTGGGGCGAAGATTGCTGTTGTGCGCGTGGTGTTGGGTACGTAGACTGGGTTGTCCGCATGAGATTGTGGCAATTGTACATGTTGAGATGACCTGTCTTGTCATGCGGTCATGGATACACAGCTCGGTCCACATGAACGACAATTTTCATCCTTTCCAGAACATGATCGATGTTTGAGGAAGTTATGTATGCGTATACAGCGTCTGCATCCTGGGCGGAATAGGAGGGTAGTTCTGTAGGGGTGTTGGCGTCTATGATTGCCTGAAATTGGGCAATATCCGTGATCTGGGTATCTCATCTCGCGTTCACTTACTGTGGTACTTTCACCCGCCCTCATTCTTCCTCATTCTTCCTCGTCTTTCTCCGCCTTAATTCTTCTTACCCCCACCCAACCCCAAACTCCTCCTCACCCCCTCAACAATCAACCCATGCTCAACCCCATGAATCCTCTCCTCCAACCCCTCCAACCCCTCCCCCTCCCTCAACCCCACCTCCTCCCAAACCACCGCCTCCCCCGCATCCACCTCCGCAATAACCTCATGAACCATAACCCCCGTCCTCCCCAACCCGTCCTCCCTCCCCGCCCTCCACGCCCGCTCAATCGCCCCCGCGCCCGCAAACTCCCCCGGCAGCGCGGGATGCAAGTTGATAATCTTGATGCCTGCGGATGCGATGGGGGACAGGAAAGATGGAGTCACGATGTGCATCCAGCCTGCGCAGACGATGAGGTCGGGAAGTGGGGAGGAGGAGAGGACGATGGATGCGAGGTCGGCGTCGTAGGCTTGTCGTGCGGCGTCGGTGTTGTCAGATTGTTTCTTTTTGTAGGGGACCAGGTTGTGGTATGTTGTTGGTATTGGGGGTGAGGCGGTGCGTGCGCGTTCGAGGCCGAAGGCTTTGAGACGACTATAAGAAGGTGTAAGTATGGGTGAATTCGTAATGTTAAATCTAGATCAGGCGCAGGGAGCAAGAGAAGGGAAGGAATGGGGCATGGAAATGCGCACTTGGATATAACATGTGTAACGCGCGTGTTGGGCAGCGCGCCGGATGCGCATGCGTCGATGAGCGCTTGGAGGTTGGACCCGTTGCCGGATATGAGGACCGTGAGGTTGTGCTGCTTTTCTGCCATGACGGCGGGAGGACGTGAGGAAAGAGAAGGGGAATGTGTGGGTATAGTATTGGATTGGGTATAATGAGAGCTATGGACTCTGTTGACGCGCCGAAGTTCGAAAGTTTTGGGTGGGGTAAAAGATCCCACCCCACCATCTCGGAGGTGCCCCAAAACGCCGCCTGCACGTGCTTTTTACTTTCATACATGCGCCTCGCCTTGAACCATAACTTGAGCGCAAAAGGAGGCCGGGTACCGAGAGCGCTGTTGAGCTCGCCAGACGCGCAGCAGAACTACCTCGAAGCCGTCCAGCCACTACTGAAGCTTCAAGCCCGCGTGCGCTTGTTGCTCGCCACCGACGCGGTTTCCATGTCCTCCCAGTCGTCCTCATCGTCGACGATGGCCCTCTTACGCTTGCTCTTGGGCACTGAGCTGCTGCTGGAAGCATATGCTGCCCTCTTCTCCATGCCCTCCAGGCGCTCCTCGTACTCCTCCTGCTGGTTATCGACGGCCGCCTCTAGCTTTTCCACCTTCTCCGAGACCTCCATTTGATCTAGCGCGTCTGCGTTCTGGCTGTAGATGCGGTGTTTGAGAGCTAGACGCCAAAAGTAGTACTTCCGATCGTTCTCGTTACTTGACTTGGCTTTGCGAGTTATGCGACTCCTAGAGCGATTTGAAGAAGGTATTGTGGAAAGAAGGTGAAGCTCCACCATTCGATAGAACTGTCTCGAAACGATCTTGGTTTCATGACGAAGTTTCTCCAGATCTACGCCGTTACCAAGGATCAGGTTCCGAGGGATAGGTGAGTCTTTTCGAAGCGAGTCTGGTGGTAGCGTGGCAGCTACTGAAAGAGACTGAAATAAAGGCAATTTACGGAGATAGACGATATCGCTATAATCTCGCATGGCATCGAAGGCTTCGCTGGGATCCTCAACAGGGATCTCGAATATGAAGGGTCTGTTGACGAGATCTTCGAAAATGGTGTCGTATAGCCTTGATCCGAGCGATTGACCTTGATATGGTGGGAGGATGAGGAACTGAGATATTCTCTCTCGGGACGTCGTCTCCAGGCGGTTCAGCTTCTCATTCAAGAGGAACGTCTTTGGATCTTGCGATACGCGCGCTGGTACGTATTTCGCGGCCTCTCCATTTGCTTCTGGTGGTGGGGACGGCAGCTGCTTGGTTGCGCGCATGATGTCGAAGGTTGGGAAGATCCAGGATCTATACGATGTAGAGAATCCGGCGAGTGTGTATGGAGAGGCGCTCGATTTAGGCAGCGGCGTGATCTCGTACAGGAGGTAGATGTACCAACGATCGATCGTCTCCTCGTCGTTTAAGCTTTCCGTTGTAGCGCCCTCGATGAACAGCAGCACGAGTATGCTCATATTCTTCCATATTTGCCGCGCCGCCTCGCCGACCAGCGGTGCTTTCCAGATCTCGTACTGCTTGCCGTCTACGCCGAAGCTCCTCAGCCGTTCACCTGGCGGCTTCCAATCTTTTGACGTGGCCTTGGGGTCGTCTGTGGCGGGCGGTTCAGGTAGGTGCTTGCGGAACAGCTCTGGCGAGAGGTCGACCTGGCTGATATCCGGTATGTCCTTGAGCTCCAACTTCTCGTCGAACTGGATCTTCAGCTTCGGTTTCAGGTCGTTTGCGCGGAAATCGAGTTCGATCTGCGGGTTCTTGTAGCCTGTGATGGTCTCTTGTTCGTCGACGACCGTGTAGGTGAAGCTTGGGTTGAACGAGTCTTCGAAGACGCGCTCATGTTCGCCGTCGCTGCCTGGGCGGTACAGATTGAGGTAGAAGCACTCATTGGCGCCGGTGACCCCTACATTGTATCAGCAAGCACTCTCGAGGCTGCTTTGCGGTACGTGCGACCTCACAGCATTGAGCACAAAGATAGAGTTGCTTCACTTACAGTCGTCGAGATCCATGGTCATTTTGCGCGCGTAACTGAAGCTGAGTGTCGGCGGGGTGGAGAGTCGTTGGGTAGGTGGATAGCAGCAGTCAGGCGCGTCACAAGTTGACGGCTGTCTTAGCGCGACGGCACGCGTGGTCAGCATTCAGCCCTATGAACCCCTGCCCCGAAGACACTTTGCGGAGGACACCAAGCCACCCCCGAGAGCACCATTGAGTCCAGCACCACGCCGCTAATACCACCGCCTCTCCCATCTGCCACTGCCCGCATGCATACGACTGATGAGGCATGGATAGCATAAACTGACGACTGCACACTCCCTCTTTCGTTTCTGTTCAGCGTGTCTCTTCCCGGCCTCTGCCACATTCACATCATACACGCTTCACCATGTGGGACGGCTTCTTCATGCTGCTCGCCCTGGGCGCTATAATGGCCATTGCGTGAGTCGCCGGCCTCCATACCCTTCACTGGCCTTATCCACGTCAATCTAACGTCCCCAGCTCCTTCATCGCCGGCATCGTACCGCTCTCCTTTTCCCTCACTCCACGGCAGCTCCGCACTCTCACTCTGCTCGGCGCCGGCGTGCTAGTCGGCACCTCGCTCATAGTCATCATACCCGAGGGCATCGAAACAATGTACAGCGCAACCGCCCACGTGCACACACAGCTCTCGCCTAAAGCTATCCAACCCACCATCCCGTCTCCCTCGAACCTCAAAGACGCCATCAAGCACGCCGACGACTTCCGTACATGGAAGCGAGCCGACAACACTGCCGACTCAAGCCTTCTGTCCGCCGACGTAGACAATGCCCCTCCAGACTTCTCCTCCGACAAGACGGCCATCGACATTCAGATGAAGAAGACGGCCGCCGCTAAAGAGAAGGAAAAAGACAAAGGTGACGACGCACACCCACAGAAAGGCGGTGACGACGACTCGACAGAAGGCCACAAGGAAGGCCACACACGCGTGCACGCACCCGAAGACGACGACGTCCTCTCGCACATCGACCACGACCAGGACTCGAGTCCACACGCGTATATCGGCGTTGCGCTCATCCTGGGCTACATACTCATGTTTCTGGTCGACCACCTGCCAGACACAATCGCCGCGAGCAAGCCAAAGTACATGCCCATGCACATATCGCTGTCGAATCTGCACCGCGGACCGCACAACGCTTCGTCCCTGAGTCTAAACGGCATGGCGTCCGAAGCCGTAACGCCCCTCGCAACACCTATGCCACCACACCTCGCGCCCAAAAAGACCTCAGCAACGACAATCGGTCTCGTCGTGCACGCATGCGCCGATGGCATCGCGCTGGGCGCAAGTTCCACAGCACCATCCACCTCATTATCCCTCGTGATCTTTTTCGCCATCATGCTGCACAAAGCGCCTGCCGCCTTCGGCCTCACATCAGTCCTCCTAAAACAAGGTCTCTCGAAAAAGACCGTCCGCGCCCATCTCGCCATCTTCAGCCTCGCCGCCCCAGCCGGTGCGCTCGCAACATGGGCGATTGTACATGCCATTGGCAGGGGTAGACTAGGCGGCGACGACAGTCTGAAGTGGCTGACCGGGTGGGTATTGTGCTTCTCGGGAGGAACCTTTTTGTACGTCTACATCTCTTCCTATCCTTCTTCTTTTTCTTCTCTCCTCGACGCAAGCGAGTTGCTAATCGACAAAACACAGATACGTAGCAATGCACTCCCTAACCGAAGCTACAACCACACACTCCCACGACGACCCCACCGTAAACGGCTACATGGACGCATACCCGGGTGCAAAAAGCCTAACCAAAATCGACATAGGCGTCGTGCTATTCGGCATGTTGTTCCCGTTGGTCACGCAGATAGGACATGCGCATGCACATGCGCACTGAAGAAAATGTATATAGCATATGCAAGGCGTTTGAGCGCGCTGTTGGCTTTTGGGCGCCAACTTGGCCTGGCTTGCCCTGTTTTATGATACCAAGGTTCTGTTGTACTGTAGCATATTTTGGAATGGAGGTATATGTATACTGCGAGTCTGGGTGATTGGCTGATGTGATGTGTTAAATGATGTATTGACATGTAAAGTTGGTGTGATTACTGACTTGAATGTCTATATGCACACTTTGGCATATAGTCAATGATGTTCACTCTCTCGTGGTTCTTCACACCAGAGCAAAAAGAGCATGGCATGACTCCATGGAATTACTTAATTCCTGTCTGCTATCTTATATCACAAAGATTCACAACCCGTCATCATCCCGCAGTCAACTATTTTTCATATACGCCTAATATTCCACCCATCAATTCCACGTGCCTTAACGCCTTGATCACCATACATCTCCTTTAACCTTCCTCCCTAAATATGAATCCTAAACCTCTGCTTCACCCCCTTCCGACACATCGGACACTTGGTCGGCCGCACCGGCACATGACTATGCTTAACCGGTACCACCACATCCGCGCACCACTGACACATACACATATGCCCGCACGGCAGCAGCGCCACATCCGCCAGCTGCTGGTAGCACACCTGGCAGGCCAGCGTTTTGGTCATTTCCTCGTCGGTCAGCGGTTCCGGGCGATCGGGCTGGCTGTCCAGCGTGTGGTCTTCTGGTATGTAGCGTGCGCGCGCCGAGGCAATGGCGTCGGTCGCGAGGCGCAGGCGTTGCAGCTCTGATGTTATTTGCGAAATGGACGTTTGTACTTGAGACATGCCGTTTCCCTGGGAAGAAGTGGGTCGGTTTGCGTTATACTGGCGCTCGAGGTCGTGCTCCGAGTCTCCGATGAGTTCGAATTGGCGGCGCAGGTGATCGAGGTCGTCGTTCCGGTTTTGCGTGGTTGTTCTAGGCGTCCCAAGGATTCGGTTTTGCGTACTTGTTCTGGGCGTGCCGAAGTGGAAGAGGGGCCCGCTGGTCATGGGCGAGCGGCTTGGGCGCGTGCGTGATGTGGGTGAGGCGGAGCGGTTGTCGGACGAGGATGGGGCGAGGGCGCGGGAGAGGTTGCGTGAGCGCAGGGCTCGGAGGGCTTCTTCGCCGGGGAATTCGTGGCGTCCTGAGACCGGGTTGGCGGATGGGTTGTGTTCGGGTCCAGGGGATCTCGATAGATGCTGACGAAAGGCGATCCGTCGTAGTGCTTCCTCTTGTGCACGAAGAAGTTCTTCTGCATCTGGATGGGTTGATGAGTCGTGATCTGCTCTGGAAGGACGAGGTGTGAGGCGCTGGGAGATGAGCACGCGAGGTCTTGAAGAACTCTCGCTGTCTCCGTTGGCTTGTTCTCTCCGCGGCGTATAGCTCCAGACATTGTCCTCGGCCTCGAGTTCAAGATGTTCTGCTGAGTCTCGCATAACGCCCCATAGCAGCTGTTCTTCGATCTCTCGCCTCTCTTGGGCTGAAAGGCCGTCGAGCGGTGGCGGGGCCGTAGTGTCTGTGGCTCTCCGCTCTTCAGCTTGTCTATAGCGGTCGTCGGCTCTGTTGAAGATGGTGGAGAGTGGAGACTCGTAATCTTCTTGCTGGAGTTCTTCGCGCGTGCCGAATGTGCGTGCGAACTGTTCTCGACGACGCTGATCGCGAGCTTCTATTCTGCTCATGGGTTGTGATTGTGGTGCTGCCACTTCTGTTGGCTGTGCTGTGCCTACAGATGGCGTCTCGGAGTCTAGGGGCAGTCCCTCGGCTTCGACTTCTGCAAGCAGATCATCCATGGCCGACTCCAGACTTCGCTGCGGTTGTGTCTGTGCTTCTTCTTCTGAAGCCAGTCGCTCTCTCCGCAGCCTGTTCTCTTCCCGCTGTGCATCGTTGGCAACACCAGCTCGCAGCTGATCCAGCGTCCGAGGCAGAAAGCCTGGACTGACCTCCTTGAACGGCTCCCCAATCACGGGCATACGCTGCTCAGTCCCATCTTGCAGCTTCGCGACCCTGTAGCCCTGGTGGAACTCATTCCAGCGGTCCAAGAACTCGCGCTGGTCTGGTATCTCTGGCACACGTGTCTCTGCTATCGCGAGCGGCGGATCTGTGGCGGCGAGGCGGTTCGTCCAGAACTCTGGTATCCCATGTCAGCACCACTGCCAGATAGAGCTCTATGATCAAACAAACATACCCTTGCAGAACCAGCAGTAGCCTTGCCACCGTGTGCCTCTCTGAACGAAGCCAATGCCGTCAATGTAGACCCTGTATGTCCTTGAGTGCGCCCGCTCGTCTGCACATGCGCAGCAGTTGAGTGTGGACGTCAGGCGGCACGATGTCGCTAGCTTGTGGGGACAGTGATCATCGAGCCTCGGGCAATCCGCGGTGAGCGTGCCCATTGTCTGTGTTCTCGCCTCAGGATGTTATTTTGATGCAGCTGGCGGGTGGATGGTAAGAAAACGCTTCAGTGTGATTCAGACGAGGACTGAAGCATGAAGCCATGCATCTGCGAGAGGTGAAGTCGGTGGCGGCGTTAACGCGTTGGAGCCGATGATGCAGGTGAGTGGGGCTGCCGAAGTGGAAACCGCGACGATCGCCGCTCCTCCTTCACTACCAACGCCTGGCCAATCATATGACTGCAGTCATCGAGAGCAGCATCAGCCTCAGGCACGGATGCAGTCACAAATATAAAGATCAACCTTGACGAGGCTCTATGACCGACACCACACGTCCGCACCCTCTACCGCAGCGATGGAGCAAAGTGCCCCAATCGCTCTGAACGAGCTCGACGGCAAAACGCTCGATCCAGCAGTCGCTATATCACTTCCAGATAACCTCAGCCGCGACCAGTTTTATTCACTGCTACCATGTCTGTCCTCAAAGACATCTGCGCCCGCACTGGGCTTTCCAGCCTTACAGAATTGGCTCAAAGGGCTCCTCAACAATTTGAGACTTCAACATGACGAGCATCACCCATACCACAAGCACCCATACCGGCTACGCGAGATCAACATCCAAGCCGTAGACTGGTTCTCCAGCACAAAGATTGGCTTCATGAAACTGCGTGCAAAAATAGAAACAGATCCATACATCCACGATGGCGAGAAAGAAGCTAGGTCAGACTGGCTACCCGGCGCCGTCTTCCTCCGCGGCGGGAGTGTTGCAATGCTCGTGAGTCCCAACTCACTTCTCGACACATCGAGCAAGACTAACCAACTCCAAAGATTATCATCCAACCAGAAGACGCAAAAGGCGAAGACGACAAACACGTCATATTTACCATCCAGCCCCGCATCGCAGCCTGCTCCCTCGCCTTCTCCGAGATTCCCGCCGGAATGCTCGACGGCAACTCGTTCAAAGGCGCTGCCGCAGCTGAATTGCAAGAAGAATCACACCTCACCGTCAAGGAAAATGAGTTGATCAATTTGTCTGAACTAGCTATCAATAGTCACGACAGCACCGCGAATACAGAGTTACTCCAATCAGCTATCTACCCCAGCCCTGGCGCCTGTGACGAATTCATTCCAGTCTTTCTGTGCCAGAAACGCTTGACGCGTCGACACATGGAGTGGCTGAAGGGCAAGGCGACGGGGCTGAGAGATGAAGGGGAGAACATCACGCTCAAGCTTGTGCCACTAAGTCGGGCGTGGAGAGAGGGAGCGAGGGACGGGAAGACGTTGGCTGCGTTGGCGTTGTATCAGGGACTGAAAGGGGAAGGGATGTGCCCGGATGTGCCGCGTGAGACGGAAGAGGAGCCTGAGGAGATTAGGAGGCAGGAGGGGGAAGAGGGAGCGCGGAAGAGGGCGAGGCATTGAGACGTGGTGATGAGATACCCGTAGTGTGATGATGATGCTCGAATCAAACTTCATATGCCTAGGTTTGTGAATGTGGAGAAAGCTTATAGAAATCTCTGTCTTCAATTCCTCTCATCATCCCTTTTCACACAGAATGCGTCACACGTCCCCACACAAGCTCACAAACCGCTCAAAAAAAATTCACAACAACCATCCTCCCGGCATCCCTCTCCACCGTCCACTGCGGAAGCTTCTTCTCGCCATAAATTACTCCAATGTACCTCAAAAGCCAGTCTCCCTCGTTGATTCATGCTCCTGTACGCCTCTGTAACCGCAGCAATACACGCTTCAGCGTATAGCCTTACATCTCGATGCTGAGAAAGTCGGAGATTGCGTGGCGTGGCGTCGAGGCGCTTTCCATGGGCGCTGGATGAGTATATACGCTTTTCTTAGTATGGCGATGCTTGTGGTCGGATCGGGTGGGTTTTCATCAGATAGATGGTTACTGGGCATGTCGAATGCCAATATCTGGGCTTCGTATACAATTTTCTTGGTCGCGACCGTATATCCATTTAAGCTCAACTCGTCGCTGATTAGTTTGCCTCTATGGTCTCCAGATCGCACAATGTGGTCGTAATTGTGTTCACACAGATATCGTGTGTCTGCTATGTTGGAGAAGACTTCGGAGAATTCGGTGAGGGCGGGGTGATAGGGCGCTGATATGGAAGCGTGGATGAAGAACATGCCGCTTGTCGTGCCTTTCGGAATCTAGGAAGTGTGGGCGCAAGTTGGAGGTAGTGGTCATGACATTGCGATCGCTGGGGTTGAGAAGCTGCCACGATGATGGAGTTGATGGGCGTGTGATGTTGTCCGGGTCACAAATGCCTGATAGCTTCAATCAGGCGCCGTTACCAATTTTGTTGGCCTTCCGATCACGCGGACATTCCGTGCTGGGGTGGTGCGTCTTTTTTGGTAGATCCGGTGGAAGGGTCACCGATGTTGATGATCAGTGCATCATGAAGGTTGACCCAGTACACACGAGCAAACTTCCGTCAAGGTATGCCCATGTTGCGACGCGAATCATTCAGGTCTTGTGTTCTTTGGAGGGTCTTGATCGCACCTAGGGTAACGATCAAATCAACCGTGTCGTAACGATGGTGCGCAAATGCCGACTATCTAATGTTTATATCCGTACGTCTCCCAGGGAGTATCTATCAGACCAGGCAGGCCGGAACTGTTTCTTCATGTGCGACATGAGGTCGATGAGTGATGCAGATAGCATGGCCGAGCTCGGCCATTTCCAGGACGACAACTGGAGAACGATCAATGCGTTGGAGTAGAGCTGGATTAGGTCACCCCCGAAGATAATGGGTATGTTCTGGATCAGGACACAGCCGGCTCGGTAGACCCAGTGTGGTGTTACGAAAACGTGGATGCTCCCCAGACTGACCACCGCTTCTCTGGGAATGTGTCAGTAGACATGTCTCGAACGTGGTGATCTGAGGTAGACTTACAGGACGTGCCAAGCGCTCCCCCACACTGGATTCAACAGGAGATGCGTCATGTGGAGAAACATGCGAACAATGGGCATGTGGTCCCCCTTCTCATCCAAGCGCGGAAGAAGCCTTTTTATTTGCTCTTTTGTTGCGAGATCAGCCTTGCGAAACCGGTTCTGAAGTCTAAACAGCGAACACATGAACTCTGCAGGCTGATTCTTGTCGAAACACAGTTCAGATTCCTACATCATGTCAGCCGGCACGTTCATGTCTCGCAATGAGGCTACAAACTGGCTCTGGGAACAACGCAGGTCGGTCCAGAGTAGACGCGACCTGATTCTCCAAGCTGAATATCGTCATGTGCATGTTGCGAAGGACTTCAACTTCAGTTGATTGTAACTCTTGCAGCTCAGCCTTCGCCTCCAGATCGAACGCCAGTCGCGCCGCTAAAGCAATTTGCTGGCCCACGTTTCCGGACTTTGGGTCGAAGCTAGAATGAATGGCAAGGAGCAAGACCGCTCTCAGTGTGGCCATATTAGGATCCATTGTTGCTGCTTCAAGATGCTCCATGGCTTGGAGATAGTAGTCACTCGCAAGCGAGCGGTATTTCAGCGAGTTCACTTGATGAAACGACACGCGTCCTTTGAGGTTCCAATGGGGGTCTGGATTATGCTTCTCGCCGGTGTTGGGAAGTATATAGCACGCGATGGAATAGATCATGTTCAGAGAGAAGATCTCTGTAGGCGTCAAATCCGCCGGAACATCCTGCACGAGATATCGACCAACCGGAAGAGACACGTCCAGGATTGGATACACAGGCTGGATCGTTTCGAGATACAGAACCAAAAGCTCAAATTCCTTGGCCGGTGTTCTCGTCCAGGTCAATTGCCAGTCATCAGAGTCGTCGTTGATGACAGGCGGAGATTCGACCCTTCGTGGCTGCAGCCTGGGTGACTTTATCAGGCATGCACCCGCACCAAGATAGCGGTAGCTATCACTTGCGTAGGCGAAGTGATGATCGTAGTGCACGTACGGTTCACTCGGATTTGGAGGCTCGATCTTGACCACCATAGATCCATCACTGCTGCTCTCTGCTGGCGTTGCGGGGGAAGGATGTTGGTGCGGCGAGAGTCTGCGCACATGATCTACGAGCTTTGAAATGTAGCTGCAACGATCAGTTGTGGGCACGAAGCAATGTACATGAATCATACCTGCGCGCTAGGAGTTCCTGGCGTCCATGGTCGTAGAAGACGCATTCTACACCAGCCTTCATGCACTGTCTGCGTAACAGTGAGCAGGCGAGCACGTAAGGTACTAGGACGAGCGAACATGACATAATTGGAGAATGAAATCGACGTGAAGAAAGCACTCTAGGTCCACCCAAGTTCACAACCTATAAAAGGGCGGTCTTCATGTCTGTTTGCATTCTTTGCTGTGCTCGCTCGAAGCTGGTAACAGGCAATACCTCGTACAACCGCGCGATTGCTTACCGGCATTTGGGTAGAAACGTGTCGCATCCGCGTCGACAATCCCTACAGCGTTTACATGCAGGCAAAGACTAAGCACGACAAGTAAGCCTCGAATTTCTCCAGCAAGAAATCATCAGGGGTCGTACTTCTATCAGCTTCTCCAGGTCCAGTGGCGGAGGCTTGCTGTCGGGGCTGAACGCCATCTGACAGAGGCGGTGGAGTTGCGGCGTAAACGAGTCGTGGAGTACGGTGTGTCACACACTGCCATCAACACTTGGGCAGTGGAATTGCAGACCAGGCGATGGCGTTCGTGTGTCGCGAAATGTCAGTGGTGTGGTGTGTACTGGGCGAGGGGAGACCTTACTTCAATCGACAGGGATCATCGCCCAGAATCGGTTGGTGCGATCTGCAGCCTGCCTGCGGGTCATCAGCGGCTCGAGATTATTAGCAAGCACGACAACACTTCATCTACTTGACGTCTCTAGCTATCGCTGTGAGTTGGGTGGTTCTTTAAGATCGTAAGGGTTGGATGTACATTTGTTGTTTGCGACACCACGGGCCTCTACGATCGTTACACGCCGCTCATCATGGGAGCGCGCTGCGCATACGCGACACCACGCTTTGACGATGAATAACCGAACGAAGGTGAGGCGACGAGTGTTGGCGTGCGCGAGATGTCGCAAGAGGAAATTGTCTTGCGATGGAAAAGTGCCCGCGTGTACGCGATGCCTCGATGCTAGGTGAGGCGACTGAAATCGGCCCATTCATCAATGTGCTAAGGCTCCAACAGTGTTCCCTGTATCGGGTTCGACAGTTCCACCGGGCAAGAGGCGCCCCGAAGTATTGCGGACTTCTTGGAGGCACACATTGCCAGCCTCGAGCAACCCGGTCTCACATCACTCCAAGGCTCTTACCAAGCCATGGCCACTTTAGCATCACCGGCCGACTCTAGCGAGATGGAAATTCCGAGACATATCGTGACCGAGAAATGTACTTTCGCAGACAGCTTAGTAAACCTGGTAATGGACGATTGCACGCCGAATTTCCTCGGAGTGTCCCATGCTATGCCACTGCTGCAGTGCGTGGTTAGAGGAACACAGCTTCCTTCGAAAAAAGGCCCGGTTGGCTCCAATGATCTGAACGAGAACCACCCAAGGTCAATTCTCAATCCCCAGCCTACGATGGTTTTGTTTAAAAGGATCATCCCGGATGAGGTCGGCGCCAACCAGCTGTTTCAAAACTACCTCGACAGAGTCATCACACAATATCCCATATATCACAGGAACGATGTCACCGCTGCTTTCAACTCCATATACCACCGCACGGCTGCAACAAAGGGCGAATTCTCGGTCCGCAACCAATACATAATATGTATCATCATGGCCATTTCTCTAAGCACAACAGCTAGAAGCAATGTGCAGAAAGCCAACGAAATCGCTTTCCAACTGGTACGCCATGCGATGCAATGGATACCCGAGGTTGCTACAAACGACATTCCTGGGTTGCAGGCTATTCTGCTTCTCACCCAATACATCTTCTTGAACCCTCGGATGGCAGATCTTTGGCTTTTGACAGGACTCATTAGTCAAGCAGTCATCGACTTGGGTCTACACCAAGAGCTACCGAATGATCCAAGTGTAACCCCATATCAGCGGGATATGCGTCATCGCTTGTTTTGGTGTGCATGGGAGATGGAAGCCGGCGTGTGCTGCATATTCTTACGCCCCACCAGCTTGCCCATCAGAAACATTGACATCCCGTTTCCCCTTGAGATGGACGACACAGCCATTACTCAAGCGTTTGTGGACAGGTCAGGACGGATCTCCAAGTTCACGCAGCGTATTATATGTCGCTTCCGGCTGATCGAAGCCGAAATCGTATCGGTCTTGTGGCACCGCGATCCGATACCGACAGATCTTTCTATGGATCAGTGGGAGCAAGGATGCATCAATGCCATGTCCCTTTGGCGGCAAGAGATCTACGCATCAGCTCAGGCCAACAAGGATCATGGCCTGGTGCAAAGATGGAGAGAGATGGTGCTTTACTCGGACATCGCGTTTCCGTACATACTCGTGTTGTTATATCGACCTTCGCGGTTTAATCCAGCGCCAACGACGGACCAAACAATGGTTGCGCTAGCCAACGCTGTCAAGGTCGCTGATGGCTACTATCAGCAATCGGAGGCCGAAGCAGGACGTATCAAATACGTCTTTCATCCATGCCATCACGTCTTCAATTGCGCACTAGTCTTCCTGCAGGGACTGCAAAAGTGCAAGCAGGAGGTGTCTGATACTTACTCATGGAACAACGTCGAAGAGTGGCTCAATATGTTCGCGAAGTGCTTCTCATCGATAGCGGAGCGTTGGACAGCCGCGAAACGTTGCCTGGAAGAGTACGATCGGCTTCTAGTACCGATTAAGAAAGAATACATGGATTTCTTGGCCCAAAAGGCTAGCATCCAGCAGCAGACCCTGCTAGTAGCTACGCCGACGGAAGAGCGCAACTTCTACCACTATCCGCCAATGGAACCGGCTCATGATACGGCGGTCATCGACGAGGCTTACAACTTCTGGAGCGTCTTCAATCCGACCACAACGAGCGACACGACGGATGCAATGGGCTCGATAGTGTACAACGCGCCTCCGCAAGATTGGAACGCGGAATTTTCTTTGCATTCAGATCCCATGCAGTAATTTCGAGTTTTTGTCATCTCGCGATTTAATTCTCTAGTCCCTGATTTGGCGTCATGCTGTGACATCATCTCAGCTTCGGCTCGGTGTTGGCAGGCGGGTCCTCAAAGTAGCATCGAATGTTTTGCATATGGAGGTGCTCGTACCCATTTGTCAACCTTCAGGACCCACTGAACGTCAAAGCTGGTGAATGAAAGGATACATGCGTCTTCGGAGTATTCAGGATGAGGTCGACAGTTCATTATCTTGTCATTGCTTGGAGACGTATCAACAGCAGTTTTCGACCCTCTAAATTCAGGCGCATTTTTTCAGTGACACTGACGAAAGATGGACACCGACAACACCCTAAAGATCAACGCCTCCCTCTACTTCCACGCCCTGCAACTTCCCACTCTTGAACTCGTCCACAATTCTTTCCATCGTAACCCACTCCACACCATCGTGTCCATTCAACCACTCAATAAACCTTTCATGCAACAACAGGACCTGTGGCTTCCCACTAACCTGCGGATGAATACTGATCGGGAATATGAAGCTACCGTCCTCAGGGCACTCACGGTACAAGTACTCAAATTGCTCTTTCCACAGGCGCTCAATAGTCGCGGTATCAACGTAGCCGTGCGTGCTAGCTTGGGTCAAGGAGAGCTGAAAGGGCGGCCAGTCGTCTAGGTGCCAGTTTGCTGGAATTTCGACAATTGAGGAGGATTTGAGGGTAGACATTGGGGTCATCCAGTGGGAGGCGGGCTTGGAAGTATCGGTCTCGGTGTATGTGGATAGGTGTGGGGCGGGGAGGTAGTAGGGTTGGGAGTCATGGTGCATGAATGAGTGGTCGTACTCCTACTGGTTGTCAGCGATATCATCCGATGTGGTTCGAAACAGGGCCAAAGTACGATTCCGAATTCTTCGAGTAGCTTGACAGTCTCCAGACTTGTACTCCACGCCGGCGCCGTCCACCCTCTCGGCCTCTTGCCCACCAAATCCGTCAACACGTCAATGCTCTTTTTGAGGACGTCGCGCTGCTGCTCCTCGCTCAAAGTCGAAACAAATTCGTGGGTGTAGCCGTGCAGCCCGATCTCGTGGCCTGCATCGACGATTCTGCGGATCTGCTTGGGGAACGACTCAGCGGAGTGTGCGGGTGTAAACCTAGAAGGATAGTTTTAGCATGTCCTTCATGTTTTCGAATCAGTTTGAGAAGGACTACAAACCATGTGGCCTTGATGTTGTACTTCTCCCAGAGCTTGAGCAGGCGGTCTATGCCGATTGTGGCGCCGAAAACGCCGCGTGATATATCTGTTGGGTTGGCTGGAGCGCCAGTCTTGGTGTTGAGCCTGGGAGTGAATCATTAGGGAGGAAGGATGGGAATGTGGATGCATTTGCAACTTACCAGCCGGCTGCTGCGTCAATCTTCAAGATGATTGACGAGGTCAGTAGTGTTATGCCTCGTTTTACTGTACAATGTCACTACATACGTCTATCCCATACGAACACAAGACTCTTTTCGGCATTTTGACTTTGACAGAAGTCGGGTTCGGTGGAGTAGTAAATTGTAGGATTCAAGGCAACGTGAACATTCAGAAACCTTTTCTATGGAAAGAACTTCCATTCAACTGTACCTTTGTAAGTGACTTTGATTAATACCTACCTATGCCCCACTGGTGGTTCAATCGTGACGTCGCCCCCTGCCACTATACCAGCCAACGGCGAACGAACGGCTACCATGGCTCCGGAACCCATGTCAGGAAGGTGCAAGAAGTCCGCCGCAGGATGGTGAACTATCAGGGTAAGGCCGAGGCTTCGCGTATGTACGCTTCATTGTAGCGTGCGAATGGCGGATCAGGGAACGCGCGGGGCTGCATTAGATGCGCAAGAAGGCGCTTTTGAGGGGCAGACGATCACCCAACACCCAGGGGCTCGCAAGTGGCAATACATGAGACCGATGCTTACGTCTCCGTGATCGATGAAGGTGTCACAGAACTGTTACATTCTTACTTTGCATGATGTTGTTTGTTGAATGCAGTGGGACACCTTTTGAGGTTTGTTTTGTGTGACGTCATTTGAACTTCTCACTGACAAACTGTAGATCGGCTTCAGGCACGGTCGAACCGCAAAGCTTCAGATTAGCCGGTGCATCGAGTTTTACGCCGGGCTGTTCCTCAAAAATTGCAAAACATCATGGCCAGAGGTTCAACAACTCGCATCCAAGTTTGAGAAGTCCGCAAAGCAGAAGTGGCCTGCGTACCATGAAGAAATGCGAGGCATCTCCGAAGGCGCCGGCAGAGATTTGTTGGACATCGTGGCGCTGAATGTACGCACGGAGATCAACTTCGGACTCTTCAGTGATGGCTGCACTGCGTTGTCATGGCAGACTGAGGGACACGCGTGGCTGGGACAGAACTGGGACGTGAGTCGCATACACTTGCGGAAGGTAGTCAGGAATGTATTAACAAAAGGTAGTGGATGACCGAGCAAAAGCGAAATCTCATCATCTCCAAGATCACCCAAGCCGACAAGCCCACCATAGTTCAAGTCACAGAAGCAGGCATCATAGGCAAGATCGGCTTCAACAGCCTAGGCGTCGGCACACTTCTCAACGCCATCAAGGTGCATGGCGTTGACGAATCTCGTATGCCAGTACATTTTGGTCTTCGTATGGCGCTCGAAAGCAATTCGGTTCAAGACGCAGTGAAAAAACTCGAAAGCCACGGCATGGCATCGTCAGCGCACATACTCATCGGCGACCCGAACACAGCCATTGGCCTTGAGTTCACAAAGTCGACTTTTGCGCATTGCAAGCCCGACGATTCTGGCCGCGTAGTCCACGCAAATCATTTGCTACTGGAACACTCAGGCGAGATTGACACGGTGTGGCTCAAAGACTCGCTGGAACGGGTACCTACGATGAAAGCTAATGCCTCGAGGTTGGAAAACGGAGCAAGCTGGCAAGAAGTGAGTGTGCTGTTTGAAGACGAGCAGAATGCACCGGGGTCCATTTGTAGAACGGAGACAGAGGAGACTGGCAGTGGGACTTTGTTCAACATTGTTATGGATTTGAAGGCAAAGAAGGCGGTGGTGAGGTTGGGTAGGCCGACGGAGGCGGAAGAAAGGATCGAGTTGGAATTGTGATGTACGTATGTAGAAATCAGTGCTTTAGCAATATATAGGGAGTGAATATGCTTCGTGGGTATCGATACCATCCTCTCCGCTGTCTCGAGCCCAGCCTTTGCCGCTACGTATCAGCCGCAGGATAATTTAAACAGCACGAATTGGCTTGAGGCTTTCAGCTTCGGGACGACACACCCTGATAATGGCTTCGTCCAATATCTGGAAAAACCGGCTGCGATAAACAGTAGTCTCTATAGAACTGTGGGATCTTCTGTCTATGTCGGTGCCAATTACACAACACCCTTGAATGTCGCAGTAGGGCGAGGTCGTGCGAGCGTGCGAATGAAAAGCAACAAGGTTCACAACCAGGATCTTTACGTGATCGACATCTCGCAAATGCCTAGTTTCGCTTGTGGGGGTACCAGCTCTTGGGACTATACAATACCAAGGCGGAAGAGACCTCTGGGATAAACCAAGGAGGTTAAATTAAGGAGAAAGAGATCAGAGCTCAAATGATGATACGAAGTCTTATGTTCAATCGCAGTCGTATCACGTATTCAGGGGCTAATGCTGGAAGTCCGCACTGCAACTCCGCAGAATTGCGGTATTCCGCACATGACATATTGTCGCAGCACTTAACGTGCCATCGGTCTGACAGCCAGCGGATCTGACAATCAATCAGGACGGTAATTACGCGTACGCCAAGTGGTCCAGTTCCTACGACAGTTCAGACCGCGCCGAAGAAAATCAGGCAGCCACCGCAGACCTTACATATTAATCCGCCATGGCCGTCATGCACCTTAGCAATATAACACGACATGATTAGTAATGACTTCGGTAAGCTCGGTTATGATGACGAAAATACTCAGCTGACCTTCATTGATTTAGAAATCACATCTGCAGTCCTTGATGCATTTGCAGCTTTCAACGTCGACAAGTCCCTCCTAGCCTTACCAATCGTCTTGAAAAACGACGTTCTCCTGGTACTTCCACCTATACAAACAAGAGATGCAGAAGCGCCGCTTCAGACAGCACTCAATGAAGTTGAATTCGTCCTGGATCATCGGACTCCGATGTACTTGATACTGCGCCAGAACAACTCTGCGACTGCCATCACCTACATTCCGTACCTTGCGAAAGAACATCACCGAGCATACTTCCTGGATCACCGTCATGAACTTGTCGAACAGCTAGGAAAGGAGCACTTCGCTCAGTCATTGATCTGCAAAGAAAAGGGCGAAATTATCGATGCCCGAGCGTGGCAAGAAAGAGACCGCAACAAACAAAATAGGAGCACCGTCTCTGGCCACTTGAAAGACGGCGAAGAATGTGAAGATGGCTGCGAAGGTTGTGGGGTCAAAGATTCGGGCTATGAGCGGACGAAATGCCGTCTTTGCGACCGGAGGATGCAGTACAAGATCGTCCCTGAAGCGTTGGAAGCGCTCAAGACACTCAGCAACCCGGGAAATATTGTGCAGATTGTAAGTGCGCGAATACCTCGAGAGACAACCGCGTTGACAAGTCTAGCACGTCGACATCGCCGCCGAAACACTCGTCCTCGATTTCACCCAACAAGACTGCTCGCCTGCCTCTATCTCCTCTTTCATCTCCAGCACCTCGTCGACATTCACCATCTACCACCACACTGAGCACGCAATTACCTATTTCATCTATCACTCGCCCGATTCTGCCAACGTGCAGCAGCGCATGAAACACACAATGGCCATACCAGGTCTACTCGTGCACGCTGAAGACGTGGGTATCCAGATTGACCAGAAGATCGAGATACACGACCCGGAAGACTTAGTGTTCGAGGAGAAGGATGAAAGAGTGGGTAGATTCAGGAGTATGTATGCGCGGAAGGGAGTGTACAATGGCACCGAGATGCAATATGAGGGGTTGGAGCGGGACAAACAATTTGCGGACAACGTGAGGTAGACAGTGAAGTAGGACCGTTCAAATACATGTCCATTACGGCATCGACGGACACGAGCTCTACCGCCATCTTCATTTGACCTCTCGACCTCCACTACCACTACCACTACCACTGCCCTGACCACCGCACCCACCCGCCAACACCGTCCTCTCAACCCAAGCCCTCTTCATCGCTACACCGTTCTCATCATACACCTTGAACCCCTCCAACGCAAATCCTCCTACAAATCTGACCTGTTCTTCCACCACCGTCCATTTCGGCCATAATTTTGGCATACCAGCCTTCATGTACCTGAGCTTTGCCTCGGCGCGGTGGAAGTCGTGATAGACCTTTCTGGTCTTGTTGAGACGCTCATGGTGGATGGGGAGGTCTTCTTGTATGATGATGAAGGCGTAAGTCTCGGTGTAGCTGGAGTCGAAATACGTGTCGGAGTGGGGATTTTCTTTGGTTTGGATGGAGATATCGACAGCGGGGCCTGGTTTGGAACTGGAGGGTGTTTTTGATACCATGGCCTAAAGATGGTGAGAGACTGGTACATATGCGCTTACATCTTACCTGGTGAGGGACTTCAAGAGCAAGCGGTTTGTACGGCTTGTGATTGGAATCTTGTGCGCGTCTGCTATCATCCGCAACGTCAACAAATGTGCTTGACAAACGCTTGATTTGACAGCACGCGTTGCGATTGCCTTGCTTTGCGATGTTCAAGGCAAGTCTTGGGCTTGAAAAAAACATCGGGACATCTACCTTTAGGACATACGAAACGCTAAGGTGGTGACGCAAATTGTACAAGTTTCTTTCTAGTTATTGTAATTGGAGAAGCAATATCGGAACTTCAGAGTCGTCTACGAAAGATACTGAAGGTAAGAGCGATTTGCGACGTGTAGAACAAAGTCGCGGGAGTTGGCGATGCGCGAGGGCATTTCTATTGCTGGACGATGAGCATCGGACGATATCAGAGGAGATAATCATTGAATCCTACAATTGGAAGGAATGCAAGATGGATTCAGATAACGAGTTGACTCTGACATTCACCCTTAAAAAAAACCACCACCTTCTCAATCCAATACATCCTCCTCACAACCTCCCCACCATCCAGCGCCGTAAACCCCTCCAACGGATCCCCATCATCAACCCTCTGATGCAAGCGTTTAGCCCTAGCACCCGGTACCGTTCCAGGACTACTATTGTAGCCATCCATAATGATCTGCAACTGGTCTCTAGCAGCTCTGAGATCCTGGCGCACGAAGAGCGCGCGGTTCTTGTGCTCGTGGTGCTCTGGGACGTCTTCGTGCATTATTACGAAGACGTTGGTGGTGGTGGAGGTGGGATTATGGGGGGTGTCGGGGTAGAGGTTGAAGTAGGGGTTGGGGTCGGAGGGGGGTATGTCTTTGGAGTTGTTTTTGGAGGTTCCCTTGGATGTGCTGTTTGAGGTGGACTTGGAGTTGTTTTTGGATCTGGCGTTCCTGCTGGGCTGGGACCTTGTGCATGCCATGTATGCGGAGAAGGTGAGATGATGAAGGATAACGTGGCCTCGCGTGGAAGCTTATGTGGCGAGCTGCTTCCATAGCAGTTTGCGTAGCAGCTAGTAGTAGGTGTTTTGTGCTTGCCTTGAGTCAATACAAACAGCCCGCATTCATATCAGTGACAAACAGCTGGACGTGAAAAAATGCGATGAGGCTTTTGTCACTTGTGCGATCCGTTGGTACAGGTAATGTTGTGCTCGAAGCGGTTTGACATGACAGCCACAAATAGGAAACGAAAAAAAAGAAAAGATACGCGAAACTCACTGAGTTGGTGAGATATGCAGTCAAGATGTACAGCCAAAGGTCCAAGGAGATCAAAGTCTATAAGTCACCCGTGTCCTCATCCTCATATCATCGCCGGAAACTTCCCGAATCTCACATAGCAGCGCCACCCCCCAAACACCCATCCCCCAACCTAACCTTCTCAACCCAATACCCATGCCTCCCCACCCCAAACTCATCATACACCTCAAACCCCCCAACTTCATACCCACTCGAAACCCTAGCCCGGGAATCCTGCGTCGTCGAGTTCGGCCAAACAATAGCCACATTATCTCTAATACCCTGCAGGCGCGACCTAGCAGCGTTCAGCGAGTGGTATATGTAACGGGCTTTGTTCTTTTCGTCGGGGTGTGCGCCTGTAGGGTAGAGCTCGTGCATGATTATGAAGGCGTAGCGCTTGGTGTTGGGGGCGGAGGGGGAGGAGGGTTCGGAGTCGGAGGGGCTGGATTTGGATTGGGAAGGACACATTGTGAATAGAGGATGATGATCGTGGGAAAGGGACTGATGGTATGGATGTTTTATGGCGTGGGTGAGGGATGGAGCAAACGGTTTGTGAGACATTGGTGGGTGTCGCGCTTGCCTGGCGTTATGTGTATAGATCACATGTTGACGTGACACACTTGCGTCCCTGTTGGATCCGTTTGTTTCGCCTGGAGGACGACGTGCGGAGGAAAGGATTGCGCGAGCGATGTGTTGGGGTTATCGATATGGTACACATTTGAGCGTGAAGGAGAAAAGCCAGTCTGCCGAGGACACAATATAATCCGCTGTAGCACCTTCATTCCAAAAACACACATCAGCCCTCAATCTTAACCCCAGCTCCTTCCTCTTTAACTTCCACCTTGAACGTCGGATCCACAACACACGCCTCAAGCAGCAAAATCTTCTCGATGAAAATGATCCGCATCCCATTCCCAGCCTCGTCAAAGACAGCGAAACCCCCCATCACATCGCCACGATCTTCCCAGCGATATACACGTCTCCAGGTCCAGGTTGGCTGCAAATTACCCAGGATACACAGTGTGTCTTCGAGCATCGCATTGGCACCGTCGAGAGAGTGGGAGATACATTCGTGCGTCACTCGTCGTCCTTGAGGAACTACCCCGGGTGGAGAGTAAAGTTCCTGTACGACGAGGTAGGCGTATTGTCTTGGAACGGACATGTGGATCCTATAGAGTTGCGGCAAATGGAACGGGTGTATATGGATAATGAAGCGGCTGGAGCAAACGGTTTGCGACTTCCATGATGGCTCGTGATCGTGATTTCTGAGACAAAAAGGATCGGCCGTACGTTCGAGAGCGTTCGGCGTGTTCCGGCGTGATGCTCGAGCACATGTCTGTACGCCTCGCAAGCCTTTTCCTCAGCATCTAATCACAGTCCTAACATCCACATATCCCTCACTCTTCACCATGATCCTTGTAATTTCTCACCAAGGCATCTCCTCTCCAAACCTCCCACCCCCATACCTCTCATGCCCCCCCTCTTCCTCATCCTCCCTCTCTTCTCCATCCCCCTCATGCCCCCACTTCCTCCCCACCCTCCTAACAACCCACCTCCCACCCCCCCACACCCCCGCCG
>Ga0265797_10003926_pt1 | contig 23253 bp, 18 predicted proteins | sample P2T30metagenome_FD_192433 | JGI IMG/M metagenome (GOLD analysis project Ga0265797, IMG submission 192433) | Plant litter microbial communities from East Loma Ridge, Irvine, California - P2 T30 | ecosystem: Environmental > Terrestrial > Plant litter > Unclassified | place: USA: California... | reverse complement strand
CCGTCGCCAGGCTGTACGGCACGTGCAGCAGCGAGCACGACGTCGACAGCCACAGTTGTCCGTCCCGCTTGTCCAGCACGGGCGCCAGCCGGGCCAGCGCCAGGTCAAGGTCCGTGCGCCAGATATTGCGGCCGTCAACGATGCCGACCGACAGCACTTTATGGGCCGGCAGCCAGTCGGCTACGTTGACGAGCTCATGGGCGGCTCGCACGCCGTCCACGTGCAGCCCGGCAACCGGCAGGCGGCAGGCCAGGCTGAGGTTTTCTTCCAGCGGCGAGAAATACGTGGCCAGCAGCAGCGGCGCACCCGCCTGGTTCAGTTGCCAATACGCGTTTTCAAACGCGCCGCGCCAGTTAGCCGGCAGATCCAGGCCGAGGATCGGCTCGTCCAGCTGGACCCACGCCACGCCCATCGCTTTTAGGCGCGCCAGGATTTCGCCGTAGACAGGCAGCAGCCGGTCGAGCAGGGCCAGCTTGTCGTCGACGCCTTTACCCAGCCAGAGGAATGTCAGCGGTCCGATCAGTGTCGCCTTGACGGGATGGCCCAGCGCCTGCGCCTCGGCCACCTCGTCGAACAGGCGCTCGCTTGCCAATGTAAACGTGGTGGTGTCCGCGAATTCCGGTACCAGGTAGTGGTAGTTCGTGTCGAACCACTTCGTCATTTCCAGCGCCGGGCTGGCCGCGTGGGCGTTGCCGCAACTGCACTCGTCGCGTCCGCTGCGGCCGCGCGCCATGATGAAGTAGCGTTGCAGTGGGGACTCTGCCGCGCCGAATGCGAAACGGGCCGGTTCGCAGCCGAACAGCTGAATATGGTTGGCGACGTGGTCGTACAGCGCGAAATCGCCAACGGTCACGAAGTCCAGGCCGGCGGCGCGCTGGGCGGCCCAGTGCTGCGACCGCTGCGTGGCGGCGGTGGCGTCCAGCTCGGCGGCCGGCGTTTCGTCGCGCCAATGGCGTTCCAGCGCGAATTTCAGTTCTCGGCCGGCGCCGATGCGGGGAAAGCCGGGAACGTGGAGAGCAATTTTTTTCATGTTGTCATGCCATTTAAATATTGGTGCAGTAGAGTGTGCGACAATCATTTGAATAAGCCAAACGAAACATTTTGTGCATTCGCATGAATTAAATTCATTCAGCGCTGAACGCCAGGAAGGACCATGTTGGAAATCCGTCATCTGCGCACGCTTGCCGCGCTGCGCTCCGCCGGCAGCCTCGTGCGGGCTGCCGAACTGTTGAACCTGACGCAGTCGGCACTGTCGCACCAGGTCAAACTGCTGGAAGACCGCTACGGCGGCCCGCTGTTCGAACGCAAGTCCGTGCCGATCGGCTTCACGGCCATCGGCGCGCGGCTGCTGCGGCTGGCCGATACGATGCTGCCTGAGATCGAACAGGCCGAACGGGACGTTGCCCGCCTGATGCAGGGCGACCAGGGGCAATTGCGCGTGGCGCTGGAGTGCCACACGTGCTTCGACTGGCTGATGCCCGTCATGGACGAGTTCCGCGCCCGCTGGCCGGAAGTGGAGATCGACCTTGTTTCCGGGTTCCACAGCGAGCCGTCCGAGCTGCTGCGCACGGGCGCCGCCGATCTCGTCATCGGATCGGACTACAGCGCCGAGTACGCCACGTTCCCCCTGTTCCGCTTTGAAATCCTGACCGTGATGGCGCAGAAGCATCGGCTGGCCGGCCAGCGGCGCCTGCAGGCCACGGATTTCGAGGGCGAAACCTTGATCACCTATCCCGTGCCGGAAGAGCGGATCGACCTCATCCGTGAAATGCTGCGCCCGGCCGGCGTGACGTTCCAGCGCCGCACGGCCGAGCTGACGGTCGCCATCCTGCAGCTGGTCGCCAGCCGCCGGGGCCTGGCGGCGCTGCCGAACTGGGCCATCAAGAACTACGTCGACTACGACTACGTGATCGCCCGTCCGCTGGGCGAACAGGGCCTGTGGAGCGACCTGTACGTGTCGGTGCCGGCACCGTTGCGGCAGAAGGCCTATGTCGCGGATTTCGTTAAAGTCATTCGCGAGCAATGCGCGGCAACCTTGGACGGCATCAAGCTATTGTCGTGAACGGGTTTGATATACATCAAACAACGGGGCTATTCAGGCCACCGGCAGCTCGACGGCATTTACGATGAAAGGCGTTGCGGCAGCTCAGCCGCAGTCGCCAAGGAATCGTCATGTTTACGCTCCCCGCCGAATTGATGTACGTGGCACGTACCGCCCTGGAAACGCAAATGGCCGGCTGCAATGCGCTGGCACGCACCGCGCTCGACAGCGGCGCGCATCTGATCGACGTCAACGTGGGTCTCGCGCGCGACCAGCTCGCTGCCGCCACGGCCGCGTCAAACCAGCTGCTGTTCGTCCGCGATCCGCAGGATTGGATCGCCATCGCCGCGGCCCAGCAGCATGAGGCGCTCAACCGCGTGCAGGCTTACGGCCGGCGCGTTGCCGGCGTGGCCAGCGATATGCATGCCGTGCTGGACGAAATGGGCAAGGACTTTGCTGGAACGTTGTCCCGCACTTCGATAGAATGAAAAGCAGTAGCGCTTCGACAACCCTGCTGACTTGACCCGTCAGCGCACTGGAGAATGAAATGGATGATGTAGTTATCGTTGCCGCAGCCCGCACCGCCGTTGGCAAGTTCGGCGGCAGTCTCGCCAAGATCGCCGCGGCGGACCTGGGTGCGCACGTCATCAAGGGCCTGCTGGCACGCACCGGCATCGACCAGAACCTGATCAGCGAAGTGATCATGGGCCAGGTGCTGACGGCCGGCGTAGGCCAGAACCCCGGCCGCCAGGCCCTCATCAAGGCCGGCCTGCCGAACACGATTCCCGGCTATACGATCAACAAGGTATGCGGCAGCGGCCTGAAGGCCACCCACCTGGCGGCCCAGGCCATCAAGTGCGGCGATGCGAACATCATCATCGCCGGCGGCCAGGAAAACATGAGCGCCTCGCCGCACGTGCTGAACAATTCGCGCGACGGTTTCCGCATGGGCGATGCGAAACTGGTGGACACGATGATCGTGGACGGCCTGTGGGACGTCTATAACCAGTACCACATGGGTGTCACGGCTGAAAACGTTGCCAAGAAGTATGACATCTCGCGCAGCCAGCAGGATGAATTCGCGCTGCAGTCGCAGCTGAAGGCGGAAGCGGCGCAGAAGGAAGGCAAGTTCAAGGACGAAATCCTGCCGCTGGAAATCCCGCAGAAGAAGGGCTCGATCGTGTTCGACACCGACGAATACGTTAAACCGGGCTCGACGCTGGATGCGCTGTCCGGCCTGCGTCCCGCATTCAACAAGGAAGGCACCGTCACGGCCGGTAACGCATCGGGCATCAACGATGGCGCCGCCGCCGTCGTCATGATGTCGGCCCGGCAGGCCAAGGAGCTGGGCCTGACGCCGCTGGCGCGCATCAAGTCGTACGCGTCGTCCGGCCTGGACCCGGCCGAAATGGGCATGGGCCCCGTGTCGGCCAGCAAGCTGGCGCTGAAAAAAGCTGGCTGGTCGCCGCAGGACCTGGACCTGATGGAGATCAACGAAGCGTTTGCCGCCCAAGCCTGTGCCGTCAACCAGCAGATGGGCTGGGATACCAGCAAGATCAACGTCAATGGCGGCGCGATCGCCATCGGCCACCCGATCGGCGCTTCGGGCTGCCGCATCCTCGTCACCTTGCTGCATGAAATGGTGCGGCGCGATGCCAAGAAAGGCCTGGCATCGCTGTGCATTGGCGGTGGCATGGGCGTGGCGCTGGCGGTCGAGCGCGACTGAAATACCGCAAGGTAATGCGGCCGCCTTCAGGCGAGGGCGGCCGTCGTTGAGAACGCAAACCAAAAGAGGGGATGACATATGGCACGAGTTGCATTGGTAACAGGCGGCATGGGTGGTCTCGGCGAAGCGATCGGCATCAAGCTGCTCGCGCTGGGCTACAAGGTGGTCACCACCTATTCCCCAACGAATACGAAATACCAGGCCTGGCTGGACCAGATGAAGGAAGCAGGCTACAACTTCGCGGCCTATCCATGCGACGTGTCCGATTACGATTCGGCGCAGACGTGCGTGGCGCAGATCGAGAAGGATATCGGTCCGATCGACGTGCTGGTCAACAACGCCGGCATCACGCGTGACATGACGTTCAAGAAGATGGACAAAGTCAACTGGGATGCCGTCATGCGCACGAACCTGGACTCCGTGTTCAACATGACGAAGCCGGTCACCGACGGCATGGTCGAGCGTGGCTGGGGCCGTATCATCAACATCTCCTCCGTCAACGGTCAGAAGGGCGCGTTCGGCCAGACCAACTACTCGGCCGCGAAAGCGGGCGTGCATGGCTTCACCAAGGCGCTGGCGCTGGAAGTGGCGCGCAAGGGCGTGACCGTCAACACGATCTCGCCGGGCTATATCGGCACGAAGATGGTCACCGAGATTCCGCAGGAAGTGCTGGACACGAAAATCATCCCGCAAATCCCGATGGGCCGCTTGGGCAAGCCGGACGAAGTCGCCGGCCTGGTGGCGTATCTGGCTTCGGATGAGGCCGCGTTCGTGACCGGCGCGAATATCGCCATCAACGGCGGGCAGCATATGTCGTGATGCAATGCGGCACCGCCATTGGCGGTGCTGGCTTTTACGTCGGGGACAGGCACCTGTCTGCGGGTCGTGGACCCACAGACAGGTGCCTGTCCCCGGTTGCTTTTGACTCTTGAGGAAAACGATGACTGCATTGCCTGACGGCGGCCTGGCGCTGTCGCAACTGGACGAACAACTGCTGCAACCCGGCGTCAAGGGCCTGCCCCTGGTCGCGCCGCTGCGCCAGCACATGATCGGCGTGCAGCACTGGAACGTACTGCGTGCGGACACGAGTTTTCCCGTCGCCCTGCTGAAAACGTCCGCGTTGCGGCACAACCTGGACTGGATGCGCGGCTTCTGTGAGCGCCATGGCGCGCTGCTGGCGCCGCACGGCAAGACAACGATGAGCCCGCAACTGTTCGGCGCCCAGCTGGCCAATGGTGCCTGGGGCATCACGCTGGCCAGCGCGACGCAGCTGCAAGTCGCGGCCCGCTTCGGCGTGCGCCGCGTGCTGCTGGCCAACGAGTTGATTGCCCCGAGCGACATCCGGGCGTTGCTGCATCTGCTGCGTGACGATCCCGGCTTCGCACTCATCGCGCTGGCCGATTCGATGGAGGGGGTGGCACGGCTGGCGGGGGCGGTGGATGCCGCCGGCCTGGCGCGGCCGTTGCCGCTGCTGGTCGAACTGGGCCTGACCGGCAAGCGGGCAGGCTGCCGCACGGCCGAGGAAGCGCTGGCGGTCGCGCGGGCGATTGCCGCCGCGCCGGGGCTGCAGCTGGCCGGCATCGAGGGTTATGAGGGTCTGCTCGTCAGCAGCGACCGCGCGGCCGATATAGCACGGGTCGACGAATTCCTGGCCGCGATGGTGGCACTGGTCCGTCAATGCGATGCCGAAGGGCTGTTCACGGGACCGCACATCGTGCTGTCGGCGGGCGGCTCGTCGTATTTCGACCTGGTGGCGCGGCGCTTTGCGGACATTACCGGCACATCGCGGCCCGTGCTGTCGATCCTGCGCAGCGGCTGCTATCTGACCAATGACCACGGCCATTATTTTCACCTGACGCGCGAGCTGGACGAGCGCGAAGGCGGCGGCCCGGGACTGCGCCCGGCGCTGGAAGTGTGGAGCGTCGTGCTGTCGCGCCCCGAGCCGACACTGGCGATTCTCGGCATGGGCAAGCGCGACGCTTCGTACGATATCGACCTGCCGCGCGCGCTGGTGCGGCACCGTCCCGGCACGGCGGCGCCGGTGGCGCTGAACGAAGGATGGCGCATCGAGAAGATGAACGACCAGCATGCCTACCTGCGCCTGCCGGACGACGAAGCGGCAACGCTGCAGGTGGGCGACCTGGTCGGCTGCGGCATCTCGCATCCCTGCACCACGTTCGACAAGTGGGCCGTGCTGCTGCTGGTGGACGACAGCTACAACGTGGAGGGCGCCGTCAACACCTTCTTCTGAGCACCTTGGAAGCCGGACAAAACCGTTACAATCGGGTACTTCGACCCTACGCGAGCGCCCCATGTCCGATCCGTCGCCCTACCTGTTCCCTCCCGTGAGTCCCCTGCGCAGCGGCATGCTGGCGGTGGACGACCTGCATACGATCTACTGGGAAGAAGTGGGCAACCCGCAGGGCATCCCCGTGCTGTTCCTGCACGGCGGTCCCGGCGCGGGCACGTCGCCGCAGCACCGGCGCTTTTTCGACCCGCGCCACTATCGCGTGATCCTGTTCGACCAGCGCGGCGCCGGCAAATCGCAGCCGGTGGGCGAGACGCGCAACAACACGACGCAACTGCTGATCCAGGATATCGAAACGCTGCGCACGATGTTCGGCATCGAGCAGTGGCTGGTGTTCGGCGGCTCGTGGGGCTCGACGCTGGCGCTGGCGTATGGCCAGGCGCATCCCGAGCGCTGCCTGGGCTTTGTCCTGCGCGGCATCTTCCTGTGCACGGCGGCGGAAATCGACTGGTTCATCAACGGTGCCCAGTGGTTCCATCCCGAGATCCACGAAGAATTCGTCGAGGCGATTCCGCCGGCGGAACGGGGCGACCTGCTGCAGGCATATTATTCGCGCATCATGGACGCGGATCCGGACGTCTACTGGCCGGCGGTGCGCGGGTGGAGCCGCTTCGAGGGCCGCCGCGTGTTCCTGATGCCGCAGCCGGTGGAACCGTCGTGCGACAACGTCGACCTGGGCCTGGGCCGGCTCGAAGCGCACTACATGGTCAACCTGGGCTTCTTCGACGAAGGCCAGCTGCTGCGCGACGTCGACCGCATCGCCCACCTGCCGGCGGTGATCGTTCAAGGCCGTTACGACGTCATCTGTCCACCAGTCTCCGCGTGGCGGCTGCACCAGCGCTGGCCCGGCTCGCAAGTCAGGATGGTGCCGGATGCCGGCCATGCGGCCATGGAGACGGGCATCAGCCGCGAGCTGGTGGCCGCGACGGAGCTGTTCCGCCGCCAGGGCCGTTTCGCCTGACAGAGCCGATGCTGCAAGCGCGGTTTCGGCACTGCGCTTGCGGCCTGCTACACTCATGCCTGAACGAGGCAACCACATAAAGACGCATTGAGACGTGATGAATATTCAGCTGGGCGACATCGGCCACATCATTCAACTGGCCATCGCACCGGTCTTCCTGTTGACCGGCGTGTGCACGAACCTGATGGTACTGATCAACCGCCTGGCGCGCATCATCGACCGCTCGCGGGTACTGGAAGACCGGCTCGACATCGCTTACAGCGACAACTACCTGAACGAGCTCGATGTGCTGTACCGACGCTCGCACCTGATCAACTACGCCATCACGCTGTCGACGGCGTGCGGGCTGTTTGTCTGCCTCGTCATCGCCCTGCTGTTCATCGGCGATACGACCAACGTCACGCTGGACAAATACATCGCGGGCCTGTTCGTGGCCGCCGTGATCAGCCTGATTTTCAGCTTCGGCTTCCTGCTGCGCGAGATCTTCATCGCATCGGCAGCCATGCGTTCGCACCGCCACGTGCGCCGGACGCCCAAAACCACAGAGTAAAGCTTTATGCACGACTATCAACGTCCCCCCACGCTGCACCGCTACGGTCCGCGCAGCGAACTGGAAACAGCCCTGACGCAGGGCCACTTCGTCCTGCGTCCGGCCAGCGGCTTCCTCACGCTGTCGTTCTCGCAGGCCTGGAGCCGCGACCTGTATGAGCACTTCGGTGCCGACTGCTGCCTCGTCATCCACGATGCGGAGGAATTCGGCGAGCGCGTGCACCGCGCCGTCCAGCGCACGTTGCCCAACTGGGCCGGCATCGACGGCGCCGTCGAATACGGCACGCGCGCGGCACTGGGCGCGGCGTTCACGATGACGGCGCAGGATGCGATGGAACAGGAATGGAAGTTTGCCTGGCGGCCGATGCACAGCCAGTCGAGCATGAACCCGGTGGTGATCCGCATCGGCAGCCTGGAACAGTTTGCCGAGTTGCGTGCGGCCGATTACCGCCCGTCCTAAGGGGCGATCGTCGCCGGCTGGTGCTTCGCCAGGTCCGTCGTCGGCCCGGGCAGCTTCGAGGTGTTGCCCTTGTCGAGGCGCGCCAGCACGGCGCCCATCATGCGTTCGATATCGCCGCGGATGATGTTCGTGCCGAGGATGCCGGGCACATAAAAATTGGGCATCATGCGGCCCGTGTAAATGACGCGCGTGCCGCCCGTTTCCGGCACGGGCACGAGTTCCCAGCGCGATTCGTAGTGCTTCATGTCGCCCGAGATCAGGTCGATGTCGATCGACGACATCGGCTGCTCCGTCGCGCGCACGATCAGGTGGATGGACCGCGACATGAACAGGAAGCGCGCCGTGCCGAACTGCTCGATGATGACCTCATTGCCGTTGCGCGACAGGACCCGGCACGACACCAGGTCCGGCACGAATTCCTCCATCCGCTCGTAGCCCGTCAGGATGCGCCAGACCGTCGGCAACGGTGCCTGCACGGTGCCGGTGGCATCGACTTCATACATGTGCAGCGCGTCCTGCGTGATGCGCTTGACCGATACCTGCAGTTTCGGCATGTCGGCGCGTTGCGGCTGCGCGAACGCCAGCGCAGGTGCCGTGCAACCGATCAGAAATAACAGCAGGAATCTTTTCATTCTTCCAGCGTAAGGTAACTGGTGGCAGAATACAAGCGCGCCGCACCGCCACCGTTAGGCAGCGCACAAAGCCCCGATCGGACCCTGATGACCCCATTTCCCCACCTGCTGGCCCCTCTCGACCTGGGTTTCACCACCTTGCGCAACCGTGTCGTCATGGGCTCCATGCACACCGGATTAGAGGATCGCTTCTACCATTACGGCAAGCTGGCCGCGTTTTATCGCGAGCGGGCGCGCGGCGGCGTCGGATTGATCGTCACCGGCGGCATCTCGCCCAACCGGCAAGGCTGGCTGCTGCCGTTCGGCGGCACGCTGAACTTCGCCGGCGACGTGTTCAATCACCGCAAGGTCACGCGCGCCGTGCACGAGGAGGGCGGCAAGATCCTGCTGCAGATCCTGCACGCGGGGCGCTACGGCTACCAGCCGTTCGTCGTGTCGGCATCGGATCGCAAGTCGCCCATCTCGCCTTTCAAGCCGAAAGCGCTGACGACATCCGGCATCGAAGCGACGATCCGCGCCTACGTCCGCACGGCGCGGCTGGCGCAGAAGGCCGGCTATGACGGCATCGAGGTGATGGGCAGCGAAGGGTATCTGCTGAACCAGTTCCTGTGCGCGCGGACGAACCTGCGCACCGACGAATGGGGCGGCGCCATCGAAAACCGCATGCGCCTGCCCGTCGAGATCGTGCGGCGCGTGCGCGCGGCCGTCGGCGCGAATTTCATCATCATGTACCGCCATTCGCTGCTCGATCTCGTCGAAGGCGGCAACACGTGGGAAGAAGTCGTGACGGTAGCGCGCGCGCTGGAACAGGCTGGCGTGACGATCCTGAACACGGGCATCGGCTGGCATGAAGCGCGGGTGCCGACGATCGTCACGTCGGTCCCGCGCGCCGCCTTCGCGAGCGTGGCCGGGCGCCTGCGCCGCGAGGTCAGCATCCCCGTGGTCGCATCGAACCGCATCAACATGCCGCGCGAAGCGGAAGACGTACTCGCACGCGGCGACGCGGACATGGTGTCGATGGCGCGGCCGTTCCTGGCCGACGCGGAATTCGTCAACAAGGCGGCGCAGGGCCGGGCCGACGAGATCAACACCTGCATCGCCTGCAACCAGGCCTGCCTCGATCACACGTTCTCGAACAAGCGCGCCACGTGCCTTGTCAATCCGCGCGCCTGCCATGAGACGGAGCTGGTGTATCGGAAGACGGCGGCGCGGCGCCGGGTGGCCGTGGTTGGCGCGGGACCGGCCGGGCTGTCCGCGGCGACGGTGGCGGCCGAGCGGGGACACGACGTGACCTTGTTCGACGCCGCCGACAGCATCGGCGGCCAGTTCAAGATCGCCATGCAGATTCCCGGCAAGGAGGAGTTCGCCGAGACGATCCGCTATTTCGGGCGCCGCCTCGAGCTGACCGGCGTCGATGTGCGCCTGGGCCGCAAGGTGACGCGCGACGAGTTGACAGACTTCGACGACGTCATCGTCGCCACCGGCATCAAGGTACGCATGCCGGCCATCGACGGCATCGATCACCCGAAGGTGCTCAGCTACCTGGACGTGCTGCGGGACAAAAAACCCGTCGGCGCGCGCGTGGCGATCATCGGCGCGGGCGGCATCGGCTTCGACATGGGCGAGTACCTGCTGCACGACAGCCGCCATCCGCTGCCGCTGCCGATCGACACGTGGACGGCGGAGTGGGGCGTCGACCTGCACGCCAGCACGGGCGGCGGCCTGGTGCCCCCCGCGGCTCCTACGCCGGTACGTCAGCTGTACCTGCTGCAGCGTAAAACCAGCAAGCCGGGCGCGGGGCTGGGCAAGACATCGGGCTGGGTGCACCGCGCCGTGTTGGCGAGAAATGGCGTCGTCATGCTGGGCGGGGTGCAGTACAAAAGAATCGACGGTCACGGCCTGCACATCGAAATCGGCGGCGAAGAACGTCTGCTGGCGGTGGACAACGTCATCGTCTGCGCCGGCCAGGACAGCCTGACGGAGCTGATGCCCGCCGAAGGCACGCCAGCGAACGGCGGCCCGCGCTGGCACAAGATCGGCGGCGCCGCACTGGCAGCCGAACTGGACGCCAAGCGCGCCATCCGCGAAGGCGCCGAACTGGCCGCCAGCCTGTAAAGCCCCCAACACCCGAGCCCGTGTCCACTATGAGCACCGTGGGGTCACACCCCGACAGGACACAAGCTCATCAGATGAAACGAAATAAAATTCAAGGTCGAGCTCGTGTCTAGTCGGGGTGTGGAAGGAAGTAAAGCCATGCATGGCTTTACTCGCTCCACAGGCGAGGAGCTGTGCTCCTCGAAACCCCTGCTGCGCCCCCAAAAGTGGACACGGGCTGGGCTGTGTGGTCAGTGGCCGCTGCCGCTGTTGTGCGGCTCCCTGAACGTCTCCAGCACGTAGTCCGTCATCCCGTTCGCCAGTTCTTCCTCGCCGACAAACACCTTGCCCATGCGCTCCTTGCGCAGCAGGTCGGCTTCTTCGTCGCTGTGGGTGCGCACGACCACGCGGATGTCCGGGTTCAGTGTGCGAGCGACGTCGACCATCGTGCGGACGTGGAACGTGTCAGGCGTGGCGATCACCAGCATGCGCGCCTTGGCGATGTGGGCCTGAATCAGCACCACCGCTTCGGCCGCATTGCCGGCGACGGCGGCCACGCCGGCCTGGCGCAGCTGGTCGACCTTTTCACGGTTCTGCTCCGCGACCACATAATGGATGCCCTGCGCATTGAGCGTCTCGGCGATGCGCTTGCCCACGCGGCCATAGCCGACCAGCACGACCTGGCCGGCCAGCTTCGTTGGCGCGGTCGTCATCGGCAGCTCCGCCAGCGGATCGGCGGCGCGGTCGAATTTCGCCGCCAGCATGCGGTTCTTGCCGAGCCAGCGCTCCAGCGGTCCCGTCAGCGCGAAGATGAACGGATTCAGGGTGATCGACAGAATCGCGCCGGCCAGGATCAGGCTTTGCCCCTCCTGCGGCATCAGCTTCAGCGAGATGCCGAGGGCGGCGAGGATGAACGAGAACTCGCCGATCTGCGCCAGGCTGGCCGACACCATCAGCGCGGATTTCGCGGGATAGCGCAGCAGGACAACCAGTAAAAAGGCCGCCAGGGATTTACCGAAGACGATAATCGCCAGCACGGCCAGCACGTGGAACGGTTTCTCGACGAGGATCGACGGCTCGAACAGCATGCCGACGGAGACAAAGAACAGCACCGCGAACGCATCGCGCAACGGCAGCGATTCCTGCGCGGCGCGGTGCGCCAGTTCCGATTCGCGCAGCACCATGCCGGCAAAGAATGCGCCCAGCGCGAACGAGATGCCGAACAGGTAAGTCGACGCATACGCGATGCCGACGGCGGCGGCAATCACGCACAACGTGAACAGCTCGCGCGAGCCGGTGCGCGCGACCTGCCACAGGATCCACGGGAACAGCTTGCGGCCGACGACCAGCATGAAGCCGACAAACAGCGCGACCTGGCCCAGCGTGATCGCCAGTGTTTTCAGCAGGCTGGCGTCCGGATCGACACCGGTCGCGTCGCCGCCCAGCGACGGCGCCAGTGCCGGCAGCAGCACCAGCATCAGCACCGTGACGAGATCCTCGACGACCAGCCAGCCGACGGCGATGCGGCCGTTGAACGAATCGAGAATGCCCCGTTCCTCCAGCGCGCGCAGCAGCACGACGGTACTGGCCACGGACAACGCCAGGCCGAACACCAGACCGCCGCCAAGGCTCCAGCCCCACCAGTGCGCCAGCCCCATGCCCATCACGGTCGCGGCGCCGATCTGCAGGATCGCGCCCGGCAGCGCCACCTTCCGCACTTCCCACAGGTCGTCCAGCGAAAAGTGCAGGCCGACGCCGAACATCATCAGCATGACGCCGATTTCGGCCAGCTGGCCGGCCAGATGCGCATCGGCGACGAAGCCGGGTGTGGTCGGCCCCAGAATGATGCCGGCGGCAAGGTAGCCGACCAGCGCAGGCAGCTTGAAACGGGTGGCGAGGAAGCCGAAGACGAGACCGAAGCCAAGGGCCGCGGCAATGGTGGTGATCAGGGTGACGTCATGGTGCATGCAGGGCGGGTTCCTTTCAGGTTGAGCGGGAGACGGCTGTTGCCGTCCCGTCAACCAGTATAAACGCAGTCGCCCGGCAGGCCGGGGTCAGGTCCGACATTCGGACATTTTGTCCGAATGTCGGACCTGACCCGAGGTTACAGCTTTTGGACGACGACGGAACCGATGGAGTAGCCGGCGCCGAACGAGCAGATGACGCCGTAGGCGCCTTGCGGCAGGTCGTCCTGGTGCTTGTGGAAGGCGATGATGGAACCGGCCGACGACGTATTGGCATATGTGTCCAGGATGACGGGCGCTTCGTCCGGCGTCGCATCGCGGCCCAGGATCATGCGCACGATCAGCTGGTTCATGTTCAGGTTGGCCTGGTGCAGCCAGTAGCGGCTCACCTGCGGCACTTCCAGGCCGGCGTTGGCGATGGAGTTCTTGATCATCTCCGCGGCCATCGGGCACACGTCCTTGAAGACCTTGCGACCCTGTTGCTTGAACAGTTTGTCGGGCTGGCCGACGCCGGCTTCGTCGCCACGGTTCAGGAAGCCGAAATTGTTGCGGATATTGTTCGAGAACGACGTTTTCAGTTTCATGTCCAGGATCGCGAAGCGGTGCGTGGACACGGCCGTGTCGGCGGCCTCGATGACGATGGCCGTGCAGGCGTCGCCGAAAATGAAGTGGCTGTCGCGGTCGCGGTAGTCCAGGTGGCCGCTGGTGATTTCCGGGTTCAGCACCAGCACGGCGCGCGCCTGGCCCGTCTGCACGGCCGTTGCCGCCGTCTGGATGCCGAACGTGGCGGACGAACAGGCCACGTTCATGTCGAAGCCAAAACCTTCGATGCCCAGTGCCTGTTGCACCTCGACGGCCATGGCGGGATACGCGCGCTGCATGTTCGAGCAGGCCACCAGCACCATGTCGATGTCGGCCGCCGTGCGGCCGGCGCGGTCCAGCGCCTGCTGCGCCGCGGCCACGCACATCTCCGCCTGCAGCGACAGCTCTTCGTTGTCGCGCTCGGGGTAGTGCGGCGCCATGCGTTTCGGATCCAGCACGCCTTCCTTGTTCATCACGTAGCGCGACTTGATGCCGGACGCCTTTTCGATGAACGCCGCGCTGGATGGCTCCAGCGCCGTCACCGTACCCGCTTCGATGGCCGCCGCGTTTTCCGCGTTGTGCAAGGCCACGTAGGCATTGAAGCTGTCGACCAGTTCCTCGTTCGAGATCGAATTGGGCGGCGTAAAGAGTCCGGTTCCGCTGATGACGGCTTGTTTCATTATTAAGCTTTCGTATTCGTTAAGAAGCATCAAGGCCGTTTGGACCGGGCGCCCTGTGAACCGGGCTGACCTGCCGAAACGGCCTTGCTGGCAAACCGCGGCGGTTGCCGGCAGCTGCCTTTAAATAGTGCAGTGTACGTAGGCGCTGATTTTACATCAAGAATTATCCGATCAAGACGACAAAACGGCGCCGTTGCTGGCGCCGTGTGACTTGGACAACGTCGGGACAGGTGCCTGTCCACAGGCTTATCACGCGCTTACTTGTGCTTCGCCGGCACCGCCGCCTGGACGATCTGCGATTCCGGCCGGGCCACCTGTACGGGCAGGCCTTTCAGGTGATTCAGCGCCTGGCGCAGCTGGAAATCGTCGCCCGTGCCGTATTCCAGCGGCTGGCGTTTCTTCTCCAGCGCCAGGATGCGCACCTGCTCTTCCAGCTCGTCGCGCTTGTCCTTGGCCGCTTCCGCTTCGCGGTCGTTCGACAGGTGTTTTTCCAGGTCCGCCTCGCGCATGCGCAGCGCGTTCAGGCCATCGCCATCCGGGTATTCGTTGACGGCCAGGTCGGGCATGATGCCCTTGGCCTGGATCGAGCGGCCGTGCGGCGTGTAGTAGCGCGCCGTCGTCAGCTTCAGCGCCGTATCGGCCGTCAGCTGGCGGATCGTCTGCACGGAGCCCTTGCCGAACGTCTGGCTGCCAATGATCGTGGCGCGCTTGTAGTCCTGCAGCGCGCCGGCGACGATTTCGGAGGCCGATGCGGAGCCGGTATTGACCAGCACCGCCAGCGGCACGCGCTTGACCGCTTCCGGCAGGCGCGCCAGCGCATCGGTATCGCTGCGCAGCGAGTAGAACTCGGGGCGGGCGTAGTAGATTTCCTTTGAATCCGGCAGCTGGCCGTTGGTGGAAACGACTGCCGTGTCCTTCGGCAGGAAGGCCGCTGCCACGCCGATGGCGCCCTGCAGCACGCCGCCCGGATCGTTGCGCAGGTCGAGCACGATGCCTTTCAGGTTCGGGTCCTGCTTGTACAGTTCCGTGATCTTGGCGGCCAGGTCGTCCACCGTCGGCTCCTGGAACTGCGCCACGCGCAGCCAGCCGTAGCCCGGCTCGACGAGCTTGCCCTTGACGCTTTTCTGGTGAATCTCTTCGCGCACCAGGCTGAAGGTAAGCGGTTGCGGCTCGTCCTTGCGCAGCACCGTCAGGGTGACCTTGCTGTGCGGTTCGCCGCGCATTTTCTTGACCGATTCGTCCAGCGACAGGCCTTTCAGCGGCGTCGCATCCAGGCGCGTGATCAGGTCGCCCGCCTTGATGCCGGCGCGGTAGGCCGGTGAATCCTCGATGGGGGAAACGATCTTGATATAGCCGTCGTCGCTCTGCGCGATCTCGATGCCCAGGCCGACGAACTTGCCCTGCGAGCCTTCGCGCAGCTCGGCGTAGGCTTTCTTGTCCAGGTAGGCGGAGTGCGGGTCGAGCGAAGCGACCATGCCGGAGATGGCCTCCGTGAGCAGTTTCTTGTCGTCGACCTGCTCGACATAATCGGATTTGATCAGGCCATATACGTCGGCCAGCTGACGCAATTCTTCCAGCGGCAGGGCCGGTTCGCCGGCGCGCTGCGCCAGTGCGGAGAACTGTAAGGACACGGCAACGCCGGCCACGACACCCAGGGCGACCAGCCCGGTACTCTTCAGTTTCTTGCCCATGTATCACCTTCAGATGCGAGGGCGGCCACTCGGCCGCCATGCGAATCAGTATAAACCCGATTTTCAAACGTTGTGCTGGCTGATCCTTAAATCCGCTGACCTTTACCACGCTTTACGTGGAGCCGTTAATCTTTATTCACGTTACCGATGTTGACGGCTTGTATGACTTCCGTTAACGAGCGTAAGTAAATGTAAGAAAGGCAGAAGTGGCCGGACCAGCGTCCTACACTGAGCCCGTATTTCTCTCTACCCTGAAGTGGTTTTTGCCTGCGCTCCCCGCGCAGGCTTTTTTTTGCACGGAGCATTCATGAACCGATTGAGCAGGCTGGCCATGCTGCTGCTGGCGCTGTCCGGCACCGCCCACGCCACCCCCGTCATGGACTGGCGCGCGCCCGACCTGATGCTGATGGCGCCGGACCTGAAGGCGTCGCTGAAGCTGAACGCCAACCAGGCCACGTTGTGGAACCAGACGGAGAGCCGCACCCGCGCCCTGCTGCGCGAGCGCCAGTCGCGCCAGGAGAAGATGGGGGCGCAGGGGCTGCAGGCGCTGCAGGGCCGGAACGTCGAGCTGCGCGATCTGACGGGCGGCCTCGATGCGGAAGAGGGCGCCGTCGCACAGGAAAATCGCCAGCTGCGCGAATGGTGGCTGACCGTCAACGACGCGCTGGACGAGCCGCAGCGCCAGACGGTGGCCGTATTCCTGGCCGAGCAGCTGCAGCGCAAGCCGGAAGGGCCGGGCCGGGGAGAAGCGCCGCCGCGCCGCGGCGAGGGTCATGAGGAACGGGGTGGCCACAAGGGCGGTCCCGGCGGCGGCATGAATATCGGCGGACGCTGACGGCTTTACAAAGTATCGAAAAGTAAAAAACGACCCGGCGGCAGCTCGGCCGCCGGTAGCCACGCTTACAATGCCAGCGCGGCAGCTCCGTCCCGCCGCGCGACGACTTCGACCTTTTATGAGCAAACTGACTCCTTACGCCTGCGCCGCCATGCTGGTCATGACGACGGCCGCCACGGCGCAGACCGATCCCGCCGCCGAAAAACCTGCTACCAAATCCGAAACGCCAGACCCCAAGGTCGTGCCGCAGGTGACGATCACCGGCGGACGCCAGACGGACATGGACGTGCGCCGCAATTCCACGGCGGCAAAGCAAATCTACGGTCGCGAAGAACTGGACCGCAACGGCGACACGTCGCTGGGCGACGTCCTGAAACGGCTGCCGGGCGTGACGATCGGCGGTCGCCCCGGCCGCGGCGGCGACGTGCGCATGCGGGGCCTCGGCAGCGGCTACACGCAGATCCTGCTGAACGGCGAACGGCCGCCGGCCGGCTTCTCGATGGAGTCGATCTCCCCGGATCAGGTCGAGCGCATCGAAGTGATGCGCGGTCCCGTCGCGGAGCACAGCACCCGCGCGATTGCCGGCACCATCAACGTCGTGCTGCGCGAGGATTACGTCCAGCGCGACAACCAGCTGCGCGTGGCCGATTCGCTCGAGGACGGCCGCCATTCGCCGAACCTGTCGCTGACGATCCCCGGCAAATCCGGCGCGTTCACGTACTCGCTGTCCGCCTCCGTCATGCAGAACCGCCAGCACGACGAGGGCCGCACGCACAACGTCGATACGCTGGACGACGGCACCGTCACGAAGGACCAGCAGATCACGGACGAGAGCTCCGGCACGGGCAAGTCGATCCACTTGGCGCCCCGCCTGTCGTACAAGTTCGACAACGGCGACACGATCAACTTCCAGCCCTTCCTGATGCACAACCAGCGCGACAGCGGCTCGTCGTCGACACTGGTGCAAACGACAGGGATCATCGCGCCCGAATACAACTTCGCCGAGCAGCAATCGCACAACGACAGCACGTTCCTGCGCGGCTTCGGCAACTGGCTGCACAAGATGGACGGTAACGCCAAGCTGGACGTCAAGTTCGGCTTCGGCGCCGGCAAGATCGACAGCGACTCGCTGCGCCACCAGTACGACACGGCCGGCAACCTGCTGGACCGCTTCACGGACACGGACGCCACGCGCGACCGCAGCGTCAACACGGGCGGCAAGTACACGCGACCGCTCGGCCGTGGACACCTGCTGGCGGCGGGCTGGGACCTGGAAGCAAGCCACCGCGAGCAGACGCGCGTCTCGCTGGACAAGAACGGCAACGCGCAATTCGCCGATTCCGGCGACAACCTGACGGCCGATACGCGCCGCGTCGCCGTGTTCGCGCAGGACGAATGGGACGTCACGCCGCAGTTCGGCGTTTACATGGGCCTGCGCTGGGAGGGTATCCGCACCACCAGCGACCGCAGCGCCGGCACGGTGAAGAACACCAGCAGCGTGTTCTCGCCGCTGCTGCATGGCGTGTGGCGCATCCCCGGGTCGGAGAAGGACCAGGTGCGCGCCAGCCTGACGAAGAGCTATAAATCGCCGAACGTGGGCGACCTGATCGCCGCGCCATTCCTGTCGCGCCTGAACAGCGCCACGCGGCCGGACCGCAGCGGCAATCCCGACCTGAAGCCGGAACTGGCGACAGGCCTCGACGTCGCGTACGAGCACTACATCGGCCGCGGCGGTGTGCTCAGCGCCGGCGGTTTTATCCGCGACATCGATAACCTGATCCGCCGCGAGCTGACGTTGCGCGACACGGCGCTGGGCCCGCGCTGGCTGTCGACACCATCGAACATCGGCCACGCCCGCACCAGCGGCATCGAGCTGGAAGCCAAATTCAAGCTGACGGACGTGCTGCCGACGGCGCCGGACATCGACGTGCGCAGCAACTACAGCCGCTTCTGGTCGCGCGTGGACGGCATTCCGGGACCGGACAACCGTCTCGACCAGCAGGCGAAGCAGACGGCGAACTTCGGCCTCGATTACCGCAGCAAGGCGCTGCCGCTGACGGTCGGCGGCAGCTTGAACTGGACGCCGCTGGTGCGCGTGCAGACCAGCACCGAGCAGATCGTCGAAGTGGGCCGCAAGCGCGCGCTGGACGTGTATGCGCTGTGGAAGTTCAACGCCCGCACGCAGCTGCGCATCGCGGCCGCCAACACGCTGGCCGACGATGCACCGGGCAGCAACCTGGTGTACGCTAATGGCCTCGCATCGCGGGCGGACACGGTCAACCCGACGTTCGTGGTGTGGAGCGCACGGCTGGAGACAAAATTTTAAGCCGCACCTGCAACTGATAATCTGAAAGCGCAACGTGAAACGACATCTGATCTCTCTTTCCCTCCTCGCGGCCTTCACCACGGGAGCCCTGGCGGCAGACAGCGCGCCGATCTCCGGCATCGATACGCAGTACATCGACACCACCGTGCGCCCGCAGGACGATTTCTTCGTCCACCTGAACGGCAAGTGGCTGAAGACGGCGGAAATCCCCGCGGACAAATCCAGCTGGGGTTCGTTCGCCAAGCTGCGCGATGACACGCTGCCGCAACTGCGCGACATCATCGAAGGGCTGCAGAAGCAGAAGGGCCTGAAAGGCGACGAGCAGAAGATCGCCGACCTGTACGCCAGCTACATGAACGAGGCAAAGCTGGATCAATTGGGCACGAAGCCGCTGGCCGGCGAGCTGGCGCGCATCGCCGCGCTGAAGGACAAGAAGGGCATCCCGACGCTGATCGCGCACCTGACGCGCATCGGCGTGCCGACGCCGTATGCCGTGCGCGTATCGCAGGATGCGCGCGAGTCGACCCGGTATGCGGCCTACATGGCGCAAAGCGGCCTGGGTCTGCCGGACCGCGACTACTACCTGAAAAAGGACGACGCCAAGCTGGCGGACGCGCTGGCGAAGTACGAGCAGCATGTGGCGAAAATCCTGACGCTGGCCGGCTCGAAGGATGCCGCGGCGCAGGCGAAGAACATCGTGGCGTTTGAAACGGCGCTGGCCGAGGCGCAGTGGACGAAGGTCGAGAACCGCGACCCCGTCAAACGTTACAACAAGATCGAACTGGCCAAACTGGCCGAGCTGGCGCCGGGCTACGACTTCAAGGCCGCGCTGGCCGCGTCGGGCATCGCCGCCAAGACGGACTACGTCATCGTCATGCAGCCCAGCTACATGAAGAGCTTCGACAAGATCGTGGCCGATACGGACCTGGCAACGCTGAAGGCTTACTTCACGTGGCACCTGCTGCGCGATGCGTCGCCGTACCTGTCGAAGCCTTTCGCCGATGCGCACTTTGCGTTCTACGGCACCGTGCTGACGGGCGTGACGGAACAGCCGCCACGCTGGAAGCGCGGCGTCGGTGTCGTGGAAGGCGCCATCGGCGAAGGCCTGGGCAAGCTGTACGTGGCCGAGCACTTCCCGGCGGACCGCAAGGCGCGCATGGAAAAGCTGGTGCAGAACCTGCTGCTGGCGTACAAGCAGAGCATCGACACGCTGGACTGGATGAGCCCCGAGACAAAGAAGGAAGCACAGGCCAAGCTGGCCAAGTTCACGCCGAAGATCGGCTATCCGGACAAATGGCGCGACTACAGCAAGCTGAAATTGAACGCGTCGGACCTGCTGGGCAACCTGCGCCGCGCATCCGAATTCGAGTTCCAGCGTGACCTGAACAAACTGGGCCAGCCGATCGACAAGACCGAATGGGGCATGACGCCGCAGACGGTCAATGCTTACTACCGCTCGACCGCCAACGAAATCGTGTTCCCGGCCGCGATTCTGCAGCCGCCGTTCTTCGACGCGCGCGCCGACGATGCCGTGAACTACGGTGCCATCGGCGCCGTCATCGGCCACGAAATCAGCCACGGCTTCGACGATTCGGGCAGCCAGTCCGACGGCGACGGCAACCTGCGCGACTGGTGGACGGCGCAGGACCGCGCCAACTTCAAGGCCAAGACCGATGCGCTGGTCAAGCAGTACGACGCCTACAGCCCGCTGCCGGGCTATAACGTCAACGGCCGCCTGACGCTGGGCGAGAACATCGCCGACAACTCCGGCCTGGCGATCGCCTACAAGGCTTATAAACTGTCGCTGAACGGCCAGCCGGCACCGACGATCGACAACCTGACAGGCGAGCAGCGCTTCTACATGGGCTTCGGCCAGGTGTGGCGCTCGAAGATGCGCGAAGCGCAGCAGATCGTGCAGGTGAAAACGGATCCGCACTCGCCGGGCCAGTTCCGCGCCAACGGCACCGTCGTCAACCAGCCCGGCTTCTACGAAGCGTTCGGCGTCAAGGAAGGCGACAAGCTGTATGTGGCACCGGAGAAGCGTGTGCTGATCTGGTAATGCGCATCCGGTAAATCAAAAAGGCCACAGTCGTGGCCTTTTTGTTATGCCTGGGCTCAGGGCCTATGCTATTGTCGATTGCCGGCAACGACCGGTAACACCACTGTCATACATAAGAGGGAAATATCTTGAAACGACATCTGTTGAGTGCATTAACGCTGAGCCTGTTGGCCGGCGTCTGCGGCATTGCCGGCGCGGCCGACAAAGCCCCTTCCAGCAAACCCGCGACCGGTGGAACCGCCTCCGGGATTGCCATCGAATATATCGACCCGGCCGTGCGGGCGCAGGACGACTTCTTCGTCCACACCAACGGCAAGTGGCTGGCCACGACGGAGATCCCGGCCGACAAATCGAGCTGGGGCTCGTTCGCCAAGCTGCGCGAGGACATCCAGCCGCAACTGCGTTCCATTATCGAGAACGCCGCGGCGAGCGCAAAGGACGCGGACCAGCAGCGCATCGGCGACTTCTACGCCAGCTTCATGGACGAAGCGCGCGTCGAACAGCTGGGCATCGCACCGATCAAGGACAAGCTGGCGCAGATTGCCGCCATCGCCGACAAGAAGTCGCTGCCGCAGCTGATCGCGGAGTTCAACCGCCACGGCATCACGGCGCCGATGGGCTTTGCCATCCACCAGGACAACAAGGATTCGACCAAGTACGTGGCCGACTTCTTCCAGGACGGCCTGGGCCTGCCCGATCGCGACTACTACCTGAAAAAGGATGACGCGAAAATGGCCGATGCGCTGGCCAAATACGAAGCGCACGTCACGAAGATGCTGACGCTGGCCGGCGACGCCAAGGCCGCCGCCAATGCGAAAGCCATCGTGGCGTTTGAAACGGAACTGGCGAAGATCCAGTGGACCAAGGTCGAACTGCGCGACCCCGTCAAGGCGTACAATAAGTTCGAGATCGCCAAGGTGGGCGAACTGATGCCGGGCTTCGACTGGAACGCGTACCTTGCCGCCACCGGCGTGCAGGGCAAGGCGACGTACGTGATCGTCAGCCAGCCGACGTACTTCCAGGCGCTGGACAAGCTGCTGGCGGCGACGTCGCTGGACACGCTGAAGGCATACGCGCAATGGCACGTGGTGCGTGAAGCGGCGCCCTACCTGTCGAAGGCGTTCGTCGACACCAACTTCGAGTTCTACGGCACCGTGCTGTCGGGCGTGACGGAAAACCGTCCGCGCTGGAAGCGTGCCGTCAGCGCCACCGAAAGCGCCGTGGGCGAAAGCATCGGCAAGGTCTATGTCGAACAGCACTTCCCGCCGGAGTACAAGGCGCGCATGGAAAAGCTGGTCAACAACCTCCTGATGGCGTTCAAGCAAAGCATCAACACGCTGGACTGGATGACGCCTGCGACGAAGAAGGAAGCGCAGACGAAGCTGGCGAAGTTCACGACGAAGATCGGCTACCCGAACAAGTGGCTCGACTACTCGAAGCTGACCGTCAAGCGCGACGACCTGCTGGGTAACGTGCTGCGCGCCACGGAGTTCAACTACAACAAGGAGTTGAACAAGCTGGGCAAACCGATCGACCGCGACGAGTGGCTGATGACGCCGCAAACCGTCAACGCCTACTACAACCCGGAGATGAACGAGATCGTCTTCCCGGCCTCGATCCTGCAGCCACCGTTCTTCGATCCGAAGGCGGATGACGCGGTCAACTACGGCGCCATCGGCGGCGTGATCGGCCACGAGATCAGCCACGGCTTCGACGACCAGGGCGCCCAGTACGACGGCGACGGCAACCTGCGCGACTGGTGGAGCGCGGCCGATCACAAGAACTTCAAGGCCAAGACGGGCCAGCTGGTGGCGCAGTACAGCGGGTACGCACCCCTGCCAGGCTACAACGTCAACGGCGAGCTGACCCTGGGCGAGAACATCGGCGACAACTCGGGCCTGGCCGTGGCATATAAGGCCTACAAGCTGGCGCTGAAGGGCAAGAAAGCACCGGTGATCGACGGCCTGACGGGCGACCAGCGCTTCTACATGGGCTGGTCGCAGGTGTGGCGCATGAAGATGCGCGAGCCGGCACTGATCCAGCAGATCAAGACCGACCCGCACTCGCCAGGCCAGTTCCGCGCCAACGGCACGATGCGCAACCAGCCGGGCTTCTACGAAGCGTTCAAGGTCAAGGACGGCGACAAGATGTACCTGCCACCGAAAGAGCGCGTGATCATCTGGTAATCGATCGCGTGTGAAAAAAGGCCGCCTGCGGGCGTAATGCCGTTCAGTTAAGGTTCTTCTTCAGGACACGGACGGTATAACGCTGAGGCAAGGCCTTCACGGCTCGGTCGATTTTTCGGCCGGGCCGTTCTTCATTCAAGAGCATCACCAAGCGCTGAC
>Ga0265797_10003925_pt1 | contig 23262 bp, 28 predicted proteins | sample P2T30metagenome_FD_192433 | JGI IMG/M metagenome (GOLD analysis project Ga0265797, IMG submission 192433) | Plant litter microbial communities from East Loma Ridge, Irvine, California - P2 T30 | ecosystem: Environmental > Terrestrial > Plant litter > Unclassified | place: USA: California... | reverse complement strand
TGGAAGGGCCCGCAACAGAGCTGCTTGGATCTCCACCCCGACTACGAGTACAAGCTGTGGACCGACAAGAAGTCGCGCGAGTTTATCGCCGCTGAGTATGTAGTAAACTACCGATGCGATAAGGCGTAATACTAACCTGCTCAGATACCCATGGTTCCTCGAGACATTTGACGGCTACCCGTACCCCATTCAGCGCGCTGATGCCATCCGATACTTTGTTCTGCACCACTTTGGTGGAATCTACATTGACCTGGACGATGTACGTACAACTCCCTCTATCAACCACACCAATACTAACAATCTTAGGGATGCAACCGCAGCCTCGACCCTCTTCTCGCCTACCCAGCCTGGGTCCGCCGCACAATCCCCACCGGAATCTCCAACGATGCCATGGGCGCCGTCCCCCGCCACCCCTTCTTCCTCAAGGCCATTGACTCTCTGACCGACTACAACCGTCGCTGGCCTCTCCCCTACATCACCGTCATGGCATCCACCGGTCCCCTCTTCTTGTCTCTTGTCTGGCGCCACTACAACAACGCCTCTCCAGTCGACGAAAACCGTGTCCGCATTCTCTTCCCCGAGGAATACAACAACCACCCTTGGTCCTTCTTCACCCATCACCTTGGCAACAGCTGGCACAGGACAGACGTCAAGATCATTTTCTGGCTCGCCAAGCACTGGTTGCTGGTCACGATTCTTGGATTCGTGGTTGGCTTCACAATCTTGGGTATGCTGTACAAGTTCTTTGTGCTCAACAAGCGATCCACTGGCCCCGGCAGCCCGAAGATGCGCCTCTTCAACCAGAGGATGCCATTCTACCGCCGCATCAGCCAGAAGAGAAGCTTCGAGCTGGACGATCGCCATGAGGTTTAAGAAGGGAACTGTTGAGAACAGTTTTGCGCATTGCATTGTTTGAGCGTTATGTCCGTATCACGTGTCTTGCATTTCACCGGAGTTTTAGTCGAATCGCGGCCGCCTCGCACTTTGGCTTTCTTATTCTACGCTTATTATCTTTTTTTCTTTCTTCGCTTCTATCCATATTATTTGATCGAGGGTAGAATGCCTTCCTAGCTTGTTTTAACTGCTTTTGTGGGGGAAAAGGTCCGAGAAATACATGGGCGGGGCAATGGCGCTGTTGGTACACATACATTGGAAGAGGCTGGACCGCTGTTGTGGGATTTTGGTTGTTGAGGAAAAGATCCCTGGGGTATCATCATAGAAGGACCGGACCGGGACCGGCACAGTTCAGAAAAGACCGAAGAGCTCGGTTTTGTTGGAGATACTGTTCCATGTAGATATGTAGAAGAAGCTTTATTGCTTATGTTAATATGAAACGTACCTGCATCATTGGAGATGGCTACATTGAGCTTCCGCGATTAGTGATCTGAGGACCGTGGAATACATTGACTTCTGACATGGATACTCTTCTCTCAGCATCTGGTTCTCTATTTCGTATCGCAAGAAATCTTTCTTAGTCAGGTAGCTTATCGGGAAGCGTAGATTGTGGATTCAATCCTACTTTCAACCCCTTACCAGGGAGTGAAAAAATATGCGAACAGGCGGGTAGGGCAATACGCGTTATACGAGCCTATCCGCGATTGGCCGATACGCAGGTGAGAGGTGCGGAAGGCGCAGGGGAGGCGGAGGGGTATACGGTAGATGTCTCATGTAAGACTGGTGGCAGTCTTATGTCAGAAAGATGGCTGTATCGTGTGCCGAAAATAGCGGCTTGTGAGAAGGAGGTGGACTTCCTGTGTAAAGCAGGTAGTAGTCTACTCGCACTTGAACCTGAGGAATCTCATGGTTGAAGCCTTTGGTTAAACACTTTGTCAGTGATTGACATGGCATAGCCTTGTGCGAAAATCGTTCAAGTGTTTTTGAATCTGGATATGTATCATCATTCCTTGCGGCGACTTCTCATACGACAGCACGTTGTCGCCTTCCGATTGGACCATCACCACAATGTGAGACGCGTCTTTAGAGAGGCTCAGCAATGTTGCTGTTCATTAGTCGGAGTTTATCTACATGTTGAGCAGACTTTGAATTCTGACCTGATAGAGCTTCATTGGAATTGGAAGAACAAAAACACGTTCCGGACATGATGGAATCTTGGCAGAGTGGGCAATACGCGTTACAGGAGTGTGGCCGGGATCAGCCGGCACTCCCGCCTCGCTACATCCTCCCTGGTCACCGGCTTAACCCTTTGCGACAATACATCGAAGTCGCGAGGACCTCGCTGTTGGTAACATGTTCCTGGATGATGCGCAACAGTGCATGAAGTTTATTGACCATCGACAGCGCGAGATCATCATGTTGCTGCGTCGACCTGCTCTCGGGCCAATGACGCCAGCCCGCCACTTCCGTAACCGTTACAAGCCTTCCGTCATCGTTCAGCACCTGCGCAAACAAGCAGCCATTCAACTTTGGAGCTACGCAATGTTGGAACTTCGCCTCTTCACTCTAAGTTTAGAAGTTGACAGCCGGTACCCGTCTCTCAGATCCACTTCTTTCTCATATCCTGATCTTGTACCTGACGTCTCTTCGTCTCTCCTCACATCACCTTCCATGGACGCGACTTGATCACCTGCCACGTCTACAACCAAATTACACCCTCTACGTCACACATTCGGAACCCCGACCGACTGAACACCACCAATCCTTAGAATGGTCGGAACAACCCTTCAAATGCGCGAGGGCGCCGAGCTCGTTGGAGAACACGGATTTCGATACCTACTTGTCAAACCCCTCGGCCAGGCCAACGTATGGGTCGCTGTCGACGCGGCTTCCCAAGAGAAGATCTTCATCGTAAAACAGCCCGGCGACGATGACGTCGGGTACGGATGGCCAAAGTTTCAACATGAGATGATCATGCACGAGCTTCTCAAGGGCATTCCAACAATCAGACAACAAGTAGACCGCATCCCACCCACCAGGGGTGGTCCTCCACGAATCGTGCTCGAAATCCTCCAATCGACCCTCTGGGATGCACGAAGGAAGCGCCAGTTCAGTGACGTGGAACTCAAGGGTATCATGCGCTCGGCATTGTTGGGCCTGCGAGACGTACACGAGCGAGGTCTGGTGTATGCAGGTACGTTTACATGCAGTACTCACTTCAAATGAGCCAACAGAGCTAACACGAACAAGACCTCAAAATGCAGAACATCCTCCTCAGCGGCTTTGAAAATGAACCAAGTGCCAACGCAGAGATCGGCGACGATCGCATCACCGCCAAACTCGGCGACCTGGGAATCGTCATGGAGCCAGCAAAAGGCCTCGTTCAGCCCATCGTATACCGCGCGCCCGAAGTGTACTTCCGCAACGAAATCAACCAACCAGCCGATATCTGGTCCTGGGGAGTGATCTACTGCCAGCTCCTCGAAGCGCAAGCTTCATTCAACAAATACGGTCTCTACGACGAACTCCTGCAGGGAAACTCAGGCCAGGGCCAAAAAGAACGTTCAGTTGAACGAGCTATAGCACATGATTTCGGACTGGGCGCCTTAGACTACTATGATGGGTGTCGGCTTCCTTACCAGGACCGCTCACATCATGAAGGACAACACTGGGAACAACTAAAAGCCAAGGGTGTGCCGGAGAAGGAAATCAAGTTCCTGAGCTGGGTCCTCAACCCTGTCCCTACAGATCGGCCCACAGCCCAGCAGATTCTGGATGCAGGCTGGTTCACCATGGATACGGCCAAGACGGGCAAGATTGCCGACAAGTTGGAAGCGAGTGCTCAGGAATCGAGACGCAGGAACATCCAGAGAAAACGCAGTGAGCCTTTGTTCACATACTCAGCGGCGAAACAGCAACCGACCGGGTTGTATACGAGGGAGCCTCCTACCACATTTTCTTCCACGCATACTTCTTCCAACACTCCTTCGTGGTCTCCTACACCTTGGCAGCCACAGTCGTCGCAATCGTACTCGCATTTACCACCTCAATCCCAGTCGCAACAGCCGTCGCAACCGCAAGGACAAGGATACCAGCCTACGCCATACCAGCCCATGTCTTTCAAACCCGTTACTATCCAGGCGAGTGAGGAATTGGGGAACAAGGCAAGGCCTGTTACGCCGAGATCCAGTACGCAGAAACCGAGTGGCAGTACGTTTTTGAACTTTGGCTCTTTTATGCGTTGAAGAAGAGGCTTATGGTGGGTTAGGTAGAAGTATCGCTGGGGATATTGCGATGGTGGTTTGGAGCTTGGGGTTGTAAGTGTATTGTAGTTGGGAAGTTGTGTGTGTGTACAGGGAAGGGAAGTGGAATGGAATATGTTCATGGATTATGTTTTCTTGTTATGGAAGGTTGATTTGATGCGAGGTGGAGTACTACTGTAATTTGGTATTCTTCCAAGCTGTTTTACTCGTTAAGATAGCATCGACAAATTTTCTAGTCTCTTCACCGATACGATCAGGGTACTCGTCCTGCGGGAAATGACCAGAGGGCCCAAGCCCAATGACGTTTGTTACATCCATCCATTCAGAATACCCCTGACTTGGTCATGAATGAACGACGGCAGTTTTCCATTACAGCCTTTGAAGCCACAACCGAAGTGCCATGATGCTTAGGGATACCTCCAATAAAGGAACTCTGCTCAAGAATCATGTCGCGCCCAGCGTCGAGATAGCGCATCTTGCTAAACGTCTCCTAGCCAGCAAAGCCGTCTGGGCTAAGCAATATATTGACAGATTATCCAAACACTGGTCTAGAGACACGCTGCTCGTTGTTCCGCGCCCAGATCCATATCCCAAACAGTCTCATACTCACCTATCAACGTGGCTCAATTTGCTGTCGGAACATGGATTCAACCAGACGTTTTCATGGTATTGCCAGCAATACCATCTGTCGTGTCGGCATGAACGAGGACCTTTGCAATCGCGTCTTCGAAGTCATGAATATAGCACCCTCACGTCTCCTCAACGGCGTGACCACTCTGGACACAAATGCCGGAATGGTTCTTGTCGCTGACCCGGAACTCGGTCTCATTTGGCGCGTCGATACAAATAGCCTGAACTACGAGATTGCTTTACAGGACGACACAATGGCACCAAGGGAGACTTTGAACGGCTTTATCGGTGTCACTGGAGTGCGCGTCTGGAAGGATTACGTGTACTACAACAACAGTCCCCTTCAGCTTATATGCAGTGTTCGCATGGATCGAGCCACTGGGCAAGCCGGAGGGCCATACGAAGTCATTGCTCAAGGCGTTTTGAGGGATGATTTTGCTGTCGATCAGAATGGTACGATATATGTCGCTGAGATGAATGAGAATGTTGTTACGCTTGTTCAATTGGATGGTAGTCAGGCAGTTTTTGCCGGCAACCTCAATTCTACAGAGGTAGCGGGCGCGAAATCGGCTGCATTTGGGAGAACAGAGAGCGCTCGCAGTGTCCTTTACGTTACTACCAGTGGAGGAATCTCGGCACTGGTGAATGGGTCGATCGTTGAGGGAGAGAAGGTCGTTGCAATTGAGCTGTGAGCGGCATCGATATTCCAAGTCGACTTTGGAGACGATGGTGTGAGATTCTTGACCATTCGGACCTCAGAAGGGTAGTATTTCCTTCAATTGGACTTTTTCGACAGGCTTTTCATTATCTTCTTGCGTGCGAGCAAAAAGGTCAAATCGCTTGCCACCTGTATTTACTAGCACTTACGTAGTAGAATAAACTCCACATATCACTAAACCTTCTGATCCACTATCGAGACTTTCTTCTATGAAATAGTTCCGAAAGCTTGTTTTACACGGTCTCAGATCTGTCTCACGCCAGCTACCTGGAGCCATCTATTCAATATGCCGGACAGGTCGAAAGCAATGATCAGAAGCTTTCGCTGGTTTGATGTTCAAGTTGGTGCTGAATATAAGCCATCACTGGAGATCTTCTTGGTGTCACGCCTTACGTTGCAGCCACAGTCCATAGTGGACAGTTCGTTCTAAGCGTAGCGATACTGGCTTTCTTGTGCCTAAGGTTACTGGAAGTTCAGCCATCTTCGCACCAAGAGTATACATATGCTCCTTGGCGAAAAGAATACGCCTTGGCCTAGTCTTCATGTTCTTCAGCCGTAGATATGCCTCTCACAAAAAGGGTATGACGCCACAGACTCCGCACATCGCAATAGACTGCGCTGGAATCCTATTCCGAACATGCAATCCATTGGTTTCCGCGTACACAACGAAATCGAGATCATGGGGTCGAACGGGGTATCGTATTAAGAAAAAAGCGTACCTCAATCGCTCCTCCACCCAACATACACCTCGTCGGTCCTGAAGCGCTGTGTACATGTCGTATCTGTCAACTCCGTCTTCACTCCAGTACTATATTCCAGCAACCCCGCATGTGCAATCATAATGCCGTTGTCGATACAAAACATCTCATCTGTCGCAAAAACATTTCCACCTCTGTCTCTTGCCATCATGCCCATCATTTGTTGCAACCGCATATTCGAGCCCACGCCGCCCACGACTAGCACTTGCTGCGACCCGACGTGTGCCATAGCGCGCTCTGTTATCTCCACCAGCATGGCGAAAATAGTCTCCTGGAGAGAAAAGCACATGTCTGCGCGTGTAACCAGCTCTCCGTCCTCAGTCTTCAGCCGTTTCGCGTCCGGTAATGACTCGTCTAACCCACGCGCCAACAAGTCCGCTGCAGCCAAAATACCCGAGAAACTTGCATCCATGCCTTTGACACCATATGGTAAATCGACCAGGTTCTTCCCCTTTTTGGCTAATTGCTCAACGTTGTATCCAGGAAATGGGTCGTTGGGGATCATCAGTGTGCGAGCGAATCGATCGATGCAGTTTCCTATGGCGATGTCCAAGGTCTCACCGAAGATACGATACCGTTGGGCAGAGTAGGCGATGACTTGGGTGTTGCCGCCAGATACGTAAAGGACGACGGGGTTGTCAGCGCGTGTTATTGAGCGACCCATTTCAATATCTAGTATATATTAGCCAGTAATTTTGACCGTGGAATCGCAATGACTGACGGCCGACGCAGTGGTTCACTCCTACCATGGGCTTCCCCCATAATAGACTGATTGTCCTAGCTGCGAGCGCAACGCTTTGTAGCGGTGCACCCATGCCTGGGCCTTTGGTGTAGCATATACAATCAATATCCTCAATCTTGACTCCTGCTTGTCGCACAGCTTGCTTGATTAGCCTCACAACCCATGCTCGGTGATGTATTGCTGTGTCTTTGGGCAGGAAGCCTTCGCCGGGCGGGGAAACATATGTGTGTCGCAGGTTCGCAAGGATGATAGGAGGTTTGTTTGGACCTGGATGAGAGATGACGCCCACGCCTATCTTGTTGGCGCTTCCTTCTAATCCTATGGCAATCATTGTGGCGGCAGTCGCGGTTTGATGTTGGTGTTTGACGCGTCGAGGCGGGGTGTCGTTGGAAAAAGCTATCGATAAGGGATGACATGCATGGTAAGGCTGAAGCCACCGCTCGGCAAGCAACAATGACCAGTTGCTCTGTCAAGCAAGCCGCATCTTTCGAAATGCCTCGTCCCTTATATATTCAGAGCATTGACGACATGATACTTCATAATCGCAGATGTTGTTTGACCAATTGGGCAAGATACAGCGAACAGAGCCGTCAGCTCGCAAAGGCGCAATGATCTAGCAAAAGGGATATAAGACCAGTCTCTCTTCTACACTTGGGAACCTACGCGATGGTCTCTTTGCCCGCACCCATCATGCCACATAAATTTGTGCGCACGCAGTGCGCAGGCAGCGAGCAAACCGACGTTTAAAAAGTTCACGAGCAGACGTCACCGCCGTTAGTCATGTGCTGCAGGGTCTGATCATTACCGCAACAAAGTACACTAATTACTCCACTCGTCTTCACAATCACTTTAACAAATCCATGTCTTTCGAATTTCGCTTGCTCCATAAAGTTTTTAAAACACAATCATTGCGGAGCGTCGCAAAACTTGCGTATCCCAGCCACGGCAATTCGTACTCCGCTCGGACCAAGCAGCCTCGGTTCCCCGTTGGAGCCGCTAAATAATATCCACCAAATATCCAATCCTCCAACTCTTCAAAACATCCCACATCGCACAAGAATCTCTGCGCATGGCAGACTTTAACGGCGCCAGTCAGAACTTTCTGACATGGCTTAAGCAATCTGGAGCGGAAATCAGTCCAAAGATCAACTTGGAGGATCTGAGAAACAAGGATGCCGGACGAGGCGTTGGTAAGTAGCTACTCCACTCCAGTACTACACCCCGACACCACAGACTCACTCTAGGTCGCTACAAACTTTTGCGACATGCGATAGACTGTAAAGCTGATTCGAACAGTTGCAACCCAAAATATCGCCGAACATGAACTCCTCTTTCGCATACCCCGCGCCTCCATCCTCAGTGTCGAAAACAGTATCCTGGGTACTGAAATCCCCGCTTCAACTTTTGCGCTTCTCGGCCCCTGGCTATCCCTCATCCTCGTCATGCTCTATGAGTATCACAACGGCAGCGCCTCGAACTGGGCGCCTTACTTTGCTGTCCTACCCACCGACTTCAACACCCTGATGTTCTGGTCCGACGACGAACTCGCCGAGCTCCAAGCTAGCGCCGTGGTGAACAAAATCGGAAAGGAAGGCGCAGATGAAGTCTTCACGGAGCAATTACTCCCCGTGATAGAAGAGTTTGCGGAGATAATATTTAGTGGGGATGAGAGAGCCAAGGACAAAGCGAAGGAGATGCGCAGCCCGCAGAACCTGGAATTGATGCACAAAATGGGTAGTCTGATCATGGCTTACGCATTTGATGTCGAGCCAGCGACACCAAGCAAGGACGTGGACGATGAGGGTTTTGCTGAGGAGGAGGAAGATGCTGCACTACCTAAAGGCATGGTTCCGCTAGCTGACATGCTTAATGCCGATGCCGATAGGTGCAATGCGCGCCTGTTCTACGAGAAAGACTGCCTAGAGATGAAGGCGCTCAGCCCAATTACTGCAGGCGACGAGATTTTCAACGATTATGGTTCGCTGCCGCGAAGCGATTTACTAAGGAGATACGGCTATGTTACCGACAACTATGCACAATACGACGTTGTTGAGATTCCCGCCGAGCTCGTCACTGATATTTTAACCAAGGAGGGTGTCTGGCACGCAGACAGGTTAGAATACTTAGACGAACAAGAGGTCATCGATACAGGCTACGACATCGCCGCCAGCACGCCCTTTACGCTCCAAGAAAGTCTCTCTCCCGAACTCGCCGTTTTGGTCGAAAGTATGCTTCTCCCAGCTGAAGAGTTCGAGCGCCTTGCTAGCAAAGGCAGACTGCCTAAACCAGAAAAGATCACCAGCCAAGGAGCGGAGCTGCTACTGCAAATCATTCAGGCTCGCATCGCGCAGTACGCTACAACGCTGGAACAGGACTTGCAGACATTTGGCGAGATGCCGCTTGCCGGGACGGCGTCGCCTAAGCAGCGAAGATTTGCTATGGCAAAGGCCGTGCGTATCGGTGAGAAACAGCTTTTGACGAACTCGAAAGATGCGTTGGCAGAGAAGATTGCAAGAGATGGTGGTGCGGCGATGGCGAAGAGGCAGAGGGGTGTTGACGAAGAGGGAGATGTGGAGATGGGCGGCATGGGGAAGAAGCACAGAGCGTGATGAAGATCACTGCATGCATCAAACCCTGTCGTGAACCGCATCACCGATGGTGGTTTGACAGAACGGTCACCAGGATCTGGCCTCCACCCGAGATTGCGAATCATAAGAGCGAGAAAAAAGGTCAGACAATAATTATGCGTAAGTTTCTTATTTTTTTTATCGCCAGCCAAAGTCCTTGCGGCACTTCACCAGGCGTCTAAATATGTATATCCAAGTATCGACTGGCTGACTTGTTGTGTCTAGGTAACCTTCGCACCTCCCTTCACCCACCCACCAACCATCCAGCATTGCCTCCTCCTCCCTGAATTTAAAAGGCTACTGTACATAACTTTGGTAGATCTTTGGAGCCAGCCCACCGAGCCAATAGAAAACAAAGGGTATAACTTGTCGATAAGTAAAGCGCTAAAAGAAGAAGAGATTGTAAACTGCGGGAATTTATCTCCCGGAAGAACCTCCAGCTGCGGCAGTTGTGGGTGTAGGAGGAAGAAGATGGCCGGATGCAGATCGATTGTGGTTTTCAATGGACCGGCGGTTTGGATTTGGTGGAGGCTGCTGAACCGCAGCCTTCTCGCCCTGGCGCTCAATCATGATGCGATACCTGATGTGCAGATTGTCTGTCCAGTCGACGGGATATGTCTCCTCATCTTCACTGCTGTCGCCAGAAAAGCGCCATCGATCGGCCAAGCGGTCGTCTACCCTCTCGGTCTTTTGACGCTTCACGCCTCGGCGATCGATCATCATACGCCCGCCTCGACCAATTCTACGACGGAAGCGAGATTGATCATGGAATGGAACGTCATCTGGAGGAGTGGCAAAACGTATGCGCGCACTTCTCCGTGGATCTGTCTGCTTACTCGACGTCACCACTGCTGTCGCATCAGCACCTTCACCATCAGACACGGACGCAGGAGGCGTGGGAAGCTGACTCTCCGTAAAGACTGTACGGAAGTCCGACTTCGCAGCAGGCGGCTCCAAAGGTGGCGTGATGGGCCGCCATGTTGCGTCGACCCAGCCCACATTCCACTTTTGGTGCTTAACCAGGTTGTCTTCGATGAAGCTATCGATGGCCTCGGTGCGCTTGGCTTGCTGCTCTTCGAGGTACACTATATCACCATCAACAAGACGCCCGTCTGGACGTGTGTTGGTAGGCTTCATGCCTGGTAGAGTCTGACGTTGTCTTTCAACATCGGCAGTTCTCTTTGGCTTAGGAGCAGGCTGGGACGAGTTAGTCATCTGGACAAAACTTCTGGTGAGTTCTTTGCGACATACCTTCTGAGTGATGAGTAGTTCGTCATCATCACCCTTGATACTGAGTCTGCGCTTGAGCTCCTTCACGGCATGGCGTTGTTCGAAGATCAGCTTGTCTGTGGCAAGCTGTTCTCTGATGACTGCCTCTCGTCGCTTGACTTGCGACATCAGCAAACGAGCCTCCTCCAGTTCCTTCCTCAGCTTCTTGAGCTTCTCCGTTACTTGCGCGTCGCGACCACGCGTCTTGCGGACCTGTCGGACCTCACGGCGTCGGAAGCAAACATACGGGTCAGCATCATCGGTTTCGAGATTCGTCTCGAATTTCAGTGAGGGCATCAGCGGGCGGTTGCCCTTTAATAATCGTTGATTCTTCCAATGTGGGTAAATGTCTTTGGCGAACCGCCGCGCCGACTCGCTGATTGTCTCATCGAACTCAGCTTCAAGTTCCTCATAGGCAAGAGCAGACGAGTTGTCGACCGCGGCATACGGCTGCTTGATTGCTGTGGTTTCTTCGAAAAAGTTCATAACCTCTTCGAACTCGTCTTCTGAGCAATTGTTGTTCTTGCCCTTTTTCTGGTTGTAAGACTTGAGAAAGGCGAGATCATCACTGTTCATGCAATACGGGCAGCCGGACGTATCCTCCACGGTTGACGAGAACCGTATGTAAGTGGCAGGTTGTGTAAACCGTTTTGGATAGACATCTTCATATTGCAGTGTGCTGGCGACAGCATCCGGAGTCGGAATGTAGAGTTGTGCAATCTTCCCACCAGTCGCGCCTTGCGCAGCTGCCTGGGCGGCGGAGATGACGGCCTGTAGATGGTGTTCCTAGAAATGATGTAAGTATGTGTATTGTGCAGGGCAGGGGAAGTGAAAGCCAAAAGCGGACTAGCGCGACTTACAATCTCCTCGCCCTTCTCAACACCGGTCTCAACCTTGGGAATATGGCGCGACGCATCGTCATCAGCAAGCTGCTCAACCTCACTCTCGCGGACGACAGGTAAATTCTGTTTGGTCGAAAGCTTGCGCTGCCTAAAGCGCTGCCCAGTTGCGCGAGCCGTCATTGTTTGTTGTCGCAGCGAAGCGCACGTGACAAATGTTTGGGTCGTTTGGGCTGCGTATGGGGCGTGGTGCAAATCTGGCGCCTGGGGGCGGCCCAGCGAAGAGGAGTCACGCTCCCAGAAGCGCTAATCCGACCACCAACGCGCCTCAATACTGCTGATATGGGTGTCAAAAGTGTCGCACTGGCCTCGGCATGCGATTTATCGCGTCGAAAGTGATGAAAAGAGGTCGTGGGGTGCTGTTTGGCGATGGAAAAGGTTTCGGTGAGCGGCGATGTCGAGCGTGAACAAGCGGATGCGTTTGGGCGGGTTGAGAGGCAAGGAAGTTGCAAGCGAAATGGACCAATCAAATGGGCGATCGCCGGGAATAGGTGGGACCTGCGCGATCGTCTTACGTTCATCACGGTCTATCTACAGGCCACGCTGCATGTTCGCATTCACTGACCGCGAGCAGAGCTGCAAAAATCTGCTGCAACCCTACGTGTTTGCATATATCGTGGGTTGCGTTCCATGGTACCGTGTGAATGGCATCCCGATGGAGTTAGCGCGGCTTGGCATGGTGTCCATGGCTTTCCAGGAATGACTACCGTCGTAACTCTGATCACAACACCAGCATTACCAGCAGGACTGTCATCGAATCATGTCTCAAGAGAAGTATGCCTTTTTATTCCGTACGTTCGATGCCCTGATATTTAAGCTTCGAGAAAAGATGCCTCAGCGTTCTCCAACGTGCTTTGGACGTCGCTGGGTGTCAACGGCCTGTAATCACGAAAAAGCACGTAATCCTCAGCTAGGCCAAAGTATATTTGCTCCGAATATTCAGCGATTGTGATTAACCCTCTTGACTACTGTCTAGGCTCAGCAGAAAGGTAAACAGGTCCTGCTCGCATTCATGATATACATGTATCCTGGTCTAAAGCCACTGCTTGGTTCCGTGGTGGGAGACAAATGCACCACCGTACCCATCCTCAATGCTAGCCTTCTCCCACGTCGACCTGATAATCGGAATAGCATCCTCAACAGGTGTCGCGCCTTTGAAACCAGGGGCGTAGATTGAGATCTTGCCCATGAAATTCATCAGACCTTGCATCTGGTCCGGGGTGACTGCGAAACGATGTCAGTATGAGTACCAGGAATCACATAGAGTCACCGGTCTACTTACGATTGTCAAAATGGCCCACTTCTACCACGCCTGGGCTCATGCTCATGAACAGAACGCCGTCTTTCTTATACTGCGCGTTGAACTTGGCGACGATTGCATTCAGAGCCGCTTTGGATGCGGCGTACAGGGAACTGTTCTCGACTTCAAGATTGTTGATGAAGTCGAGATCTGCATGGCCGCTGGAGATGGCGATGACCTTCTTCACCTTACCTCTCATGACAAGAGGCAGGAAGAGGTTAAAGAGATGGATGTTGCCGACAACGTTGGTCATGAACAGCTTTGAGGAGACTTGTTCTAGTTCCTCAACTTTGTCGCCCCTATCGAATGACCGACGTTAGACATGGGTGAACTGATGAGATGGAAATGGATGTAAGCTTACAACGCGCCGATGGGGTCGAAAGCATCGAAGAGAGACGGAAATGCTCCGTTGCCAATGAGATAATCGACACCGCGTTCACCGACGATCTCGGTGGTCTCTGCAGCGGCTTGCTGTAGGCTAGCGTGGCTGGTGAGGTCTCCACTGAGGATATGGATGTTTGGACGTTCGCCTATTTCTGCGATCACTATCTCCTTAGTAGACGCCTGGTCGCGAACCAGACCGACAACAAGATTCTCCGGGTCCTGTGAGATTTGCTTGAGGAGTTCAAACTGGACCAAACTTAGCAAAATGCAAGTATATCACCAGACAAGGTATATTTACCCCAATTCCCTTGGACACACCGGTGACTACGTAGACTGACATATTGCGATTGAGGTGTCTGAAATATCTTGTGGATCAAAGAGGTTGAGATGTGGTGCAGACATTGTGTTCACCTTGTCATCTTTATAAACACAAAGATTCATCCGCTACACTACACGTTTGCGGACATCTTGGAGCTATCCCGCGCACAAATACTTGTCCGCCGCAATACAGGCAGGTAAGACTCTGACCGCTGCGGGTTCATGTTGCGGCGTGGAAGGTATGTAATGAATCCTGCGTCGCTGATATGTCAGCGCAAAGAACTTCGGCTTTGCGTGGTGTCTTTGTCGCGAAGCAGTAGGCATCTTGGCGGCTTACAAAGAGCGGTTCTCGGCGAATGTGAGGCGGCTTGAAGCTGACTACAGTTACATACATATCCTTTCCGTAAGTTGGTCCTTCAGAATCAATGTGATATGCGTCATTGAGGACTGGTAACCTTGTCTTACAGGATGCCGCATTGCGGACTAGTCTCCCGCCTTGCGGCCGTCTGTCCAATGAGCATGCGTTTAGCAGATGACAAATGCGCGCTTACTATACCTCGACTTCCGCACAAGACAGAATCGACCTAATAAACCTCAAGGAAAAATACTGGGTAGCCATACACTTGGTAATGTCGTTGCGATCCGAGTCAAACGCTTGCACTGCCTGCGCAAGAGCAAAGCGGAAATGTGGTCGACAGATCCCAGCTTGCGTTCGATGCGCGGACAAGCGCAAGTCGTGCATCTATCCACCATCAAAAAAACAGACAGTCTCTTCGTATCGACACTTAATATCCGATGTGCCAGTGCTGAGAGGAGAGGATACGTCGTTCGCCGAAATCCCAGTCAGTACGTCGCATGTCAATGCGAGCCTCTACACCATCGATAATCTCATGTGGGACGTGGGATTACCGTCCCTTGGCAGCAACATCAACGCTCTGGAGTCTCGGATCCAGATCCCCAGCGCAATGAAGACCGATTGGTTTCTTGCACCGGAGACGTGGACAATATCCCGCAGGTCGACAAATTCAGACGATGTACCAATCGGCACAGCAGCAATGAAGAAGTACGTGACAGTACTGCAGTCTTGGTTCAAAAGCTGGGTCACAACTGGTAGCAATCCCTTTGTACACTCCTGCTTGTACGGTGTGAACTTCCCAGCATGCGTACAAGTCGCGTATGCCACCCTAGCTAGTTATGTGTATCGGACACCTGCGAATACAGAAATCGTCCTCCGCATAGTGGAAGATCGATCGAACGACTTGTTGCGGGAGAATGGAGCCATTTTGGATCAAACTACTGCAGAGAAGTGGGTCGATGTTGCAGGTCATGATGGTGATCTATGGGGGCAATTGACACGTCTTCATGCCCTTTTAGTCTACCAGATGATTGGTCTCTTCGATGGTGACGTCCGCGCCCGTCATGTCGCTGAAGGGCATATGGCGATACAGGATAGCTGGGCTGGAAAACTCTTCTCCACTGCCAGAACCGCATTGTCGAGCGAACAAGACAGCATCGCTCATCTCGCCAACTGCCTACCCAAGCTGTCTACTTACCTACAGCAACAGTGGTACTCGTGGATACTGTCAGAAAGTATCCGTCGCACCTGGCTCGTGGCTGTCAGTCTATCGCCCGTCTTCTCGGTCCTCCAGCAGCGCTGGGGAACCTGTCCTGGTGGCATCATGTACACCAATCGAAGTGGTCTTTGGGATGCTACGAGCGCTGGGGAGTGGGAAAGACAGTGTTTGGAGAAGAATGTGGCCTTCCTACAGCGCTTCGAGTGTGCGAGGCTTTTTCACTATGCGAAACCAGCTGATGTTGATGAGTTTGGCATCGCGATGCTCGAGATGACTTTCAGCGGGGACTCACTGGAGAACTGGAGGGATAGAACTGGCGGCTTGTAGTCTTCAAAAGATCTTAGTAAGCTGTGCCAGCGCGATATCAGCACTCGGTTGTCACAACGCGTGGTGACTGGGAAGAAGGTATCTAGTACTTTCAAGGTTGTCTTTCTCCCTGTCTGTCAAGGCCCGGAACGCGTCGGAACGTTCCGAGTGATGTTGTTTCCATTTATAGGGCTAGTACACATTAATAGATTCCAAGGTCCACGCCGCAACGCCGCCCAGATCAACAAAAGTCGAGTCAGCCCTCGCTACAATTCTAGCACTCTTTTCATCTACACAGATCATCGCTCAACGAATCAGACACGCATTGAACACACGTTGGCCACACATTGGACACAGCCACCATTGATCTCTCGTCAAATCTGTACCTTCTAGAAAGCGCCAAGCACATCAATACCGGTCGATCCATTAGGCTAGCCAGCGAGTTATGGATCAACTGCCGCAGGAGCTCGTCGAGAAGATTACTAGTTATGTACCCACGAAGGATCTCAAGAACCTTCTCACTCTCACAACGAAGTTTCGCTACAGCGCAGAGAGATACTCTGGCGCATTTACGGAATTTACCCTAAACAAGCGCAACGCCGACAGGTTTGTTAAGATTTTCTCAGGGCACCGTCTGCTATATCTACGGGAAGTGATCTTTCGACCCAATTTCCCTCCACTAGTCTGGACTCCCCCAGCCGGCGAGGAGGATGAGGAAATCGAATGTCGCGAAAGTGCGGATGAGATACGAGAGAAGAATGAACACTTTACATGTCAGGTGCAGATTATCTATAAAACCCTTAGGACCGTCGAGGAAAATGCTGGACACCATGCCCCAGGCCGATATCGACTCCTGGTGCACGGCCCTACGAGACTGCTCCACGACAACAGCATCACGTGTCCGCATCGCCTGTATAGCAGCTGGCGAGTTCGACTACTCAATACCGAAATGCCTCTGGTTTGTTCCGTTCGTTCTCTAGAGATCTACAATGTATGCAAGGAAGATACGGACATCTGTCATGACTCTCATGATTACCCACCAGACTATAGCAGCTGGGAGGGACATGAGTTGAAACTGGATCTGGGTGTCATGGTCAAACTAGCATCGAGACTCCCAAACCTTGAGTACTTGGGCTGTAAGACCGGAGGTTTCGAATGGCACCCGCCTCTTTGCCATCAGGATGGCGACGAAGAACCCAATCATCATTTTCAACACGATTGGGACGGCCCACGTCGTGACGCAAGGCATGATTTTGCAAGCGCCGTTACCAGACATGGAGCTCAGCTCCCAGCTTCACTCAGACGGGCGAATCTAGACTTCGTCCGCCCACTATATCGCACACTGCATACTGTACAGGACAGGATGCTACCTGACCTAGTCAGACCAGCGCTGTACGACCCATTCAGCTCCAGTCTTCGTCTCTTAACCAACAATGTTCGGCAGCTCCGCATACGGGCCATCATCGATGAAAGCCTATTTCACATTGACGATTCTTCACAGCCAGCATGGCCTAACCTGGAAATTCTAGAGGTCATGTTTCATCCATCACGGCCTGACGGATCGTGGTACTTTCATGGACCTAGAGGTCAGGGTCGCGACGCTGTGGGTTACGCAATTACTGCTGCCTCCTATCCGCCTCTCGAAGCGAATGATCTCGACGCTGAGATGGAGGGCGAGTATACCATGGGTTTATTCTTCCAGATTTACCCAATGGTCATGGCAATGAATTCCGCATCACACCAGATGAACAACGGATCAGACCGCTGCTGGAAGGTTTCGCCAGGGCCGCAGTACAGATGCCTTCCTTAAAGAGAGCCATTATCCGGTCGCCGTTGTTGTGGGATCCGACCGAGGGATATGATGACGGAATCCAAAGAAAAAACCTCACATGGGGTATACAATATTCCGACGAAGATATTGGTGTTAACATGGCAAAGCATGATCCGACAAGCCAAAGAGAGCAAGGTTATACAGCGACACGTGCTTTGACTTGGATGGTGGGTGATTGGCATCCTGATGCGCAGCTGCACAGCCTTTTCCAGCAAATTGGACGCGAGAAGCATGGTGAAGATCTGGTCGAGCATTGGGAACAGAAGTACTCATATGGCTACGATTTCTCTCGCTGGATGTTCATTAATACTTTTTGGAGTCATAGTCATGGTCATTGGATCTACGGTGATGGGTATGATGATCCGGGCCGCGTGCCTACTTCGCTGTTTTAGGCTGGCGATCACAGGCTCAAAATCAGGCACCGGTTGTATCTCCAGAAATCTTGATCACAGAGCATCCAAATTTGATGACATCCAGCGTAGCCTATCTTATTCTGTGTTGACGTATGATTTTTCCGGAACCTTTAAGCTGCAGTCTATGTCGATTTGCGTACTGGAAACTGAGATGCATGGTATCTTCGTTCTATTGATACCCACACGAACGCAACCTAAATTACCCTTGATAAGAGCACAGAAAACATGAAAAAGGTTGTATCGAAGTATGGTATAAGCAGGGCAGATACTGGATGAATTGGGTCGCATGTCTTGGTCGTCGCTATAAAGCAAAAGTATAGGCATGTATTGAGAGATCCGTTATTTATGACTTACATTTCGCATATCGTCTTAGAACATGCTTTCTATTTTCTCGCTCTATTCCAAGACTTCATACTACAGCCGAAGTCTCCAGACTAAGTTTCCATGCGGCATGGGATTTTCTCCGCCCTCAATGATACGACCATACTCGCTCATCAGCGAGAACGGCGGCGACGACAATCTATTCTTTGTATCTAGATGTTTTACAATGTAAGCATTAGGCTCGTTGAGATGTTCGCTGACACCCGTGTGGTGCGAACCTGCATCGTTCTGGGGCGTAGCTGTCAGCAAGCGAGCATAGTACTCGCCATCGTTGAGCCGCGACAACGCCGCAATATGGAGACCTTGAAAGTCAAAAGTAAGGTCGCGTTTGCGGTTGTTTCATAAGAACTTCGCGAAGTTTTGGCCTCCAACCCTCACAGAAACTGGGGCTGAATTACCTCGCCACGGGATATGCAAGACCTTGGCCATGCGCGTTCATGTACCTATGTAGAGTCTGTTCGAGCCCGAGATAACACACAGCAGCGCTTGTTCGGGGTTTGTCACAAACCCTTTACAAATGAATCGATTTCTGTTCTTATTCTTACACCCTGAATCTTGCAATGTGATATCGTCGCAGAGCTGCAGTTTTGCTCATATGGAACTAAGAACCTTTGAATGGTGACAGCAATATTTTTGTTTCTCTTGCTTGGCTGATGTTCTTCCGCATCTGACTACGCAGTCATGATAAAGGTGATCCTGACTGTGGCATGGATGCAGGATCTGCTCGGCCCCGTCGAATGACACAGCAGAGGTAAGTTATGCTAGGATGTTCGTTTAGACTCGCATGCTGAGGCCTCATGATTCGATACACACAGAGGTTTGTGTTAGGCATCATGCTCTTTGTAGTGGCACAACGTACTGAGCTCAGTGCGGCAGTGTTTGACTGAGCCTCAGAGGCAAAGGCTGCTTGGCCCAAGTCAAGTAGCATATCGATACCGTTGATAGTTAGGCGCTGCGGTGTGGTTGTTTCGAACTGCGTCTTGAGTTGAGTCGTGACTGGGGGCGTGATTTCCGTAGTTATGATTGACGAAGACTTGAAGCAAGTATTTAGCTGGATTGTGTCGTAACAGGACATGCGCAGTTCATCTCTCAACTTCGCTTCATACCTTGACATATCTGAGGTTGGAATTCCCAAAATGCGTTGTCTTCTTGCGCTGCTAGCTATACGAGCTATCCTCGGACTTGCTGAAACTTGCGATCCCCAAGCCTACGAGGATGGCAACCCATACGGCTTGGACCAAACCAACGATCCAAATGTAATGTCAAAGTTGAACGAGTATCTAGTCGACAATCTATGCATCAAGTATTCCGACGGAACCGAGCAGAATATTAAAGAACAGTGCAAAGACGTCTGCATTCCGAGCCAAAGTGCAAGCGAAGGCCAAGCTGTCGTATCATCTCAAAGTTGTATCTTTGGCGAAAATCCTTGGTACGATACAAGCAAGATGACACCTCTTCTGTGTGGTGCCGACGAGGCATTCAACGGTATGTTGTGTTCTGGGTTTGCCAAACTTACAGACTGAATTCAAGCAACTAATGTTCAAATCAGGTCTAATGATCAAGAAAGGTTATTGTTCCTGTGACCTTCCCATTCTAGAATTCGCTGGTGAATTCTTCATTGAGGGACTGATCGAGGCGGGCAAGATCTTGGAGAAGGTCATATGTCCAGCTCTGAAAGCTCTCGATGTTGTCGTAGCTATAGGCATGGCAGCAATTCCCCCTCCGGGCCGCGCTATCACGGGCGGAATGGGTAAGCATCCAAGGTCCTTTTTACTATGTATCGGGTACTGAATGAAAGACACAGTCGCGGCTGTTCGATCGGCAAAAGCATACAAATACGCACATGAAGCACAAGACGCTGCTCAAGAATGGGCCGAATTTTTCCTTAGTGGCGCAAATTTCGCAGAACAGGCAGGATGTGGACCACTGATACCTACCAAGAACAATCTGATAAAGAAGGCTTTCACACCCCTGGTCGATGCACCAGACGAGCTTATACCAGGAGGGATGAATTACGAAGACCTACTATGTCCCAAAAGAGGTTGTAAGGGCTGCAAAGGCCCAAAATTCACGAATGGAAGCGGCAACGAAGGCGGCGATGCTTCCAAAACTAGCACCCAACCTGCTCCGACCACTGGCAGTACAGTTCCCCCGCAGGTCACTACAGTTGTGTTGAAGAATTCGTCTAATTTCCTGCTGTCTACCGCGGCTGTGTCGTCAATCATCTCTTCTTCTTCATCTATGTCTTCGATAGCAACACCTTCCCTGTCCTGTCAAGACCTCGCTGCGCTGGACAAGGACGAGCAGATCGTGGAACCAGAGGTTCTTAGGCGAAGTTATCCAACTGATCTAACATATCATAGGCTGGATAAGCGTAAGCCAAAGGAGGGAAAGCCTTGCGGAAAGTTTTTGGACAGTTTCAATTATCCGAGCACTTCGGAATGGGGAGATCATCCACCGACGAGATATGGCTTCAACGAACGAAACTCATGCAATGACTATAGTTTCGACAATCCAGACGACGATGGAAGCGTTAATTATGAGACTGAGCACGTTCTGGAATGGCAAACTGTTTGGCGCTTCTTTGATGAGATGAATGGATTGATCACGACCAAGTTTAGTCATCCTGAGCCCGGCAATACTGCTAAGCTCAGCTTTTGTGAGTACTGGACAGAGTCCTGGTTAGAGAGTTCAGTGGACAAGGACATCCCAGAGCCACTCATGGAAGGTCCTTCTTCCGATCCTGCTGCGACTCCAGATCCTGCTGCGACCACAGATTTGAAGTCCACTCCAGATTCGAAGTTCACTCCTGATGCGACAGCGACTTCTGATCCAGCGGCGACCCCTAGCCCATAGACGAAGAAACTTTCTCCTCGTGGATGGCTCGCAAGTCAATATCCATATCGGCAAGATGGAAAGGAAATGTGGCTAGATGAAATGACATTGTTGGAGAGCAACATCAACGGAAGAGTTAAAGGCATTGTACGTACAGCGCCTTACGTTGACTGAGTAGAGCGAATCATGTTAACAAGAGTCTTGCAACAGTTGTTCAACCAGAAGAGAACTAAGTACGGGTTTTATATACAGATTCGCGACAAGAAAAAGATGAAAGACCTGATAGAGGGGCGAACGAAGCAAAAAGATCTCAAAAATCTGAACCTGAGTCCTGCAGATCAAACCCGCATAGTGATCCAGCGGTTACGGGAGACGATCGGAGCTCTCAAATACATGCAGGATAAAAAGATATCAAAGATATTTGTCGACCAGAAGAACAGAATGGGAGCGATGATTGGGCATATCGATCGAGAGCTGCACAAGACACCCCAAGTGTATAAGGGTGACGTAGAGGGTCATCCGTGGCAGGAACAAAAACTCGAAGAGAAATGGAATGCCTACATGGACAACGTCTTTTCCGTGGCAAAGCAGAGGGCTACAGATTACATGAAACTCAATATTGGTGTTTTGAAAGATGAGTGGAACTCTGACAAGAAGAAGAACGAGTTCAAGGCCGATTCGAACGATGATCAAGCGAAGAAGGACAAAAAGAAAGGACTAAAGAAGACCCAAGAAGAAACCCTGGCTCTTGTCAAAAAACTAAGCGACGAGTGGGACAAGGTTAAAGACTGGCAAAAGCCAGAGAACTGGTAGAGTGACTGCTTTCGATGCGTGAATGTAGCAACGGGATGCGTGGAAAACCTGTGTGGCGTTGGACATTCACGTGTTCAGAACGACTGAGATTATCGTCTGAGGGGAGGAAGGAACACGGCTGTTCCTCGCCCCTGCGTTAGCGCTCGGAGTGCTTCGGATCGTCTCATACTGGCTTAGCGTGCTCTTCATCTGTCACACAGGGCGTCCCTGAGTCGCAGATATAATGACAAAGTATTGTTGTTGTGACTACGCCGCAAACCCGCTCAGGTCTTAAAGTTGTTGGGTGCGCTTCCAACACGTTTACTGACTGTCTCACATAATTTTGCGAAACCCACACAACAACCTGGTCGCTACCTGTCATCGAGTGTACAGATCTTCCCCAGACATCATCACAAATCTTCGTCACATCATTTACAGACAACCAGGATATGATGGAAGGACTCCCACAAGAACTCATCGATAAAATCTCCAGCTATCTACCCAGGCGAGACTTGTGCAATGTCCTTACCCTAACTGGTAAGTTTCGCTTTGCTGCTGAGAGGCACTGCGGAGCTTTTTCCAAATTCACTATCAACGAAAACAACTCGGTCGACTTCCTTGCGCGCTTCTCTAGTCATCGGCTTCTCTACCTGAAGGAAGTCATATTCCGGCCAACCTTCCCAACGCTGTGTGGTCTACGCGACAATGAAGATGACAGTAGCGACGACGACCAAGTCCTGTGTCGAGAGCCTGCTCATGAGGTGTATGAGAGGGATCAGTCTTTTACACGACAGATACAGTTCCTCTTCCACATTCTTCAACTAGTCGAGAAGCAAGCCGGTGAAAAGCATGCCCCAGGCAGATATCGTCTGTCACTTTACAGTCCAATCAGAACAGTACGTGCCAAAAACGCATGTCCCCATCGCTATCGAACTAGCTGGCGTGTTCGGCTACTGGAAGCCGAGCTATCTCCAGTCACGTCTATCCGGTCGTTCAAAATCTACAATAACTACGGCAACGAATCATTCGCTCCTTATCTCCATATGGACAGATCTGGTAAACAAGAGTTCAAGCTCGACTTGCGCGTTCTCATTGATCTAGCGATCGGAATGCCTAATCTTGAATATCTGGGCTTCCGAACTGGAGGATACGAATGGTGCGAATCGTTCGATCCAGAGATGAATACATGCATCGAGCACTATGAGCACGACTGGGCAGGACCTCGTCGAGATGCTCGACACGACTTTGCAGATGCTATCATCCGCAGTCTCGATAAGATACCAAAAACGCTAAGGCATGCCTCGCTTGATTTCCTGAGCCCTTTGCTT
>Ga0265797_10003922_pt1 | contig 23267 bp, 18 predicted proteins | sample P2T30metagenome_FD_192433 | JGI IMG/M metagenome (GOLD analysis project Ga0265797, IMG submission 192433) | Plant litter microbial communities from East Loma Ridge, Irvine, California - P2 T30 | ecosystem: Environmental > Terrestrial > Plant litter > Unclassified | place: USA: California... | reverse complement strand
AATCGCGACGCATTTGTCTACCATCCTGGAAGCCATGAGACAAGTTGATGGCACCAAAGCCGTGTTGGAAGACATCGCATCACGAGTGGAAGACTTGCCATATCGACTGGAGCGAACGAAATGTATAAAAGTGAACGCAGCGTTCTCCCAGCAGCAAGTCACAGTGCTGCTGCGAGACAGCCGCAGAGTATCTGGTGTCACGATTGGAGACTGGCGGCTTTCTCTGACTACCAACATGGAGGAGGTACGTCGCCCGTACAGCAGACAGGCGTGTGCCATCCTCTATGCCCAGCCACTCAATAACGCTGCAGGCTATCCTCTTGCAGCGATCTTCGGCGCGACCATTGACGTTGATAACGTCGCATGGGCGCATCCCACAGTCATGGTGTACAAGGAGATCAATCCCATGTATCGCCACATCACTGCTCGTTACATCAGACACCAAGACAATTCGTTGTTTGATATGATCAGGCGTAACGACCTCATCGGACTTGCTTTGTTTCTCACCCCATGCGCCACACCTGATGCCTCCATATCCCCCAGCGGCTATGAAATTTCACGCGCCTAACAGAGAGAGGCAAGGCGCGAGCAAGAAACAGCGCACGCACGATCGCGCACTAGCCTTACCATACGAGATACTACTGAGCTCACGTCTTCCTCGCAAGCACCCAAAGGAAGGAAGTATGGTTGTCTGGATCTGTTGGATCGTCGACATTGCCCTGCGCCCGCATCTCCTGATCCACAATTGTGAACCCGCACGACTGCACAATCTCGAGGATTTGCTCAGTGCCGAAACTGCTGAAGAACATCTTTGCACCGAGAAACAAGGAATAGATGCCTTCTTCGGCGTGAGACGAGTACGTGAATAGCAGTAGACCGTCTTTCCGAAGCCAGCCGTGGATGTTTTTGATGAGCTCTTCGTGTTTCTCGCGCGGCACGTGGAAGAAGGAGTAGAATGCGACTGCTGCGTCGAAGGTCCCTGGTGCAAACTCAAGCTGGGTCATGTCACCGTGAATAAATTCTGCGAGCGGCGCGTTTGCTTTGGCTAGAGCTATTTGCGACTCGGAGTAATCGTTGGCGATGACTTCAGCGACATGGTGCGTCAGAACTTTTGTGACAGGGAGGCCGGCGCCGCACCCTAGCTCGAGGACTTTGGAGGTTGTTGAGAGGTGGGAAAGGATCTGTGGGAGTTTTATGTGGTGGGCGGTGGGGCGCTGCTGGATCCATGATAGATAGTTTTCTGCGATGATGTCGTAGCCTGCTCGGACTAGCTCCTGTTGCGAGGTCGCCATGTTTTGAACCTGGCAGTGAAATACAGTTCAATGACGATTATGGAAAATGGAAGCAGTATCAGTGGAATCTTATGCTGGATGATGCTTGCAAAATTATATGACAACGGTCAGCATGTGTGGTGTCGCGCAATAAATATAGTATTCTCCTAAGCCGAGGTGGTCGGTCACCATTTGCGGTTGGCGGTGTCGTCGCTTTGGGCAGGGAACAACTAAATGCCGGAGTTATACAAGCAAGATCACATCCTAGGATTTTAGCAACTTTTGAGATTCCGATTCAAGTACAAAATTGCAAATCTATTTAGTCCATCTCATGGAAATATTATACGGTGTGCACGCCTAGGTGAAAGCAACTACCCTTCCCGGATAATTGCATTGGAGAAGTAGACGTTGACTTAGCTTTGATCCTACCGAATGCCCTGGAGACTGTCTACCAAACTAGGCTACCGACTAAGCTGTAAGAAGCAAGCAGAGAAGACGAGCCGCTGAGATAGAGGGAAATCGATTATCGTACGTAGATCTAGCAAGATCTCCGAGACAACCATACATACCCCTCATCACCGCTTGGTCTCTAGCTTGCAGGTTCTACTCGAGCTTAGCATCTGCCGCCGGGGGCGCGTCGAATGGCCCACTGTCAGGCTGGCAATGCGACCCACTCGCCGGCAAAACGCCATCTTTGAAGTACGCCTGTACATGTCCAGCAACACAAGCGGACGGACTGACAACCACGCCATGACCGTAGCCGCTGTGTGGCAGCACAACACTCCCTTTGAACCCTGCGCTGGATCTGTATGCATGAGCAAGCGGAGTAACGGGGTCATACTCTCCGTTGACGAAGAGAATCTCGTGCCTGGTCTCAACGCCCTGGAAGCTACCTGTGAACCGCTCTTTGGCGTTGATTCTCCAGCGGGCTGACGGCCAGATGGCTTGATATGAGGAACTGAACGAGCTGACGTTCTGTTGGTATTCAACTCGCGGCAGGTACTCTTCGGCAGTGTCGACGCGCCACAGAGCGTCACCAGCACGAATACCATAGACTGACCAACCTGCTCCAAGGTCATACGGCTCTAAGGTTGTGTTCGGTGGTGACGGCAGTGAGGTATTCAGAGATGCCGTTCCATCGAGATACGAGACAATCGTGTCGCCAAGTGCAGGCCAGGTGCCTGGATAATAGAGATTGCTTAAAATTGAGGATGACAAGAGAGCCGCCTGGGTGAAAGTCTCACTGTAGTAATCGGTGGTGTTGAGTGCTTCCAAAAATGTGTTCACAGGGTTGAAGAGGTCGTCCACGGATGTCGCGTTCGTGTATTGAGCCAGGGTGCACTTGGGCTTGTTGTCGAAGCACTCTTGCAAAAAGCCAGAGAACGCTTTGTCTGAGTCACGGATAAAGTCCTCGTAGTGCCCCGCCCGGTAACCTTCTGGATCGATGTTGCCGTCAAGGACCATGCGGTCGATCCGCTCAGGGAACATTGCTGCAGCATATGCGCCAAGGATGGTACCATATGACCATCCATAATAGCGCAGGAGCCCATCCTCATCGAGGGAGTCCACAATCTTGATCATGTCGCGCGCAGTGAAAGCCGTGCCAATATACTGGCCAGTCTCTCTCATGGTATCGTAGCATGCGTCTGCTTGTGCTCCAGCCAGATCCCAGCCAAAGTTCAGGAAATAGTCTGTGAGGTTTCCACTGGCCAGTCTCGGCTCGCCACGCTTGGTTTGGCCTTTTCCTGGAGCTGCCAACAACTCTGCTGGATTGACTCCGCAATCGAAGGGAATGGTTTTCCCAGTGCCTCGGGGGTCCCAAGAGACAAGATCCCACTGCGGTCCGATGTTGGCTGCCATTTGAGCAGCGAGAACGGGCAGGTTTTGAGCACCGGTACCTCCAGGCCCTCCGAAGTTGATCAAGACAGAACCCAATTTCGGTTCTTGCGTAGCGTTGACTTTGAACAGACTCAATTCGAGAGGCACTGAGCTCGAGTTGGTGTAGTCCAGCGGTACTTCCAGATGGGCACAGTCGAAAATTGCTCCTGCGATGCCATTTGATGCAGTGATTTGCTCGTTCAAGTCCGGGCATGGGTGCCAGGTGAGGCCTGGTGGCGTTTTGTGTTGAGGTAGAGCATGTACTGCTACCAAGACATCTATCAACGTCAATATTGTGAGCGCCGTCATTGTGTTTGTGAGGATCAAGATTAATGTGAGAGAAGTAGGATGGTTTATCGAGTATGGGCGAAACTTCGAAGAGATCCTCCCTCTGTAATTTATATCTACCTGTGTCGATTCGAGATCTGGCCGTGGAATATGGATTCATGTTGTGACGTCGTCTGCGCCTCGCAATTGTGAGATTCATTATTCCTGTACGGGCACAATACGCCGCTCGCTATGATGCAAGGAACCAAATCACGAGCGACAAGGTGTTGGCGACAGACCAAGACGGCTGACGGCGGTGTATGTTTCCGGATCGAGTTTGGCAGCTGAGCTAGCTAAGAAATCCTTCAGGCTAAGCTGGCCAAGGAATCCTTCGCTTTCGCTCCGCAGTCGTCCGTTTGGGTGTCATTAGAATCGCTAGGAAAGGCAATTGGCCGAAGACTGGAATGCCTCTCTTCGTCGCGAAGGTGTCAATGATGTGGGGATTCGTGCAGCGTCTGTTAATTCACAATTTGGGACACTCCAAGCATGAATAATATGCTCTCGGGCATTCTGAGTTGAAGAGAATTGAACCCTCAATGCCACAGGCGAGTATCGTGATCTAGCTTAATTGTCGATGTAGCCGCCGCCGCCTCTTATGATTTGAGTGTCGGGATGTTCACAAAGTCGCGATCACTTGCCTAGGACGTCGTGTACTGAAGCCAAAACCACTCCGTGTGTGATAATACATTAACTATTATGCATGCGTCAATTCGATCGCTAAAAAGCCTCAACAAAGGCCGCGTTCATGCACAATCACACAGGAAGCTCAATGTTCCTCACGTCACTCTTGAAGTGGTCACCCCCAGATCTCTTCTTGATGAACATGAAGACCATCGTAACAAAATCGATGATCAGGCCTCTCATTCCCGGCGGCTTCGAGGTGACCATCTTGCTCATCTTCTCGGCACCCTTGTAGTGCTTCTCGATGTCTGCCCGTCGTAGAGCTTCGAAGTCAGAGAAAAGCTGCTCCACGGACCTTGATGCGCTTCGACTTAGGATTCTTGCGATGAGGACGCCGTCTTCGATCGCGATGCCTGTGCTTTCACCTTGAGGGGGCATCTGCGGATGATTGTGTCAGTGATTTCGTAACGTATGCTGTTCCCAGCTGAATGACTCACTGCGTGCGCCGCATCTCCAAGCAAAAGGACCCGACCCTTATGCCAACGTCCTTGTGGCGGCAGCTGGTATATGGGATAGATCTGCCACTTGTCACACTTTGAAATCACCTCGTCGATGCCGTTGACCCGACCCTTTGTATAGGTCTCCACCACTTCCGTTTTCACTGCCTCTTGATCTTCCCCAACAAGGTGCCAGCCATCCCGGTCGACAGCATCGTGCTCTGCCATCTTCCTCACGTGTGCAAAGAAGATGTCCTGGCGGGTCGGCTCATAGTAGGATGTGATTAATGTGCCTCCAGTGGCGCTGAAAGCGGCGGTGTCTCGCAAAGCTGGCTGTCCGTTTAAGAAAGTGATCGGAGACGATGATGCGCTTTTGATCTGGTTTGCAGTTCCCTCAGCCCATCCCATGGCCACGCCACGGCCGGAGTATTCCTTCTTTCGCGTAGGCTCCACCCACATGTTGCGAGCAGCTGAGTTGATGCCGTCGCAGCCGAGAAGAATGTCGCACTCTAACGTGGATTGATCTTCGAATTTGAGCTGCACTTGGTCGTCTACTTCGGAGATCTCTGAGACTCGCTTGCCCCACTCGATGAGAACGGAGTCGGAGTGTTCGCGCTTGATAGTGTCGTGCAAACTCCGTACCAACTCGTAGCGTGCTGTGCGTCGTGCGCCGACACCTCCCCAGAGGTTTCCAAGACGCCAGCCGAGGCGCAAAGAGATGGCATCCACGCCGGTGATCAGCTCGATGGAGTTTTCCTTTAACTGTTGGCCAGCACCAAGATAGTCGAGGTATCGCATTGCCAGCGGTGTCATGTTGATCGTTCCTCCGATCGTCTGCAACTTCGGGCGTGTCTCGATAAGGGTGACGTGCAGGGGAGACAGTCCAGGAGTGAGGGCTGACATTTTCGTGAGGGCGATAGCAGTAGAGAGGCCACAAGGGCCGGCTCCCAGGATCACCACCTTCTTAATTGACATTATGCTGAGATGAAGTCGCTTGCTGTGCTGTAGTATTGTGACAAGGCAGTCACTATCTTGATGTGATGAAGTCAAGAAATACTAGGCAAGAAGCAGAAAGCGGTCTCTTCTAGTACATCGTTCGGTTCCGGTCTTTACAGCCAACATGTGCTGCGACCGACATGGTTTTTGACCGCAGCGGGCGAGTATGAGCCCAGTATAGCGGCCATTTGCAATTCCGCCAGTAGAGCACGAGAATCATTGCGTCGCATATCGGCGTACTTTAAGCTCCGGTCCTGCCTGCCAGATCCTCAGCTCGGCTTCTGTTCAAGTCTGGTTCTGACGGCGCCAAGGTCGGGCACAGCCTCCTCCACAAGGGCAAACTCGGAGCGCGCCACAAGACCGCATACGGCTAGACTTGATTCGGTCGACAACACATCTGCATCCGAACACGCTTGCTCTTCTTAATACTTCACTGAAGGCTGTCGTTCAGCCCGCTGGGAATACATTCCGCATGGAGGCTTGCGAACTTGGTCGAATTTGAGCCCCGTGGACAGATCAAAACGATGTTCTAACAACCACAAGCCTCCTACTTCCGATTGATGGAGGAGCTCTGTATCACGATCGCCAATCAAATTCCCATAGGAGCACCGCCCCAGCGAATGGCCAGCTGCCACAGATCACGGCGGTGTCGCACAACCGGTCCAATCCATCAGACCTGCTACCTGCACTGTGAAAGGATTAGTTTGGGTACTGCAGCAGACTGGCGCCTTAGTCCTCGCCTTGTGAGCAGCATGTTCACCAGAGTGAGCATGACGAAGCTTCAACTTGAGCCATTGAACAAGCCACGGAGATCGACTAGGTGAATCAGTCCGTCAGCAGCACCAATGAGCAGAGATGGAGACTGAGGCGCCACGTCCGAGGTGCGCAGTGCAACTCGAGAGCACGTCAGTATCTTTTGCACCACTTTTAAGGACAGACCTTCGTCGGACGACTCTTTCTAACCGCCTCAATTTGTTCGCAACATCACAACTGGTAAAATTACCATAATTCCTAGTTTGACTGAGCTCAAATGCTGCCTCTTGGGAGACACACGGATGATATATCTCGCCCTAAGATAACCCGATCTCACGAAGCCCTGACTGACGACGTGTGTGTCCTTCCATCGTGGGCCATGGTGTTCAATGATAAGCGTCCGGCCCGCAGTTCGTTGCGTATAGGCATGCAACATTGGAAGTAACGATGCTACTTTTCGAATACGCGTATACGTATAGTATACGGTGAGTGGTAAGATCCTTCGGACTACCTCGCGTTCACATCCACATCCCGAAAATACATTCCACTTGGTTTCTATTAAGGATTGGAGGGGAGACGAGAAAATGATGAGTGTTCGCAGTAGAAATCACTAATGCACCCGCTTCCATGAACATCTTTCGCCTGCTTCCTGGTGCAGCGCGCATTGCGTTGGCGTGCGCTCTTGGTTTACCTTCCGTTACACTCGCTGCGCGTCACCCCTCGAACGACTTCATCTCGTATGATGGGGACTCCTTCTTCATTCACGGCGAACGCATGATGTTGTACTCCGGCGAGTTTCACCCTTTCCGACAGCCTGTGCCAGGCCTTTGGCTCGATACGTTGCAGAAGCTCAAGGGTGCCGGGTTTAATTGTGTTTCGATCTACACTCATTGGGGCCTTCTTGAGGCTGACAAGGGTCACATCGCTACTGACGGTATCTGGGACTTGGAAGCTTTCTTCAATGCGGCCTCCGAAGCTGGGACCTACGTTGTCGCAAGGCCGGGTCCTTACATCAACGCGGAATCTTCAGCTGGCGCCTTCCGGGGTGGTCTTGAGGTTGCCGTGCACCCTACGCACCGACTGTCCTGAGTACTTGCATGCGATCACACCGTATCTCACGACTTATGGTGAGATCATAGCACGCGCAGAGATATCCAATGGCGGTCCCGTCATCCTTGTTCAACCCGAGAACGAGTACAGCTGGACGCCCGGGACTAATGAGACCACCTTCCCAACCCAAAGCACCCGCGTGTACCGACAGTACGTGCAAGATGTCTTGCGGAAAGCTGGCGTCACCCTACCATTTACCAACAACGACAACACAGACCTTGGCTTGTGGGCACCTGGTACAGGACTCGGAGAAGTTGACATCTACAGTTTCGATGATTATCCTCGCGGAGATGCTTATCACCACTGGCGTCTCGAATTGCCTTCAGAAGAATTTGGCAACTATACCTCCCGCACCAAACAATCTGTCATCGTCAAGGGCGGATATCTCTTGCGTGCCGCAGAAGTTTCGGGCCACGAACTCAAACTTACTGGAGACATCAATGCGACGACAGATTTCGAACTGCTATATGATTCTACGGAGAAGATCAAGTTCATTAGCTTCAACGGGGTTTCTGCGCAGTCAAGCTGTGGTGGGAAAGCTGGGTATCCAACCTTGCATGTACCATTTGTTGCGCCGAAAATCTCGTTGCCAGACTTGGCAGCTGCGAAGTGGTCATACATCGATACACTTCCGGAGATCTCTGCCGACTACGATGATAGCGCGTGGACCAGCTGCAATCTGTCAAAATCTTCGAACACCTCGCTGCCAAAACCACTGGTGGCGGGAGACTATGGCTACTTCGCCGGATATTTACTCTACCGCGGTCACTTCAAAGCGAACGGAAAGGAAGATGTACTACGCATGAATGCAACTGGAGGAGGTCCCAGCATCTGGTCGGTGTGGCTGAACTCCACATTCCTTGGCTCGGCATCGGCTGTTGCAAATCTCAGCATCAACTCTTCGCTCGTCAGCGGTAAGCCACATGTGCTCACAGTTCTCATCGACCACATGGGCCAAGATCAGATCACCCAAGAAGGTCTGACGTATCCAACAAACCCGCGCGGCATCCTGGATGTCTCACTCACTGGTCATAGCGAGCTTGTCTGGAAAATGACCGGCAACCTGGGCGGCGAAAAGTATCGCGATCGGGCGAGAGGGCCATTGAATGAAGGTGGGTTGTTCGCTGAACGCCAAGGCTATCATATGCCAGGCTCGCCGACAGAGTCCTGGAACATTTCTTCTCCATTTAATACTGGGCTGCGAAGCGCTGGGGTTGGCTTCTATGCCACTTCCTTCCAGCTTGATCTGCCGGCAGAGTACGACATTCCGATCGAGTTTGTGTTCCACAACACAACAGCGCCCACCTATAGAGTGCAGTTGTTCGTCAATGGTTACCAGTTTGGCAAATTCCGTGAGTTCTCCAAGCCAAAGATCGCTCGTCCGTACGAGGCTTCTGCTAACAAGGTGGGAGTGCCTACGGTCGGACCACAGCTGAGATTCTCAGTGCCGGAGGGTATCTTGAACTACAGAGGGCCCAACTATGTCGCCCTGACATTGCGTGCTGAACAGAGCGAAGGCGCTGTGCTGTGCCCTCTGACCATGGAAGCGCCCATGCCGATTCCAAGCGGGTACCAACGTCCGGCTTCTGCTCCGCAGCCGCGATGGGCGGAGCGGGCGAAAGCTTACTAGAAGTGAAGATGGAGCTTGATGATGGAGAGATTTGATGAGCATTTGCTTTACATTAGTCTCGCGCATTGTACAGATGCACATGCCCTCTGAAGGCGCTGCTTATTTCTTGGCCTTTGCAGATAGCCGTGTCTTTTTGGCCATCTTTCTCCTCAGGTACCAGCACCAGCTGATCGTTGCAATGAGCAAAAACTCGATGGCATAGAGAAGGTAATTCGTTCGAGCGCTGCACACTTCCTGTGTGCTCCACCGGTCACAGATCTGACGAGACACGGTGATAACGGTGCCGATCGCAAGTATGGCTCTGCCGTCGCGTTAACTCACAACGACTCGATCTGGTGCGGATTTGGAGTTCATACCTGAGCATACGGCGTGGGGTCTTCGCAGCTGGCGCGAACACATACTGCACAACGAAGTCATCGGGATATTCAGAGATCAGCGCCTCGTTCAGCGTGACTGGTTCTGCTGGTGTTGCGTCCGGGGTGCTGGATGTCTTTTTCGAAGGCTTAGGCATGGTGGGTATCTTGGAATGTAGCGACGTTAGAGTAAGTCACGTGGGCAACGAAAAGGAGAACAGAACAGAAGGTAAGGTATCTAAGTGGCGAGAACCTCGATAGAGGAGCATAAGCCGTGCCAGTGAGGTTCGCTTCGAGTATGAAGCCACGTGCCACGAAGCAAGATAAGCCAGCCAGTCTAAGCGTCCTTAGTCATTCCCCGCTGTGGCGGGCCGCGATCATGCCCAATTAGGCAGGACCTCGGCGCATCTTACCACAGTCCCCTTACCCTTATCTTCGCCAGCTACATCCAGCATTTGTACGATTTGTTTGAGGATCTAAGTCGGTGTGATGGCCCGATTTCTAATTGTTACCTCTATGTATCTGATTATTTCAAAGTAATGACTGAGCTGAGCTGTACTGACAAATTGGATGAAACCTCCGCCCCCTCACCAAAGAAACCACCTTCTGGAAACATCATCAGGCCATTCACTCCCACTCGGTCACCCTCGAGTACTCAAAGCCTTCCACGTCTCTACCCACAATGCCGACACCACGAAGCTGCTTTGCCTCATGGTCGAAATATGGCTTCTGATCCTCGTCGCCTTCGCAGAGCAACCACAAAGTCTTGGTTCCCATATCGCAGAAGAGTCTCTCAGGCTCAGAGACAAAGTCAGGACCATGGCTAGTATCGCTTTCGCAAAGCTCTTTAGCGCTGTGCTGGACGCCCTTGCTAACAACCAGCTGAGAAGACATGACTGCACTGCGTTTCATGGAGAGGCTGCGCTTGGTCTTGGCTTGATCGGGTTCGGGCGCCCATGGTTTTGCAGCGACGTCGGAGATCTGTGTGTGGTTTGCCAATTCGCGGTTCTTGTCTACGTTCCAGTGGTAGAGTGCGTCGCCTTGATTGTGGAATTGAATCACAGAGGGGTGCTTCTTGCAGTACCAGTCCAGTTCGTGCTTGGTTTTGGTAGCGAAGTCGGGCAGGTGGACTTTCAGTGCGGACCATGGAACGGCGTCACTGTGATCGTGGTCAAGCCAAACGCAAGCAGTCTTGTGGCCCTCGTTGTCGATGTAGATGTTGGAAGGGTACCTTTGTTTTATCAGCTTTGCTTTGCAGTTGGAACATGCGCAGACAGCTCACCAGAATTGAACATTACAAGCTTTGGCCCAATCCCCCACCCAAGCGTATTGCTTGCCGTCCTTCCAAGTCGTGCTGACAACCGCGAGACAGATCCTATCACCTTTGCCCTTGTCGTCGCCAATCTGTTGCAGATCGATGTAAGCCGGCTGCTGGCCCTCATGGCCCGCGCTCATCGTCAGCGTCACATCCACGTACGACCCTTGCTTGATCTTGTCGTAGGTGTTAAGAAGTCTAGCATTTGAATCAGTGGTAGATCCTGTACATTCATCCGAGTAGGTGTTCTAGCTCGATGATAAGACAAGCTCTCAATCTTGCAAGACTCCTCCACCCTCTTCGTTCGCAATGTCTATCAACTCGTCGATCGATGGACTGCCGACACTCGCTGCAGAAAGATACCTCGACGCTACGGGATAGACTACACGCACTGAGCGGGCGTTTCCATCCTCGATATTCACAATCACAGCTGTGGAAGTTTCCTCAGACTGTTCGTCCAGCACTAGGAACCACTCTGTGTTCAGTGGAGAGCGTGTAGTCCTCTTCATCTGCTGTAGTGACTGCTGGATGCGGGAAAAGTCTGAGCCAGCAAACGGGCTTCGCAATAACGTGTCCGTGTCGTCGCTCCGAAGTTCCTTTGTGGGACCCCAGAGCCGCGTTTCAAGGTTGTTAACCAAAGTTAGTAGGGGAGTAGCCGCTTCTTCTTGCTCTTGTTGCAGTACTTTGGCAAAGAAGAGGTTGACAGCCTGCAATATTTGTGGATCAGTCAAAGTCGGAGCAATCCGAGCTGCGAAAGACTTACTGCTTACTTACCTCGATTGTGAGATTCGCTGTACAGCAGACAGCGAAGTTCTCGACTTGATCGGTCTCCATCATCACGTTCTCGATGGCCATGTTGCCTATATCGCTGGATGCTGGGATTTGTGTGTGGTTGGATTGGTTGCTTGTGAACTGAAGCGGAGTAACAGTGGGATGGGCGAAATGCGGACCGGCGACCTACATAAATCGAAGGAGCGCTGCCACATTCTAGTATTCATGTTGTTGGTACAAAGCGGCGTCATCGTTGCCCCGCCTACACGAGAGACTTGCGCGTCGAAGCCAAACTTGGAACCAGATCCTGGACTCACTAGGCCCGCCTTTATACTTGCCCGTTTGACAAATGAATGCTACAGTTGACGGCATGAGCGACCGGTTGGTCGCGACAAAAGAGCAATTCATGGAGCTGATCAAGGAAGTGCCTTCGTGCGGATCTGCTTTGGATCCTCAGGTTCGGCAGTATCTGGACGAGATCGGCAATTGGATACGTGGAGTCGATTGTTGGGAGTTTGGATGTGGTCAGTTTTTGGTGACAAGGGACGAGAGTATCAGATAAGTCGCCAGAGGAACTTGTCGCCAAAGGCGAGATAGTCGTACATCGAGGTTCAGGGCGCGAAGATAGAAAAAGTTGTGGTTCCTCTTCTTGAGGCTTTGGAGGCTGGAGTTTGAGTGTGAGTTGCAGAATGGTAGAACGAAAAGCCTTGCCAGTTCATGGCAGCCAGATCTTAACAAATCCGTCGTGACCATGCTGTGGAATCGCAGGGTGGAAGATCTCAGGTATTACATTACATTAATTTATTTTACAATCACATTACCTCGTGTCAGATTTCTCATCACCTGTCGTCATTGAGGTTGATGTCTTGCTACAGCAGCACCATCCCGAAAATTGCTCCTGCTGTGAGCACACAGAGCAGGTTTCCAAACTTGGCGGGGAAGACAGTCGCTCCACTGCTCGCTGCCTCAGAAGAGCTCGCATCCGTGCTGCTAGCGACTTCGGCGGGAGTACTGCTTGCTTCGAGGGTTGGAATAATGCTCGTCTCCATTGAGGTTGCTGTGCTGCTGGGATTTGATGTTGCAGATGCGGAGCTGCTGGTCGCATCGCTCGATGTAGAGCTGCTGCTTGTCGCATTCGCAGCAGCCACGGCGCGCTGCGAGTAAGAGCTTGCCGTGCAAGCCGCGAAGGACGCTGAGCTCGTCCAAGTTGTGTCCAGCGTCACAGACCCAGATGGTGTTGCGGTGGGTACGGTGGCATAATCCTGAGCAGTTCCTGACCGACTGATGGGAACAGTGGTAGTAAACGAGCTGTCGGTGTTGGTGAGCGAAGCCACGGACTTGATCCAGGAAGCGGCGGCTTGGGAATCGACGTTGAAATAGTTGAGGTGATCAGTCGCATCGTGAGAGGTTGCCTGTTTCGCTGCGCAGATCGGATCGGTGTCGACACACCAATTGCGCATTCGGTCGGCGTATGCCTGGAGGTTTGCCACCTGCGTCTCACTGCGTGGGAAGTAGCCATCGATGCTGGAGCCACTTCCCCAGTTGTAGGACTGGTCTGCGACGTGTCGCGTATCCCCAAAGACGATGATAGCGGCGACTGATGAAAGTTAGAAGTGCCGGCAAAGTTGGACATGATAAAACTCACTCTTGTTGCCCGGGCTCGATTCCGGATCCATGGCAGGCGTTTCTGGTTGCACACAGCCATTGAAAGACACTCCTCCGCCGCCACCGAGAATGTCGCCAGCGATTTGCCCGCCTTGGGAGTAGCCAGCAAGAATGATCTTCGAGTGTGGGCACTTCTCAGCATACGCGGTCATCTGCTTGTGTCCCGCCACGGAGCCGTCGTAGGTCGTCTGGCATGAGAGATCCGTGTATAGGGCCGAATAGTAGAGATCCTCATAGCCACAGCTTGCCAGACCGTTGCAGGTAGCTTCCACGAGCATGCCCTGCCGTCCAGGATAGGGCTCATTGTTGCCTCGCGCCAGGAAGAAGTGTACATCGTCGCAGACGGCGCAAGGATCGTCATCTTGCTGGGCGCCCACGAAGGCTGTCCAGCATAGCGACAGCAGCGCCAAGTAAGGGTATCGTGAAGTAAGCATGCCTGGCGTGTTACATGTACAAAGTCTAAGTGGCGGGAGTGAGGAAAGAAGAGCGCGGGAGACCTACAAAGTGTATACGGATGACAGCATGTCCCCAGCGAACTCGTGCTCTTACCGAGCGCAGCGTCCGTGGCCGCTCGGAATAGCACAAGGAAAACTGGGACGGTGGCGGGCTAGTTGTTAAGCGGCTGCATTCTGACACTGACAGTCGACATTTGGGAGATAGCGAGCTGCGGACGCGTATCTTGATGATGGTCTGCTGTATTCGGCTAGTCTGCGCGCTTTAGCCGGCGATTGTGCCTTGCATGATGGCTACAGATGGCGTCTTTGCACCGCTCGAGCCGCGGGGAGTGATCCGTAGCGCGCGGTGGCGTGAACACGTGATGCGTGCTTAGCGAGTTCTAGTGGCGAAGTTTGTATGCGAATGGAAGTCCAGTCCAGGCGGCGGCCAAAGTTGTATCCGAGCTATCGCTGGCGTTGCACGTTGTGTGCGAACTGCAGTTGGCGGAAGTTGTATGCGAGCTTGCAGATGGAAGAAGTTGTATGCGAGCTTGCAGATGGAAGAAGTTGTATGCGAGCTTGCAGATGGAAGAAGTTGTACGCGAACACGTGATGCAAGTTCGACTCGCTGCAGATCAAGGGCGCGTATACGCATACAGTACAGCTACTTTGAGTGTAGCGCCGGTCAGTGCGAGGTAGCGGTGACGACCTTGAACTTCGCTTGCGATCTCGAAGGTTAAGACACGTCGCGGACAATGCTCGAGGCACAGCAAGCGATGTGATCTCTCTCGCACACTGTTCACGACCAACTTCCGCTCCTGCGAAAGTGAAAGACAGTTGTGCTTGACGTTGATTTTTTGCAGCCCTGTCACCCTCAAGCGGACCCGACTCCTCCATTGCCCCGATGTTAGTCATCAGCTTGCTGGCCAAAGCACCGTCGATCAGCAGGGTCTAGCTCGGAGCCAGCTTCCGTCTACAGCGCCCTGCTCGCGGAAGGATGCGCAATAAGTTGGAGAGGTTCCATGGATACATCTATCTAGACCTGAATCCTTTCTCCGGCAGCATGGTATGCCGTCCTCCGAGCATTGGAATTCTTGCCAGGACCCAGATGCTCGGGCAGCACTCGCTGGAACAAACGAAGGCCACGTGCAAGACACTATGTGACGGGCGACTGGATGAAGCCCTACTGTGACCACTGTCGAGATCAAACTTTACAGTCACGACAAATCACATTGGGAAGTCAACGGTTAGATACTCCTGTCGAAAGCAAATTCTCATTGCGCAAGTCACATTTAGCACATGTCTAAAGGTGGAAGATGCGGAGATGTCAGCTGTGGCTAATAAACTTTCATTACGCGAGTCAAATTTAGCACATGTCTGAAGGTGGACGATGCGGAGATGTCAAATGTGGCCAATGTGCTAATGTTGCAGATCTGTAGAGCCGGGACGAACCGTCAAGGATTTGAGACATTGACCGTTGCTGGTGTACAATGCATTGGGTCAAGGCATTCGCCGTAGGAAAATAGGGATCTTGCGCTCGGCGCATTATTCTCTCATTGGCTCCTGTGATATCTCCTGCCACGGGACTCCACCACATCATGTGGAACAATGGTTCGCATGTCGATGATCAAAAGCCTTACGGGTTGAGGCTCCACCTGAGGAGCGAAGTTTGAGCCTTGCGACGCAGATACAAAGATGAGATGAGGACTACCATACGCGCTCCCTGGTCAGCATTATCTGTGGCATCACACTTCTCATACCATGCCTGCAAACATCCATTCTACAACCCCAACAGAGTTCGCTGCTTGGCCGGCACCTAATTTTATCGACCCCGAGCGGCGAGCCTGGATCGTCCCTTATGCGATCATTACGCAACTCGTTGCCTTTGTCTGTGTGGTTGGGCGCATGCTTGTGCGGTTCCGTGTTCGAAAAGACACCGCAGGAGTGGATGACATCTTCATAATCATGGCTCTTGTAAGCTCAAAATTGAGTCAATCGTGACGGTTCGAATACTCACTCCAGAGTCAGATTTTCGCAGTGGCATTCACAGGAGTTGCCTGTCTAGAACTTGTAGAGTACGGAGTCGACCGTCATACCTGGGATGCTCATCCATCAGTGTACACACGTGCAGCTCTTGTAAGATCTTCGATGACTCGACTTTCATTTAAGCTCACTGACCAATATTTCAGATCACATGGATTGATTTCGTTCTGTCACTCTGCAGTACATGCAGCACCAAGATCTCGGTGCTCTTGCTGTATCGTCGCATATTGACGCCTTCGTGGAGGACCGGCTGGAATGTCGCCGCCTGGGCCGCAATTGCTGTCACTACGGCCTACTTTGTCGCAGGAATCCTTGCATTTTGCTTCATCTGCGATCCCCTGTGGGCATACTGGAAAGCATTTGACCCAGAGTGGGATGTGGCTTGGCATTGTGCCGATGGCCAATGGTTGAACTATTTCATTGGGATTGTCTCAGTGATCTCGGACTTGTACGCGATTGCGTTACCACTCGTGATAATTGGGCAAACTGAGCTTCACATTCCATGGAAGCAGAAGTGGACGACCTACTTCTTCTTTTGCCTTGGCATCAGGTAAGTGGACCGGAACTCCTACGAAGTGAAATTAACATAGCTAACATGTTGAAGTGTTGTCGGTGCTGGCATTGCGAGAACATACTGGTTGGTGGAGCTTGGGTCTCGCGCAGATACCTCTTGGACTGGGGGCAATCTCCTCATTTGGTGCATCGCAGAAATGCAGCTCGCGATCGTTTGCGCTTGCGCACCCTCGATCCGACTACTATGCATATCTGCTCACGAACATTCGCGCAGCCTCAGTCGCCAATACAGACAGCGCAACGACAGCGAGCAATCGCCCATCAAACCACAAGACGACTTCATCATGATGGAGAGTGTGAGGAGCGCTCAGACGATACATATCTCATATTGCCCGGAAGCGGAGCCAAAGACTTGTTAGATATTGCTTGGGACGTCGCAGGGAAAATTGCTTGAAGGCGATGAGGTGAGGACGGTGCGATGTGGTCCAGAAGAGGTGATAATAGGACAATAATGAAGACAAAGGAGATACATCTGCATGTCTCGTTTGGAGAGCGAGGAATAAATTACTTTGGCAATACATGCAAATGATAACTTTCGAAAAGTTTTCCTTTTTCCAGCTTCAAGTTCACGTGTTTGTAACCGCGCAACTCCTTACAGTCTCGCACCAGCCGTGCATGCAAGGAGTCCACATACCTCGCATTTCTTAGAACGCGATTATCGTCCTATTTACTTTGCTCATATTTCCTAGCGTCATTCGTAAGGCTATTTGAGTTTCTTCGCTTTTGAGTGTCTGTAATGATGGAGTCCGGGCCGAATGTGTTTAGACTTCCTGACGGAACGCCCGCTCAGGTGCGCGAACCATAGCCCCTTTCGTGCATGTGAACTTAATGCAGGTCATCACAAATCTTCCCTTACCTCATATGTACACCAGACAGGTTCTGCAACTCTGACTTTCCACATTGATCAACGTATTCTGAGCCCTATGGTCAACACGAGTCTTGGCAACGTCTCATTGATCGCCGCCAACAGGCACTGACCATCGTGCCACTGACTCGCAACCACACATGATGATTACAGGGGTCAAACGATGTTGATCAACGTTGTTTCGAGGTTACAGAACCCGTCTGGCTTGAAGTGCACCCTAACACTATCGACTTAGCATCTACTGCAGCATGCACTAGACGAGCGCCACGGAACCATCAGTTTGAAGATGCACCGCGAGCCTGGTAGCGACCACCTGATGTGGTCCAGCGAGCAGGGCTCGGTCATGAGAGTGAGAAAGAGGGCGGAAGATATAATACCGTCCAACACCCCGGTTTGCACATGAGAACTACATCACCATCATCATCCTCACCACCCAAGCCAAAACCATGGCGCTCAGACATCTCGTTGTTTTCCTCAGTCTCTCAACGGCCATTTTGACAGCCAGTCTTCCCAATGATCATCGCAATGCAAAGCGTGCGCCCTCGTCATTCGACTATGTAATCGTTGGAGGCGGCACTGCAGGTCTCGCGCTCGCAAACCGCTTGTCTGCGAATGCAAGTATCCAGGTCGCCGTCATTGAGGCAGGTGTCCATTACGAGGTCGCAAATCCTCTTCTCAGCTCTACACCTGCTGGCGACGTCTACTGGGCTGGATCCAGTCCGTCGGACAACAACCCTCTGGTAGACTGGAGCATCGTCACTCAACCACAAGCAGGCGCGAACTCTCGTCGCATCCGATACCCTCGCGGCAAGTGCTTAGGTGGATCAAGCGCGAGGAATTTTATGCTGTACCAGCGCGGCACTGTTGGCTCTTATGAGATGTGGGCGAAAGACGTCGACGACGACAGTTACACCTGGGATTCTCTGCAACCTCATTTCAAGAGGAGTGTGGACTTCACACCACCTTCGGAAACGATGCGCGCTGCGAATGCCAGTGCTGAATATGCCGCAGAAGCTTTCGAGGCCACAGGTGGACCGCTACAGGTATCCTACGCAAACTATGCGAACCCCTTCTCAAGTTACGTGGAAGGCTCTCTGAACGAAATTGGGCTACCGGAAGCAAAGGATTTCAATAGCGGCACCTTGATGGGCGCGCAGTACGCCGCGAGTACGATCAACCCCAAGAACGCGAAGCGCGATTCCTCAGAAACGTCTTTCCTCAAGGAGGCCTCGTCTAGGCCAAATTTGCATGTGTTCAGCGCAACCAAGGCCAAGAAAATTATTTTCTCTGGCAAGAAGGCGACTGGAGTCCGCGTTTCTAGCGGCATCCTGGGTGTCCCGCGGACGATCAATGCTCGCAGAGAAGTCATCATATCTGGTGGAGCATTCCATTCGCCCCAACTCCTCATGGTTTCTGGAGTTGGTCCATCTGACACGCTGCAGAAGTTCGGTATTCAGCCCGTCTCTGTTCTACCGGGTGTAGGCCAGAACATGTGGGACCACATCTTCTTCGGACCGTCCTACCGCGTCAAGGTCGATACATTCACGCGCTTAGCAAACTCACCACTATACACAGCCGCGCAATTCGTACCCTTTTCCATTTCCCAAAAAGGGCCCCTCACAAACCCTGTGTGTGATTTTCTAGCATGGGAAAAGGTTCCGACGACACTTCGTTCCGGCTTCACCCAGGAATCACTAGACAAACTCTCTCAATTCCCTGCCGACTGGCCGGAGATCGAATATCTCTCAGCCCCTGGCTACGTCGGTGACTTCTCTTCTCTCCCGTTTACTCAGCCAAAAGACGGCTACCAGTACGCAACCATAATGGCAGCGCTCGTCGCTCCCCTATCCAGAGGAACAGTGACCATCTCCTCAGCCGACACGGACGATCTCCCCATCGTGGACCCCAAGTGGCTCACAGATCCCACTGACCAAGAAGTCGCCATCGCCGCGTACAAGCGCTTACGCCAGGCCTTCGCATCCAAAGCAATGGCAGCCGGCCTGGCAGATCCCGTCGAGTACTTCCCCGGGCCCAAAGTAACGACTGACGCACAAATCTTGGAAACCATCCGCAAAACCTTGCACACGGTTTACCATGCTTCTGGAACTTGCAAGATGGGCAAGAAGGATGATCCGACAGCAGTCGTAGACGGTGCGGGCCGCGTCTTCGGTACTGAAGGCCTGAGGGTCGTGGATGCGAGTATGTTCGCACTGCTCCCTCCGGGTCACCCGCAATCAACTGTGTACATGCTTGCTGAGAAGATTGCGGCGGAGATCATTGCTGGTCAATAGATGGAAGCGGGCGCAGCAACAACGGTGGCAAAATGGATGTATTTAATGCAAGCTTATTATTCTTCTTCGCACGGCAGTGCATCAATGTATTCTAAGCAGGATGCTGCGCAAAGACATTTTGGCGTCCATGTCGTGCTTTCAAGCCATCTGCACTGAGGTTGACTGGGTCGTCCCCCCGACTTCGTCTGTCGCAACCATGTCCGATGGCATGCGTCAATACTTTCTTTGCTTGGAAAGGATAAAGAAGATAAAATTTGATTGTACAATGACAGCAAATATCTCCAATGCGCTTTTGTTGAGACAAACGCCCATGCAACCGCCGATCGAGGTGTCATGTTCGAGAAGCCTGTCCACAGCCCTACCTGCTCCGACTATGATCGCCAACCCATCTTTCTTCATCCCCAACGCTGCCAACGCAACGGGTTGAAAAAGCATCTTGTGTTTCGCCTTTGCATTTTTTTGCATTGTGAGCGCGTTCTGATGGCAATCCGGTATCATTGGATTACAGCGCGTGGTTGCGTCATTGTTGCGACGGAATTATCAACATCAATGATGTACACGCATACAGCCTCCAGGTGTTTTATGTACAAAATCGAGATGCTGTACTATATGGATTTGGCTCACACGCACCGATGAAGAGTCAGATCCTACCGATGGAACACGAGTCGCTGGTCTCAGAGCACGGAAACGCGAGCGGTCCCGCACATGTATTGACACAACCCAAGAGCACAAGGCCATCGACGGCAACGAGCGCTGGAGTGCAGATCTGGCTTGTATGTTGTCTTCCAGCGAATGCACATACGGCCTTGCTGCCGCCTCACAAAAGTATCACAGACTGACGAGAATGCACGCTTTCATCTAGGCCGGAGCATTCGCCGGGATCAGCGTCAACCTCCTGATCTTCCCGCTCGACACGATCAAAACACGCCTGCAGTCGCCCACCTTCCAGCAAACATACGGCCGCAGCGCGGGCATCGCATCACGAGCGTTATGGCGGAATGTGTACCAGGGTGTGGGTACGGTGTTGCTCGTCAGCGTGCCTTCATCCGGAGTCTTCTTCACAACCTACGAGGGTCTGAAGTACGTGCTCGGCGCCTCGCCAGCAGGCCAAGACGGAGGTGGCAGCAAAGGCATGCTGCCGCAAGCGGCGGTACACGCGCTCAGCAGCAGCATCGCGCAGCTGGCCAATTGCGCGGTGGTCACGCCGGCGGAGGTGCTGAAGCAGAATGCGCAGATGTTTGCTGGGCCCGGTGGCAATGACAAGAGGAAGGGAGCATCGTCGGCAACGGTGATGGTGCTGCAGCAGCTGAGGCAGCAGCCGACGAAACTGTGGCGCGGGTACAGTGCGCTGGTTGCACGAGACCTTCCGTTCACAGCGCTGCAGTTCCCGGCGTTTGAGTGGATGAAGAGTGTGTTGTTAGCCAGGCGGGAGAAGGAGGGAAGAACAACAGCGAGCAGAGAAGGAGGAGGAGGAGGAGTGGGAGTGTTCGAGCGGGCGTGGATTGCCGCGGTGAGTGCGGGGGTGGCGGGCAGTGCAGCGGCGTGGGTCACGACGCCGTTTGACGTGGTCAAGACGAGAATGATGCTGGAGGCGGGTGGGAAGAATGGTGGCGGAGTAAAGATGAATGCCTTCCGAGTCGGCAAAGAAGTGCTTCACCAAGAAGGTGTGCGAGGCTTGTTCCGAGGCGGCTTGATACGCGCTGCCTTGACCATCCTGGGCAACGGCTTGTACATGGGCTGCTACGAGGCTGCAAAGCTGTATCTGATGGAGAAAGAAGTATAGTAACAAGGGTGGAATGGGAATATAATATATGACAGAGATGAATAGTATCTCCTTGACTGGCAATAACATCCAAAGAACCTTTTTATCGATGCACAGTACCGACATTGAGTCAGCGTTTTTATTGGCTAAAAGGCAGAAGAAGCAGTTTGTCAAAGGCTCTCAGTTGTTCGGGTATACTATAGGCATGCGTGAAGATCCACTCGAAGGATGTGCCGAGAAGTGTTTGAGGTCAAGGAGATATGGTTGCAATGGAAAGATGTAGCAGCGGACAGATTCGAAGCAAAAGTATTTATACAGCATACAGTGGTCTTGGCGTAGACTCTCATCAGCGCTGCCAGCAAGCCTCCTCCTTCCCGTCTTGTGCTTCCCGTCTCCCATACACACAACGGCCATCACCCAATCAATGCCCTGTCCCATCCGCCGTCACACTCACCTCTCCGCCTCCTCCGCCTCTTCTGCCTGCCCACCCTCGTCCACAGACTTGGAGCGCATCTACAAATACACACTGACCTGTCGTGACGGCGCCGGGCGTGGGAAGTAACTCGGCGACAATGCATCCTGCAAGGCAGCGCAGACAGCGCTATTGCGCTCGCGAGCCGCAATGTCGACCAGCTGTACACCACTGCTCTTCTCTGTCTCCTCCCACGTCTCCTCCCAGTGAATGCCTTTGGCGAGCTCCTTGGCCTCTTTCATGATCTTGGCTTGCTGGATGACGTTCTCGTAGATACCGACATACTTCTTCACCATGGTCGTCGACGTGAAGCGCTCCTCAAATCGCTGCCGAATCAGCTTGCGGTCGAGACTCCCAATGCGCTGCAGTGCTTCGATGGCTTCTTCTTCCGTATCCACCACGAACCCGGTCACGCCATCCTCGATGATCTCTGCTACCGAGCCCATGCGGAAGGCAATGACAGGGCATCCGCAAGCCATTGCCTCAATCATGACAAGCCCAAAAGGCTCTTGCCAGCAGATTGGGAAGATGAGCGCGATCGCACCGCTGAGGAACGGGCCCTTTTGCGTTTCAGAGATCTCACCGATGAAATCAACATTGGACCGCTCGAAAAGCGGCTTCACTTCCCCCTCGTAGAAGTCCAGGTTCACCCTATCCACTTTCGCAGCGACCTTGAGCTCAAACCCGCCGGCTTCCGAAATCCGCACAGCAGTAGTGATGCCCTTTTCTGGTGAGATGCGACCGAGGAATGCAAGGTAGGTTGGCGCCACTCCTGACGGCGTCAGCATGTTGGCCGGAAGACCATGGTGCACAGTTTCCAGCCAGTTTGCTCCAGGGACGGTGCTCTTGTGGGAGTCTGACAACGCGGTGAGTCCAATGCCGAGTTTCGCCAGTGAGTTGAAGATGTCAGGCTTTCCATCGTTGTGGACTGCATTGTGATCCGTCCACACGACTGGGACTGTCTGGTTGGCTTCAAGAGCAGGGATGTGGAACGGATAAGTGCCGTGGTGCACATGCACGATGTCATGTTCCTCGATGCCAGAGAAAGCCAGCTTGAGCTGTGCCGTGTACGGATCGGCACATTCTTCAGCGCTGGTCCCAATGCCCAGATCTCTGAACGTGCCAGGGGCGCATTCGACAAGCTTAGCGGAAGTCTGACTGCCGCGCGTAGCGTAAAGTGTCACCGAGTGCCCGAGACGGACCAGTTCTTCGACCATGAAGTAGACGACTCGCTCGGTCCCGCCGTAGTTGCGCGGCGGGACGTGTTCGAACAGCGGAGCGACGAGTGCGATGCGCATGATTGCTGATGATGTGTTGCTGGTAGGTTGGATTGTTGATGATTGTGGTTGGTAATTGCGAATGGCTGATTGTCTTGTTCAATCTATATGTACAGCTTCTTTGGCCAACACTTTATATATCATAACTGCTCTCATTCCGGCCCAGGTACCGCCTCCGCGTGCCCTCCGGACTGACAATGCGTTATATTGACATGATGGCCGGCTCCGCCGACGCGTCGAAGTTGCAACACTCACCAGAACTCACACCAGGCAATTAGATCCATCAACCGGAAGACATCCGTCGCCATACCGTTTGATTTCCATCCGAAACATCGAGAGCTTGAGGCAAATTGAAGCGGGCCG
>Ga0265797_10003921_pt1 | contig 23269 bp, 18 predicted proteins | sample P2T30metagenome_FD_192433 | JGI IMG/M metagenome (GOLD analysis project Ga0265797, IMG submission 192433) | Plant litter microbial communities from East Loma Ridge, Irvine, California - P2 T30 | ecosystem: Environmental > Terrestrial > Plant litter > Unclassified | place: USA: California... | reverse complement strand
ATAGAGACGCGTTTATTGACAGCGTTTGCTGGAGAAGCGAAATCAATCTCACTTCACTCGGCTCAACGTCATGGGCGCAATCCACTCATGATTGGGTGTCACGTGAAAGTCTCCGCTATCGAGATATCGTTCACTCGTTTGTCACAAGATCCCACGGAGGTCATATCTCACCTTCTCTTTGCTGACCTCAAAATTGAAGCCCGTCAAACACCGCCCAGCGCAGTTGCTGTACGGGAAACAAGGTCCCTTGCTGAGATACTCGATGACCTCGATCCCACCACCGGACTCATGCAGGTGCCTCGCACACACCAACCGACAAGTTGGGTACTGTACGTCCGCTCCGGCCGCGTGCACAACATCGGCGAACCGCGCCACTTCTGGAATGTCGGAGCTGAGAAGTTGCGAGTGTGATGCTGGACCCATGTCTCTTGCTCGGTTCTCTTCCACTCGGATGATGGCGACAGCGATCTGAGCTGTGACTGTGCTTGAACCAAGCCCTTCACGCCTGTAGGCGTTGGCGAGAATGTCGGTTGCTCGGTGGCGGATGGCCGACGTGCGGCTCTTGAGGCTTATGAGGTAGAGCGCGGGCAAGATACCTTGTTCCAGGTTGAAGTCATCATCTTGGCCATTACCGTATACACTGCGCAGTCGAACTGGTCGAGGCACCGTGCTCAATGGCTTCAAATATAGTTGGGCAAGGTCCATGACCCGGATGAAGTCGCCTTCATGAACGTCCACGGAAGTCTCCCGGGTTTCTCTGCAAGTCTTCAACGCGAACGAAGCTGTCCATTGGCGTATCCGTAGTAGAGCAAGTGCGCGGGTCGTCTCCTGGTCACATCCGTCAAAGACATATGTGTTGTGTTGCCACTGGTCAAGTTCTTGCAGCAGGCAATCGATTTCGACAAGGGTCGTGTCATGGGCCGGTAATCTTATTGATCGACTCCAGCAGCTCGCTAGGCAATATTGGGTCGCCTGGTCCAGGGAGTCTCGACATACAGCCTTTACCTGGCGTTCAGTGAAAAAGTACAGCTTCCGCAGAAGCTCGTTTCCGAAATCAATCAGTTGATCAAGTTTGTTCCAGGCTTCCGCGAGCCCATTAATAGGGACTAGTGGCACGATACCAGTATGTTGTGTCCCGCCTTCCGTCAAAGTCATCGGTTTCCGGCTGTCGGGGTGTGTTGAGCTGACACACAGCCCGTCGAACGCTTGTGAAAGAATCTGCAAGGAGCCAGACGACTGCGGCGGACTTGAAGAGCTAATACCTCCATCTCCCAGAGACTTCCGCATAATGTTCCGGCCCATGATGTGGTGACGAAGAGCCATGCTCGGCCGGTCTGTGTGAAGTTCGAAGCACACGAGGAGAAGGCATGTCAATAGCACAGGCTGCAAAGGCCCTCGCCCTTCCATCACAGCCCGAATGTGATGATTAAGGGAAGCAATGGTCTTGCTATACTGGTCTAAGGCGTCCGTGTACATTCCTGGCTTGTGCTGGCCAGTCATAGTAGGGTGGCTCATGGACCCTATCGAAAGGTTGGCGCTACCTAGAGCAGTTATGGCGTGGAAGACGGCTTTCGATCCAAGACTCAACTGAAGTGCTTGTGCAACCCAGCCCTTGCCCGGCGACATGATCTCTAGCGGACCGGCCATACGGAAGCGGAAGAAGTCGTATGCGTTGCGTTCTAGATTGTCGATGGTGAACTGCGCGATAGACAATGGCGCTGTGGGTGTCGGGCTTCGCGAGGATGCTGGTAGCAGCCTTTCTATCTGTTCTGGTGAGCTCCCGGATGAAGAAGCATCGTCGCCACCTGCTGACGGGCTTCTTGAAGCAGGAAGAAGAGGGCGAGATGTTGCCGCACGGCTTGATGGCAATGAGATGTAACCACCGCAGGTGCGCCCGGCCCTAGTGCACTTTACACACGCCGGACGTGTCTCGTCACATTTGACACGTCTTGTCCTGTGTCTGCATTAGATGATGTGTGTGCAGTGCCACTGAGAGAGGTGTAGACGAACCGGCAGGTCTTGCAGCCATTCTTGGTGGGCTTGGAGGTCACCACGCGTTTTCTTTTCGCAGCTGCATCGGTCGCTGCAGTCGCCTGATCTAATGTGACCATGCCTTTGCCATAGATGCATAAGCTTGTCACGTATGACTTCGTTTCCTGGATGTCTTGTAGAAGAAAGGAGAACAGATATCGGCGCGACGGAAGGCCAATCTGGGGTTCGCTGTTGCCTCAAATCGTCCGCTAAACTCTGAGTGATACACTTCATGGCTGCACGAAGTACACACAATACTCAGGAATACATATAAGTTACATCTATTGATCCATCAAAAAGCCGCTCTGGCTTGGAATAGTTTCTAATGATCTTTTGAGAGACCTACGAGCTGACGACTCGCAGGAGCTATGCGTCCCGACACCATTGTAAGTACCTACATTTAAAGCACACCAGCAGATCGGATTGATGTACAGATTGACAGCAAAAGAAGACGACTTGAACTGGTATCTCAACCCTGAATGTGCATGGTCATATGATGTGTCAATCTGCAACTCTTTGCAGTCCGGCGAATTCGTTTTTCCCTTTCGCCGAAAGTCACTGCGACTCTTCACAACGGACTTGGACTTGGTCTTGTAAAACACACGAAAGGGAAAAAAAGACATCGTATTAACACGTTCAACGTCGCAGATGCAAAAATGACCACTACGTCTAGCCGACATATTCTCACAGAGTCATTAGAGATGACAATGATGCAGCATCGACGTGTTCGGTTGTTGTTTCTTGAGAAGATTCCCATCTTACACTTTAGCCCCGCTCTTGTTATCAGGACCCACTCGAGCACCACTACCGGGTGAGGTATGAGGTATAAACACTCCTGGACATTTCTGCTCATGCATATTGGAGCAGAGCTTTTCATTGCCAGGCATTGAGACTTTCATGTCCTCGGTGCCAGACTACGGGATCTCTTGAGAGCAGGCATCATCGGCCTGTGGCGACATAGTCACATAGACACCACCAGGACGATCACCAGGGCGACGAATAGACGACAAAAAACTACAACCAACAACCCAACATGGACGAATCAAACCAACCTCTTATCCACCGCATGCGAAAAAAAGCAACCGGCTACCACGAAAAGATCCCCTACCTCCGCAAGCTGCCCGGATCAGCCCTCGCCATAGTCCTCTTCCTGGTCTCCATCAACCTTCTCGTCTGGACAGCCTGCGCCATAGTCCTCCACTTCCACACCTCCCTTGTCTCCACCGCAGTCCTAGCCTACACACTCGGCCTCCGCCACGCCCTAGACGCCGACCACATCGCCGCCATCGACCTCTGCACCCGCCGCCTAGTCGCCTCCGGCCAAAGGCCAGTCACAGTGGGCACCTTCTTCTCGCTCGGCCACAGCACGATCGTAATCGTAACCTCGATCGTCGTAGCCGCCAGCTCAGCCGCCATCAGCTCCCGCTTCGACGCCTTCGGCAACGTAGGCGGCATCATCGGCTCCTCGGTCTCGTCCGCCTTCCTCATCATCCTCGGCTCCATGAACGCCTACATCCTCTACAAACTCCTCACCACCCTCCTCGCCACAATCCGCTGTCCCATCGGCCACGAAACCACCACCACCACCACCAGCGCCACAACCAACCTCTTCCCCGCCACCGGCGGCTGCATGACCTCGCTGCTCAAAAAACTCTTCCACCTAATCGACGCCCCGTGGAAAATGTACCCGCTCGGCGTGCTCTTCGGCCTAGGCTTCGACACGTCGTCCGAAGTCGCGCTGCTGGGCATAAGCGCGATCCAAGCCTCGCACGGGACCTCGATCTGGCTGATCCTCGTCTTTCCCGCCCTCTTCACGGCCGGGATGTGCCTCCTAGACACCGTCGACGGCGCCGCGATGATGAGCCTGTACAGCAGCGCGCGGCTGGCGAGCGACAGCATCGCCGTGCTCTATTACCAGTGTGTGCTGACGGCGCTGACGGTGGCGGTGGCGTTGGTTATCGGGACGCTGCAGTTGCTTACTATGGTTCTCTCTGTGAAGCCGGGGCTGGGCGGGCCTTTCTGGCGGGGCGTGGAGGTTGCGGGGGACAGGTATGATGTTATCGGGGGGGCTGTGTGTGGGGCTTTTGTGGTATTTGGCGGGTTGGCGGTGGTGTGTTATGGGCCTTGGAGGCGGAGGGTGGATCGGTGGCGGGCGGTGCATGCGCCGGCTGAGGAGGGGGAGGTTTATGCGGATGGTGGGATTGGGAGTGAGAGGGGTCAAGACGCGGCGGAGAGCGGCGCTGAGAATGGGAAGGCGGGTGTTGTGGTGGTGCATGTTGCCGAAGCGCATGGTGAAGCCGGAGGAAGTCGGTCGTGATGTGTAGGGTAGCAAACGTGAAATGTGTAGAGTTGCTAATGATGAGACGACTTGTTACCAGCCGCCCATGATGAATTCTCCCCATTCTACTCTTAGATGAAAGCCAGCCTGTATCATGGCTTCGACGAGGATCCGAAAGAGGTCGTACCTCCGGGAAAGTTGGGGTGCTACCTATATAAACTCCATGCAGCCACGTATGGCGTCCGATTTCCCCAACCCTGACACGCTGACAATGCCTCATTTTTCATGTTTCCCGAAACCAAGTAACTCCAGATTGGATGTGTTTTTCTCATGAGAGAAAGCCTTTCCAAAGCCCAGACCCAATTTTTCTCCCCTGCGCAATGCCCGACAGAATGTAGATTAAGAACAATGAAGAAGAAACGAAATCCCAGCGGACCCATCACGCTCTACGCGATGCTCCCAATGCATATTGCAGAAGTGAAAACATCAATCTAACCACGACTTCTCCTCGTTGATGCACAGCGGATAGCATCATGGTTGAACAGCTGTCTCAAACTGCCAATCGCCGCTCCAGTAGGGAGCTGCGTGCTATCACGCCTGTGGTCCTTCTCCAGGCTAGTCCGTCTAGCGTCGTTGGTAGTGTTGCCCTCGGCGATTCGTAGCGTCGTCAGAGTACTCGCTTGGCTCTTCAGGCTAGCGTCTTTCTGGCTCATAAGCGTAGGACTGGGTGGCGCCGTGTGAGGAGTGACGAGATCGATGCTTTTCGTTGCCGTTGAGCGAGTGGCCGTGGTGTGATAGCAGTGCGAGGCGGTTGTGCCGTATGAACTTGATGGAGAGTGGACCAGCGAAGGGACTTCGGTTGTTGAGGCCCGTTTCTGAGAAGGCCTGCGTGGGGTAAGAGTCTCAGAGGTTGGGTAGCCGGGGAGGTCGAGGACGTGAGGGTCCAGGCTTTCAGCCTCGAAGTGGTGGTCGTGTTCGTGGTGGTGATCATGATCGCGGTCATGATCGTAGTAGTCGTAGTTTGTTGATGAGTTGGAAGACATGCGAGCGAGGTTGAGTTCGGAGAAGGTTGTTGAGAGAGGGCGAACGACGGTTGGTGACATCTGGGGGAGGATGTTTATTGAGTCGTGTTCGTGGTATGTGTGCGATGTTGGACTCATGGGGGGCGATTGTGGTTGTTGAGATGTGCATGTTGACGAGTCTCGTCGGCGGCAGCTGGGCTGTTGTTAGTACATGCATTTGAGTATCACAGGATGGACAAAAGACTTACGACTCTGAGCAATACAGTAGACTGAAGTTGGGTGTAACGATTTGCCTCTCGCAGGTTGCGCTTCGAGTTGATCAGCACAGGGTCTCGCGGTAGGATTCGAAGATCGACAGGAACTCACCAGAACTGCAGAAAGCTTGCGGCCATGTCTTCACTGTCAGAGTCGGTACCTTGCTTTACAACTTCAACACCGGATTTCTGACGGCGAAGGTTGGCAGAGGGATGTGCGACGGCAGCGTGGTTATAGCTGGAACCGCGCTTGACTGAGAGCGAGGGTCTGTTGGAACGAGCGTGGACGGTGGGAGGCTTGAGGCCATTGGACTTTGAACGGACGTGAGGGCGGGCGTTCATGATGATAAAAGGTCGGCGTGTTGTGGGCGTGCAACAGGCCAGATGTGGGTATGTGGATGCGTTGTTGGAGACGGCTTGAAACCAAACTCTCGGTTATCCGCGCGATTATGTGATGAGCGTTTGGCCGTGGCGGTGACGGATAGATGGGCGCGCTGCAAGTGTGCAAGAACCGCAGTATATGGCGCAATGTATTTGACTCAATGAGCGATATCTGGCGCTGAAAATTGCATCAGCTCTCGTGTCTCACGGTTGAAGGCGCACGACATATAGTCATATACACTTACACGATTCGGCTTTGGCAGAGCTTTTGGCGTTGCAGCAAGCACCTGATCGAGCTACTGGTATCGGTGGCGGTGGGATTGGCGGGTGATGGAAGATAGCGAGAGATAAGCCGGTGACTGAGTCGTGAGTAGGAGACCAGTAGTGGTACAGGTACAGGTACTCGGGTAGTGAAGGATGATAAGCAATATTTGGTTTGAAGCAAACAAAGGATGCAACAAATGATATGTATGTGTGTAGGTATGCAGGAAAAGTAATGGATTATTATTACAATTGACTCACGGGCGAACCGCTGACTACGGCACCTTGCTATTACGCTCCAACGCGTGTGCGTACCTCGATGGCCCGGCGAAGGCGTGCGACCAAAGCCGTTGCGCCATTCGGTGATCACCTCGAGAAGTGCAAGCCAGAATAGTGGGTCGCTTGGTGACACGGCGTCAGGAACCTCGTCGACTCGCCGCCCGCATGAGCACCGTAACTCTCGCCCATCCAATGTGCGCTGCACGCCTGAGACACGCCCATCAATGTCCTGCTGCGAGCCCGTCAGACGCCCACCAGTGCACCAAGCACGAGCTGTGAAGCTCCACCGCCGCGCCGTCACCGTCATGCTGTGATGGGAGGCGCCGCAGGCATGACAGCGCAAGGCACGGCGAGGTACTGTAGCAGTAAAACGAGTCCCAGTAGTACGCACTCCCTGAGGCTGCCTTACCGGGGGGGTATGCTTCTAGACTTCTAGACCACGCATGGACTGAGCAGCACTTACGACTGGGCGACTGGTGTAGCGGCGAACACGTGTGAGACGAATCGCCGTCTGCACCCTTCCACCGCCGAACTCCTCCAAGTCCTCGTTCCGCGGTGCCAACACCCGCCCCGATTGGGCAATTGGATGCAACGACGTGGGCCCTGCCCAAGGCCGCGCGTGTGGAGAGAGAGAGAGAGAGGCCGACGGAGAGAGCAGGTTCACGGTCCCATCTGCAAAGGATCGAAGTGCAAGTCATGAACGCTGCTGCACAGATCCTCTGCAGCCAAACCGTTTTGCATAGGAGGTAGGAGGAGATTTCTTCCCTTTATTTGCGTCGCGCCATTCTACGCAATCAGGAGGTGAAGTGATGTTATGTTGGCAGGCATGCGGGCAACAACACAGCCTTGCAATTTCACTTTGTGAGTGTGAAAGTCTCTTGAGTCTCTCTGTAAGTACATGTACACTTGTACTCTGCATCCCGTGCGGGAACGGACTTCTGGAAGAAGCCTCGCTCGGCTGGCGGTGAGATGCCACGATATTTGTGGTGACGATACGATAAGGCATAAAAGCCTGCAGCTATCATTACAGTATCATGGTGGTGGACTACCATGGTCTTCCGCCACGATGCCCGAGAAACGGAGAATAGATTTCGTGTTCTCGTCTCACATCATTATTGTCTGCCATCATGGTGACACGTCTTACTACTGCGCGAGAGGAGCCGAGTTGTTATTACCAAATACCCCCTCTTCCCAATGTCACCATCTTACTCTTCTTACGGCAAATCGTCCCACCACCAAGCATGTCTGCTGCAACTACCTATACTGTCGACCGTTAGCCGATCACGATTCATGAAGTCTCAAGACCTGAAAAGAAATCGAATCCACCCCCATTTTCCCTTTTCCCTTTTTCGACCTTTCACACTTCGACTGTGACGATCACGCTAATTGGTGTCTCTCGATCTGTGGAGGAGGGGCCACCGAGGGCCAGATTGTGATGATCACATAAACACTCTCACACACGCGACAACTGTGAACAAAAACTTGAGACCCGCATCGCTGTCATCATCATCATCATCAGCAGCAGCAGCAGCAGCAGCATCGTGTCTAGACCACCATACCCTGCTACTGCGAACAACCATACGAGCTTCTTTGCTCTCAATCCCGCGGACAAGAATCTGTGAGGTCACTCCTACTACTCCTTGTCTGCATACGTGTAAGTTATTCGCAAGGGTGGGTGTTCGATGTTTCAAGATTCCCAAGCCACCGAGCCAATGCCGCCGCCACCCGCAGGAGAGATGCACATAATCCCTACTCGTCCGCGCTATGCCAGTATGTAGTCAGCAAAAGTATGTATGTACCGGTACGTAGATGCGAGCTGATGAAACATGCTAGTAGGTGCCACCTCTATTAGCAAACAAGTATTTCGTTTCCTTGCCGTGCGTTGCCCGGCGCTCTAGAACAAACGATTTGCGATTATACGAGGCTTACTAGATAGCTTTGATCCTATATGTGTAACGGACCGCGGGGCAGTAAGGTGGTGACAGACAATAATAGGCGATGAGTGTGGAGATCGTGTTTACAGGTAACTTCTTTGATTTTTTGGTTGGTTTCATGGTTTGATGGATTTTCTTTCTGACTACTGTGGCGCGAGTGCCGAATTTCTAATTCCTGGGTTTGCACCGCCTTCTTTCCACTTTTCTTGCAACACGATTTCACCCCAGTAGCGATCGTGGGGAACTTTGCGGGCCTGTTCTGGACTTTGTCTGATCGTGACAGCTTGCTTCGAACCCTTCCCTGCTTTCTTGCGTGTCGCGCGTTCGAGACTTTCGAGAGCTTCGTGTTCGTGTTCGTTGTCATCCGCCACATTCCGGACCGGCCGTGACAACATAGCAAGGTCTCGTGTTTGGGTGGACAGTAGGCTTGTTCGGCCTGGGGTTTGCAAAACGCATTGCCACCATCCACGCCTGCCCGCCATCATACGACGAGGGTTGTTCTGATGGGGAAATCGTCTTCACAGGATGACGCGAATGACTGATGCTCCGAAGTTATCGTTCACGAGAGACTTTCCAAGAAGCTCCCCATAAAAGTCGAAGCACCTCTCGTTACTCGAGCAAATGCTAGGCCGTGGCTTTTTTTTTCATCTGAGCTGAACTGCATTGAGCATTCCAACCTTGAACTCCCAGAGCATCATCATCTCTGCGACAAGGGCTTGGCGCTCTTCCACGGCTCGACGGCCTTTCTGCAACGCGCGAGCAGGCTTGCTGCGCGGTCTTTTTCGCTCATGTTGAAGTTGTCTTCGCGTGGAGCCATTGGCAGTGTGGCTTCGAGGACTTCGATGGAGAGACCGGAGCTGGTGGATGAGGTGGACGAGGTTGATAGAGTGCTGAGGGCGCTGGAGCGACGGCGCGGGTGCGGGTTTGATGAGCGGAAAAGCATGTTGACTTTGGTAAGTTGTTGATTTGTTGGGGTTGGTTGGTAGACGGAGTTGGTTGTTGGTGTTTGGTTTGGAACCTAGTCAGGTGGGGTGATTGAGTTTGAGTCGCTTGGTTGTGAAGCTCTGAGTGTAATTGTGTTGACTTGGTATATCGGTTGTTTGATGGATGCCTCTTTCAGTAATCACAAAGAACCTCGAGATGGGGCTACAGCCATCTACTTATGCCCTACGAGCAAGCAAGCTATCTCGGACGTTGCGGCCGACAAGGCTGCCTGCGTAACACTCAGCTATCACGCCTTGTGTGGTACGTCCGTGATTAATCACCGAGCGCGATAGATAAGCCAGCCATCGGTCATCCGAAACAAAGCGAGACGCGCGGAATGGAAGTTCTTCGCGGCTTGCACAGGTGACTCGACGCGACTCGACCCGGCCTCTCGGTGTTTGCGTGTGCCGCCGCTTCCGAGTCGGATGTTGATTGGTTGGCTGGCATCGAGATGGATGACAGGCGGATGTATGATGGAGTTAAAAAGTCACTTGGTTCCTTCGTTTTGCGAGGTCGCAAGCTTCTCAGGTGATCAGTCAACGTTCGTACCATCTTTATGACTCCAATGGCCGGCGTGTTCGGAAAGCATGATATGCGAGCTGTTGCTCTCGCCCAGATGGAAGACGTTGCACAGTTCCGTGTTGCTGAAGGATTTCGCTATCGTGCGATTCCGTGAGGCAGTCTGTTGTATTGGTAAGCTCGACTGACAGACATATGGATATTCCCATTCCATCTGTCAGGTAATCAGATCATGGATGACGATGGAATTACCTCAGCTTTCGTTCTCATCAGAGCAGCAAAGACTACCTGTGTACTGGGATGCAGATTGACGTTCTCGCTCTCGCTGGACCATGTAAGCGAGGCAAGCACGGCAAGCCCCTCACAAGATCGACGAGTACCAAGGTAAAGTGCTGCTGTAAGTCAGTCATGAACGCCTTCACGCGGCAGAGGTGTAGAAACCCATATCTTTCATGATATGTCGTTGGTAAGTCTGTTACACGATCATCAAGGAACTACCAATATGTCACGCACACAAAAGATCCAGTCAAAGGGCATCTTTCATGGCCTTCCAGTCTACCCGGAGGACATCCATGGTCTGACAGCCATCATCACTGGTGCCAACGGCATCAGCGGTCACTACATGTTGCGAGTGGTCGCAGAGTCTCCCAAGCGATGGAAGAAAATCTACTGTCTCTCTCGTCGGCCTCCTGTAGTACCCGGAGGCTTGCCCGCTAACGCCGAACACATCCCTCTCGACTTCCTCAAGAGCCCCGAAGACATTGCCGCCACGCTGAAAGAGAGAAACGTGACGGCCGACCATGTGTTCTTCTTCTCTTACGTGCAGCCACCGCCAAAGCCAGGTAAGGGTTTGTGGTCTGACGCAGATGAGATGGTGAGAGTGAACAGCGAGCTTCTGAGCAACTTCCTCCAAGCACTACAGCATGCTTCCATCACTCCAAAACGCTTCATGCTTCAGACAGGAGCGAAGAAGTACGGCGGCCACTTGGGCCCAACCAAGCTACCACAAGAAGAAAGCGACCCACGCGTTGACCTTGAGCCAAACTTCTACTATCCGCAAGAGGACTTACTCTTCGAGTATAGCAAGTCTACCGGATGTGGCTGGTCAATCTGCATGCCTGGTCCCATTACCGGCGCCGTTCCAGATGCAGCGATGAACTATTCATATGCGCTCGCTGTCTACGCGAGTGTGAGCAAGAGGCTGGGAAAGCCATTGAAGTTTCCCGGCGATGTGGCGAGCTGGCAGATGAGCCAGAGCATGAGTTACGCCATGATGAACGCGTACCTCGAAGAGTGGAGTGTACTGCAGTGCCCTGCTGGGGAAATGTTCAACGCTTTCGATGGCAGCGCGTTCACCTGGGAAGCTGCGTGGCCTCAAGTGGCGAGCTGGTTTGGCGTTGAGAGCCAAGGGCCGCAAGATGGTGATGAATACGCATCGACGGAGACTCGCTTCAATCCTCGCGGTTATGGGGAGATGGGAGTGACGAAGAGAAGTTTTAGCATGACCGAGTGGGCGAAGCGGAGTGAAGTCCAGGCTGCCTGGAGGGAGATGGCGTCCGAACACGACCTTTCGATGCCAGACGAGAGAGAACTGGATCGCATTTTTGGCTTCTTGGACGGGACGCTGTGTAGACCCGCACCGTTATTCTTCAGTCCGGATAAGGGGCGAAAGTCAGGGTGGCATGGCTATGTGGATTCTTGCGATGCTTTGAAGGAGACGTTTGATGATTTGGCGAAGCTCAAGATGGTGCCGCGTCTCTGAAGCACTGCGACTGGGGTTGACGATGTGTGTGCTGGAAGTAGGTAAATATGTTCAATTGTAGATAAGCTCTATGCTGCCGCGGTTCCAAAGTCACGAATGAACACCGAGGTGATCACAGGCTCTTCATGTCTCATGTGTGGGCAATCGAGGTCTGTGTACAATCGGAGGATGGAGATCTCGCAGAGATAAGCCTCATCGTGTAAGTGATTGAATGGGATGGGATGGCGATTGTTGGTTTGGCGCATAGAAAACTAGAGATATAGCGATATGAAAGAAAAAGTTGACTGCAGGCAAACGATCATGTCCGTTGTGAAGGAGTGGTGGGATGGAAGCTCTAAGACTCAAGGTTTCCAGGCGGTCGCGCTAGATCACGACGCGTTGTCCCAGCTTCCAATTCCACCTTCGACCCGCGCATTCGCATCACTGTCCCGATCACTTTTGCGCCGCAACGGATACGACCACGAATACAACTCGCGCAACCGGATAATGCACCTACGAACATAATTGACATTCCACACGCGCCACGCTAAAGCTTCAAACATGGCGCGCGCCTCCAGACGTCGAGCTGCGAGCCCGGAACCGGTGGTGGACGAGGAGGAGTCGGATGTGCAAGAGCAGCAACCACAAGATAATGACATGGATGTAGAAGAGGAGACAGTGCAACCGCTGGCATTCGATGAGCCTCTCACATGGCGCGCAGGAAGGCCAATAGCTGTCAGCGATCTTCTGCGCCGCCTGAAGCAGCTACACGAAGAGCTGTCGGCAATGGAACAGTTCGAAGAGGACGACGAGGCTGGACGCAGCGCAGTCGCAATCAAAGCACAGGAATTGGCAAATGCGCAATTGCTGGGACACAAAGACAGAGGAGTGAAAGCATGGACACTGACTTGTATCGTCCAAATGTTCCGCATCCTTGCGCCGAACGCGCCTTACAAAGATGGCCAACTACGTGAGATCTTCTCACTAGTCGCTAAAACCGTCATACCGGAACTGGCCAATGCTACAGGATCTTACTACCAGCAGTACGCCGAAATCTTGAGCTCACTCGCAAATCTGAGGAGCATCGTTCTGATCACAGATCTACACGGTTCCGAAAACTTGATCTACACCATGTTCGCCAATTGCTTCGATGTACTTTCTGGAAACATCAAAGGCTCGGATGGCGAGCAGGTAGCCAAGACAATCCAATACAACATGAACGTCGCACTCTCTGCGATCATTCAAGAAGTCGGCACACTACCGGATGGTGTACTCGACGTCCTACTGGCGCAATTCTTGAGAGCCGATCCGGATACCATGGCGAAAAGTGGCACCCCATCACCAAAATCTCTGGATGATATCTCACCGGCCTACAACGTTGCTCGCTCAATCTGCAGTCAGTGCACCTCTCCATTGAGCAGCGCAGTGGCGAATTACTACACTGCAGTGCTTGTCAACGCCTCTGAAGCTCCTTCCAAGTTCGGCAAAGTCAGAGGCCGTAAGCGCACCCACGATGAGAGTGAGGACGAGTCAGATGATGGAATCTTGACCCCACCAGCAGAGCAGGACTTCGGGGATATCGAAAGAGCACATCGTCTGTTGAGAGAACTTTGGCGCACCTCCTCGGATGTCATTGACGGCGTAGTGCCACAGGTAGCTACCGAAATGCAGCTCGAAAACGTGCAGATCAGGGCATTGGCTGTTCAGACTATTGGAGACATGATTGCGGGTATAGGTTCTGCCGGTCCACCCCCTCCCGCTCCTCTCGAACCAGCAGCATATCCCTCACAGAGCGTGGAGTCGGGGATATCGCAGCAACCCGACAATGCTCTGTTCAAACCTATTGCACCACACGACTTTTCATCCAAGTACCCCGATTGCTACCAACACTTCATGGCACGAAAGGACGATCGATCACCGCAGATCCGGAGTGCATGGGCAACTGCCGCAGCTCGCATCATCTTGACATCCGGCGGCAATAGAGGACTCGATGCCGACCAGGAAGCGAAGTTCCTTAGTGGGTTAGCAGACATGCTCCTAGATGCCGATGAAAAGCCACGCTTGTCGGCTGTGCACGCAATCGCCACCTTCGATTACGACGCCATCGTCGAAAAGTTGGGTAGGAGTGGAGGTATTTCTACCGAGAGGTCATTACTCAGAAACTTGGCCGAGCGTGTCAAAGATCCCAAACCGCAGGTTCACACGGCAGCCATCGAGCTCCTGGCAAGGATCTGGGGAGTCGCCTCGGGTGCTATCGCTGAAGGCAGCGACCGGGCACGCACACTCTTTGGTGCCATACCTTCCTACATTCTGGGTGCATTTTACATCAACAACCCACACATCAACGCGATAATCAAGCGGGTCATGTTCGACTCGCTTCTACCGGTCAGCTACCCGCCAATCAGACCAAACAAGGCAGGCTCACAACGCGTCGCCGACAGCCAGAATGGCGGCGAGGAGCCTACTTTGGATCCCGACACGATTCGCGTCGAGCGCATACTCGTGTTATTCCGAGACCTCGACCCTCGTGCACGAGTCGTCTTCAACAAGCTACAGCAAGACCAGGCAGGCCTGGCCAAGTACATGGAAATGTATCTCAAGGTCGGAGAAGCACTGCACAGCGAAGATGCCGAGGGCTCACAGAAAGAGGCGAAGAGAAGCCTCGCCAAGTACCTGGAACAACTCGCAAATGTCATGCCTGACCCGCAAGTAGCGGCTGAACACTTGCACAAGTTCTCAAAGCTCCACGATCGCAGGGCCAATCAGTTAATCCGATTCTGTTACGCACCGGACAGCGACTACCGCAAGATCACCAAGGCTATGAAGGAGTTCTCGAAACGTCTCGAGGATGCACCCACGCCGATGCCGACTGTGCTTGAGACCATGTTGCCACTCATGCGCATTGTCTCGATTCTGGTCTTCAACCAGAGCCACGTAACACCAATGGGTAATATCGCACGGACAAATGAAAAGGATCTGGGCACGACTGCGCATGAACTGTTGCATGAAATTTCAACGCAACGACCTGAGGCCTTCAAGGTACAGGCGAAAGAATATGTTCAAACACTGAAGAAACAAGCACCAACTGCCACGAGTCCCAACGACCCTGAGGCCATTGACATTCTCAGGTCTTGCGCACAGTTTGCCCTTCGCTCTCCCGACGACATGCCCAAAGACCGGGACTTCTACGAAGCCATGAGCGCTTTCGCTTTGCACGGCTCACCACCCAAGGCTTCAAAGCACGCAATCACAGTGATAGCTGCTGCCGCCACCAAAAAGGACATGTACGCCAACGACATTCTCAACAAGTGTCTCGAGACTGCCGACATAGGTGCAGAGCACTTCCTCTCCAAGCTTGCGGCCATCAGCCAGATATGTCTGATGTTGTCCGATCAGGTCGAAGAAACCAGTGAAGAAGCAATCACCGCATTGGTAATCGGCAAGATTCTGAGTCAGGTGCGCACGCCGGCCGAAGATAACGACCCGCAGTGGTCTGACGACATCGACGATGATCTTGCGTCCAAGCTGTGGGCTTTGAAGATCCTTGTGAATGGTATTCGTGGCCGCGCAAGATCAGTGACGGAAGAATCCAGAGCTGCACTCAGAGCAGCGGCAAACCCAGTCTTCAAGTTGCTCAACACATTGATCGAAAACGAAGGCGAGCTCTCCAAAACCACGGTGACCCCGAAACATCACAGATCGCAAATGCGCCTCGCAGCAGCTATTCAACTGCTGAAGCTCTGCTGCAATCGTACTCTAGACAGCTTCTTCACCCACGCAGACTTCAATCGACTCGCGAAAGTGGCGCAAGATCCTCTGCCAGAAGTCAGAGCGGCATTCGTCAGGATTGTCAAGAAGTACCTTGGGCAAGGAAAGCTACCACAACGCTTCTACGGGTTGGTATTTATGTACGCCTTTGAACCAAAGAAGGAGATCAAGGAGAGCACGACGACATGGCTGAAATCACGCGCCGCGATGGCGGCCAAGAGCAACGACGCCGCCATGGTTCAAGTCTTCGTCCGGTTCTTGAGCTTGCTTGCACACCACCAGGACTTCTCTTCAAAGGCCGATGAGCTGGAAGACTTCATCGAATACATCATGTTCTACCTGAAGTGTGTGGCGAGCGAAGCCAACCTGCCTCTAATCTACTATCTCGCACAGCGAGTCAAGACTGTGCAAGATGGCATTGATGCGAGCAAGAGTGAGAATCTATACGTGCTCTCCGATCTGGCACAGGCAATCATCAAGCGCTTCCAGGAAGAAAAGGGCTGGAGCTTGCAGGTCTACTCAAGTAAAGTGCGCATCCCCGCCGGGCCCTTCGCAGCTCTGCCAAACCACCAGACCGCCCAGGACATATCCGAGAAGCGCTATCTCCCAGACGAACTCGACGAGGACATCATCACGGAGCTGGTAAGGACCAGTCTCAAGCCTAAGAAACGCAAGGCCGAAGGCGCATCGAAGCAACCGGCAAAGAAAGCCAAACCTCAAGTCAACTCCTCAGTCGCGAAAAAGGCCCCTGTCCGCAAAGCACCCAAGCCGACGAAAACCCCCAAGAAGCGGATCGAAGACTCAATCCCCGAGAGCGAGCGCAGGAAGAGCACCCGCGTCTCCAGCGCGAAGAACTACATCGAGGAAAGCGCCTCGGACGAGGAAGAAGACGAGCCGGAGCGCTGGGATGTTGAAGACGACGGGCAGGACGGCGAAGAACAGGACATCCCGTCCGACACGCCGCCTAGCAGTCATCCGACACCTGCTGCCGCCCGCGCTGCAAAGCAGGAGTCTGCCAGGACGAAGAGAGTGCCCGAGAAGGCACCCGCGAGGAAGCTCCCTACGCGCGGCGGAGCAAAGAACGGAAAGTCGGCCGCCGACGTCATGGAAATTCCGGATGACAGCGACGAGGAACTGTCGGATGTGCCCAGTGACTTGGACGATTGATTGACATGGGCGGTCTGTCTGTGTCAATCTGGGTGCGCCATCGCTCACGTTTTGCTTATGCGCGTTGGACGAATCGATAGGGCGTCACTTAATGAGGGTTTGTTTCCCGAGCAGTCGTAGCATCAATTACTGTCAATACATACATAGCCGAGCGATGAGAGCGTGTTTTCTGGGCGGTTTGTCTGTTCTCTTTTCTCTTCGAGCGAAGGCGTTTGGGATTGCGAGAGCGTGCGGGATGTATATCTTGAGGAAAGAGGAAGTTTCCATTCGACTATGTTGATCAAAACGGATGAGTATATGTAGGTAGTAATCGTCGAAAAGTCTGAAAATAATCAAATAAGAAGCCCTCTCTGGACCATCGCTATGCCGCTTGTGTAAACTCCTACAAACCCCAAAGGTATGAGATCCCGGATGTTGACTTCACACCGTTTAACCCATATATCATGCATTCTTCACCACGCAATCCTCGCAATAAAGCTCTTCGGATACCTCCTCACACAGAACTTGCGCGCCTCGTCCAACAGCAACAACCCCATCCCGAAACCCATGGGCAAGAACCAATGCGCGACAGGCACAGTCGTAGTCCCCAGCACAGAATGGAACTTAGGGACGTAGAGGAAGATGACGGCGATGATCAGCGAGAAGACAATCGCCGGCACCAGGTACCAATTCCACCTGTGCTGCAAGACGGAGAGCCGGCGCGTCCGCAGCGCGAACAGGTTGAACCACTGCATGACGACCAGATTGACAAAGTAGATCGAACTGGCGCGGTTGAGGATGGCCGCTACTGCGTCGGCGTCGTAGCCTTCGGGCGTTGCGGTGAAGCCGAACCACAAGACGGAGAAGTAGAGCCCTTGGCGCTGGCAGTACCAGTAGGCCATGGCGAAGGAGGACGCCGTTTCGATCAGGCCGGCGAAGCCGTAGGCTTGCATGATCAGCTTCCAGTCGACGAGGCGGTCCTTTTTGGCGTTGCGGGGCGGGCGCGTGAGGACGTCTGCTTCGGGCTCCTCGTACGCGATGGCTGTGGCGGCCGCGCAGTCGGTGAAGCAGCAGATGATGATCATGAGGAAGCTGCTGAGGATCTGCGGCAGGCCGAACATGACGTTTGTGATTACGGGCCAGAATTCGGAGAAGGAGCCCGCGGGGAGCAGGTAGGCGATGGTTTTCTTGAGGTTGTCGTAGACGACGCGGCCATACTTGACGGCTTCGACAATGCCTGCGAAGGAGTCCATGAGCACCATGTCGGCCGCTTCGATGGCGATGTCGCTGCCGCCACCCATGGCGATTCCAATGTCGGCGGCTTTGAGGGATGGGGCGTCGTTGACGCCATCGCCGGTCATGCCGACGGTGAGGTCGCGGGCTTGCAATTCTTTAACGATGCGCAGTTTGTGGTCGGGTGTTGTTCTGGCGAAGACGACCTCGTCGTATTTGCAGAGTTTGTCCCATTGGCTTTCGTCGAGAGTCTCGAGATCTTTCCCTGAGAGGACAATGGCGTGGGAGCGATCGGTGTCGAAGGAACTGGTTTCCTTGATGCCAGCGCTGGTGAGATAATCTTCGCTGAAAGCCAGGTTGGTCACATCGTCTACTTTCTCAATCGGTTGAGTGATGATGCCACAGTCTGCGGCAATGGCTCCGGCTGTGAGCTTGAAGTCGCCCGTAACCATAAACACTCTGATCCCAGCACCGCGAAGAGTGCGGACGACTTCTGGAATCTCCGGCCTGGGTGGGTCGACGATACCGACGAGGCCGATCAGGACGAGTTCTGAAGACGCGCGGCCCATGATGTTGGTTTCGTATTCTCTGGGTTGATCCACGGGGCTGAACTTCATGTCGTCCACTCTCTTTCTCGCAAGTAGGATCACACGCTTGCCCTGAGACGACCATTTGTCCTTGGTTGCCTCAAGTGTCCTGCGTTCTTCGTTTGAGATACGCTCAACAGATCCGTTTGCATCCATGTAAGATCCGCAGCGTGGTAGGAGGATGTCAGGTGCACCTTTGATCATGAGGAACGTGCCTTCTTCTGGTGCCACACCTGACTGTACGACGTTGATGGCGAACTTGTTCTTGCTGTTGAATGTGATCTCGAAGATCAGCTTCCAGTAAGCGCGAAGGGAGCTGACAGGCGTCATGAGTTCAGCGAAGCGAAGGATGGCAGAGTCGGTGGCGTCACCATAGATCTTGCGGTCTGCCAAAGGCTCTGCAGCTGTAGATGCATCGAACTCAGCTGCGTTGCAGACAGCGCAGATGTTGGCCAGGGTGTGCAAAACTTTGCTGCCTTCGTACTCGTCTGCCGCCTCTTGTGCAGATCCCACCTTTTTCCCAGCCATGAAGGTGGTGACCGACATCTGGTTCTTTGTCAAGGTTCCTGTCTTGTCCGAGCAGATGACATTAACGGCTCCCAGTGTCTCCACGGTCTTCAAGCTCTTGCAAAGGATCTTGTTCCTCCTCATGATGTTGGCGGTGATTGTCAAACTCGCGGTGACTGCAATGGGCAAGCCTTCAGGGATGAAGGCCACGGCGACACTCACGCAGTCGACGATGAGCACGGGTACCGAGATCCAGTCTGGGTGGTCTTTGCGAAGCCAGCCAGCCCATACGCTGATGACCAAGATGATCTACCAAACGTCAGTATCAAAGGGTGTATTAGGTCAATTGATGATACGTACCATTGTGAGCATGAGACAAATGATGACGCCGACGAATATGAGGATCTCCTTTTGCAGCGGCGTTAGGCCACCCTTGGGAGTGCTGGTAAGTTTTGCGATGCGGCCAAAGACCGTACGATCTCCCGTCTCAACGACAAGACCCCAGGCGCTACCTGATACGCAGTGCGTGCCAGCCATGCCAATGCAAGCAGTCTCGAGGTAGTTGTCGTCCGTGGATTCAACCGAGCCTAAGAGGGGTGCTGTTTCTCCAGTCAAGATTGAGCGATCAAAGCGTGCGTCTGGTGAGACTTCGACAAAACGGACATCTGCCGGCAGCCTGTTGCCGATGGTGACCCGAAGCATGTCTCCCGGCACGACGTCGACACCGTTGATTTGGGTTTGCTGGCCGTCGCGAAGCACAACGCACTGGTCAGGCAGCATGCCGGTGATCGATGCCATGACACGCGAGCTGGAAAAGTCTTGCCAGAAAGAGAAAGCGGCCTGGATCACCCAGACTAGACCAAGAACGATTGCGAGAGCCAGGTTGGCAATCGCTGGTGGGTCGCCGAGGGGTTTCCAAGCGATGAAGACAAGGATGCATGCCACGAAGAGGATGGAACCGAAGCCGCCGAAGAGATACGACATGACTTGGCGGAACCATCGCGAGGGTGGAGGGCTGGGGCGATTTTGACCAACTTCCTTGAGCTGCTTCAGGACGATAACGCTTGACAGACCGCCGTCCCTAGAGCTTGTGAATTGCGAGAATAGCTCATCAACAGACTTCTTATGGTATTCGATGTTGTTGAACTCTATCTCAACCGATCAGTATGTTTCCAGTGTGTGGTGGGCTTTAGTTATTCATACCAATGTCCGCGCTCTTGGTCTTGGCCTTTTTTTCCTTTTTCTCTTCGTTCGCCTTGATGCGATTGCTGTGTTCGATGTCATATGATCTTACGCAATGTCAGTGCGTGACCTTGACCTCGTGCATGCAGTGATCTTACATGGTCCTGTATTGAGGTGGCAGAATGAGCGACGGGTCGATGCTCCTTCGTGCTGGGCGGATTGAAAGCGAGTCCATGGAACTTCGTCTTCCACTCATCGAACGGAGACGAGTTTCGCGCCGTCCAACATTGGCCGCATAATGAATGCGGCCGCGCTGTTGTTCGACATCAATAGAATCGACGTCCGTCTCGCCAGTCTCGATTCCGACTTTCTCCATGTCGCGCTGGGAGTGAGGGGATTGAAAATGAACTGTGGTGAGAGACGAAACCAGAGGTGAGAACAAAGGGATGCGAGCAACACCCGCAGCAGCAAAGAGATCTTATACCTAGCTTGACGTACATGTAAGGAAGCTTTTGGGTAAGCGAAACATGTGAAGAACGTTACAGCATTGCGACTTCGGGCCTGAGCAGAAACGGCTGTGCAACGTCTCGCCAGCTGTACGAGGTCAAGGGCAGGCGGCAGGGTCGTCAATACCAGATACCGCAAGTCAATTAATGTCGCTACCAGCTTCCAACACCGACCATCCCATCAACGGCATCGCGTAAAGCATATCAGGCTGCCGGTAAGCAGTGTGATTTGGTAATGCATGACACTGCCCACGCTGCACGCGCGCATTCCAGTAACACGGCACCGGCCACGGTGTTGCAGTTGTATGAGCGATTTTCCAGCTCAAGGCCATGCGGTATTTAGCAGCGCACGCGCGATGCCTCAAGGGGAATCGAATTTGCTGCTCCGCGCACGACAAAGCGTGGGGAGACCAACAAACTCAAGGGCACAGCCTCGATAAACTATCGCTGGGTGAAGTCTGTGGCTGTTTCGCACGGCGTGAGAGCGTCTTGCTTGGGTGCATGAGCATTTAAAGCTCTTGCCTCCAAATGCTTGGTTTTGATTAGGCGCGCGTGGGTTGACTTGGCAAACCTGGTGGTGACACCGCCTTAGTGCCTATCGCTCTGCTGGAGTTGCTTTCCTCTTATGTTGCGGTACTTGTACAACATGTGCGTAGTGTGCTTTCTGGGTGTCTTCTTTCTCACGACAATGTGGGTATTAGAGTGCGTAGGGAAGGTGAAAATCGGAGTCGATGGCGGTGGTGGTGAGGTATTATCGCCGCTGGCAGAAGCAAAAGCGAGGCGTCGACAAGCCCCACTCCGCAAGCTGCTTCTTTCCTGCAGCGACGGCAGGATCAATGCACACATGCACACAGTCTGGTGATTTTTTCATACTCCGCCAGTCAACGTTATCATTGCTACGTGAAAGCACGCTCGGATTTCAGCAAGGACAGTCAATTTTGGCCGCTTGCCTGCTGGACGCCTCTCTTTGATAACACCAACTCTAACCCTAATGTCGAGATCGGGCTCAGACGGTGTTCTTTAATCGAGTACCAAACGACAATGGACTCCTTGCAGACCGTGTCGAATGAACAGACTCACCAAAACCAAGGCTTAGGCCGGATTGTAGGTATCCAAGAAGGGTTGCAGGGGTTTATGGAGGGTGCGATCGAAACGCAACAGCAATTACTAGGCAAGCATTGTCCTTTTGCAAAGATGAGAGATCAGCTGGGCGCCGATAAATGGAGTTTCAATGCGGTTGTTTGGATTATGGCTTATAGTATCCGTGTCAGCTGACTCTTCAAGGTCCTCGTGCCTGTAAGTACCATAATTGATGGACCATCCAACGTGATTTTAAACCGATTGTCCACGTCGCTCACTTCCCGGTCTTGGTAGCCCTCATCAACCGACTTGAGAAAGGGTATCAGCTAACATATGGTCCGTTCACAAAGCGAGATAGGCAATGCGAAAGACTCGTTTTCTGGAAGTCCATTTTGTTGAAGGGAATCTGGAAGGGTTGTTTCGTCGGACCGTGGACGTGGCCAGTATTGCGTCAGAGGCTTGCTCTTTGAGTAAGAATGCACTGTATGGACGTCGGTAAATTAGTGGGTGTCCAGCAAGTCAGTGCTAGTCGACAAACCCCAGGCAAAAGCTGTTGGAATCTTTCTAGCAATCGCCATTGTTCGAGAGTGCGACAGCAACTGCAGAAACCCTGCGTTCTTCAATCGTAATATGAGGTGATAGTGCTTTGGAAGTGTTTACTTCCAAGTTGACGTGAGTGTGCACTGCTCTCCCTGTGGTCCACTGCATTCCAGAGCTGATGAAACATGGTGGATGTGCGCTGAACATTGCTCATATGTATGCCGCCGCCGGTCCGAGTCGTGTACATTCCCGTTGCCTCCGCTGGCGAGAGTGGTTTCGTGAATACCAAAGCCGATGAATTGCTGATAACGACAAGCAGTGAGATGGTCGGAGGGATGTTCTTTTTCCTCTAACATCCGTCGTTTGCGCACCCGGCGGCACTCGGCTCGTGGTCGTCATCCACATACGCCTGCTTCACCGTGCTCCCGTCCTGCGGGAACAAAACGCTCTTGGCAGCACAGCCGAGAAGGATAAAAGCTTCAACTTCCGCTCGTCTTCACTTTCTCTTCCTTCCCTCGACGTCGCGCTCTTCCGCCTTTTTTCTTCCCTTTCTTCCCACACCACCACCACCACAGCACCCATCCACCACCAAGACAACCTGGACGGCTGGTTTGTTGTTTAAACCTCACTGTCCACTACCTGAGGCACCTCTCACACAGGTGTCCCGCGCCGTACTCGCGTCCTCGCACGGAGTACTGCATCATGGTTCTTTGCGAACTGTCTGTGCTGTTAGTAGCCCCAGATTCGTCTCGGGGTGAGAACGCGCGCCCACCTACCTGCATCCTGACTCCAGCTTCCACAGTGGCCTACGTGTTGTAGTGAACCCCACCGCTCAACGATGTGGCTGCTTCCGCTTTGAGAGGATGTCTGTCGAAAAGGAAGGCTACGGCCCGACTCGGTACCCAGAATCCGATCTTAGTATCGCCACTGCCGGGCTAGGGGCCCTACTGGTTGATGATGATACCGGGCTTCGAGCCAGTTTTGGATGGAGTAGGGCCTCAACAGACGCGGCTGTGCATCAACAAAGACCCTACTA
>Ga0265797_10003920_pt1 | contig 23271 bp, 13 predicted proteins | sample P2T30metagenome_FD_192433 | JGI IMG/M metagenome (GOLD analysis project Ga0265797, IMG submission 192433) | Plant litter microbial communities from East Loma Ridge, Irvine, California - P2 T30 | ecosystem: Environmental > Terrestrial > Plant litter > Unclassified | place: USA: California... | reverse complement strand
AGGCTGAGCAGGGTCGAGGTGATCAGGCCGCCGATCACCGCCACCGCCATCGGCGAGCGAAAGCTCGGGTCGCCCGAAAAGCCCAGCGCCAGCGGCAGCATGCCGGCGCCCATCGCGATGGTGGTCATCACGATCGGGCGGCTGCGCTTGTGGCAGGCGTCGACCAGCGCATCGAAGCGGTTCATCCCGGCCTGGCGCGCCAGGATCGCGTAGTCGACCAGCAGGATCGAGTTCTTGGTCACGATCCCCATCAGCATGATCAGGCCGATCATGGTCGGCATCGACAGCGCATTCCCGGTCAGCAGCAGGGCGACGAAGGCGCCGCCGATCGACAGCGGCAGCGCGGCCAGGATCGTCACCGGCTGCATGAAGTCCGAGAACAGCAGTACCAGCACACCGTAGATGCACATCACCCCGATCAGCATGGCGATGCCGAAGCTGTCGAACAGCGCCTGCATTTCCTGCGCGTCGCCCAGCTCCGCGATCGCCACCGACGACGGCAGCGACTGGAACACTGGCAGGGCGCGCGCCTCGGTATTGACCTCGCCCAGCGAGCGGCCGGACAGCTCGACTTCGAGCGTGACGTTGCGGCTGCGGTTCAGGCGGTCGATCTGGGCCGGGCCGCTTTCCATCGTGATGTCGGCCACCGTCGACAGCAGTACCGGCCCGTTCTTGCCCGGCACCGTCAGGCGCCCGATCGCGTCCAGGTCGGCGCGTACCGTGTCGGGCAGCTTGACCCGGATCGGCACCTGGCGCTCGTCCAGGTTCATCTTGGCCAGCGACTGCTCGTAGTCGCCGGCGGTGGCCACGCGCACCGTTTCGCCGATCGACGCGGCGGTGACGCCCAGGTCGGCCGCGCGCGCAAAATCGGGCCGCACGATGATCTCGGGCCGCACCAGCGAGGCGCTGGAACTGACGTTGCCGATGCCGGACAAGGTGCGCAGCTCGCGCTCGGCCTGGCGCGCGGTGGCGGTGAGTGCCTGCGCATCGTCGCTGCGCAGCACCAGCTGCATCTTGTTGCCCACGTCCGGCACGCCGACCGTGAAGCGCGCGCCGGGAATGGCGGCCACGCGCTCGCGGATGCGGTTCTCGATCACGCCCAGCTTGACGTCGCGGTCGCTCCGGTGGACCGTGGTGACGGTCAGCACCGCGCGGCGCGCCTCGGCCGATGCGCCCGGCGAGAACGCGTCGCCGCTGGAGCCGCCGCCGATCGAGCTGAACACGCTCCTGACGGCGGCGTCCTGGGCGATCGACTGGCGCACCTGCTCGGCCACAGCGCGGGTCTGGGCCAGCGTGGAGCCGGGCGGCAGTTCGATATTGATCTGGGTCTGCGAGCGGTCGGCCGGCGGCATGAAGCCGGTCGGCAGCAGCGGCACCAGCGCCAGCGAGCCGGCGAAGAACACCGCCGCGCCCAGCATGGTCAGGCCGCGGTGGCGCAGGCACCACTGCATCACCGCCAGGTAGCGGCGCATGATGGCGCCGTCCTGCGGCGCGTGGCCGTCCTTGCCGGCGTGCTTCGGCGCCTTGAGCAGGTAGGCGCACATCATCGGCGTGAGCAGGCGCGCCACCAGCAGCGAAGCCAGGATGGCCAGCACCGCGGTCCAGCCGAACTGCTTGAAGAATTTGCCGGGGATGCCGCCCATGAAGGCGGTCGGCAGGAACACCGCGACCAGCGCGAAGGTGGTGGCGATGACCGCCATCCCGATCTCGTCGGCCGCTTCCAGCGCGGCCTGCATCGGCGACTTGCCCATGTGGAGGTGGCGCGCGATGTTTTCGATCTCGACGATCGCATCGTCGACCAGCACGCCCACCACCAGCGCCAGCGACAGCAGCGTGACCATATTGAGCGTGTAGCCGAACAGGTACTGGCCCAGGAAGGCGGGAATCACCGAGAGCGGCAGGGCGGCCGCCGCGATCAGGGTGGCGCGCCAGTCGCGCAGAAACCACCACACCACCAGCACCGCCAGCAGCGCGCCTTCGTACAGCATGTGCATCGAGGCGTCGAAGTTTTCCTCGACCGAATACGAGTTGTCGATCACCTCCTTGATGACCAGGCGCGGGTTTTCATGTCCCAGCTGCGCCATTGCGGCGCGCGCCCCGGTGGCGACGTCGATCTCGCCGGCGCCGCGGGTGCGGAACACCTCGAAGGCGACCACCTTGCGGCCATCCTGCTCGGCCAGTGCGCGCGGCTCTTCGACCGTATCCGTGACGTTCGCGACCTGGTCGAGGCGCACGTGGCGCCCGTCCGGCAGCGGGATGTCCATCGCCGCCAGCTGCTGCGCGGTCTGCACCGTGGCCAGCGTGCGCACCGACTGCTCGACGCCGGCCACGTCGCCGCGCCCGCCGGGCGCCTCGCGCTGCACATTGCGCAGCTGGCGCGATACGTCCAGCGCCGACACCCGCAGCGCGGCCATGCGTTCATCGATCAGTTCGACCCGCACTTCGCGCGTCACGCCGCCCACGCGCTTGACCGCGCCCAGGCCCGGCACGCTGAGCAGGCGCTTGGAGACGTCGTTGTCGACGAACCAGCTCAGTTCCTGGTCGTCGAGACGCGACCCTGGCGCCGCGGCGACCGTGAACGTGGTCACCACGCGCCCGGCGGTGGCGGTCTTGGTCACGGTGGGGTCGCGCATCTCGGCCGGCATGTCGGCGCGCACCCGCGAGACCGCGTCGCGCACGTCGTTGACGGCGTCGGCCGGATCGCGCTCGAGGATGAACTCGACCGTGATCGTGGCCACGCCGTCGAGCACGCGCGTATAGATGTTCTTGATGCCTTGCAGGGTGGCGATCGAGTCTTCCATCTTGCGCGCCACCTCGGTTTCGAGCTGGGCCGGCGCGGCGCCGTCCAGGGTCGCGGTGACGGTCACGATCGGCAGTTCGATATCGGGGAAATCCTGCACCTTGCTGGCATTGAAGGCCAGCAGGCCGGCCACGGTGAGCAGGGCGAACAGCATGATCGCCGGGATCGGATTGCGGATCGACAGGGCGGAGAAGTTCATCGCGCGGTCCTTCAGCGCGCCGCGCCGCGCGCAGCCGGCGCCGGCGCTGCGATATTGCGCACCAGGTCACCGTCGTTCAGGAAGCCGGCGCCGCTGACCACGACCGGCACGCCGGCGTCCAGGCCCTGCACGATCTCGACCCGGTCGCCCAGGCGCCGGCCGGTCGTCACTTTCACCTGGCTCACGCGGCTGTCGCCATTCAGGCGGAACACGTAGCTGAAGCCGTCGCGCACCGCGACCGACTGCTGCAGCACGGTCAGCGCGTTCGAGGCGCCCAGCTCGAAGCGGCCGCTGGCGAACATGCCGGCCTTCAGGGGCATGTCGTTCGACAGCGCCGGCGGCAAATCGACGTACACCAGCGCCAGGCGGGTCTGCGGATCGACCGATGGCGCCACCGTGCGCACCTTGCCGGTCACCTCGAGACCGCTGGCGGCGCGCACCACGGCGCGCGCCCCCGGCTTGATGCGGCCCAGGTCGGGCGCGGTGACTTCGGCGCGCCATTCCAGGCGGCCCTGGCGGATCATGCGAAACAGTTCGGTGCCGACACCGACCACCGCGCCCACGGTGGCGCTGCGCGCCGAGATCACGCCGCTGTCGGGCGCCACCACCTGCGTGTACTTGAGCCGCAACTGCTGCTGGGTGAGGGTGGCCTGGGCCGACTTGACGCGGGCATCGGCGGTGCGCTCGCCCGTCAGGTATTGCGTAACCTGCTGGGCGCTCAGCGCGCCCGAGCTTTCCAGGGCGCGCGCGCGGTCGCTGTTCGACTTCGCTTCCTGGGCATTGGCCTGGGCTTCCATCAGCGCGGCGCGCGCGCCTTCGACATCGGCGCGCACGGTTTCGTCCGAAAACACGGCCAGAACCTGCCCCTTCTTGACCACGTCGCCCACATTGACCCGCACCTCGCTCAGGCGCAGGCCGTTCGACTCGCTGCCGATGATGGCTTCCTGCCAGGCGGCGATGCTGCCGTTGGCGGTCAGCTCGACCGGCAGGCTGGTGCTGCCCGCCGGGGCGGTGGTGACGCTCAGCGCGGGCCGCGGCGGCGTCTTTTCATCCTTGGCGGTGGCGCCGTTCGACAGGGTGATGGCAAGCATGGCGCATAGCGCAGCGGCGCCGGCGGCGAACAGAAGGGGGCGGGTGGTTCTCATGGTCTCTGATTCTTTGTGTAAGCAGTCGAGTGTAGCAAATGCCGCTGGCATGGCAGGGGCCGCACGTTGCCGGATACAAACAATTACACTGCCTGAGCACCCTGATGTCGGTACGGTCTGTGGCATACTCGCGGGAATGAAATTCCAGGTCCACTTCCTGTTTGTCGTGCCTGCCCGGCCGGCCAACACGGTCGCTGCCGGCAATCACAGCGGCGATGATATCGGCGACGCGGCGCACCGGGCCCCGGCGGCGGTGCTCGACGCGCTGGCCGACATGCCGCGCAAGGGACATGGCGTGCTGATCGCGCCGCAGTGGGTGGTCACCTGTGCGCACAACGTCGCCTCCACGGCGCCCGCCTACGTGACGATCGGCGGCCTGCCGCGCGAAGTCGACAAGGTCGTGGTCCACCCGGGTTACCGCACGCTGCCCAAGCCGCTGGTCGACGCCGCCATGGTGTCGGGCGACGCGGGGCCGGTCATGGCATTTCTGGCCGCCGCCGACGACGTCGCGCTGCTGCGCCTGCGCCAGCCGATCATGCACATCCACCCCGTCAGGCTCCACCTGGGCAGCAACGAAGTGGGGGAAACCATCGCGCTGTTCGGCAATGGCGCCCAGCCGCGCACGGTGCTGCGGCACGGACCCGGCCTGGTCACGAGCGCCGACCATCGCTGGATGGTGTACCGCTTCGACCGGCCGAAAGCGCTGGCGCTCGACGACGTGATGGGCAGCCGCGATGACGGCGCCCCGGCCCCGGCCGTTCGCGAAGGACAATGGCAGCTGGCCGGCCTGGCCGCATGGCGCGAAGTACGCGGCGACATGCGCAAACCCGGCCGCTATGGCGACAACGGCGTCGGCGTGCGCCTGTCGCGTTATGCACAGTGGCTGCGCGATGTGATGGCCACCAACTGAATGCCGCGCTGCCGCAAAACATTGCAGCACATCCATTTTTAGAGCAATTCCTCTATTGAAACAACACCAGTAGTTCTACCGTATTGCACTGCACAATAAAGTGGGCTATATTGGAACTGTCTCCTCCAGTTTTCTCCGAAAATTGGATTCCCGCCCGCCACCCTCGAGGTCCGCGGGCGTTTTTTTTATCGGTGTACCGAGAGCGTCAAGCGTCCTCGCCCTGGAACGCGCCGGCGCGCCAGGTCAGCACCAGCGTGTCGCGGTGGCCGTGTTCGCCCAGCGGCTGGATCGGGGTCGATTCGTGGATCACGGCGGCGTCGTTCATGATCATCAGGGTCCACGGCTCGCGCAGCGTGAAGCGTTGGCCGCGCGGGCCGTCGGCTTCGAACACGCGCGTTTCGCCACCCTTGATGCCTTCGCGGCCCACCAGGATCACGGCCACGAAATTGACCCCGTCGCGGTGCGCGCCTTCGGGCGTCGGGCGACCGATGCCGTCGGCGGTGTCGATGCGGAACTGGTGCGCCTCGACATACCAGCGCTGGCGGCCCGCCACGTCCGAACACACCTGGCCCAGCGCATGCAGCAGGCGTCCCCAGGCCGGGTTGGCGACGGTGTCGTCCTCGATCGGCGCGAACAGGCGGTGCATGCCGCCGTGCAGCGCGTTGTACTCGACCGGCTGCCAGTGCGCGCGGTGCGGCGTCTGCACGAGCGCGCCGCCGTCGTCGATGAAGCACGAGTGGCGCCGGCGCCGGTAGCGGCCACCGTCCTTCAGGTAGTCGTCCATGGCGAGCCGGTTCCAGCTCGGCGCCAGCGAATCCAGGTCGTCGATGCCGCAGCCGGCCAGCCGGGCGAGGTCCAGTGGACGCAGCAGGGCAAAGCCGGTGCTGCGCAGGTCGTCCGTCAGTCGCGACGGATCGGTGTAGGGAGGTTGCGGTGTGGTCATCCCGTTAGCGTAGCACTTTTCGTATTGACCCGAACAGGCTCTCGCCAGCGCCCGGCGCTGACACGGGACGTTTGCCGATGGTTCAGCGCGCCGGCTGAACGAGCGTCTTGCGGGTGAAGGTAAGGGAGTGCACGGCGCCGCCTTCGTTGATATTGACCGTGTTGACCTGCTCGGGAATCAGGTCGATCAGCACGCCCTGGCGCACGGTGGCGGCTTTCGACAGCGGCGTGTTTTCCACTTCCTGGTAGATGACCACGCTGTTGGCGTCGACCGTCATGCCGATCCATGTGGCCGGCAGGCGCGAGGCGTCCTTCGCGGCCAGCCAGAACTTACCCTCGACATACTTGCGCAGCACCTCCTGGTCTTGCGGGTCGCTCAGGTCGAACTGGCGCCCGTAGGTCCTCAGCAGCAGTGCGTCGATGTCGTGGGCCGTGAAGGTGTGGACGATCTCGGTACTCCTGGTGCGCGCGTTGTACGAGATGTCGGTCATGCCGAAGTGGAAGCGGTGCGCGTGCGCGAGCGTGCTCGCGCACAGCAGCACCGGCAATGCGAGCAGCGCGCACAGCCCCTTGAAACGGCGCGCCATCATGGCGTGGCCTTGCCCTTCAGGGGCGTTCCCATGTCGCGCATCAGGTTGTTCGGATCACGCTCGGTCTTGAACAGTTCGAGGCGCGACGGCGTGGTCTTGCGCGGCCAGCTGTTGTTGCTGGTGTCGATGTCGGCGGTTTCCCAGAACGGGTCCTGGGTCAGGCCGACGATCGGCTCGTCGGTGACGAACAGCCTGGTGATCTGTCTTGGCGAGTAACGCCATACCTCGGCCGGGATGCGCTCGATCGTCTTCTTGCCGCTTTTGAGTTCGATCTCGACGATCAGCGGCATCACCAGCCCGCCCTTGTTGGAAAAGTCGACCAGCGTCAGGTGCTTGCCTTCCTTGAGCAGCGCCTTTTCCCAGTCTTCCAGGCCGGCCATCTTCTCGGCATACTTGTTGCGATCCTGGTTGGTGACGGTGAACTCGTCGTGCTCGTTGTAGAAGTCCTTCAGTTCGGGATGCGCATCGATGCGGCGCGCCATCCCCTTGTTGCGCTGGTCCATGATCGACACCGGTTCGCCATTGGCGCGCTCGCGGCGCAAGGCGTTTTCGACTTCCGGGTCCTGGCTGCTGACCGTGTATTCGGTGATGCCGTCGACGCTGATGTCGACCGCGTCGGTGGTGTAGAACCAGCCGCGCCAGAACCAGTCGAGGTCGGTGCCCGACGCGTCTTCCATGGTGCGGAAGAAGTCGGCCGGGGTGGGGCGCTTGAATTTCCAGCGCTCGGCGTATTCCCTGAAGGCGAAGTCGAACAGCTCGCGGCCCAGGATGGTCTCGCGCAGGATGTTCAGGGCCGTTGCCGGCTTGGCGTAGGCGTTATTGCCGCGCTGGAGCGTGGACTCGGCGTTGGTCATCACCGGCGCCTGGTTGGTACTGCGCATGTACGACACGATGTCGCGCGGCTCGCCGCGGCGCGCCGGGTAGCCTTCTTCCCAGGCCTGTTCGGCCAGGAACTGCAGGAAGCTGTTCATGCCCTCGTCCATCCAGGTCCACTGGCGCTCGTCCGAGTTGACGATCATCGGGAAGTAGTTGTGGCCCACCTCGTGGATGATCACGCTGATCAGGCCATACTTGGCGGCCTTCGAATAGGTGACTTCGCCGGTCTTCGCATCCTTGACCGGCCGGCGGCCATTGAACGACAGCATCGGGTATTCCATGCCGCCCACCGGGCCGTTGACCGAGATCGCCACCGGGTACGGATAGTCGAACGAATACTTGTTGTACTGCTCGATGGTATGGACCACGGCCGGCGTCGAGTACTTTTCCCACAGCGGATTGGCCTCGGCCGGATAGTAGGACATCGCCATCACCTTGTTCGGGCCGCTGTCGATCCCTTGCGCATCCCAGATGAACTTGCGGCTGGTGGCAAACGCGAAGTCGCGCACGTTGTGCGCCTTGAAGCGCCAGGTCTTCGTGGTGGTGGCGCGGCCTTTTTCATTGGCCTGCGCCTCGGCCTGGGTGATGACCATGACCGGCCTGGCGGCGGTCCGGGCCTGTTTCAGGCGCTCGCGCTGGGCCGCCGTGAGCACGTCGCCGGGGTTCTGCAGTTCGCCGGTAGACGCCACCACATGGTCTGCCGGCGCCGTGATCTGCACGTCATAGTCGCCGAATTCGAGCGTGAACTCGCCGTCGCCCAGGTACTGCGCGTTCTGCCAGCCGGCCGCGTCGTAATAGGCCGCCATGCGCGGGAACCACTGGGCGATCTCGTAGATGTCGTTGCCGTCGTCGAAGCGCTCGAAGCCCATGCGCCGGCCCAGCACGGTCATCTCGGGGATGTTGAAACTCCAGGCGACGTTGAACGACGTGCGCGCGCCCGGCTTCAGGGGCTGCGGCAGGTCGATGCGCATCATGGTCTTGTTGATCGTGTGGCGCAGCTGCTTGCCGTCGCTGCCGGTCACGCTGGCGATATGGATGCCGCCGTCGAAGCTACGCGATGCGAGTGTCTGGCGCAGCGCCTCGAACTTGACGCCGTCGCCGCCGCGCGACTGCCAGGCAGCGCGCGATGGCAGCGTCGAGATGTTGCGGTTGTCCGAGTCGCTGCGGAACATGTTCTGGTCCAGCTGCACCCACAGGTAGGACAGCGTGTCCGGCGAATTGTTGTAGTAGGTGACGGTGCCGCTGCCGGAGAGCGATCGCCGGCTTTCATCGAGCGTCACCTGCAATCGGTAATCCGCGCGCTGCTGCCAGTACTTGTGACCGGGTGCGCCGGCCGCGTTGCGGGTCTCGCCCGGCGTCGGCAGCAGCTCGTCGAGCTGGCGGAACTTGTCGTCGAAGACCGGCCCGGCGGCGCCGGCGGAGGCGGATAAAACAAAGGCCGCGACGGCGGCGTGCAGGTGCTTGATATTCATGGATGAGGCAATAGAAACCGTAGGGTTGGCGGCTGCGCCGCCAACGCGTTCAACAGGAAGACGACCAGCCGATCACTCGGCCGGCGCCGCATCGGCCGGCGCCGCGTCCTTGGATTCCTTGAGCTTGGTCCCGTAATCGCGCATCAGATTATTCGGATCGCGTTCGGTCTTGAACAATTCCAGGCGCGACGGCGTCGCCTTGCGCGGCCAGCTGTTGTTGCTGGTATCGACATCGGCCGTCTCCCAGAATGGATCCTGGGTCAGCCCCACCATCGGCTCGTCGGTGACGAACAATTTGGTGATCCTGGTCGGCGAATAACGCCACACTTCCGCCGGAATCCGCTCGATGGTCTTCTTGCCGCTCTTGAGTTCGATTTCGACCACCAGCGGCGTCACCAGCCCGCCCACATTCGAGAAGTCCACCAGGTACAGGTGCTTGCCTTCCTTGAGCAGCGCCTTTTCCCACTCCTCCAGGCCGGCCATCTTCTCGGCGTACTTGTTGCGATCCTTGTTGGTGACGGTGAAGTCGTCGTTCTCGTTATAGAAGTCCTTCAGCTCCGGATGCGCATCGACCCGGCGCGCCATGCCCTGGTTGCGCTGGCTGGTGACCGACACCGGTTCTTCGGCGCGGCGCGCGCGCTGCAGCGCTTTCTCGACTTCCGGATCCTGGCTCGACACCGTGTATTCGGTGATGCCGTCCACGCTGACGTCGACCGCATCGGTGGTGTAGAACCAGCCGCGCCAGAACCAGTCGAGGTCCGTGCCCGACGCGTCTTCCATGGTGCGGAAGAAGTCGGCCGGGGTAGGGCGCTTGAACTTCCAGCGGTTGGCGTATTCCTTGAACGCGAAGTCGAACAGCTCGCGGCCCAGCACCGTCTCGCGCAGCACGTTCAGGGCGGCGGCCGGTTTCGCATACGCGTTGTTCCCGAACTGCAGCAGCGACTCCGAATTGGTCATGATCGGCACCTGGTTACGGCTCTTCATGTATTCGGTGATGCGGCGCGGTTCGCCGCGGCTGTCCGGCCAGTTTTCTTCCCACGCCTGCTGCGCCAGGTACTGCACGAAGGTGTTCAGGCCCTCGTCCATCCAGGTCCACTGGCGCTCGTCCGAATTGACGATCATCGGGAAGTAGTTGTGGCCGACCTCGTGGATGATCACGCCGATCAGGCCATACTTGGTGCGCTGCGAATAGGTGATCTCGCCGGTCTTCTTGTCCTTGCTCGGACGCGGGCCATTGAACGAGATCATCGGGTATTCCATGCCGCCCACCGGGCCGTTCACCGAGATCGCGGTCGGGTACGGATAGTCGAACGAGTACTTGTTGTACTGCTCGATGGTATGGATGATCGCCTGGGTCGAGTACTTTTCCCACAGCGGGTTGCCCTCTTTCGGGTAGTACGACATCGCCAGCACGTCGTACGGGCCGCTCTTGACGCCCTGGGCATCCCAGATGAACTTGCGGCTCGAGGCGAACGCGAAGTCGCGCACGTTCTTTGCCTTGAAATGCCAGGTCTTGGTGGCGCCGCTGCCGACTGCGCTGCGCGCTTTCTCGGCCGCTTCGGCTTCCGCCTGGGTGACGATGATGACCGGCTTGTTCGCGCTGCGGGCCTGCTTCAGGCGGTCGCGCTGGGCGGCCGTGAGCACGTCGCCGGGATTCTGCAGCTCGCCGGTCGACGCCACGATGTGGTCGGCCGGCACCGTGACGCGCACATCGTAGTCGCCGAATTCGAGCGTGAATTCGCCCGCACCCAGGAACTGCTTGTGCTGCCAGCCGACCGCGTCGTAGTAGGCCGCCATGCGCGGGAACCACTGGGCGATCTCGAACAGGTCGTTGTTGTCCTCGAATTTCTCGTAGCCGGCGCGTCCGCCCAGCACCTTCTGCTCGTTGATGTTGTAGCGCCAGTCGACGCTGAACGACACGCGCGCGCCCGGCTTGAGCGGCTGCGGCAGGTCGATCCGCATCATCGTCTTGTTGATGGTGTGAGGCAGGGCGCGGCCACTGGAATCCTTCACCGCCAGGATCTGGAAGCCGCCTTCGAACGTGTGCTGTGCGAGCAGCGTGCGCAGGCCGTCGAATTTCAGGCCGGTCTGCGCGGTGGCGCCGGTCCAGGCGCTGCGCGACGGCAGCGTGGCGCTCTGGCGCGCGTCCGACCCCTGGCTGTAGATGTTCTGGTCCAGCTGCAGCCACAGGTACTTGAGGGTGTCCGGGGAATTGTTATGGTAGGTGATCGTGCCGGCGCCGCTCAGGGCGCGCCGGTTCTCGTCGAGCGTGGCGCGGATCGTGTAGTCGGCGCGCTGCTGCCAGTAGGCGTGGCCCGGGGCGCCGGAGGCGGTGCGGACCGCGCCGGGCGTCGGCAGCAGCTCGTCGAGCTGGCGAAACTTGTCGTCGAACGGCGCAGCGGCGAATGCCGGCGCCATGACGGAAGCAGCAGCAAAGCACAGCGCTGCCAGGCCAATAGGCAAACGAATCATGATTCCCCTGGATTTTTAATTGGTGTAGAACAAACTATTCTAGTCCTACCCACCAAGAATTGTCTCCGGGAATTGTAAAAATATTGAAACAATGGCCCGTTCGCCCTCGGATAATTATGGAACGCGGGTGTACGGCACTTGGGTCTTGCCCATGACGATATGCCCGCCGCCGGCGCCGGCCGGGCGCAGGTCGGCGTCGCGCGACAGCACGAACAGCACCTGGTCCGATTCGGCGTACAGCGGTTCCCATTGGCCGCGCATCCCGAGCATCGGGCGGCCTTCGCGCTCGGCGATCTCGAACGGTCCCGTGGCGGGGCTCTGGTAGCGGCCCACCAGCGACTTGACCGCCGCGGGCGCCAGCGTGACGGCGGTGCGCAACCGGGTCTGGTGCGCGGACCACTTGTATTCGGCCGCGATCGCGCGGATCAGGTCTGCCGCGATCTCGCCGCCGTTGTCGCCATTGGTCAGCACCACGGCGCCATCGCCGCCGTCGATGGTCGCCACCATCCCGCCCCGGAAGCCGGCGTTGCTGCCGCCGTGGCCGAACGTGGTGGCCGCCTGGCGGCTGTCGATCTGCAGGCCGAGGGCGTAGTCGTTCATCACCGGCGTGAGCATGGTGCGCGTCAGCGCGGGAGACAGCACGCCCGTCTCGCGGCCCGCGGCGCCGGCCTGGATGGCCATCGCGAAGGTTGCCAGGTCGCGCGGTGTGGTCCACAGGCCGGCGGCGGCCTGCTCGGGATAGGTATGGGCGTTGCCCGCATACGGCTTGCCGTCGCGGTCGTGCGCTCGCGCTGCGCGCGGGCCCAGGGCGGCCGGCAGCGGCTGTTCGAAGGTGCTGTCGCGCATCCCCAGCGGCTTGAGCACTGTTTCGTGCATCAGCGTGGCGAACGGCTGGCCGGCGACGTCGGTCATGGCCAGCTGCAGCAGCGTGTAGCCACCGCCCGAATAGCGCCATGCACTGCCCGGCGCCACTTCCACCCGCACCGGCTTGGTGTTGGCGGGCGCCGCGCCATCGAGGACCTGCGGCAGCGTCGGCACCGGCTGGCCGGCCGCATAGCCGGGAAAGCCCGACACACTCGTGCCGCCGGTATGCGACAGCAGCTGGCGCACGGTCGGCTTGCCCGCGCCTTGCGGCAGCTTCCAGCCGGTGAGCAGCGTGTCGACCGTGGCGTCGAGCGTCAGCTTGTTTTGCTCCGTCATTTGCGCCGGCATTGGCGCCGTCATTGGTGCCGTCATTGGCGCCGTCATTCTAAGCGCCGCCATCGCCGCCACCGGCTTGCTGATCGAGGCGGCCTGGAACAGGGTGTCGGGCGTGACCGCCGGCCCGCCGGTCCAGGCCACGCCGTAACCACGCGTCCAGGCCAGCTTGCCGTCGCGGATCACCGCCACGCTCACGCCCGGCACGCCCAGGCGCGCCATCTCATCCTGCAGGCGCGCCGTCTTGAGCGGCGCATCGGCCAGCGCGACGCTCGGACGCAGGCCGCTTTCGATGCGGGCGATCGCGGCATGGTCGTCGGCGTGGGCGGCGTTCAATCCCAGGGCATTCAATCCCAGTGCGGCCAGGATCAGAAAGCGGGGCAGGGCGGTCGTGGTGGACGGCATGCGGATCTCCATGGTTGAAAATTCGGCAACCAGTATGGACGCGCAGGTCTTGCCGGGCAAGACAAAGCAACATCTTATGCCGCCGGCATCGCGCGCAGCGCTGGCGCCGAACTAGCACGCGCCGATCGAACGCGCGGCCATCGTGAAGGTGAACGTGGTGTGGCCGCCATGCGAGGTCACGCCGATGCTGCCGTGGTGGCCGCGCGCGATCTGGTCGACGATGTACAGGCCCAGTCCCAGGCCGTCGTCGCCGGTGCGCGAGATGGCGCGCCAGTAGGGTTTGAACAGCTGGCCGATCACGTCCGGACTCAGGTCCTCGCCGTCGTTGCCGACCGTGAGGTAGAAATGCTCGCCCTCGGTGTGGGCGCGGATCCGCACCGGCTCCCGCTTGGTGCCGTGCACGAGCGCGTTCTTGACGAGATTCGACAGCAGCTGCGCCATGCGCTGCAGGTCGCAGCACAGCATCAGGCCGGTCTCGATGTCGGTGACCAGCTCGCGCTCGGGATGCGCCGCGCGCAGCTCCTCGACCACCTGTTCCAGCAGCACGTCGACACCGGCATGCATGCGCAGATCGAGCGCCAGGCCGGCGCCCATGCGTCCGCGCGTGAAGTCGACGACATTGTCGACCAGCCCTTCGATGCGCAGCGCGCTGGCGCGGATCCGTTCGAGCGAATGGCGGGTGGGCGCATCTTCATGGCGCCGGAACAGGAGTTCGGCCCGGTTCAGGATCGCGTTGAGCGGCGTGCGCAGGTCGTGTCCGAGCACGGCGATGAACTGCTCGCGCAGTTCGGCCGTCTCGCGTTCGGACAGCAGGGCCGAATGCGCCTCGCGCAGCGAACGCTCGGACTCGAGCTTGCACGAGACGAGTTCGGCGAACAGGGTCAGCGCCGCCACGGTCGGTCCCTGCGACAGGCGCACCGGCTCCGGATCGATCCCGCACAGGGTGCCGAAATAGAAGCCGTCGCGTCGGTAGATGGGAATGGCGACGTAGCCGCGAAATCCGTAAATGCGCGCGCTGTCGGCGCGGTTGACCTGGTCCGACGCGTGCGCGTCGTCGATGATCACCGCCTCGCGTGTGTCATGGACTTCCTGGCAGATCGTCGTCTGGATCGCAAGTTGGTCACCCGGCTTGATACCGAAGCCGAGCCGGTCGTGCACTGCGCACGCGGTCCAGCTGGTCGCGGTCACGTGGGCAATGCAGGTGAAACGCAGCCCGGTCAGGGCGGCGACCGTTTCCAGCACGCGCGGCACTGCGCCGATCGCCTGGATTTCGCGCACATAGTCGCTTGCATAGTCGCTCACATGAAGGGATGCTTCGTCGGCCATCGTACGGATCGAAAAGATTGCAAAAAATACATCCTAGCATGAGGCAAGGCCTGTTGTCACACGCTGCCCAGTCCGCTACGGCGGGAGCTTCGGCGGACTTCAGGCCAGCCAGCGTCCGTCCTGGTAGACCTGCTCGTCGCCCAGGTAGACCGCGTCGGTCACCGCGAACACGTCGATGTGGTAGCGCGCATCCTTGCGCTTGAAGCCCGGTTTCGTGTACACGCCGTGCTTGGCGCCGAGCGACAGGTGGATGCCGCACATGCGCTCGTAGGTGCCGATGTCGTCCACGCGCAGTTCGCGCGTGAAGGCGCGGTTCAGGCCGAAACCCAGTTCGCGCACCCAGACTTCGCCTTCGTCGCGCCGGATATTGTCCAGTACCTGCTGGAATGGCGGCGTCGCATTCTCGGTGGCGACCACGCGGCCCGCCTCGATCACCAGCGTCACCGGCACGTCCGGCCGGTTGGAACGGTAATTGGTGTCGCCGAACACGTGGATCTGCACCCGGCCGTGCACCGCTTCGAGGTCGCGCGCCTCGGTGAACACTTCGCCGATCGGGAACTGGCCGCCGACGTTGTGCATGTCGCTGTAGTCGCCGATATTGAGCTTGGCCGGCTCGAATGGCGACGCAAAGGTGAGCGTCTCGCCGCCACCGACCACGCGCCCGTGCGGGGCGCTGTCGATGCGTTCCTTGAGCGCGCGCCCGGTGCCGCGAAAATAGGCCGGGTCGTAGGCCAGCGCATCGATGTAGTGCTCGCCCTGGATGCCCGGCATGCGCGACAGGTGCACGTGCTCGATCACTTTCAGGCCCAGCTTGAACAGCTCGACGCGGATGCGAAAACCGTCCAGGCGGAAGTTGGACGACTGCAGCAGCACCACCAGTTCGCCCGCGGCCATGCTGCCAAAGGCGGCCAGCACCGCTTCGGACGTCATGCTGTCGAAGTCGACGAAGCGTGCGTGCGGCAGGTTGCGGCGGTAGCCTTCGAGCAGGGCGCGCGACAGCGCGGTGTGGGTATCGTAGACCACCAGCGCGCGCTGGTCCGGACCGTGTTCGAGCGCGATCGTCAGGACGTCATGCAGATGCCGGGCGGCGGCATCGATGGCGTGTGCGGGCAGGGCGTCGGCGGGAGCGTTCATGGCGAATCCGGGGAGGAGGGAAGAGGTCGGTGGTAGCCCGCCATTATACGTATGCATTCTACGTATGCATTCGAAAAGTTCCCGATCCCGCCCGGTGTGCGTCCGCCGTTTGATCCCGGCGGTGTCAGCCCGCGCTACCCGCTGAACAGGGCGACGCGCGACGGATGGCAGCGCTATGATTTGAGCAACAGCAAGGTGGGCGGTATGCACGTCACCTTGAGGTGCCCTTTATACGAATCATATGATGGAGCGACATGGCGGTATCAACGCACACCCGATGGGAAACGCCTGCCAGCATCTGGCAGGAAGACGCGCAGCAGGGAGAATTCACCCTGCTGGCCAGCGCAGGGCTGGGCCAGGTCGACTGGCAGGGCCACGCGCGCGCGCGCCTGCCCGACGTCGCCCACCTGCTTGGCGCCTCGCTGCCGCTCGCATGCCGCTGTGCGCCGATCTATCCCGAAGGTTTCGCCTACTGCCCGCAATGCGGCAAGCCGCTGCTGCGCCTGAACGCCACCCCGGGCCGCGCGCGCGGCTGGTGGGGGCCGGGCGCCGACGACGCCTTGCCGCGCCACGTGCCGCACGGCCTGCCGGTGACGTCGCTGGCGCTGGGCGACAGCCTCGAAGAGCGTCCCGCCGCGCCCGCGCCGGGCCGCTGCGACCTCACCATGCCGGCTCCGCCGAATGCCCACTCGGTGTTCGCCGCCGCCGGCTTCGGCTTTCCCGGCGAGCGCCTGCTGGCGCTGGCGCACACGCGCGGCGTGCTGCAGTACCGCGATCCGCTGGCCGGCGCCTGGCATGTGCTGGCCCCAGTCAGCGGCGCGGCCAGCCTGGTGTTCGGCGCGTCCGGGCACGCATGGATCGCGCCGAGCGAACTCGACGCGGCGCAACGGGGCGACGCCGGCATCGTGCCCGGCCCGGACGGCCTGCAGCGCCTGTGGATCGATCCGCTCAGCGAAAGCTACCGCACCGAAACCGTGTGCCCCCTGCCGACGCTGGCGGCGCCCGGCGTCATGCGCCGCCACCTGGCCTGCCTGGCCGGGGAGGCCGGCCAGGTGCAATTGTGGAGCACCCGCCTCGATACCGGTGAGGTCGCAACCCATGCCTGCCCGGACGCGCCGGCGGCCGGCTGGCGCCGTCCGCTCGGCTACGACGGCCGCCTGTTCTGGCTGCACGACGCCGGCGTACTGGCGTGGCAGCCGGGCGCAGCGCCGCGCTTCACCCCCTGGCCGCCCGGCTGGCAGCCGCGCCTGAACTTCGGCGGCCCGGCGCAGAGCCGCGATGGCCGCCTGTGGCAGGTCGGGCACGATGGCAACGGTTATTCTTACCTCGAACTTGGCGCGGCGGTCGACGCGCTGCCGGCGCGCATGGCGATCGACGGCGCCCGCCTGGGCTTTGCCAACTTCCTGTTCCGGCGCGGCCATCCGGTGCTCGACGAGCCCTGGTCGGGCGAGCACGTCGAGGATCAGCACCACGACGACACCCTGGTGGTGCCCCTGCTGCGCAGCTTCAACAACAACCGCAGCCAGCCGAGCGGCCTGGTGCTGCGCCTGCACCGGGTCAATTTTCGCGCCGAAGAAGCGCTCGAAGACCGGGTGGTGCAGCGCGCGACGATCGAATGGGTCGGCCGGCGCAACGTGATCCTGGACGAGGTGGCGCGCCTGGCGCGGCCGCTCGACTGCGTGCCGCTGGTGGCGCATGGATGCCTGTGGCTGCACCATCCGGCCTGGCACGAGATGCGCGGCTGGCGCCTGGACGAGCTGGCGCGCGGGTGGGCGCCATGAGGGGGCTGGTCCGGCTCCTGGGCGCGGCGTGGCTGGCGCTCGCCAGCGGTGCGGCGCTCGCCGTCCCCCATGTGATTCTGGTGCAGAACTCCGGCTGGATGGAACCGTTCTACAGCGACCCGAAGTCGCCGTTCAAGCCGCTGGTGGCGGCGCTGGCCGGCAGCGTGGTGCAGCCCGGCGACGCGCTGGTGCTGGCCGCCTTCAACCAGGCCTTGCCCGGCGCGCCGTCGCCGCGCGCGCTGCTGTCGTTCAGGGCCGAAGCGACCGGGGTGCAGGAACGGGTGCTGGTGGCGCTGAAATCCCTGGAGGTGGCGCGCAAACCCGGGAGCGACGCGCTGGCCGATACCGACCTGGGTGAAGCGGTGCGCGCCGCCGCGACCCAGGCACTGAATGGCAAGCCGGGCATCGTGTGGCTGGTCACGAACAACCGCAACAGCCCCAACAACGACCAGGCCACGGCCGAGCGCAACCGCGACTTCTATGGCCTGATCCACGGTGGAGACCTGATCGGCAAGGCGCTGGCCTTCCCGCTGCGCATGCCGGTGCAGGGCCGCCACTACAGCGCCAATGGCCTGATGGTGTACGCCTTCGCCATGCAGGCCGACGGCGTGGCCGCGCTCGACGCCCTGCTGGCCTCCGGCCGCATCGCGCGCGTGATCACCGAGGCGCCGGCGCGCCTGAAGCCCCTCGACCGCGACACGGTGCGCCTGGTGCCGCGGCGCGTGGTCAACGCGCCCGGCGTCGCCTTCTCGACGGCGCCGGACGGCGTGCTGCGCGCCGATGTCGACCCGGACGCGCGCACGCCGCAGGCGCGCATCGAATGGGGCCTGGAAAACGCCATGTATCCATACTCGATCGCCGCGGCCACGCTCAGCGCGCGCTCGACGCTGGCCGGCGAGAGCCATCCGATCGCGCTCGATTCGCGTCGCGTGCGCAACCTGGCGCCCGGCCAGCCGGCCCCGCTGGGGTCAACCATGGCGCTGCCGGTGGCGCAGATTCCCGAGCGCTGGTCGATTGCGGCGCTCAAGGCGGCCGGCTCGGCCCATGTGCTGCCCGGACGGATCGAGCTGCACCTGGCCGACCAGCAGTTGCTGCTGTCCCCGGGTTTTCGCCAGCGCATGGCCACGCTGTTCCCGGGCGACCCGCTGCCCGAGATCTTCATCCCGCCATCGCGGGTGCAGGCCTCGAGCGCGGTGCTGCCGGTAGAAGTGCGCATCCATTACGGCATGGGGCCGCTGCTGGCGCTGGGCGGCGCGCTGCTGGCGCTGCTGGCCCTGCTCGGCGCCGGCCTGTGGGCGTGGGCCCGGCCGCGCAGCGCGCGCGTGCTGGTCGACCAGGAGCCGCAGGTGCTGCGCGGCCGGGCCGGCTCGGTGCAGCCGGTCTATGACCGCAGCGGCCGGCAAGTCGCGCGCCTGAAAACCACCTTGCTCGGCCACCGCCTGCTCGACGTGCGCGAAGGCGCCCAGGTCCGGCTCGGCCACCGATAACACGAGGAGTCACGATGCAAGCAACCACCCCACCAGCGACCGCGCCATCGCCCGCCGATCCCGGCTTCAGGCTGCCCGAGCAATCGGCCACGCCGCAGGACGCGTCGCCGCAAACCCTGCCCGATACGGCGGCCCGCCCGGTCGAAGTGATGCCGGTCGACCCGGCCGCGCTGCCGGTGGCCGACACGTCCGACCGCGACCTGGCGGTCGGCGGCATCGTGTTCCTGATACTGCTGACGGTGTACTTCTTCGTGCGCGGCGCCTGGACCCACCACCTGGTGCGCAAGCGCGTGGCGCCGTCGTCGGCGGGCAATGCGGGCTGGCTGATGTTCGTCGGCCTGGGTTTTCTATCGGCCGCCGCGGTGCTGGCCATCATCAACAGCAGCCGCTTCCTCAACGTCGCCGTCACCGGCCCACTGGTAGCGGTGGGACTGGTGGCGCTGGTCGCGTCGCTGTTCATCGGCCGTCGCTGATACCTTAAAAAAACACTGGAACGCACCATGGCAGAACTTCCCGCTCCATCGTCCCTCGATCCGTCCGAACTGAAGGTCGACCTGCGCCCGACGCTGTTCATCGGCGCCGGCGGCACCGGCATGGAAGTCATGCTGCGCATCCGGCGCCGCATCCTGTCGGCCGTGTGGAACCGCCGCCATCCGACCCGGGTCGAGTCGATCGCCGACTTCCCGGTGGCGCGCTTCCTGCATTTCGATCTGGACAACAACGCCATCATCGACGAAGGCAAGTCGCAGCGCACCGACCCGTGGTACGAGCTGGTGCGCCTGACGGACGAGGAGCGGCTGGTGGAGCCGCTCGACCTGCCGCAGTACCACGAATCGGACGACAGCCTGGCGCGCTTTCCGCTGATCGAAAGCTGGATGCCGCTGCGGCCGAAAAAGCTGCGCTCGCTCGGTATCGATCCATCGAAGGGCGCCGGCCAGATCCGCGCGCTGGCGCGCCTGTACCTGTTCGACAAGTATCCGAAGCTGCGCGGGCGCATCAAGGGCGCCCTCAATTCCCTGGGCAGCAACGCCGGCATCGAGCGCAAGGAAAACTACCAGCGCCTCGGCCTGCAGGTCGATACGTCCAAGTTCCGGATCGTGGTGATCGCGTCCGCCGCCGGCGGCACCGGCGCCGGCACCGCGCTCGACCTGGGCTGGCTGGCCAAGGCGATCGCGCGCCAGGAAGTCTCGGACAGCCAGGTCGACCTGGTGCTGTTGATGCCGTCCGGCTTCGCCAGGGCCAACAAGGAGCGCACCGAGGCGAATGCCTACGCCACGCTGATGGAACTCGAGACGGCGATGCGCGACATGAACGCCAACGTCTCCTGGATGGACCCGGACAGCCTGCAAGGGCGCGGCGCGCCATTCGACGACGTGTACTTCGTCGACACCGCCAACCTGGCCAACAAGGCGACCCTCGACGTGAAGGACGTCTACCAGATGGTGGCCGACACGCTGTTCGAGGATTTTGCGTCGGCCGATTTCGCCAACCGCAAGCGCTCGGTGGCGGTCAACCAGCAGCAGCACAAGCTGGGTCCCTACAATCCGCGCGTGCCCGAGGCGCGCTTCGGCGACATGCGCCTGTCGTACTCGAAGGTGTATTCGAGTTTTGGCCAGGCGGTGCTCGACACCCAGCAGGCGCTGGTCGAAGACATCCGTGCCTACGAGCTGGCGGCGCTGATGGTGAAGGATTTCTTCGGCCTGGCCGGAAGCGACGGCCGTGGCGCTGGTGGCGCAGGCGGTGCAGGTGGCTCTGTTGCGGCGCGGCGCGCCGGCGACGCCGAGCGCGACGCCTTCATGCGCGAGCAGATGGAGATGGCCGAGCGGCCGTTCAGCGAGTTTCCCGACCTGCGCAAGGGAACGGTGGACGTCACGCCGTTCTCCGAATATGCACTGGTGAACGCGCTGCTGCAGGCGAACGACGGCCGCTCGCTGCTCGAACGCGTCGACAGCCGGGTGCAGCTCGAGATGGACCGGATCATGGCGTCGTTCGACATCAAGCTGTGGCGCGAAAAGGCGGTGGAATTGCTGCCGCAACTCGAGCGCGACGCGATCCGCGAAGCCGGCGCCACGGCCGAGACCAGCGAAGACCGCATCAAGCGCCACACCGGCGAGCTGCTGGGCCGCGTGAAGGGCAGGGTGCGCGAGCGCCTCTACCTGCTGCTCGACGACCGCCGCCAGGGCGGGCTCGAATTCGTGCTGTCGCTGCTGGAACAGATCAAGGCGCGGCTGGCCCAGCGCGACCTCGCCAACGCCGAGCGCAACAGCCGGCGCTACCGCGACATCCGCGACGCGCTGCGCACGCGCCAGGTCGAGGAGTCGCTGCACAACCTGGGCCAGGCGGCGAGCCGGCTGTTCGGCAAGGAGCCGCAGGCGCGCGAAGTGATGGGCCACCTCAAGCGCGACCTGGCCGACTACCTGCGCTTTCATTTGCTGGCGGTGGCGGCCGGACAGGCGGTCGAGGTGATGCGGGCGTTGTCGCACTGGCTGGGCGAACCGCAATCGGTCGACGAGGCCGGTCACGCGCAGTGGAGCGGCATCGCCGGCGAATTCCAGGAAGGCCGGCGCGCCGTGCAGGCGATGCTGGCGGCGGTGGACGCCCGCATCCGCCAGCTGCGCGCCGACGCGCGCCAGGAACACGCCACCACGATCAAGCTCGGTGGCGAAGCTGCGCCGGCGCCGGTGCGCCTGGGGGGTGACCTGGATGGCTGGAGCGAAGAGGTGCTGCGCGAATTCGGTGGCTCGGCGCGGCTGTTTCCGCAACTGGGCGACGAGCGCACGCGCGCCGAACTGCTGCTCAAGCTGTTTCGCCGCGCGCAGCTGCAACTGTCCAGCGAGGACGTGACACAGGGCGAATTGCCCGACCCGCTGCTCGAGCGCCTGTCGGCCCTGGCCCCGCAGGAGCGCCATCGCCTCTTCGCCGAGTGGATCCGCAGCGCCATGCCATGGGTGAATGCGCGCTTCTCGGCCGAGTTCACGCCCAACGCCGACCAGTTCAAGTGCTTCATCGGCGTGGGCGACCCGGTGGCCTGGCGCCGCATGGAGGCCGAGATCCGCGCCGCGGTGCCGGCCGGGTACTTCCACGGCGACCTGGTCTCGGTCGTCAACACCGGCGTGGCCGGGCGCGCGGTGTGCTATATCGAGCTGTCGGGCTACCCGATGACGATCCTGCGCGGCCTGCCGACCTGGCGCGCCTCGTACCAGATCGAGAACCCGAAGATCCCGACCCACCTGCATTTCGACGCGACGCGCTTTCGCCATCCGATCTCGCCGTCGATGGACGAACTGGGACGGCTGGCCGACGACTTCGAGTGGTACCTGCAGGCGATCGCGCTGGGCGTCATCCGCCGCAAGCCCGACGCGGGCGACCGCGAAGCCGCGTTCCAGCCGCGCGGGCAGTATGTGTTCGAGGTCGAGCCGGGGTCGGGCGAGTGGCTCCAGATCGGCAACGAATACGCCATCCGTTCGAACGGCCTGCCGCCGTACTATCGCGATGGCGTGATCGCGGGTGTGGAGCGCAAGCTGGCCGCGTTCGGGCCGCAGCGCCTGCTGCTGCTGGCGGCGCTGATGCGCCACTACCAGCTGCGCGTGTACGAGCCGCGCCTGGAGGTCATCGAGACCGGGGCCCAGCTGCCGTCGCCGTCGCTGCCGAACATCACCGCGCGGCGCCTGTACGAGACCTGGATCCGGCGCGCCCGGGCGCTGGACCCCGGCCTGCGGCCGGAGCGCATCGAGGCGCTGCTCGCCGCCACTGCCGACTGGACGGTCACGGTGCCGGGCTCGCACCAGGATGCCTACGGCTGGGAAGTCGAGCGCGCCATCGACAAGCGCGTGATCCTGCCGCAACTGCTGGCGAGCGAGGAGGCGGCCGCGCAGGCACTGGACGCACGTCCGTCGGCGAGCGCGCACATGGTCGTGGCCGAACCGCGCTTCAAGCTGTTCGTGGGCGGCGCCCAGCGCGGGCCGTACACGGCGACCGAGATCGGCGACCTGGCCGCGCGCGGCGAGATCGACGCCGCCACGCGCGCCTGGGACATGCGCTGGCGACCGGACACCGGCACATGGAGTACGGTCGGCGCGCTGCCCGAGCTGGCCGCGGCATTGGGCATGCGGCAGGGCGACGGGATTCCCGATCCCGATGATGGCATCCCCGATCCGTCATGATGGCAAGCCTCGAGCATCGCTGTATCAACGCCGGCTGCGGGCGCACCTTTCCACGCCAGGTCGACTTCTGCCCCTGGTGCGGAACGGCGCAGCGGCCGGCTGCGGCGCCGGCCGCGCCGGTGGCGCCGGTGCGGATCGAGAAGCCGCCGGCGCCCGTCGCGGTGGCGCCCGCACCTGTCACGCCGCCTGCACCGCCGCCGATATCACCACCGCCGCCGCCGCCACCGCCACCACCACCGCCGCCACCGGCCCGGCCCGCAGCGGCCGCACGTCCCGCCGCGCCCGAACGCAAGCCGGTGCGCCTGCGCTGGTGGCTGCTGGCCCTCGCCATCCTGTGGCTGGCCTGGATGCTGACCAAGCCGCTCGAGGCGC
>Ga0265797_10003919_pt1 | contig 23271 bp, 17 predicted proteins | sample P2T30metagenome_FD_192433 | JGI IMG/M metagenome (GOLD analysis project Ga0265797, IMG submission 192433) | Plant litter microbial communities from East Loma Ridge, Irvine, California - P2 T30 | ecosystem: Environmental > Terrestrial > Plant litter > Unclassified | place: USA: California... | reverse complement strand
TGCCACCGTGGCTCGGCGGTGGTGCGCCCCATCGATTAGCCGGATGTCGATCCTGTAGAGCCAGCCACCGCTCTGGCCGTTTGTGAGGCACGCATTTTTGCGAACGGATCGGTGGCATCCATATATCGCATAGCGGAGTGGGCATCTTGCCAGCCGACGTATTCCATCAGCGTTTTCAGGTCCCAACCGTTCGACGTCGCCCAGTTGGCAAAGCCTCGGCGTAACGAATGGCCGCTGTACTGATGCGCAAGCGCGATGCCTGCGCTATGAAAGAGGGTCCTCAGCACCGGGACCAGGCTGTTGATGTGCAACCCCGCTTCGCTGACGTTTCCCCATCGATCTATCGCGCGGAAGACAGGGCCATCGGACATTCCTGCCAATGCAATCCAGGCTAGATATGCCTCGACCGGACAAAGGGAACGCAGTGCGGGTGCCATGAACGTCTTGCCGCGGGATGCCCGGTCACCTTTTGATTGGGAAAGGAAGCAAGACATTCCATGCCCAGATACCGCATTGACGTGCTCAACCCGCAGGCGTGCGAGCTCGTCACCGCGGAAACCCCGCCAGAAACCCAGCAGGAGGAGGGCGCGGTCGCGCGTGTGGCGCAGTTGTTCCGGTTTGCGGTCGGCCAGCGCGGCTGCCGCAATCGCTTCATCGAGCCAATGCGCGATCTGTCCTACCTGTTCCAGCTGGATCGGCCGTGCCTGCTTCTGCTGTGCAGGATGCAAGGCGCGGATCCCCTTCATAACTTTCCGGACGATTTGAGCCTTGGTAGGGTCCGGAAACCCATGCGCGTGATGCCAGTCGGCGAGCGCCGCCAGGCGCTGCTGCAGCGTGCTGATCGACAGCATTTCGGCATGATCGGCGAGATAGCGCGCAACGGTATCAGGGCTCGCCGGCAGCAGCCCGCCCCATTCGGGCTGCGTTGGGCGATACAGGGTCCAAGACGACGATCCACAAATACCTGCGCGAGATCGAGGCCGAGGAGGGCGGCACGACGCAGGTCGTCAGCGATGCCATCCTCGCCCTGGCGACGCAGCTGGCAGACCAGCTCAAACGGGAGGCCACGTCTGAGCTCGACGAGGTTCGGGCGCGGATGGAGGATCAGCGCGCCGACGACGAACGTGCCCGGGCTGAACTGGAAGCGCAGCTCGGCGAGTCGCGACGGGCTGTCAACGATGTCTCACGGCGCCTTGAAGCGAGTGAGCAGGACCTTGCGACCGTCCAAAACCAGCTCGGCGCCGAGAAGATCGCGAGGCATACCGCGGAGCAGCGCGTGCTAGATCTGAATGGCAGGTTGACCGACGCCGAACGGCACCAGGCGTCGCTGGAAGAAAAGCACAAATATGCGCGGGACGCGTTGGAACATTATCGGACGGCGGCCAAGGAACAGCGCGAACAGGAGCAACGCCGGCATGAGCACCAGGTCCAGGGGTTGCAAACGGAACTGAAGCAGGCGCGACTCGCGTTTTCGCTCAAGCAGGAAGAGTTGACGCGATTAAACAAGGAGGCGGCCGCGCTCGCGACCGAACTCGGTTCGGTCAAGCAGGCCCAGCATCTCGAACGTGAAGCCACCCGCAAACAGGCGAAGCAGGTCGAGGATCTGCAGGCCGTCGAGGCCCGGGCCGCCGTGCTCGAGGTACAGCTGGCCGACAGCAGGACGCGGGTGGCTGAGGCTGGGGAGACGGTCGCACGCGCGGATAGCGCATGCGACGAATTGCGGCGGCAAATATCAGCGCTCGAAGTGGAGCTGTCCGCGGCGAAAAGTGCAATCGCGTTGGAAGAACGTTTGGCGAAGCTGGACAAAGCAGTATTCGGTGGTGAACCGACCAGCGGGCTGAACGCGCAGTCAGTAAGCAAATGACGATGGCAGTGCCGTTGGCGATCGGCGCGCCGTCCGGCTTAGGATTACTGGATGGAGCTGACGGCCGCTGGCGCAGTTGAAGATCGACGCCAGATCATCTAAGCTGAACGATGCGTCGCCCGACGCGTTGCCCAAGAGCGGTTGGAAGCAAATTTGTGAGACAGATGCGGACAGCGGCATCTAACAGTTTTACTTCCAAAGATCTAACAGCTTTGCTTCCGAGAGCTCGCTCAGCATGGTGAAAGTTCTGACAATGTGTCTTGTCGGCCCCGTAAGTGCGCATAATCTATATTATGTCAAATACTCGATTGTTAATCGTAGGCGTTCTGTCAATCCGCGGTGCAGAAGCTGCCCTCTGCCAGTAAACCTGGGCGTTGAGTACGCTGCGGCATCGACACCGGTCCAAGCGTTCACAGCGTACTAATCGGACACACTGCCGAGCCGGTGCACGGCTGCGTTACATCAGCTAGCCGCTCTCGTCGTCAGCTGATGTATCGCCAACGCCAACAGGTCGCGCTGGTAACCATGCGAGCAAGCGTCGCATTTACGACCGAGCCAGCAATTCCACACCCGCCAGGAAACGCACCACCCAGCATGTACAAATACTGCTCGAACGCGCTGCGGCTACGCGGAAAGTTGTGCCAGATCGTCCAGGCGCCGACCATGACAGCAAGGAATGCAGCCTTGTCCGACCCTCCGAGGTGTGTGCCTAGCCGGAGTTTCATGCGCTCGATGCGCAGTCCCAGCCATTTATCCGTTAGCACCAGGGCCGGTAACGCGAACTGTTCGAGCGCCTGCGCCTCACTGAGGTCGTGTGCAGATTCCAGCTGGCGAATCTGGTAAAAATAGACGTTGAACCGACAGAGGTCCCGCACTACAGGAGCGGCATCGACGACGGTGTACAGCACCATCGATGCCAGCAAGGCAACCAGGAAGACCTGTGCGGCGCTCCGCCAATGAGGCGATATGGATGTCTGGCCAATCAATTGACATGTCTTGGCACCGATCGGAAAGTGCTGATTGCAAGAGCGATTGCCGCTCTCTCCAGGAAGGGACATCGGGATTTGTGGAACTCGACAATATATTTGCTAATGTCGAGTTCGTTGTTTGGCGCCTTTTGGCATGTCATTGAGCACCGTTGCGTAACGATCAGCCGAAAATCCCATCAAGAAAGCGGCGCGATAATTACTGTCGCATCATCGCGTAGCACGCAGCCTGGGCTGCGACAGTCGGCTTCCCGGCCGCCCAGGCCCGGGAACAGGCATGCACATCCTACCTGGGCTCAACCCTCTACGCTCGTCCCGCCAGCAACATACTGCCAGGCGCCCTGCTCACGCAATCCTGCGCACCGATTCCCTCACCATCAAGCCCAGCTGCGGCGCCTCGACCTCCACCTGCTTCTGCCCCAGCATCGCCAGCATCATCCGTCCGATGCCCTTCCCCACCTCGTACAGCGGCTGGCGCACCGTGGTCAGCGGAGGCGTCGTGTACATCGAGCTGTGCAAATCATCGAAGCCGACGATCGAGATGTCGTCAGGCACCCGGATACTCCGCCGGTACAGGGCCAGCCGCGCGCCATAGGCGCTCAGGTCGTTGCTGGCGAAGATGGCGCTAAAGCTTTGCTTGGCGGCCAGCAGCTGGTTCACGGCCAGCAAGCCGCCCGATTCCTGGAAGTCGCCCGGCACGATCAGCGCCGGATCAGCGATGATCTTGTGCCGCGCCAGCGTGTCGAGATAACCGGCCAGGCGCGCCCGCGCATCCTCGTGGTCCTCCGGGCCGGTGATGAAGGCGATGCGCCGGTGCCCCTGCTCCACCAGGTGTTCGACGGCGTCGCAGGCGCCCTGGTAGTTGTCCAGGCATAGGCTCATCAAGCGCTCGCCCTCGAGCTGGCGGCCGAACGCGACGATCGGCACGCGCTGCGAATAGCCGAGGATCTGCTCGTCGCTGAGCTTGCCGGTGAGGATGGCGACGCCGTCGACGCGCCGTCCGATCAGGAGTTCGACCCGCTCGGCTTCCTCGTCCGCATGCCAATGGCCGCTCATGATCAGCAGCGCGTAGCCGGATTGCTGGACGGCGTCCTCGATTCCGATCATCGCCTGGCTGAAGTAGCCGCTTTCGAGCGACTGGGTCAGGACGCCGATGGTGCGGGTGCTGCCCATCTTGAGGCTCTGGGCCAGGCGGTTCGGCTTGTAGTTCAGTTCCTCGATGACGCGCTCGATGGTCTTGCGCTTGTCGTCGGACACCTTGGCGGTACCGTTGAGAAAACGCGACACCGTCGCCGGCGACACGCCAGCCGCGCTGGCCACTTCGTACAGGGTGGCGGTACCGCTATCGTCATTCTTCATCGTGGCGAAATCGTGGCGCCGTTGCCGGCTTGTTGACTGAAGTGTAACACGTGACTTTCTCCTTTTTACAACGGCGGCGCCACCGCATGCGGGCAGCGCTGCCGGCTGTCCCCGGTCTTGCTTGTGAAAGACTTTCATGCGCCCTGCCAACCGGCGCAAAAAACACGGTCCTCAACAATGTTGCAAATTTTGTTTGACTTTCGAATAAGTCCAAATGTAGCATGAAATCGTTTTCACGGCGGATGAAATCGATTTCTTAGAAAAGCTGCCGGCTGACGCGCAAATCAATAATTCCAACTTGGAGACAACCATGGAAACCCTTGCACCGCAACGCGGGCGGCACGCCCACGCCCAGATCCAGCTCGCCATCCTGACCCTGCTCGCCGGCATCGGCGGCGCCCACGCCCAATCGCTGCAGACGCCCGAAGCGAACGCAGCCGCTGCCGTGCCAGCCCGGCAAGCCGGCGTCGCCACCTCGGATTCGAACGTGATTCCCGAAGTGCGCATCACCGCTACCAAGCGCAACACCTCGCTGCAGAAAACCCCGATCGCCGTCACCGCCCTGTCCGCCGCCGCCCTGGCCGACAACCACGTCCAGACCATGCTCGACGTTGTCGCGCTGGTGCCCGGCTTCCAGGCCACGGCCCAGGGCGACCACGGCGTCACCACCATGACCCTGCGCGGCATCGGCAACGACAGCGCCAAGACCCAGTATGCCGACCCGGAAGTCGCTTCCTTCGTCGACAACGTGTACTCGCCGCGGGCCGAGGGCGCTACCGCCCTGCTGTTCGACGTCGAGGGCATCGAGGTGCTGCGCGGCCCGCAAGGCACGCTGTGGGGCCGCAACTCGACCGTCGGTGCGGTGAACATCCAGACCGTGAAACCGACCCTGAACAGCCGTTCAGGCTACGTCGAAGGCGGCGTCGGCGACTACAGCCGCTACGGCGCGCGCGGCGCGGTCAATGTGCCGATCGCGGACAATGCCGCCCTGCGCTTCGCGATCGTGCACGAGCAGCACGACGGCTACGTCGACTACCAGAAATTCCCGGGCGTGCCGCTGGCCGACCAGCAGGCCGCGTTCGTCGCCGCCGGCGGCAACCTGGCCGCCTTCCGCCCGATCAACCCGAACAACTACGTGGTCGGCAACCAGAAGTACAGCGCCCAGAACCAGACCGCGGCGCGCGTCAGCCTGCTGTGGGAGATCAATCCGGCGCTGCGCTGGAACATCGCCTACGAGAACTTTGCCGACCGCGGCACGCCGAGCGCCAACCTGATGCAGACGCCGCGTCCCGGCCAGAAGCACTGGTCGACCCTCAGCGACAGCGCGCCCTGGATCGACCGCGACAGCCAGAACATCCGCAGCCGCCTGAGCTGGGACCTGAACCCCGACCTGGCGCTGCACTACATCGCCGGCTTCTCGAAGTACCGCGGCTCGATGCGCTTCGACCAGGACGGCGGCTCGGTGCTGCCGACCAGCATCCGCTCGGGCGGCGTCTGGCAAGAACACACCACGGTCGATTCGCACTACCGCAGCCACAGCCATGAGCTGGAGCTGCAATCGCTCGGCAGCAAGACCGTCGACTGGCAGGCCGGCCTGTATTACGCGGCCGAGAAGAACGACATCCGCTTCGACATTCCCGCCTTTGCCGGCACCCAGGACGGCACCGTCAATTGGCAGGGTTCCTTCATCCAGCCCGAGGAAACGGTGGAGTCGGCGGCCGCCTTCGGCCAGGCCACCTGGAACGTGAACGAGGCCCTGCACCTGACGGCCGGCGTGCGCTACACCCACGACCGCCGCGAAAACGTCGGCGGCCGCGCCTTCAACTGGGTTGGCGGCCCCGGCTTGCCGGTGATCGCGCTGAACCCGTCGATCGACCCGAGCGTGCCGGGCCAGGGTTTCGTCGCCGGCGTGCCGGGCAACGACGGCGTGTTCAAGGGCAGCAAGGTCACTGGCCTGCTGCGCGCGAACTACGACCTCGACCGCAACAACATGCTGTACGCCAGCGTGGCCACCGGCTACAAGTCGGGCGGCGTGCAGGACCGCGGCTTGCCGTACCAGCCGGAAACCCTCACCAACTACGAAGTCGGCACCAAGAGCACGTTCCTGAACGGTGGGCTGCGCATCAACAACGCCCTGTTCTACTCGGACTTCAAGGACTTCCAGTTCAATTCGCCGGTGAACTTCTCGGACGGCGGCCGTGGCCTGGCCATCGAGAATGCCGAAGGCGCCAAGGTGAAAGGGTTTGAAAGCGAAATCGCGGCCCGCGTTGGCGACAACGGCCGCCTGCAAGTGACCCTGGCCGTTCTCAAGGCCGAGCTCGGCCGCCTGGTGGCCGGCTCGAACGACTACGCGCTGCCGCGTTGCACGGTCGACACCCGCATCGAGACCTGCGTCGATGTTACCGGCAACAAGATGCCGCACGCGCCGCGCTTCTCGACCACGGTCCAGTACCAGCACAACTTCCACATCGGCAGCGACGGCACCCTGTCGCCGCGCATCACCGCGCACTATGAAACCGATGCCGAGCTGAGCGTCTTCAACCTGGGGCCGGAAGACCGCCAGGAGTCGTATGCCACGGCCGACCTCGGCCTGCGCTACCAGAACGGCCGCGGCTGGTGGATCGACGCCTGGGTGCGCAACGTCAACGACAAGAAGATCAAGACCAGCGCCTTCAACGGTTTCGGTCCGTGGCTGGCCCAGTACAAGCCGCCACGCACGATCGGCCTGAACACCGGCTTCGACTTCTGACTAAGACCGCCGGCCGGCGCAGCCGCACCTTGTTCGTGCCGCGCCGCGCCGCGTCTCTCCCGCTGCCATCCCTGGCAGCAGGCGGACGCACACCCCTTTGCGTAACCGAAAGCTTGAATGATGAAACCGATTTCAGTATCCGCCGAACAGTTCCCTGGTGACTTTGTCTGGGGCACGGCCACCAGCGCCTTCCAGATCGAGGGCGCGTCCAGCGCCGACGGCAAGGGGCCGTCGATCTGGGACAGCTTCTGCGCCCGTCCCGGCGCGATCAAGGATGCCAGCGACGGCAAGGTCGCCTGCGACCATTACCACCGCTACCGGGACGACGTCAACCTGATCGCCGGCATGGGCCTCGACGCTTACCGTTTCTCGATGGCCTGGTCGCGCGTCCAGCCCAATGGCAAGGGCGCCTGGAATGAAGCCGGCTTTGGCTTCTACGACCGCCTGCTCGATGCGCTGGCGGAAAAAGACATTGCCGCCCACCTGACCCTCTACCACTGGGACTTGCCGCAAGGCTTGCAGGACGATGGCGGCTGGCTGAACCGCGACACCGCGCACCGCTTCGCCGACTACGCGTACGAGGTCAAGCGCCGTTTCGGCGACCGCATCGCCGCGATCGCCACCCACAACGAGCCCTGGTGCACGGCGAATCTCGGCTACGGCAACGCCCAGTTCGCACCCGGCGTGGCGGACTTGCGCCAGAGCGTTCAGGTATCGCACCATTTGCTGCTGTCGCACGGACTGGCGATGCAGGCGATGCGCGCCGTGGCCGGCCCGGCCCGCCTTGGCATCGTGCTGAACCAGTGGACCGCCGACCCGGCCACCGATTCCGAGGCCGACCGTGCCCTTGCCGAGTGGGAATATGCGCGTTCGGTGCAATGGTTCATGGACCCGATCTTCAAGAAACGCTATCCCGAACTGGCCCTGCGCGGCTATGGCGCCGATGCGCCGCAGGTGCAGGAAGGCGACTTCGACATCATCGCGCAGCCGCTCGACTTCCTCGGCTGTAATTATTACTTCCGTGCCTGGTGCAGCGCCGAAGACCCGCCACGCCCTGCCCCGGCCCCGCTCGGCACCACCGACATGGATTGGGAGATCTATCCGCAGGGTTTGCCGGAACTGCTGCTGAAACTGAAGGCGGAGTATCCGCTGCCGCCGCTGTACATCACCGAAAACGGCATGGCGCGCGCCGATTCGGTCCAGGACGGCAGCGTGCACGACCCGGAACGCATCGCTTTTGTCGAGAGCCACCTGGCCGCCCTGCACGAGGCCATGCTGCAGGGCGTCGACGTGCGCGGCTACTTCCTGTGGAGCCTGCTGGACAATTTCGAGTGGAACTCGGGCTACAGCAAGCGCTTCGGCATTGTTCATGTCGACTACGCCAGCCAGCAGCGCACGTTGAAGGACAGCGCGCTGTGGTACCGCGATTTCGTGGCGCGCCGCGCGCGCTGACAGCTAAGGAGCCACCATGGATTCCAGGTCTTATCCCGACGGCCCGCGCCTGCTGGCCGACATCGGCGGCACGAATGCGCGCTTTGCGCTGGAACGCGCGCCCGGCCAGCTGAGCGCCGTGCGCACCCTGGCCTGCGCCGATTACCCGCGCTTCCAGGACGCGGCCGGCGCCTACCTGGCTGGGGTCGGCATCGCCGTTCGCCACGCGGCGATCGCGATTGCCAACCCGGTCGACGGCGACGCCATCCGCATGACGAATCACCACTGGGCGTTCTCCACATCGCAGGCGGCGCGCGAACTCGGGCTTGCCACACTGCTGGTGGTGAACGATTTCACCGCGCTGGCGATGTCGCTGCCGGTCTTGCCGCGCGCCGAGCTGGTGCAGGTGGGCGGCGGCGCCGCGCGTCCCGGGGCGGCGATCGGGCTGGTGGGCGCCGGCACCGGGCTTGGCGTCTCGGGCCTGGTGCCGCATGCCGGCGGCTGGACGCCACTGCAGAGCGAAGGCGGGCACGTGGCGTTTGCCCCGGCCGACGAGCGCGAGGTGGCGGTGCTGCGGCATTGCTGGGAACGCTATGCGCATGTGTCGGCCGAGCGCCTGGTGTCGGGGCCGGGGCTGGCCCTGATCCGCGAAGCGCTGGCCGCGCACGAGGGCCTGGTGTTCGAGACCCTGGCGCCGCCCGAGATCGTGGCGCGCGGCCTGGCCGGCGACACCCTGTGCCGCGCGACGCTGGAATGCTTCGCCGGCATGCTGGGCACGGTGGCGGCCAACCTGGCCGTGACGCTGGGCGCGCGCGGCGGCCTCTATATTGGCGGCGGCGTGGTGCCGCGCCTGGGCGACTGGTTCCTGACCTCGCCTTTCCGGGCGCGCTTCGAGAACAAGGGGCGCTTCTCCGACTTCACGGCGGCGATTCCCACCTGGCTGATCACGGCGCCCTGCCCGGCGCTGCTTGGCGCGGGCAGGATGCTGGAAGCACAGCTGGGCGCGCCCGCCACCGGCACGGCCAGCCCCGCCACCGAGGAGCGCGAGCATGCACACTGCTGAGCGCATGCGTTCGCCCCTGCTGTGGGTGCCGACCGGCTATTTTGCGATGGCCCTGGGCTATGTGATGCTGACCAGCGTCACCGCCATCATGTTCAAGAACCTGGGCATGGACAACGGCAAGGCGGCGCAATATTCCAGCCTGCTGATCCTGGCGTATACCATCAAGCCGCTGTTCGCGCCGTTTGTCGAGATGTACCGCACCAAGAAATTCTTCGTGCTCTGGTCGCAGCTGCTGATCGGCGCCGGGTTCGCCGGCGTGGCCCTGGCCATGGCGCTGCCCGGCTACATGACGGTGCTGATGGCGGTGTTCTTCGGCCTGTCCTTCATCGGCGCGACCCAGGACATCGCCAGCGACGGCGTGTATGTCACCGCCCTCGACACCCGCACCCAGTCGCTCTACTGCGGCCTGCAAAGCCTGTCCTGGAACATCGGGCCTATCGTCGCCTCGGGCGGCATGGTCTACCTGAGCGGCTACCTGCATGCCCACGTCTTTGGCCACGACCCCAAGGTCTTCGGGCCGGACTGGATCGAGGCCTGGCGCCTGATCTTCCTGCTGATGGGCGCGGTGATGATCGTGCTGGCCGCCTGGCATGTGCGCACCATGCCGAACGGCGCGCGTGCCGCCGGCACGCCGAGCAACATGCGCGGCACCGGACGCATCCTGCTCGATGCCTTCGTCACCCTGTTCCAGAAGCGCGGCATCTGGCGCATGCTGGCCTTTGCCTTCCTGTTCCGGCTGAGCATAGGCTTCCTGGAAAAGATCGGGCCTTTCTTCATGGTCGACCCGGCCTCGAAAGGTGGCCTCGGCCTGTCGAACGAGATGCTGGGCCTGGTGTATGGCACCTATGGCCTGGCCGCAGTGCTGCTCGGCTCGCTGCTGGGCGGCTGGTACGTGGCGCGGCGCGGCCTGAAGGCGACCCTGTTCGTGCTCTGCTGCGCGGTGAACATCCCGAACCTGACCTTCCTGCTGATGAGCATTTACTTGCCCAGCTCGCTGCTGCTGATCACGGCGGGCGTCGTCATCGAGAAGTTCTTCTTCGGCTTCGGCGCGGTCGGTTTCATGATTTACCTGATGCAGCAGCTGGCGCCGGGCAAGTACACCACCACCCACTATGCCTTCGGCACCGGCATCATGGGCCTGTGCGGCCTGGTGACGGGCGTGGTCAGCGGCCACCTGCAAGAGTCGATGGGCTATGTGCACTATTTCGTGTTCGTGATGGTGGCGACGATCCCGTCTTTCCTGGCAACCTGGTTCGCGCCGTTTTATCACAGCGATGGCGCCGAGGCGCCCGGTGCCGCGGCCGATGGCAAGGCGGTGCCCGCATGAGGCCCTTGTTGCTGTTGGCGGCGCTGGCCGGCAGCGCCGCCGCCGCGCCCGCGCCGGGCATCAAGCTGAACCAGCTTGGCTACCTGCCGCAGGCGAGCAAGCTGGCGCTGGTGCCAAGTACTGTGGCTGACGCGTTCGAAGTCGTTTCGGCCGACGGCAAGCGCGTGCTGCTGCGCGGCGCCCTGGGCCGGCCGACCGCCTGGGCGCCGGCCGGCGACACGGTGCGCGTGGCCGACTTCAGCGCCTTGACCCAGCCGGGCAGCTACCGGATCCGGGTGCCGGGCCAGGCCTTGTCCGATGCCTTCGTCGTCGATGCTGGCGCCTACCGCGAAGTCGGCAAGGCAGCATTGAAAGCCTTCTACATGAACCGCAGCGGTACCGCCCTGGCCGCGCCCCACGCCGGCGCTTATGCGCGCCCGGCCGGCCACCTGGACGACCGGGTGCTGGTGCATGCCTCGGCGGCGTCCAGCGCGCGTCCGGCCGGCACGGTGATCGCGGCGCCGAAGGGCTGGTACGACGCCGGCGACTACAACAAATACATCGCCAGCTCGGCCATTTCCACCTACACCTTGCTGGCGGCCTACGAGCACTTTCCGGGCGTGTTCCGCGGCCTGGAGCTGGGCATTCCCGAGTCCGGCGACGCCGTGCCGGACATCCTCGACGAAGCCATGTGGAACCTGGAGTGGATGCTGGCCATGCAGGACCCCGAGGATGGCGGCGTCTACCACAAGCTGAGCAACCTGCGTTTCGACGCCATGGTGCAGCCGCACCAGGCCATGCGCGAGCCGCGCTACGTGGTGGCGAAAAGCACCTCGGCCGCGCTCGGCTTTGCCGCCACCATGGCCACCGCCAGCCGCGTCCTGGCCGGCTACGACAAGCGCTGGCCGGGCTTGTCCGCCAGGATGCTGGCGGCGGCCGAACGCGCCTGGGCCTGGGCGCAGGCCCATCCGGCAGTCCTGTTCAAGAATCCGCCCGATGTGCTGACCGGCGAATACGGCGACGCCAGGCTCGAGGACGAGTTCGCCTGGGCGGCGGCCGAGCTCTACATCAGCACCGGCAAGGACGGTTATTACGTCGCCATGGCGCCGGAAACCGTGTCGGCCACGGTGCCGGCCTGGGACGACGTGCGCGGCCTGGCCTGGATGTCGCTGGCCCACCACCGCGCCCGCCTGGGTCCGCTGGCCGACCGGGCCTTGATTGCCAGCCGCATCGACGGATTGGCGGCGCGCCTGGCCGCCGAGTGGCGCAGCGGCGGCTACCGGGTCGGCATGAAGGGCGCCGACTTCGTCTGGGGCAGCAATGCGGTGATGCTGAACAACGCCATGATGCTGATCCAGGCTTACCGCCTGAGCGGCAAGCGCGACTATCTCGACGCCGCGCAGTCCGGCCTCGACTACGTACTGGGCCGCAACGCGCTCGGGCTGTCGTTCGTCACGGGGTTCGGCGCAAGGTCGCCGCTGCATCCGCACCACCGGCCTTCGATTGGCGACACGGTGGCGGCGCCGGTGCCGGGCTTCGTGGTCGGCGGACCCCAACCCTTCCAGCAGGACAAGGCGGAATGCCCGCCCTATCCGTCGGCATTGCCTGCCCTGTCTTACCTTGACCACGCCTGCAGCTATGCCAGCAACGAAGTGGCGATCAACTGGAATGCGCCGCTGGTGTATGTGCTGGGCGCACTGCAAGCCCTGACCCCTGGCAAAGGAGCGCCATCGATGACATCGAACGACTATACCCGCGAGCAGCTGCTGCGCCAGGAAGCGCTGCTGCAGTTCGACAGCTTCAGCAACGAAGCGGCCCTCGACATCGGCTTGCGGCTGGTGGAGCTGGCACGTCTCGACGGCAAGGCGGTGGCGGTCGAGATCCGGCGCAACGGCATGCTGCTCTTTGCGCACGGCATGGACGGCACCGCGATCGACCATAGCGACTGGATCCGGCGCAAGAGCAACCTGGTCAACCGTACCGGCCACAGTTCCTATCTCATGCACCAGGAAATCAAGGCGCATGGCGGCGACATCGATGCCATGCCGGCGTTCGACGTGCGCGAGTACGCGGCCCACGGCGGCGCCTTTCCGGTACTGGTGCGCGGCACCGGCCAGGTAGGCACGATGACTGTTTCCGGCCTGCCTGGCGTCGAGGACCACGCCCTGGTGGTGCGCGCGCTGCAAGCCTGCCTGGGCGTGGACAACGCGCTGTGATGTGAAAGGACCTGGCATGTCGCGGATCGTTCGTTGGGGAATACTCGGCACCGGCGGCATCGCCCGCGCCTTTGCCGAGGCGCTGCGCCAGACGCCGGGCGCCAGGCTGGTGGCGGTCGGCTCGCGCAACCAGGAATCCGCAGACCGCTTCGGCGCCGAATTCGGCGCCGCCGCCCACGGGTCCTACGAGGCGCTGGTAGCCGCGCCCGAGGTCGACATCGTGTATATCGGCACGCCGCACATCCTGCATGCGCAAAATGCGCTGCTGGCCCTCGGCGCCGGCAAGGCGGTACTGTGCGAGAAGCCGTTCGCGATGAACCTGACCCAGGCGCGGCGCGTGGTCGACCTGGCGCGCCAGCGGCGGCTGTTCCTGATGGAGGCGATGTGGACCCGCTTCATGCCGGCCCTGGCCGAGCTGCGGCGCCTGGTGGCCGGCGGAGCAATCGGCGAGGTGGCCCTGTTGCAGGCCGACTTCGGCTTTGCCGCCACCCGCGATCCGGAACACCGGGTCAACAAACGCGAACTCGGCGGCGGCGCGCTGCTCGACCTCGGCATTTACCCGCTGTCGGTGGCGACTGCCTTGCTGGGGCCGGTCGAGAGCGTAACGGCGCGGGCAGTCATGGGCGACAGCGGCGTTGACCTCAGCACGGGCTTCAGCCTGCTGCATCGGGGCGGGGCACTGTCGGTGTCAAATTGTTCGCTGCGTGCCGCCACCCCTTGCGAGCTGAGCATTTCAGGCTCGCGCGGCAGCATCCGCATGGACCGCATGTTCCACATGGCGCGCTCGCTGACGGTGACGGACCTCGGCGGCGCCAGCCGCAGTATCGCCACGCCTTTTCTCGGCAACGGCTACGTGCACGAGGCCCTGGCGGCCGGCGACGCGCTGCGCGCCGGGTGGATCGAGCATCCGCTGATGACCCACGCCGACACGCTGGAAGGCATGCGCGTACTGGACGCGATCCGGCGCCAGATCGGCCTGCGCTATCCGGACGATGAAGCGGCGGCCGGCTAGGCCTGGCCGCCGGTGTCGTCCGGCTTGTTCTCGGGCGCGTTTGTTTGCGCACCGTCGTCTTCGCTGACCGGCTTGCTCTGCGCCGCGCTCCCTTCCGCCTCGCCCCGCTTCTTTCCGGCTACCGAGGCAATGATCTCATCGTGCCGCTCGTGATCGGTCTTGTGCAGGTAAGCCGCCGTGGTGGCGATGTTCGCGTGGCCTGCCGTGTCTTGCAGGGTTTTCAGCTGGACGCCGTTGTTCGCGTGGTTGGTCAGCATGCTGTGGCGCAGCCAGTGCGCGGACGCGTGGCGCAGGGTGGCGGCCATGTCGCTGTGGCCGTCGCGCGCGGCTTGAGACGCGGCCTCGGCAAAGATGCCCTTCAGCGCCTCGGAGGCGGCTTCGTCGCTCAGGCGCGTCACTTCGCGGCTACGGCTCGACAAGACCAGCGGCGTGCGGTCGACCCGCGCCGTTTGCGGCGGCAGGCCGAAGGCGGCCCGGTAGCGTTCGAAGGCGGCCAGCATTTCCTCGGGCACCGGCAGGCGGCGCGGCTTGCTGCCCTTGCCGAGCACATCGATCCACCAGCGTCCGCCGCCTTCGGTATAAATGGCGCCCATGGTGGCGCCGACGATCTCGTTCAGGCGCGCGCCGGTGTGGGCAAAGGCGATCAGCAGGAAACGGTCGCGCTCGCGGCGCCGTTCGGCCGCCGGCGAATCGGCCAGGCGGTTCGATACCGTGTCGATGGCCAGCGCGATCGCCTCGGGCGTCAGGTAGCGCGTGATGCGGCTGGCGGCGGGCGTGCGCACATTGCGCACCAGGGCGCCGGGGTTGCGGCGCAGGTAGCCGGTTTGCTCGGCAAAGGCCATCAAGCCCTTGACGGCAATCATGGCCTGGCGCCGGCTGGGGTCGGACAGCGGCCCGGTGAAGGGCCGGTAGCGCGCGTCGTTGCGCGGCCACTTGGTCTTCGAGATCCAGTCCGGCGGCGGATTGCGCAGGAAATCCTTGTAGGCGTTCAGGTCGGCCACGTTCAGCTGGGACAGGGTCTTTTTCGCTTCTTCGCGGCACCAGGTGAGGAAGCGGTACAGTTCCTTTTGCGAATTTGCCACCGAGGCCGGCGTCAGTTCGCCGTTGGCGATGAACTCGCGCGCGAGCTCGATGTCGGTCTGCGCCTCGGTGATCGGGTCGTCCGCGACCCGGAACATCTTGACGCCGAGGCGGCCGCTGGCCGGCCCATCGGGTGCGGAAGTCTTGTCGGGCGGGGCGGCCGGCCCCAGGTCGATGGGTACGAACTTGGTCATGGTGCGTGGCAATACTGTATGGATATACAGTATAGCATCTGCGCTAGACCTTTCGGCAAGTCCTCTCGTGCTAACCTGTCGTCTGGATGTACAGCGAAACAGGAGGACCAACCGTGATGAACCCGATCCGTCTGCAAGACAGCGATGCCTTGCTTGTCATCGACATGCAATACGATTTCCTGCCCGGCGGCAGCCTGGGCGTACCCCTGGGCGACGAAGTGCTGGCGCCGATCAACGCGCTGATGGCCAGCTTCGCGGCGCGCGGCCTGCCGGTCTACGCCTCGCGCGACTGGCATCCGGAAAACCATTGTTCCTTCGCCGAGCGCGGCGGTCCCTGGCCGCCGCATTGCGTGGCCGAGACCCGCGGCGCCGCGTTTTCCGAAGCACTGCAACTGCCGGCCGATACCGTGATCATTTCGAAAGCCGACAGCGCCGATGTCGACGCCTATTCGGCGTTCAATGGCACGGCCCTGGCCGACCACCTGCGCCAGCACGGCAGTGCGCGCGTCTTTGTCTGTGGCCTGGCGACCGACTACTGCGTCCTGAATACAGCCCTCGATGCGCTGGCCAACGGCTTCGAGACCGTGATCGTGCCGGAGGCGATGCGCGCCGTGAACGTGCAGCCGCAGGATGGCGAGCTGGCGATTGCCAGGATGCGCGAGGCCGGCGCCACGACGGCGAGCCTGGCGGAACTGGACCAGGAGACCGCTTTGGCATAAGCGCCTGTCTCGATTCCCAGCGCGCAAAACGAAACGGCGCCCCTTTCACGGGGCGCCGTTTTCATCCATGCCCAGGCTGGATTACGCCTTGGTATTGTTCAGCAGCGAACGCTGGCGCGCATAGCCGAAGTAGACCACCAGGCCCAGCGCCAGCCAGATCCCGAAGGCGACCCAGGTGTGCCAGCTGAGGAAGGACATCAGGGCCAGGCAGAAGATGATGGCCAGGGCCGGCACCACCGGCACGCCCGGGCAGCGGAAAGCGCGCGGCAGGTCTGGGCGTTTCTTGCGCAGGATGATGACGGCCAGCGAGACCAGCGAGAACGCGGCCAGGGTGCCGATATTCACCAGCTCGGCCAGTACGCCCAGCGGCACGACGGCGGCGATCAGGCCGAAGATGATGCCGACCATCCAGGTGGCGAAGTATGGCGTGCCGTATTTCGGGTGCACTTCCGACAGTTTCTTCGGCAGCAGGCCGTCGCGCGACATGGCGTACAGGATGCGGGTCTGGCCATAAGCCATGACCAGGATCACGGTGCTCATGCCGAGGATGGCGGCCAGGTCGACGAAGCCGGCGACCCAGTCCTGGCCGGCGTATTGCAGCGCCAGCGAGACCGGGTGGTCGACGCCCTTGAAGTTCATGAAGGGCACGATGCCGGTCATGATGGCGGCCACGACCACGTACAGGACCGTGCAGATGCCCAGCGAACCGATGATACCGATCGGCAGGTCCTTGCTCGGGTTCTTGACTTCCTCCGCGGCCGAGGTCACGGCATCGAAGCCGATGAAGGCGAAGAACACCAGGGCGGCGGCGCTCATCACGCTACCCATGCCGAACGGCATGAACGGCTGCCAGTTTTCCGGCTTGACGTAGTTGACGCCGACGAAAATGAACAGCAGCACGACGCCGGTCTTGATCAGCACCATGATGTTGTTCACGCGCGCCGATTCGCGCACGCCGAGCGAGAGCATGAAGGTCAGGACCAGCATGATCAGGAAGGCCGGCAGGTTGAACACGGTGTCCACGCCGGGAATCGCACCCGGCGCGCCGCGCAGGGCTTCCGGCAAGACGATGCCGATGCCTTTCAGCAGCGACTGGAAGTAGCCGGACCAGCCCACGGCAACCGTCGAGGTCGCCAAGCCGTATTCGAGCAGCAGGTCCCAGCCGATCATCCAGGCGACGATCTCGCCCAGGGTCACGTAGGAATAGGTGTAGATCGAGCCGGCCACCGGTACGCTCGATGCGAACTCGGCATAGCACAGCGCGGCGAAGCCGCAGGCGACCGCGGCGATGATGAAGGAAAGCGTCAGGGCCGGGCCGGCCGTCACGGCGCCGGTGCCGGTCAACACGAAGATACCCGTGCCGACAATTGCCCCGATACCCATGAGGATCAGGTCCATCGGTCCGAGGACCTTTTTCAGCCCGCCAGGGGTGCGGGCGTCCGCCACCATGGTATCGAGGTTCTTCGTCCTAAAAATACTCACTACGTGTTCTCCTGTTTTGCATTGTCGTCTCCCGTCGGAGGCCGGGCGCCTCCTGTTCTGCGCGCCCGCCCTACCCGCTTCCCTGCAGACCTGCTGTTGTTTGCCGGCTCGTGTCCTTGCCCACGCGCGCACCCGCGACCCATGCACCGGCACGGACCGCGGGCGGACAAGATGGAAATCAGCGAAACGATGAGAGGCGCCTGCCATGCAGCCAGGCGCCGAGCGCTTCACCCCTTCGTCGCCGCGTCTTTACACGCGCGCGCGAAAAGCGATGACGATAAGCCGGCACATCCGCATTATTGCTCCGGCAACCCCTGTTGAGCAAGCGCGCGGCGAACGGCATCGGCTTCGGGCTCGCCTTTTTCGATGGCCTCGTAGTACTTGCCGGCCTGGGAACGGGTAATGTGGGGTGGCAAAGGCGGGATATTCGCCTCGCTGACGATGTCGAGGACAAAGGGTTTGGCAGCCGCGAAGGCCGCATCCAGGGCGGCGGCCAGCTGCTCGGGACGCTCGACGCGGGCGCCGTCCAGCCCGATCAGGCGCGCATAGTCGGCATAGGCGACGTCGGGCAGCTGCTGGGAAGCGTCGAACTTCGGCTCGCCGGCCATGCCGCGCTGCTCCCAGGTGACGAAGTTCAGGTCGCGGTTGTTCAGCACCAGCACGATCAGGCGCGGGTCGCTCCAGTCCCGCCAGGTGCGCGCGATCGTGATCAGGCAATTCATGCCGTTCATCTGCATGGCGCCGTCGCCCACCAGCGCCACCACCAGGCGCCCGGGATAGGCCATCTTGGCGGCAAACGCATAGGGCACGGCCGAGCCCATGGTGGCCAGGCCGCCCGACAAGGAACCGAGCATGCGCGAGCGGGCCCGGATGTCGAGTGCATACCAGGAGGTCGAGGAGCCGGAATCGCCGGCCAGCACCGCATCGTCCGGCAGCCGCTGCGACAGTTCCCGGAACGCGCGCTGGGGGTTGAGTTCGGGCGTGTCGAGCATCGCCTTCTGTTCCAGCAGCTGCCAGCTCTTGCGCACGTTCGCTTCGATGCGCTCTTGCCAGCTGCGGTCCTGCTTTCTCTCCAGCAACGGGATCAGGGCGCGCAGGCTGGCCTTGGCATCGCCGATCAGATTGGCTTCCATCGGATAGCGCAGGCTCAGCATCTTGCCGTCGATGTCGATCTGCACCCCGCGTGCCTGGCCCTCCTCGGGCAGGAACTCGGAATACGGGAAGCTGGAACCGACCATCAGCAGCGTATCGCAGTCGTTCATCATGTCGAAGCTGGCCTGGGTGCCGATGATGCCGATCGAGCCGGTGACGAACGGCAGCGCGTCCGGCACCACCATCTTGCCGAGCAGGGCCTTGGCGATACCCGCCCCCAGCAACTGCGCCACCTCGACCAGTTCGTCGGCGGCCCCGTGGGCGCCGGCGCCGGCCAGGATCGCCACTTTCTTGCCGGCGTTCAGGATATCGGCCGCCCCTTGCAGCGCGTCCTGCGGCGGCACGCCGGCACGCGCCATGCTGCCGATGCCGGTGACAATGCTGCCGTGCTCGCGCGGCGGCTGGATGACGGCGTCCTCGTCCTGCAGGTCGGACGGAATGATGATGCAGGTGACGCAGCGCTCGCTGCGGGCGATACGGAAGGCGCGGTCGACCAGGTGGCGGATCTGTTCGGCCGTGGTGGCCATCTGCACGTAGGCGCCGGCCACGTCCTTGAACAACGTCACCAGGTCGACTTCCTGCTGGAAGTGTCCGCCGAGCGAGGCGCGCTTTTGCTGGCCGACGATGGCCACCACCGGCTGGTGGTCGAGTTTGGCATCGTAGAGGCCGTTCAGAAGGTGGATCGCGCCTGGCCCCGAGGTGGCCATGCAAACGCCGACCTCGTCCGTGTACTTGGCGTGGGCGCAGGCCATGAAGGCGGCCAGTTCCTCGTGGCGGGTCTGGACGAAATCGATGCGGTCCTGGCGCCGCATGGCCGCCAGGATGCCGTTGATGCCGTCGCCGGGATAGCCATAGATGCGGCCCACACCCCATTCGCCGAGCCGTTGCAAAAGGAAATCGCCTACCGTTATCGTCATCGCTGCCTCCATCACGTGTGTGGACGAGCATAGCACCGGCCCCGGACGGCTCCCGTACGTTACCGCCGGTTCACGACGCTCGACGCCGGGCGCTCTTCAGCAGGACCCAGCCATACAGCAGCAGGTTGATGGCGACCACGCCGACGGCCAGCGCCAGCTGCAGTTCGCGCGTCAGGCTGCCCGGATAGATCAGGCGCAGCAGGTAGTGTTCGACGAAGCTTTCACCATAGCCCTCGAACCCGGCGCGCACGCGCAGCACGTTTTCCAGCGCGGTCAGGGGGCAGCCGCGTCCGCTCGCCTCAATATAGAAGCCCCAGGCGGCGGCCGGCAGGTGCAGCCAGGCCAGGCGCGGCCAGCGCGCCACCGGCAGCGCGCCGAACGCCACGAACACAACGAAAGCAAGGTGCAGCAGCAGGACTGCCGCGGCGGCGAACGAAAAGAACATGGGCTCATTCCGGATGGTTGGACGGCGCTCCACTCGCACGCTCGCGCGCAAAGTGGGCAAGGCGCCCGATCGCATCCCTGGCCGAGCGCAGGTAAAAGGCCTGCAGATGGAACACGTGCCAACGCCCCGCGTATTCTTCGAGTGTGCAGTCTACCCCGCATGCGCGCGCATGGGCGGCCAGTCTGGTGGCGTCGTCGTGCAGGATTTCCTGGTCGCCGACTTGAATCAGCAGGGGTGGCAGTCCGGCCAGGTCGCAGGTCAGCGCTGCGTGGACGCCCGCGTCGACCGCACAGCCATACCATGCGATGCCTTGCGCTACCCAGGCGCGGCGCACCATGGGATCGGCTGCTGCGAGGGCATGCACCGAGAGGCTGGACAGCGTCGGATCGGCCAGCGGCGACACCAGCGCCAGCCCGGCCGGCAGCGGCCGGCCGAGCGCGCGCAGGCGCAGGGCCAGGGCCAGCGCCAGCGCCAGGGCGCCGCCCGCCGAATCGCCGGCCACGATGATCTCGTGCGCGGGCGTGCCGCTCGCGAGCATGGCCTGGTAGCAGGCGTGGACATCGTCGAGCGCCGCCGGACAGGGGTGCTCGGGGGCCAGCCGGTAGTCCGGCGCCCACAGCGTCATGGCGGCGCCCTTCGCCAGGCGGGTGGTGATGCCGCGGTGGGTGCGCGGACTGCCCAGGCAAAAGGCGCCGCCGTGCAGGTAGAGGATGCGGCCGCGGACCGGGGCTGCGGGGGTGATGGTTTCCACCGGCACGCCGTTCACGTGTTGACGGCCCAGCCGGACCCCGCCGACGCCCGGCATCAGCGGCGCCAGGCAGGCCACCAGGGCCCGTTGCAGGCGCGCGCCGTTGGGCGGGCCGATCAGCGGGCGGAAACAGCTGCGCAGGAACAGGCGCTGGAACCCGGCCTGCAGGCGTTCGGCGCGTGCGCGCGACGCGGCGACGCGCAGGCCGCCGGGATGCCCGGCCAGCGCCGTGCTGCAGCGGTAGACCGACAGGCTGCCATAACGCGCCAGCCAGCGGTAGCTGAAACTGAAGCCGGGCCAATTGCTGGTGTTGCGGCCATGGCGGTCGAGGTACCAGCTGGCGCAGCCATTCCAGACGGTGCGGGCCAGGCGTGCTTGCAGGCGCTTGTTGTACTCCCCAGTTGCGGCGGGCTCGACCTCGACGCCGGTGCATGCAGCGCTGCGCAGGGCCGCGATGCAGCGCATGACGTGCGTTACCTGGCTTTCGAGCATGAAGACGATGGAGTTGTGGCCCAGGTTGGTGTTTGGCCCGTAGAGCATGAAAAAGTTCGGGAACCGCGGCACGCTGATGCCCAGGTAGGCCGCGGCGCCCTCGCGCCAGGCCGTGTTCAGGTCGAGGCCGCCGCGTCCCTGGACCCGCATCGGCGCCAGGAAGTCGGTGGCCGCAAAGCCGGTGCCGTAGATGAGGAGGTCGATTGGATAGCGGGCGCCACCCGCGGTTTCCACAGCCTCGGGCAGGATGCGCCGGATCGGCTCGGTAACCAGGCGCACGCCGGGCCTGGCCAGGCTGGGCAGGTAATCGTCGGTCAGCAGCACGCGCTTGCAGCCGATCGGGTAGCCGGGGGTGAGGCTGGCGCGCAGGGCCGGATCGCCGGCGTTGGCCAGCTGGCGCGCCAGCATGCGCCGGAATGGCCGCCCGACAGCGAACGCCATCATCCCCTGGAAGCGCGTGAACGCCAGCGCCCGCGATTCGTATTTCAGGTAGATCAGCGCCCGGTGCAGGCGCATGGCCAGCGGCAACTGGCGGAACAGGCGCCGGCGCCAGGCTGGGTAGGGCCCGCCCCCGCGTGGCTTGAGCCAGGCCGGCGAACGCTGGAAGACCAGCAGCTCGCCCACCCGGCCGGCGATGGCCGGAATGAACTGGGTGGCCGAGGCCCCGGTGCCGATCACCGCGACGCGCTTGCCGGCCAGGCTGACAGCGTGGTCCCAACGCGCCGAGTGGAAAGCTGGTCCGGCGAAGCTGTCCATGCCGGCGATACGCGGCAGTGCCGGGCGGCTGAGGAGGCCCGTGGCCGTGACCAGCAGGCGCGTGTGGAGGTGGGCGCCGCCGGCCAGGGCGACTTCCCAGGTGTCGCTGGCCTCGTCGAAGCGGGCCGCGCTGACTTCCTGGCCGCAGCGTAGATAAGGCAGCAAGCCGAAACGCGCGGCGCAGACCTGCAGGTAAGCCAGGATCTCGGGCTGGGTGGCGAAGGTCCCGCTCCAGTCGGGGTTCGGTGCGAACGAGAACGAGTACAGGTGGGACGGCACGTCGCAGGCCGCGCCCGGATAGTGGTTGTCGCGCCAGACGCCGCCGACGCCCGCGGCACGCTCGAGGATCAGGAAGCGCTTGAAGCCGGCCTGCAGCAAGGCGCGTCCCATGCAGATGCCGCCGAACCCGGCGCCGATGACGACGGCCTCGAGCGGCGCCGTTGGCGAGGTGTCGGGAAAACCGCTGTGGGCGAAGGCGCCGGGGGCCGCCGGGCCGCCGCTGGGAGGATGCGAGGTCATGCCGGATCTCCAGGTCGAGCACTGCACCGCGTTCGTGACGTTTCTCTAAAGATACTACGAATACGCGCGCGGTGGCATGTGCATGCGCTCCCTCGGGGAAACGCCCGGCCTGGTCCTACAGCAAGGGCTCCGTCAGGCCGATGGCGCGCGTGCGGGCGCTTGGCATAATCCGCTTGTTCATGAAGAAAAGGAGATGACGATGAGTGCAGGAACGACGAATCAGCCCGGCCAGGATGGCGCCGCCATCGGCGTGGGCGGAGTGACGAGTGGCCAGGAAGGCGCGACGGCTGGCCATGAAACCCAGCAGGAAACGGGCGGCAGCGGTGGTGAGCAATTGACTGCCAGCCAAGGAGAGGCGCCAGGCAGTCAGGATCGTGCGGGAGCCCAATCGGGAGCGCACGCAGAGGCCAGGCCAGCGGGAGTACCGCCGCTACCGCCCCAGCCGGTGGCGCCTGCCGACACCAGCATGCACAGCGGCGCACGCGGCGCCTTCGACACCCGCGCCGAACAGGCGGGCGGCACCGGCACCGGACTCGGCTCGCCGGAAAGCGGCGCCAACCAGTCGCCCGAGGACCTCGCGCCGCCGGCGGGCGGCAAGGCTTGAGATGTCCCGTGCTGCGGCCGGCGCCAAGGTGATTGGCCGCAGCAGGAAGCAAGAGCCAGGCGTGAGACCTGCCGCCGCCCGTCCCGTTCTATTGCCGCTTCCCGCCGCATTTCCTCCGCTTTTCGTCCAGCGTGTCGTCCCGCTTTCAGTCCAGCTTGATGGTGCCGTGTTCGCCAG
>Ga0265797_10003918_pt1 | contig 23272 bp, 19 predicted proteins | sample P2T30metagenome_FD_192433 | JGI IMG/M metagenome (GOLD analysis project Ga0265797, IMG submission 192433) | Plant litter microbial communities from East Loma Ridge, Irvine, California - P2 T30 | ecosystem: Environmental > Terrestrial > Plant litter > Unclassified | place: USA: California... | reverse complement strand
CCAAAATGCCTTCTCCCTTGCCATCAATTCCTCTTCCTCCGCCTCAGCACGAATTCCGCACCTCCTCAGCTCTGGTACCAACAAGACGGGTACGACCTCGGAACAGCCCGGAGCTGTCACATGCCTCATGCTGACTCGCGCACTCATCATTGTGTTTCCTCTGCCACTGTCGCTGCAGATCCCACGCACATGGGGTCGAGGCCGCTGATCGATGCCCTTTGAGCGACGATGCGCGGCGTCCAGATTGTTACCTCTGGTGACCTCACGGCGAAGGAGTCGAGTAAGCTGTGTGCGCAGCTGTCTTCTTATATCTTTAGATGTTAAGAGATTGTCTGGTGTCTGCTGTGGTGATGGGTCGACAATGTGTCGTGATGCCAGAGAGAAGAATCTTCCGTTGTGCAAATATTTGAAGGTAGACACCTAGAATAGGCGCTCACGTCCCAATTTTGGAGCATCTGTGTTTCGCACTGCACATGTTGTGGCTGCGGCGCGACTTGGAGTTACTCACCGAGGACAATGTTGAGCTAGTCAAGGTACCTATCAAGTGATTACATTCCACTGGCATTGAAGCGAAAGATAGTAGATCGTTTGACTTCGACGCCATCATCTGTGCGACGGACGCAAATCTCGTCCCGCCGTTTCCCATCCGAGCACGAGGATAAGACCTCAACAAAGCGTGGAAACCCGGTGGTAAATGGCGATCTCCATATACCTATCTCGGAAGGCAACGCCAGGCTTTCGCAACTTGTTCTTTCTGACTGGACCGCATGCCACCGGACCTTCAGGCACTGTGCCACAAGTTGTAGAGACAGTCCTCACATACTTTGCTAAGGTCTTCCGCGAAGCCTCTCAGCATGGTAGCAAGTCACTTGTCCCCCAAAGAAGCGACGGACGACCTCAACAATTACTGCGATGCGTTCTTCCCGACAATAGTACTGACCGACAATTGCTTCTCGTGGAACAATAGTGGCGTACCCGGTCGACGCACACAGAGATCAACCATCATAGCAAATATTCCGGTGTCCCAGGTCCTCAGATATGCCAATTGAGCCCGACATGTGCGCTAGTAACCCTTCAGGCCAGAAACTCAAAGGGCGGGAAAGTATTCGCGGCACAGAATGCGGAGGTGAACTCAATGCAGAGGTGATATTCGTCTCTGTCCATGCACCCCGCTGTATGCGCGAAGAACATCGCCGAGATTGGAGGATTGACATCCTCATAGTTCGGCCGAGATAGAAAATTGCTCTCGTTTTGCTCCCGTTACAACCATCCTAGGCAAAAATAGAGGAGGAAGCTCAAGCAAAGCTGGCTGAGTCTCCCCAGTACGCCTCCTGGGTGGAGCTTTGGCGCTGTTGTGTGGCCGGAATAAACTTGATCTAGAAAAGTGCGGTAACGCAGAGGAGCTGCAAAAATTTGGAAGCAATGCTGTGCGGTCCACCGTTCAAGTTCACGCTTGTTGCTCACCCGCCACTTCCAAGTGCACGAAACACACTGTTGCCAAGCACGTGAGCATCGGCGGCAATTGTCCCATCTTTGTCGGACCGGCGGCGCAGGTAGCAGATGGCTTCCACGTATGGATTGATGTGGCTGAACGTAAATCTACCTATCGCGAAATACCTACGCGAGAAAAGGGCAAAAGCGGCACGACATGTCAATGGAAAGCTGGCGCGGACGCAAAAGTTTGTGTCATACTTGGGTAGAAGAGTGGTACAATGGTCGTGAAAGCCCACTATTACGAGCGAGAAGTAACATCGTCTTGGGATCTTCCATTGTTTTTGAAATGCATGTCCCCGGCATGATTGTTTCCTGGGAACGACATCTAACATGTCTATTTTGAGCGGTGCGCCGACCGAGCCCGTGACCAATCAGAAGCGGGTAGGGGATGCGCTTTACCTCTTTTCATCTGCCCGCCAAGAACTTCGGGCCTATGCCGTGGCGGATGTACGTCAGGCCCCACTAACCGCCATGGATGAGGGGCGCGCCACAGCCGGTGCTGGCCTTTGCAGGGTCACAAAACTGGGGATACGATAATTTACGTGGACTGGATGAAGTCATAGCGTTGCACTTTGGTCGTCGGCGCCGAGCGTACGTATTGTTCAGCCTCGTTGAGGACAAGGGACACGATGTGGGACAACGGCGGTTGATACGAGAGGGAATTGATATATAACAGATGGGATGCTGCTCTTTTAGACCGCCATCCAAACATCAACTCTACACCAATACTCAATCACTTCAAACACCACTTCCACACTCCAACAACACCACCCCCAAATCATCAACATGAAGTTCACCGCCGCCGCCGCCGCTGCCTCTATCGCCGCAATCGCCTCCGCCCTTCCTCAAGCCTCTTCTCCCTTCCCTCGCCCTGAGGCGGGTGACATCTTTCGTCTCATGTCTCTGCGCAGCGGCACCTTGATCCAATACGGCAACGTCCAGGCCAGGGAAGGTGGCCTCGTCATCAACTCGCCCGACCAGAACAACAAGACCTGCGCCGTCAACGGCGACCGCGAGAACACCACCAGCGGCATCAACTACGCCTCTTTCTCGCTCGACCAGGAGGATGGCAGCGTTTACATCTACACCTTCAACCCCCCTCTCCAGCTGTACGTCGACCGCAGCGGCATGGGTCAGGGTAACGTCCGGTACACCTCCGGTGTCCAGCCTATCAGCAAGAACCAGGAGCGTGGTCCCTTCAAGATCAACGATGATGGTGACCTCGTCTTCGCTGCTGGCGGTCTACTCGGCGACGTTGGCTTCCAGGCTTGCCCCGGCGCTGTTGGCGGAGGCTGGAAGATCTGGCTCTCTGGCGTTGACAAGCCTGCTGGTTCCGAGGGATGCACTCCCTTCACCATGAAGGCGCTCAAGGAGGTTGAGACCAAGAAGTGCCTCTACTCCTCTGCCCCGGTTTAGATGCTGAGCGGGTAGACGCCTTTGGCGAGTGTATATTATAAGCGTCCCGAAGACGGAGCTCTTGATTCTTGAAGTGTACATATTATGGCATTGCTGCGTTGACATAGCGTTTTGTTTAGAGTCTGCTAGAATGAGAAATGATGATATTTATCACGTCTACCTGAGGACGAGAGCAAAGCACTAGTCGCGATCCATGGTCGATATTGAACACACATGGCCGACACATTGCACTAAAATTACCTATGCTTTGTCAACAATCCAGCCAGCCAGCTTTTAAGACGAAGTTAGCTTGATAGCAATTTATAGAGTCGTAGGCTGGCTTAATTAGCTTAATTAGCTATAGAGGCGAAGCTAGCTGGCTTAGCTTAATAGGCTTAATTCCTAGCTACGTAGTATAAAACAGGCTAAAGACGGGTTAAGACCCTAGCCTACCTCTAACTAATCTTAGAAGGATATTTTGTTACTACGTAATTTACCCTTATTAGCCCTACTATCAAGCTAAGTAAGCTAATTAAGCTTTTAGTCTACCTTAGACTAGCTAGCTTGCAAAATTTCTAGCCTCTAGCTAGCTAGCTTAATTACTAAAACAACAAGTCAGCTTGGAAGCCATCAAGCCTGGCTTGATAGTTGACAAGTCTGACTAAAATTGGTGACAAGTACCTAACTTGAAGCACGTAGGGCTAGACTGGGTCTTAGATGATCCTTCAAGGACATGCACAAACTCTTTCAAGCTTGACTGCCTAACATAATGAATAAGCGAGCTCGGATCATAGATCTCCAGAGCAATGACCCTGTCAGAAGGCTGCAATCTGGGATCGTCAAGACCTTTTCCATCCCCAACGACTTTTCGACACATTCTTGCCTTGTAGCACACCAGAGCCAGTCAGTTCCGGCTCACTAGTATCGGCTCTTCTTTGCACTCGCACTGATGATGCCAGAGTCGGCCCAAGATCTTGCTCTGGGGCGACCCTGCTGGAGTTCCCAACTGCATCGCTTGCCCGCCCGACTGTGTTCGACCAGAATTTGCCATTCAGTTCATCAACGACCTCCTTAAGTAAAGGGTCTTGAGCCAGCCAGTCATCATAAGTCATGGTAAGTAACTGGGATCGGTCCAGCCGCGCAAACTCGTCGATCCAAGTCCGCGCTGCAATTTCAGCTATGGGATCATCGGCCACGACAAGATCGGATTGCGGGTACATGCCTCCATGTACTGTGCGGAGCCGGGCAGCAATTCCGTCATCACCGGCAATCTGCGGTTTTAAGCTGCCTTTCATGAGATCCCTTGTAAATTCGGCATCCGAGCCCGCGAGGTAGACGTCCGATAGCCTGGTGCAGGAAGAGAACACCATGTGAGGATAGCGCTGTCTCAGCTCTAGGCTAACTTCGATCATCGCGCGATCGAGACGGCTGTTGAATGTCACCTCCGCACTTTTGATAGTGTCTCCGTTCTTTGGATTTAAGGACCTGCACCCGGAATTGTTGTAGCCTAGGCCAAGACCGCTGTGCACTATCTCAGGTATAACATGGCCGAACGTGGGTATGGGATTTTCAATGAAAGATCTGATATGCTCCCTGGCGGTTTGTTTGAGATCGTCGAACGTCACTTTCTCGAGCCGCTCCATCCACATGCTCCAATCGTTCATTGGATTACCGGGAAGCTTCAGGGGCAGTCCTTTGTTTGTTAAAGCGATGTTCATGATCGGTTGTGAGTAAAAGACCATGATCATTCCAAGCGTTCCATCATTCATGCGACCGCGATCTGGCGATTCCTGTTCGTGCAAGGTCCGATATGCCCAGATCCGCACCTCTCCATCGCTCGAGGTCGTGATAAGGGCCCGGGTACCGCGCACAACGCCAAAAGCAAGACACGTCACATTCGCTGTGTGTCCCTTCAACTCTTGATATAGTTCGCCACTGTATACTTTCCAAATCTTGACCGATTTACCTGCCGTTGCCGCGACATGCTGGTCTCCCGCATCAAGTGCGACCGCTTCGATGTTGCCTTGATAACCTTGGAACTTATTGAGCAGTTTTCCAGTCTCGGTGTCCCATATCTGCATAATCCCTTCTACACTTCCTACCGCCAGAAAGTAGTTGTCAAGAGCTATGCAGCTAGGTGTGCAAGTGTGATCGGAAAATTTGCGTAGCAATGTTCCCTGGTTTACATCCCAGAGACGTAGTGTGCCATCTAATGAGCTGGAGGCTAGCCAGCGATGCTCCGCGCGGTTAGGGTAAGCAACAGCTGTTACCGGACGCTTATGGCCTTTCAGCTTCTGTTGCAGTTTGCATGTTCTCTGCTTGATATCAATGTTCCAGACGAGGACCCTGTGATCTTCCGTAGCCGCTGCGACTTGCATATGCTCGTCTGAGAATACAACTGAGTTGATCCTGCCTTCACTGTTTCTGAGTTCATGGAGCGTTTGCCCAGTGTCGAAGTCCCAGATCCGAACAGTGCGATCATCGGAACCGGAGACTACCCATGGATATTTGCGCGAAAAGGCAACAGATTGAACCGCACCACGGTGACCTTCTAGCGTGACCTTCAGCGAGTTTGTGTGAGACTCCCAGATCCGTACTTTTCCGTCTCGTGATCCAGTAGCAATCCTCAGGCGCGGTCCATTGCACGCAACTGATATAATCTGCTTGTTGACCGCAAATGGATCAGTGTGAGCTCGGAATGTGTCTATCAAAGCACCTGTACGGAGAGAGAAAGAGCTATCGACAGCTTTCAAGAGGGTAGGGCCATCCGCATAGTAGCGATTGTAGCCTTTGATGATGACGTTCAAGCCGTTGAACTTGTAGTAACGAAACCATGCAAGCATCTGGGCGAAGGCGTCTCCAGGCTGACTCACGTCAATTTGGAAAGTGCTCAAATTGTAGACGTTTTGCATCCGTTTGAGAGCGCTGTCGTAGGTCTCACCCCACGGCTGCGTGTCATAAGTGGCAAGCAAGTCTTCCAGGCCGGGGATCTTTGCATCGGTCTCCTGCCACGTGCTCGCGTAGTCTTTCTTCTCGAGATTGATACCTCTCGTCACAAGCACGGTTCCGATGGCCTCGCGACCATCGTTTTGACTCCATCGATCCCATTCAGCCGTTGTTGCGGCCCCAGTGGCATCGTGGGAAAGAAAAGCTTTGCGCGTGTTCAACGACTTGTCTGAATTTGTGTGCAACTTGATGTCGAGCTCGTGCAGGCGGAAACCATACTGTTGCCCGTAGTCGATGGCAGAAGACGAGTTCTCGGGAATCTTCATTGCCTGGTCGTAAAAGCCGCGATGACAAAACACGCCGCTAAGCCGATTGAAGTTGGACTTGTGTTTGGTAGGTCTTCCGTATTCGTCCATTTCAGTACGATATTGTTCAGCCGTTTTGTCACTGAGATCTTCCGAATCCCAGATCTTCTTCGGAACCAGCTTCTTAGGAACCATCTCCTTAGGAACAAGATAGATATCTCTTGGTAGCGTCGTGGTGAGTTTGCTTAACAACCCTTCTGGGCAATACTTTTCGATCTGCTTCTTCCATGTATAACCGTCTGGAAGACGCGGAAGCGGTTTTGAGTCCCTAGGCTGCTGGAAGTAGGCCCTGCCGAGTTTGTTTGGATCATGACGTGCTGCCATTGTCGTAGCCCGACCAACAACGAGAGTGCTTTGGGGGGGGGGAAATATGATCGCGGAAGCAAACTTGTTGATTTCTTGGAGATGTTGATAGGGTTGTGCTGTGAGTACTATCGGAATAGGAATCAGTAATCCATGCTGGAGGGCGGCCTTGATGTATGATAGATCATGGTGAGAACGAAATCTTGCAAGCGCTATATTTGAAATCTTGCGCAACTATTCTAGGCGCCCAGAACTGGTCGCAGAATCATTGTGGCGTGTTGATTTACTGGGTGTGCGCGTCTTGTCGAGGTGTTACCCACAGCTTAGTGGTCCGTTTCGCAAGGAAAGAAACTTCAGCCTTGCGCCTTCCGGCAGGTGACCACATTGCCCCCCAGGTTGGCAGACAGATTGCTTGGCGATTGAGAGCTGGCGAATGATGTGAGCGATTGTGGAGGCGATGCCATGTTGTGCTTACCGTCTCAGCTCACTGGAATTCATTTCAGTCGATTCCACCTCACGCTCTCGCTCACTGTTGTCGCCCGCCTTAAGACTACCAATGGCCTACATTTACGATGCAATCAAACAAGGTCAAACTCGACTGGTCAGATTTGACCGCGGGAGTGGCAGCAGATCAGCTGTCATCCAGACATTTCCGCTCGGGCAACCCGCCCCTCCATATTTTTCCTTGTCGTATTCTTGGCAGTGCGCTGCCACTGTTGACGGCATCCCCGACACAACACAGTATGAGATCGACACTGGATCTGGAAAGCTTCTTATTCTCGAAACAGTCGACGCGTTCGTTCGTGTGCTGCACTTGGAACATGCCGAGTTAGGTAGCGCCTGGTGGTGGATCGACTCAATCTCCATCAACCTGAAAGACATCAACGAAAGAAGCCAGCAATTACGTCTAATGAATCGAATATACCGAGAGTCGAAAGACGTGATCGTCTGGTTGGGCGAGGAGACCGCGTGCACTGATCGATCAGTCGACTTTATTGAGTTGCTCAATGCAACCGTCAGGCGGTGGCCTCGTGCTACACCTGAAGAGATTTGAAGCATCTTTGAGCGAGATCTGTACCAGCCTGAATGGGCTGCGCTGACAGAGTTCTTCCAGTGACGATGGTAATCCAGGATCTGGACTCTCTAGGAATATGCCATGAATACAAAGGCCTCGTTCTGGCGGGGAAGACGGCAACTCAGTCGATTCGTCGTGAAAGGTGCGCTGATCGATGCAGATCAATGCACCTCATCTACGTTCAAGGCAACACCTGCTTTCAGGCATGGCTTCAGCCGAAGAAGGATGCAGATACTGCACGAAAGGGGAAGGGCCGAAGGCCAAAAGCTCAGCATGAGTCTAGTAGCTCTGGCCGGCTATAGCTCGTGTTTCGAAGCCACAGACGACCGGGATCGTCTATACGGGATCAAAGGCTTGGCCACGGATACCGAATTCCTGGATGTCGATTACTCGTGCAGCGTGGACGAGATCTACTTGCGCTTTGCAAGAGCTTACATACAGCATTATCGGTGTCTTGACATCATCTGCTTCGCCTCGATACACAGACCACTTCCCGGCTCTGTGCTGCCGTCATGGGTACCGGACTGGCGCGCAAAATTAGACCCCCTGTCGGTCCCTCTAATGGTCAGCCAGAGCGCGAAGTCTCACATTGGAAATATGCGTCCTTTCGCTCTTGCTATCAGAGGATCCAGTGAGCGGTCGCCGTGCTACGCCGCGCCCAAAGACCGCGCCGCCATACACGAATTTCGAGGCGGACAACTAATCGCTCGCGAACCAATTGTCGATGAGATCGATGGACTTGCCGGATCCCACAAGACAGAGCTTATCCAATCCTCCGCAATTTACGTGGCTATGCGGTCAACTAATGACCAAGTCGGAATCGTCTGTCCCAAAAGAGTTCCGTAATTGGATCGACCAGTCCAAGTTTCTCAAGTTCCAGGGATCCAGCTTTTATGACATTGCTCGCGACAGCAGAGAAAGCATCGTTTTCCAATCAACTTCTCAGCCTGCGAATATGGACGAGTATATCTTTGACTCATTCTTCGGTCGCTTCTATGATACCGTCGTGAGGATGTCTTTATGTCTGATGGTTACTGCCGATGGGCGGGTTGGGATGGTCCCCGAGAAAGCGATGAAGGGAGATTTCGTGGTTATGCTGTTGGGTTGCAACGTTCCTGTGTTGTTACGGCGGTCCAGTACGGCGGAAGAGATAACGTACTCTCTTGTCGGAGAGTGTTTTCTGGATGATTTCATGTACGGAGCTGGATTGGGTAAAAAGGACTCCGCTCTAAGAGATTTCTGTTTTGGATAGACCAGAAAGAGCCAACGTAGTAGACCTCGAGACATATATGGGCATCAAGAGCTACATCCCGGTACCTAGGTAATAGTCGTAGGGTGGAAACTCAGAGTGTAAGTGTTTTGATGTTGACACGGTGATTTTTAAGCTTGGAATGTTATTCTACTGAGATAGTTCAATGGTCCGGATCCATGATCGAGCTCAAGGATGCATGGACGCCAGATCAGTGACGATGAGGGAGATCTCGAGTTTTGCCCGTCGCGTGCGCAAACTTACCGTAGCGCCTGCGCCGAATGACTAAGCACTCACATAACTGCTTCATTGTGATTGATGCACGCCAACCATTGGAACTCACAAGTGTCCCTTCATTTCGTCACTACATTTTCCCACGTATTCGAAATTGAACACCAGAAGTAACCTGTAATGATGGACATCCAACAGCAGTTTTTCTGCCGCGGCACATCCCGTTGAATCTCCACGCTGATGCACATCAACGATCGCGTAAACAGCGTGCCGAGTTTCAATACACATAATCGATTTCAAGCTGTCCTTGTCAATCTTAGTGGCAGTTCCACGCTCTAACCCTACTTAGCTAACTACAGTAAGCTACCGTACAATCGCAGACCCTTCCAGTGGAAAGGCTTCCACAATCCCGCACGCCTCAACATTGCGACAGCAAAGTCTTGCGCTTGGCGATACACACGACACGTGTGAGTTCGCATCGAGGACAATTCTTTTCCCTTCAATTCCCATCGGCTACAACGATGCGCTACCTCGCTTAAAATTGTACCATCGAAGGAGCATATAACGCCATTCGCACTAGCTACGAAAGGCATCTGTAGCGGGTCCAGCCAATCACGTTTTCGCTGCGAGACTTGGCTTGAAGACTCTAGGATGTTGAGATAGGTATTGTTCCATGAAGGCGCAATTATGTGGAACTGTGTAAGATGGGTATAAAATGGATCGCGGCCCTGCAAGTCGTGCGAAATTGACAGCAGCGTGACAGCATGTCTGATAAAATCCACGAGCCAGAGGTCGAGCAAGCCCATGATGGGCAAGCGAAACCCATCTCACGCTTCACACGATGGTACAGGAGCCCGCTGTTTAATGTTATCGTCGTCGGACTCATTTCCTTCACACAACCCGGAATCTGGAATGCGCTGAACAGTACGTATGCTCTTCCCTTGTACTTTCCTCAAGCATGCTAACAACCACAAGATGTCGGCGCAGGCGGCCAGCAAGAACCGTACCTCGTCAACGGCGCCAACTCTCTAACCTTCGGCATCATGGTCTTCGGTTGCTCCCTTTTCGCCATCCTCGCCAACAAATTCGGACTCAAGAACGTGCTTGTCCTCGGGACCTTGGGTTACGCACCATATTCCGCATCGCTGTACGTCAACAATCGCTACGGCACGGAGTGGTTCGTCTTGTTCGGCGGCGCTACATGTGGCATCGCTGCGAGCGCGTTGTGGGCATCTGAGGGTGCAATCGCGCTGGGATACGCGGACGTGCATAATCGCGGCAAGTTTACGGGGATTTGGCTCGGTTTGAGAGAGCTAGGTCAATTGATCGGGAGTTCGATCCAGCTGTCACTCAACTACAAGTCCGGCCAGAGAGGAAAGGTGGGGTACACGACATACATTATCCTCATTGTGTTGCAGTGTCTCGGTCTCCCACTCGCGCTCCTTGTTTCGCCGCCGCAGAAGATCATTCACCGTGATAGACGCAAGGTCGCGGATCCGACGAAGAACAAGGCCGTGATGAAGGAGGTTCGGCGCTGGTTTGCGTTGCTCAAGGACCGTCGATTCTTCCTCTTGATCCCGGTCATGATTGGCTTTAACTGGAACAACACGTACCAGGGTATCTACTTGACGAAGTACTTCTCCGTGCGCGCGAGGACGCTTGGGTCGTTAACTTCTGGAATCGCAGCGACTGCCGCGAATATCTTCTGGGGCTGGTTCTACGACACGAAGTACTTCAGTCGCCCGACGCTTGCGAAGTTCACGTGGACGATCTTTTCGGTTCTCATGTTGGCGTTGTTTGGTTGGCAGGTTGCAAATGAGAAGATGTATGAAGAAGCTGTGCCGAAGGTCACGCTGGACTGGGACCTCCCCGGTTTTGGTCGGGGCTTTGCGGTGAATGTGCTGTTCCGGTATGTTTGCAAATATTTCCTTTCCCCAGTTCTGTGCTAACGTCCCCAGGTTCATGAACGAATCGCACTACATGTTCGTGTACTGGATCCTGGGGGCCTTTTTCGACGACATCGAGACACTGACGCTCGCCGTGGGCCTGCTGCGCTCGTTCGAGTCTCTTGGATCATGCTTGGCGTTTGGTATCGGAGCAGCGAAGATCAGGCCGATGATCAATCTCATTGTTGCGTTCGTCATGTTCTCAGTCACGATACCATCGACATTTGCAGCAACGTTCTTGGTTCCCGAGCGTCCGGTGGACGAGCGGAAGGCCGTACTGGACGATGATTCTGTGGAGCTAGAGAAGGCGGCTGCGGGTGGCGGTGCCGTGGATGGAGTCAGGCGAGACAGCTTGTGAAGGCGTAGATGTTGACAAGTTGGAGCGACTGGTAGACACGTGCAAGTACACAGATATTTACGTCGCCACACCCATATCGTTTTGAAAGATTAGGCTGTAACTAGGTTTCGAATTCGAACATGTGCGACATACGCCGGAGAATAAAAAAGAAGCCAGCGGTTTGTGATGTTGATGTCGAGGTGCATGTGAAAGAGAAAGGCTGGGCTGTGTCCGACTAGCGTAAGTATATGACGTACTGTCACATCGCGTCTCACAGCTGAAGCTCGAACTCGACGCGATCTGCCCCTCAACTCACAAGAAATCGCTGCCGAGGGATAACAAGCAGCTAGCCTTGTAGCAGGCATGGCAACCACAAGCGACGTCCTCACGCTTGTGAGCTCCCTTGCACTTCGCCTGAGTGTGTGGATCTTCTTGCGATGGGTGAGTTCACTGCAGTATTGCAATATTGCACTACCGGTAGAGCGAAGCTAATAGTGACAACCACAGATTCCTACCACTGTCAGTACCAACATTGCTTACGACTGCATGCGACCACATGAGCTCACTAACATTTGTTTCAGATCGTGCCCCTCCTCGCGCCTGCCCTCGCCGCCATCTACATACCTTCCTTCTTCACGAGCTTCCAGGACACGGCGCAGTACAAGGTCATTTCTGATGAGCTCGACGTCATCGTCAAAGACACCATTGCACGCGACGACTCGAGCGACGACGTACAGCTCATCGATGGCGCGGACGAGGGCCCACTGCAAGAGCTGGACGTGCAGGAAACAGTCCAGTATGAGGAGAGGGAGCCCAAGATACTGAGGACGCTCCTCACCGGTCTTCCCAGCCCTTCCTCGGCGCTATGGAGCTGGGTTACCTTCGCCCTCAATATGGCCCTGATCGCCATGGCACTCGACGTCGTCTACCGCGCACCGCTGCTCCACCAATGCCACAACGCGTCGTTTGGGCGTGTCGGCTACGTGTCAGATCACAGTGCCAACATCCTCATCCGCGAGCCGTACGCCTTCGACGTCAAAGTCCTCTACCGCTCCATCGACGAGCCAAACCGCTTATGGATGCAAAAGACACATCTGTCGAGCCAGCCAAAGCATTGGCTGACCAACGAGACCGATTTCACCACCGTGCTCAAGCTCGACCTCAAGCCGGACACGGCCTACGAATACGTTGTCGAAACATCGAGCGGAAACAAGACAGGCACCTTCACGACTGCCCCAAAGCCAGGCCACACCTCGCAGCTCAAAGACGGCAAGTACACCTTCGTGCACTCGAGCTGCATCAAGCCGCGCGTGCCCTACACGCCCTTCCAACACCCTCTCGAATTCCCCGGTATGGCGCACCTTGCGCGCTGGATCCCCGAACTCAAGCCCTACTTCATGCTCTTCCTCGGGGACTTCATTTACGTGGACGTGCCGCATCGCCAGGGCAAAGACATGGAGACGTACCGCCGCGAGTATCGCCAAGTCTACTCCTCGCCGTCGTGGCCAGCAGTCAGCGACAACCTCCCCTGGATCCACGTCATCGACGACCACGAGATCCAGAATGACTGGAACGCCAACATGACGGGCGTCGCTGTCCCGGCCTACGACGCTTTCAGCATTTACAATGCGGCTGCGAATCCGCCTGCGCATCGCAAGGGACACACGTACTTCAGTTTCACACAGGGGCCAGCGGAATTCTTCCTCCTCGACACACGGCGCTACCGCAGCCCAGCATCCAACGACCCCAATGACCCGAGCAAAACTATGCTGGGCGAAGCACAGCTTGAAGACCTGCTCGCATGGATTCACCGCGTGCCGCACTCGGGCGTGAACTGGAAATTCATCGTCACCGGCATCCCGTTCACCAAGAACTGGCAATTCGGGTCTGAAGACACCTGGGGCGGGTATCTGTCCGAGCGCCGCACAATCCTCGAAGCCGCATGGCAACTCTCCTCCACCGCAGGCGTCGGCGTTGTTATTCTCTCGGGTGACAGACATGAATTTGCAGCTACTTCGTTTCCACCTCCTGCTGGGTCTAAGTGGCCAATTAGTGCAACGGTGCACGAGTTTAGTACGAGTCCGTTGTCAATGTTCTACCTTCCATTCCGGACATACAAGGAGACTGACGACGAGGACGTGTGTATCAAGTACCTGCCAGACGGCAACAGCAAGTTTGGCGCCGTGGAGATCACGAATCCGCCCATGGGGGAGCAGAGTTTGCTCAATTATAGGCTGTTTATTGATGGCGAAGAGGCTTGGACGCATACGATTAGTACGCCGCCGGAGAGGGGTGGAAGCCATAGGGCGAAGGATGCGGTTTGGGCGTGAGGAGGTTGATATGAGGTAAAAAAGGAAGATGGGATCTATGGAGTTAATGGATGGGCAATAGCTAGAGGCACGGATATACCAGGGACATTGCATTCAGACTAGCTAGTCACGCACAAGATCTGCAGCGCAGGTTCAATGTTCGATTCAATCGAATTCACATTCTGGGGTATCTCCTCTCAACTTCTCAAGAAAAATCAAGCTCCAACATGACCCCCATACTCCCTGCTCGCACCCTCCTCATCCTCCCCCGTCCACCGCCTAGGCAGCACCGCAAAAACAAGATAACTCGTATGCGTCTTCAACTCCGGCTCCGTCCGATGCACCAGCCTGCCCTCCCGAAACAGCGTGCGACTCTCGGCGTCCTTCTTCGCCTTCTCCACGCGCTCGGTCTTGCCGCCGTCAACCTTCTTCTTCGCATCGCCTTTATCCTTCTTACTCACCACGTTCTCCCCTCGTTTCCGCGCCTCAGCCTTCCGCATAACTTCGTCCTGTTTTTCTTTCTGGAGGCTGTGGAACACTGCGGCGCGGCCTTCGACGTCGCGCAGTCGTTGTACGGCTTCGGAGACGTCTTTCGGTGCGGCGTTTCCCCCGCGCACGCCTTCTTCCGCGAGCCCGACGCGCTCGCGGCGCACGTCGATGCGGCGCGCGGCGATTTCGACCATGGAGATGTCGAGCCAGCCGAGAGTGCGCAGGGCGGCGACGGTGCGTGTGACTTGTTCGATGCAGGGGGAGAAGGTGCATATGCGTGTTGTGGTGAGGGGGTTGAGGGGAGAGCGGAATGGTGGTGACGAGGCATCTGGAGTCGGTGTTGATGGGTCTGATGTTGGTTTGTCGGATATCGCCTTTAGGGTGGCGAGTGAAGGGGGCGTGCGTGTGAGGTGTTTGAGCGCTTGCCATGGGGCGGGCAGGTCGAGGAATATGGCATCGGCGTCTGGTTTGTCCGCGTCGTCGAGGCAGAAGCCGTCGGCGTAGACGTCGCGGTGGGTGACCGTGACGAGCGGGTCGAGGCCGTGGGCGGCGATCTCAGCGCGCAGCTGGACGGAGCGCGGCTCGTGGTATTCGAAGGAGTAGACGGCGCCGTGTCTCCGCTTCCTGGTGCCTTGCTCTGGGTACCCGTTGTAGACCGCCCGAACGGCCGCGTGTGTGAAGCTTCCACTCCCCGCGCCGGCTTCGATGATGTGGTCGCCCGGCCGCACGCGCAGGCGCTGCAGGATGTAGCTGTAGTCTGGCGTGTACACGACCTGCGTCCGGTGCGGTAGTGAGAGCGTCCACGTCTCCGGCGTAGGCGGCACGAGATGCGCGAAGCCGCTGCTTGCTTGCGCGGCCTTTTTGATATCTGTTACGCCGTCTTCACCCTCGCGCTTCCGCTTCTTCGACTTCCCACGTGACCCTGTGTCTACCACTGAGGCGAGGATTTGCGTGCCCCATGGCTGGCCGACGAGCGTGCTGTGTGGGAAGGAGCCGAAGCGCGTGTTTTCGACTTTTCCCTCGGCGTAGTCAGATTCGCCGTGGGGGGAGAGCACGGCGGGGATGAGCTGGTCACGGCGCAGCTGGAGGATGCCGAGATTGTTGGCTGTCGCGTGGGTGCCGGGGTCGAGGAAGGGGGAAGGAGTGAACGTCATTGGGTCGGCGAAGGGGTCGATTAGGGGGGTAGTAATGACAGTGTCCCAAGCTGGAGAGTTGTGACGCTTGCGACATGTCTACAGATTAGTTTTGCGGAGCTTTCGAGCTTGCGATTGGTGGGGAAGCGCCAAGCCTTTCAGAACAAGGGTCCAGTTCGAAGAAGGGAACGTGACACCACTCTCACAGGCCACCTTTTCTTACACTGACTCACTGTAACATCCGGACTCACCATCTCTTCACCCCAGACTCTCATATCTTCCCAGTCGCTCCTTCCTTGCGCCAAAATATTCTGCCACCTCATGGTATCTGGCTTTGGCAACTTGTCCCGCCAAATTCTCATTCTCGTACACCATTCCCCACTTGCACGCTTTCGGACCAACATCAACAACACTCGGCCACTGCGGCTGACTCTCAAAGCCACCATGGCTACATCAACGCGCACACAGCCAGCGTGGAAAGAGCCAAAGTCGTCACAGCCTGCAAAATTGAAAGTCTGGAATTCCTTGACTCGATCCAAGACCGAATTTGTGCCAATCGACGCTGAGGGCAAGCTTGTCAAGTGGTACAATTGCGGTCCCACCGTTTACGATGATGCGCATCTTGGACACGCCCGGAACTACGTGACCATCGACATTCTGCGGAGAGTCCTGGCTAGCTACTTTGGCTACCACGTTCGATTCGTGCAGAACATCACAGATGTCGACGATAAGATCATCCTGCGCGGTCGACAACAGTATCTCTTCGCCGACTTCAAGGCCAACAACCCTACCGTCACCGATGATTTGGTGAACATGACCATCAAGGCCTTCGATGCGTACAACAAGAAGAACCTACCATTACTAAGCGCTGAGGTAGACATCGGCACTTTCAACCGAGAGTCAGGAGAAAAGTACACGAATGTCATCCAGGGCAAGTCGGTGGATGGCGTGGGGCCGGCCGGTGACAAGGAGGCGAAGATCAAAATGCACCTCCGGACAGCCAGCGCAGCAGCAACTGCACTACTAGCGCCTTCGAAAACTACACTAGAGGACATCGAGGCTTTCTACGCTGGCGCTGAAGATGTGCTGTTACCATATCTTGACTCACTACATGGCTCAACAATAGATGCCAGTGACCACACAGTCTTCACCAGGCTCACCCAGAAGTACGAGGCGCGCTTCAACGAAGACATGCGCAGCCTGAATGTGTTGGATCCAGACGTCGTGACCCGAGTGACCGAGTACGGAGATCAGATTGTGAGCTTTGTAGAGAAGATCGTGGACAACGGCTTTGCGTACAGCACATCAGACGGCTCAGTATACTTCGACATTGAAGGCTTCGAAAAGGTCCCAGGCAACCACTACGCACGACTGGAGCCCTGGAATCGAGGTGACAAGAATCTGCAGGCTGACGGCGAAGGCGCGTTGTCGCAAGCAAAGACGTCCGAGAAGCGAAGCGACGCCGACTTTGCGCTTTGGAAGTCAAGTAAACCTGGAGAGCCGGCATGGAAGTCACCGTGGGGGCCTGGTCGGCCAGGCTGGCACATAGAGTGCTCGGTCATGGCCAGTGATGTCCTGGGAGAGCAAATGGATCTCCACTCTGGTGGCATCGATCTCTGTTTCCCACACCACGACAAGTAAGCCTACCCAATCTCCCTTCTCACCACATACTAACATCAGTAGTGAACTCGCACAATCAGAAGCACATTGGTCGCACAAGGAGGGCGGCCACCAATGGGTTAACTACTTCCTGCACACCGGCCACCTTTCCATCTCCGGCAGCAAGATGTCCAAGTCACTCAAGAACTTCACCACTATCCGCGAAGCCTTAGCCCGCGGCGATTGGAACGCCCGCAGCCTGCGCATCATCTTCCTGCTTGGCGGCTGGCACGACGGTATCGAGATCACAGACGACATGCGCAAAGCCGGCGCATCATGGGAATCATATGTAACCAACTTCTTCTATAAAGTGCGTGACCTCGAAGTGCACCCCAATATCGCCTCCACCGGTGCCGAAGATGAGAAGATTCAGAAAGCATTTGAGGCTGCGAAGGAAAAGGTACATGCCGGCCTCGCTGATTCATTCGATACTCCGACTGCTATGCGTGCCATCTCCGCCCTCATCACCGAGTACAACTCGACGGACAAGACGGGCCTAAGTGACACTGTCTCTTTCGACGTTGCGCGTTACATCACGCGCATAATTCGCATCTTCGGTCTCGACGGCTCTGCAGACCCATATGACGGCGGTATCGGCTGGTCCGGCATCGACATCCCCGCGCACGCCAAAGAATTTGTGTACGCAGTATCGAAGTCGCGCGACGAGGTGCGCCAACACGCCAAATCAGGTGATCTATCTGGAGCTGTCATCGAAGACATACTCGCGCAACATAAACCTGCTCAAAGCCACGAGCCTGAAGCTGTGGGGTACGCTGTCGTCTTAACAACCTTCCAAGAAAAACTGCGCAATCTCGCAGACGCACAAGCCCCCGCAAAGGAGTTCCTCGCCCTCTGCGACCAACTGCGCGACACACATCTCTGGGATCTCGGCATCTATCTAGAAGATCGGGACTCCCTTCCCGCAATGGTGCGCCCTGTCGACGCCGAACTACGAGATGCGCGCGACCAGAAAGAAGCAATCGCGAAACAAAAGGCCGAGGCAAAAGCAGCGCGTCAACGTGAAGAAGCGGAGAAGGCTGCCAAGCTCGCGGAGCAAGCGAAGATCGATCCGAAGACGATGTTCAGGACCGAGGAATGGAGCGCTTGGGATGAGGATGGTGTCCCGACGAAGGACAAGGACGGAGCAGATATAGCCAAGGGGAGGGTCAAGAAGTTGCGCAAGGAGTGGGAGAAGCAGAAAAAACTATTCGACGAGTACATCAAAGGCGCTGGGGCTGCGTAGACACGTGGTGGGAGAGAATAGAGGGGTGAAAATGGTGGAGCGAGAGGCTCTTCGGTGTTGGAGCATGGGATGGGATTGGTGCCTAGATACGACTAAATGAGAACAGAGCGCAAGGCGCAGGTTCTATTAGCAGACAACTATACTAACCAGTACATCACATTACACAATCGACACCAGCCCTCCGAGACCACACGATGCCGTTTCCCAGCAAAGCAACAAGTCGCACTACATATACGTAAGCTTCGCATCCTCGAGCTCCCGTGCCAAACATATAGCACTGCGCTACGACATATAGATAAGCGGCTACCACACGTGTCGCCTGCTGCGCCAATAGATTCAACATTGTGCACGCTGACGGCTTCACTACACTGTCATTGGAAGACGGTCATGACTTGGTCGTCCTTATTCCCATGCCACCCAAAAGGAACAATGCCCTGGGGAGTAGTACACTCTAGGCTGAAATATGCGAGCGAAAATGCCAGGGTAGCTGTCTGGTAAAAGTAGCCCACGATAGCTTAATTACGCAGATTTCAACCCGTCATAATTCGAAGGCGCGTTTTTTTGGGGGAACATATTTTGGAGTCTAGCGCGTCATTGGCTATCTTCGAAGTCCTCTGCCGTCCCTGTGAAACCTGTTCGATGTGCGAACTGCAAGCCGCAACTGACTTGCGGTTTAGGAAGCAGTACTTGTTACATCTTTCAAGTCGCAATCCCGTCTATCCGCTCAAAGCGCCGAGTAGCACAGCTCCCGATGTGATTTTGCGTGCCTTTTTATTGGGCTTTGAGCCGTCGAGGTTGCGCTCGCGGTAGTCCCACCATGCTGGCTTCTTTTTTGGTTCAGACTCGGCATGGACGGCCTGGGGCTGCGGCTGCGCATAATGCGGTTGCAGAGTGTATTGAGATTGCGGAGCTTACTGAGGTTGCGGGGCGTATTGAGGTTACTGAGCATGTCGAGGTTGCTGAGCATGTCGAGGTTGCTGAGCATATCGGGGTTGCTGGGCGCATTGAGGTTGCTGGTCGGACTGTTGCATCTCCGCGAGACGCTGTTGGACTTGAGATTCGATGATTTCTTCTTGCGTCATGGGGCGGCCTGGGGAACGTGGTTGGTAAGTAAGGAGGGGAGGAAAGGTAGAAGGAGTAAAGGTACTTTGAGGTGGATAGATACTAGAGGGTGGCATGGTGATGAGCTGAGTCGATGTTTGATATTGTGGTGTAATGTGTGATCTTGGTGTAAACTTCGATGCAGAGTGATGGCTGATTTACAAAAGCTTAGCTAGGTGTTTCGTATATGTATCGCAGCCCAGTTCGGCACGATCTACGATGACACGGCGTTTTCAAGCAGATACTCCGTCATCGCCACAGACCATTTTCAAGCTTGCATATTTTGACTTGATCAGCCAGCATAGCATCCGGTAGGATCCGCAACTACACCTTGACTACTACAAGAGCTTTCATCATAATTTGATATTTCTCCAAGGCCTCCCAACGCAATACGCGTGTTGCGTTCTGAAAGCGGCGCCATCAAAGATCCGCGCACTCGGAGACATCTCCAGTAGCCGTACATCGCTGACACTGCCCACCACGAGGCTCGCCACATGGCTTACCACGAAGCTTCTTTCACTGTCCGCAAAGCTTAGCATCGTTTGACGTGGACATCTAACGTAGTACGTTAGTATTGCAACTAGCGACAGAAGAGAAGAGGTGAAGTCGGTACCACTAGCACGTACTCGATTCTGGAGTCCAGTCTGAAAAGGAAGCACCGGAGACTATTCCTAATGGAAGGGGTCGGAGATGGATCGCACATGCAGCCCCAATCATCTCTCCGCTCTTCATATCCATTGGCAACAGTTTCCCCGTCATGCCCTCCTTGATCTGCTGCCGTTTGCTCTTGCCCTTGTACTGCGCGTCAGAGCGCGGCGGCGGCGCATCCGTATATTGAGCGTACTCGGCATCGATATGCTGAATCTTAGAATCTTCGATTCTTGACGAGCAACCGCCAGTGAGCCTTCCTGGCGCCGGAGGTGGTGATATAAAGCGTCAGTAAGGACGTAGTACAACAGCTAGAGGTTAGCGTGTTCTACGCACTGGGGGGATAGCTCTAGCTTCGCATCGCAACCTCTTCTTCTACATGTCTTCGTGAACCACTCTTCCTGTTTCAATGAATCTATCGTCTTAAGGCACTACTTCATCTTTCCCAGAAGCATGGTTCATTAAGTTCGACAGATAAGACAACGCCAATTGACGCCGCTGATCCCCAACCACATGACTGAACCTTGCTCCCCGTGTACAAACTATGAACACATCGCTCAAGACGATCGCACGCTTCCAAAGTCACGTAATCATCGGTATCGTCGTCATGAAGGGATCAATGCCGAATTTGCGATGGCTGAGCGAGGCACCCTTCATTGGCTACGCCTACGACATGAGATTCCTTCAAATACTGAGTCTCTCCACTCTCCACGTTCGGTCACAAATTCATACGTTAATCTCTGCATATTTTAAACCTTTTTGCCAATGCGAGTCGACAAATTGACTCGAGCAAGAAGGCTGAGCAAACACGCCACGAGTGCGACTCCTCCTGCGTAGAATATCGCTGGGCGGAAAGCAGCTATTCCCTGCACTCCATCTTCGCCTCCTGCAGATTGGTAGAGGTAGCCGGCAATGGGAGCACCCATCAAATATCCAACAGTCCAACCGGTGCTAGACATGCTCATCGCTCCCGCTGCTCGGCCTGGGCCGAAGATGCTGGCGACCACAGTTGGGAGGACAGTAAACAAGGATCCATTTGCCACGCCGTTCAGTACAGCAAACGTGAGCAAAGGACCAATGGTACTGGACACTGGCCAAATGGCGAGCATGCTGACTGCGTTCATGGCCAGGGAGATGAAGAGAGTATTTGTTGGTCCGAGCTTATCGCATAGCGGGCCTCCAACGAACCGACCGACTGCATTGCACGCATTGAAAGCAGCAACCAGACTCGCGCCCATTCCCGATGACAATCCCAGCGATTGCGCGAATAGGGGCAGATAGAACGACGGCACGAAGAGCGAAAAGGTGCCGATAGCTCCAGCAAGGAACACAGCGGTGAATGCCCAATTGCGAAACATGATGAGCTCGATGAACGGCGCGTTTCTGGTCACTGTACGGTCCTTCATGAACCATGCTGCTGGAAGGCCGGTGCCAAGCGTCATGAAACTTTGGATGCGGAACGTCCAAGCGATTCCAACGCGTTGCACCAGAGCTTGCAATGCAACGGCCATCACGGTGCCTCCGATGCCTCCTCCCATTTTGATCAGCCCGTTGGCTAGCCCGACTTTGCTGCTGAAATATTGCACTGGCAATGTGTTGCAGATCGTGTAAACGGCACATAGTCCTATGCCAGAAACGAGCCCGATGCTCACGAAGAGTCCGGCAACGCTGTGTGTACTGAAGCTGGCGGCGAACTGGCCGATTGCCATGAACGCGATACCTGCCATGACAGTAGTCCTCGATCCACACCATCTTGCCAGGCGCATCATGAACAAACCGAATCCGACGCTGCAGCCGAGACTCAGCGAACCAACGAAGGAGAGAGTAGAGGAGGGGACATTCGACAGTGACGAGGAGAGCAGCGCTGTTTGAAGAACACCCCAGCAGCTGACCATGCTGTTGATCCAGAAGGTGGCGATTGCCGCGCAGAATACGACAGTCCAGCCATAGCCACCATCTGGCATTGCTGTCGTGATGAAGGTCGCCTCCGAAGACTGTGGAGGGTGTAAGTCGCTCTCAGGACGTTCATCGGCAGTCGCAGAGGTGTTGTATAATGTGTTTGGTTGCGATGTCGTGCTGTACGGTGGCACAGGCGCTGCTGGGTAGCTTTCTAGCTCGATGGGCTGCTGCCGATGTGTTTGCGTCGTCATCATTTCTGACATCGTGTCATTTGTTCTGCGAATTGCTTCAATCGCCTTCGCTCTTATCAAAGATACGTAGTGTACGGTAAGTTTCGAAATTGAAGGCGTTGACGGTGTGAGTAAGTTCTGAAGCAGGGAATCGACGACATCTGTAAGAAGGCTGATAGCCGTGGCTGGTGCTGTAATCGTTTTGGTGATAGCAAATATGTCCACTATCGTTAGGGCTTGCCGTCGGAAAAGCCTGGTATGCTGTTGCTTACTAGTTGAGTGCCTGACTCATATATTGGGCCATGCATACGCGCTTGACGCCTGAGCTCATATGCGAGGCCTCGTCGTGTCTACGTAACAAGGCTCTTTATCACTTGAGGGCGAGCAAATCACTGATGGGGGTATGAAGGTTATAGAAGGTTTATGCTGCTTAAGACAATTATGGTATCGAGGCGGACAAAGCTAAACGAGTTCTTGCTTTTCAATTACGGTTCCTAAATCGCGAGCTACCACAGCAGGCGAATGTAATAGTTGCAACAGACCACGTCAAGAGCGTGGTGCCTCATGCGTCGACGATGCGGGGTACCTATCTTGCGGCTTGCACGCCTGCACATTACAACGAATCAGCACACGCTACGCGCCGCAGCCTGTGCTTACATCTGCACGAGAAGGCTACTCATTATGGACCTCTGTTCGTTCCAAAAGATCGAATTCAAGCAATTCGTACGACAACGATGCAACTCATTGACACCCAGACGCGCCAGCTCGTGGGACTCATCCGCCAAACAACGCCACCTTATGCGATCCTTTCCCACACCCATCAAACCGACGAAGAGGTGATTTACCAGAGTCGCTACGAGCAGCGGAAAATAACTTGGACGGAAATTGGCAAAGCGTGCGATCAGGCTCAGAAACACAAGCTAGATCATCACGGCTTGTATTGATTCATTGATTACCAGTTTTGCGCCCTGGGGTGGTACAAAGAAACAATTTGGAACACGCAAATCGGTCTGATGGAGTCTCGTCTTCATGGTGCAAGACTTGCGACAACAGAATTCTGGTCTCTGGATGGGACGAGACACGAAGCAGTTCATGTCAAAATTGATCGAGGTCGACTTCCCGAAGCAATCTGCTGTAGTTCTCTCTTTTGATGACATCGGTATATCCATTATCATCCTCGTGTTCTGGAAGGCTGGCAAGGGATAGAATGCGACGAACTG
>Ga0265797_10003917_pt1 | contig 23278 bp, 17 predicted proteins | sample P2T30metagenome_FD_192433 | JGI IMG/M metagenome (GOLD analysis project Ga0265797, IMG submission 192433) | Plant litter microbial communities from East Loma Ridge, Irvine, California - P2 T30 | ecosystem: Environmental > Terrestrial > Plant litter > Unclassified | place: USA: California... | reverse complement strand
GGCATGAACAACACATGGAAGTTGCCATCACCGACGTGACCGAGGAGCGGCGCGACCAGGCCCTCGCGCTCGATGTCCGGGTGCGCCTGTGCGACCGATTCGGCCAGCGCCGACATCGGTACACACGTCCGCGATCACGCAGCTGGAACCGGGCCGCAAGGCGAGCGCCGCAAAACAGGCGGAATGACGTGCGCGCCGGAGCAGGCTGCGCTCTTCCCGCCGGATGGCCCACCGGAACCCGACGCCCTCGTTGGCGGCGGCGCCCTCCTGCACCATGCCCGTCTGCTCGCGCACCGCCTGCCCGGTGCCGTGGAATTCGAGGAACAAGGTCGGCAACTCGGCCAGCGCCAGTTTCGAATGGCGGTTGCAGGCGCGAATCATCAGTGCATCGAGAAATTCGATGCGCGCATACCACGCCGCAGGCACGCATCTCGACCACCGCGGCGACCGCATGCCCGAGCGAAGGAAAGGCGCAGCTGGCGGCGGCCACATCGGCCGGCAACGGGTGCAGGCGCACCGTCGCTTCCGTGATCACGCCCAGCGTGCCCTCGGCGACGATCATCAGGTGCACCAGATCGTAGCCGGCGGAGTACTTGCGGGCCTGCGTGCAGAAGCGCACGGTCCGGCCGTCGGCCAGCACGACTTCAAGCGCCAGCACATTGTGTGCCATCGTCCCGTAGCGGACGGTGGTGGTGCCGGACGCGCGGGTCGAAACCATGCCGCCGAGCGTGGCGTTGGCGCCCGGATCGACCAGAAAGAACAGGCCGCTGCCGTGCAGATGGCGACTCAGTCTCTCGCGCGTGACGACCGGCTGGACGACCGCGTTGCCGTCTTCGGCGTTGACGGCAAGACTTGGTTTATGCGCGACAGGTCGATGCAGATGCCGCCACGCGGCGCGCTCACATGGCGCTCACCTCGTGTTCGTCGGCCAGCCATGCCACGGCGTCGGGCGCGAGCCCCGGATCGAAGCCTTCGCCGCGGCCATGCTGCTCGCGTACCGCGTGCGCCACGCTAATGCGCTCGCCAAAGCGCGCCTGCAAGACCGCGACGGCTTGTTCGACCGCACCGGGCGGCACCGAAAACATCGGCATGAAAGCCATCATGTTCACCTCGGCTTTATGGAAACGCGTGCGCCGCTGCGGCGCCGATCCAGGCCTCGATATATTCGTCCAGCGCGTCCAGCGTGACCGGTCCGGCTGCCATCAGGGCGTCGTGGAAGGCGCGGCGGTCGAAGCGCTCGCCCAGGCGCGCCTCGGAGCGCTGGCGCAGCGCGCGAAATTTCAGGTTCCCGATCTGGTATGCCAGAGCCTGGCCCGGCCAGGCGATGTAGCGATCAACCTCTGCTTCGATGGTGGCGCGTGGCAGCGCCAGGTGCTGCAGCATCAAGTCGATCGCCTGCTCGCGGCCCCATCCCAACGCATGGATCCCGCTGTCGACCACCAGGCGTAGTGCCCGCCACATTTCCATTTCGAGCAGGCCGTAGCGTTTGTCCGGCGTGTCGTACAGGCCCATTTCGACGCCCATGTTTTCGCAATACAGGGCCCAGCCCTCCAGGCACGCCGCGTAGCGCAAGGCGCCGTAGCGCCGGAATGCCGGCAGGTGCGTCTGTTCCTGGATCAGCGCAGTGTGCATCAGGTGGCCGGGCCACGCTTCATGCAGCGCGATCGGCAGATGCAGATAGCGCGGGCACTTGTGCGGCAGTGGGTTGACCCAATGCACCCCGGCGGCGCTGTTGTCAGCCGGATTGGGCTGCGCATATGCCGGCGGTGCCCCGCTGGCCGTCTCGCTGGCCATGAGTTTGACGCCATAGGTGCTGCGCGGCAGGCGGCCGAAAAACTCGGGCAGCTTCGCATCGATGCGCTTCGACAGGATCTCGATCTGTTCCTGCAAGTGCCCGGCACTGGTGGCGAACTGGCCGGGGTCGTCCTTCAGTTGCCGGATGTAGCCGGCCAGGTCCCCCGCGAATCCGGCATCGAGCGCGACGCTGTCCATCTGCGCCCCGATGCGTTCGACCTCGTCCAGGCCGAGCCGGTGCACCAGCGCCGGATCGATGTCCTGGCCGGTGTGCAGGCGAATCTGCAGCCGGTAGAACGCCTCGCCATGCACGTCGTCGGCGCAGGACAGACTGTCGCGCGCATGCGTGCCCAGCGTGTCGGCGACGAAGGCGGCATATGCGCGCAGTGCCGGGTACACCATATGTTCGATCGCGTTCAGCGCTTTGGTCGCTCTTGCCTCGAAGCGGTCCGCAGCCCGGGCATAGGGGCCGTACAGCGCGCTGCGTGCCGGCGGCGTGCCGAGCTGTCCCGCCAGCTGGGCCGCCAGGCGCTCGACGACCAGGCGCGGGGTGCGCAGGCCGGCCGACGCGCCTGCGGCCAGAGCGTCCTGCACGCCCTGCAAGCCGGCAGGAATGCGCAGCAGCCGGGCGCACCAGCGCGCGGCGTCGGCCTCGTTCTGCAGCGTCACAGTGCCGGCCACGTAGTTCAGGAAGAAATCCGGGCCGCATGGGAAGATCGCGGGCCGCAGATGTCCCCACAGCGCCACGCTGTCGATGAGGATGTGCAGTTCGCGTTCGAGCAGGCGGTAGGAGGCGCGCCCGGCGATGTCCAGCCGCTCCGGATCGATCGCAGCCAGCTCTGCCAGCAGCGTTCGGGCGGAATGCGCGCGCCGCTCATGGTCGCTCGGCGCCTCGCGCAGCAGGTCGTCGTGCGTCACCGGCTGGCTGGCCATGATCGCAGTCAGCGGAAACTCGTCGCACTGGAAACGCCAATAGCGCTCGCACAGGTCGGCCAACGTGGCAGGCACGGCGTTCATGCCGGAATGCCGTCGGCCACGCCGCAGCGGCGCGGATCGGCCACAGCGCACAGTGCGCCCGTTACGCGATCGACATAACACATTGCAAACGCGCCCATATGGTAGTCGTACACCGGCACGGCCCGCACCGTCGTTCCCCAACTCTTGAGTCGGGCGATGGTCTGCGCGCCGAGGCGATCTTCAATCGAGACCGAGTTGTCCTCGGCCAGCGGCAACATGCGCGGCGCATCGATGGCCGCATACGGGTCCATGCCGAAGTCGAGCAGATTGGTCAGCACCTGCGGCACGGTGCAGTACACATTGCCTGGCGAACCGAGCGACATCACCGGCTTGCCGCCCTTGAACACCATGGTGTTGCCCATCACACTCGAAACCCGCGTGCCCTTGATCACCTTGGCGTCGATGAACGCGCCCAGTCCGCTGAACACCGCGTGTGCGCCGACCATCGGAATGCCCTCGACCACCATGCCAGGAATGCCGCCACCCTGCAGGGTGTTCATCATCTGGACCCAGTTGCCTTCGGCGTCGACGATGCTGAGTTCGCAACTGCCAGATGGGTGTTTCGAGAACGAATTGGCGCCGGTGCGGTCCATGCTCGGCTTGCCGTGTGCCGCCATCATGTTGCCGCCGCTGCCGCTGGCAGTCAGCTCCACGTGCCGGGTCAGGTCGATCTTCGGCCGCATGCCGCGAATCAATCGCGCGAGATGGGCGTGGAAGCCGTCGTCGAGCAGCGACGCGACCCCGTAGTCGCTCACGACGGGATCGTGGAAGAACGTGCGATGGTAGCCGGCCAGGCGCAGCGCGTGCGCCATGTAGAACAGGTGCTCCGCGCTGCCGGGCCGGGTGTCGCGGATGCCGAGGTGGCGCAAGATCCCCAGAACCATGGCGCAAAACACGCCCTGCATTTGCGGCGGCCCGAGCGACACCACTTCGGCGTCGTGGTGCTTGAAAGCCAGTGGCTCGACCCAGCGCGGCGGCGTCTCGGTCATGTGGCTGCGGTCGATCGGCCAGCCCATCGCGTTCGCTTTGGCGATGAAGGCATCTGCCCACCCGCCCGTGATCATCCAGTCCGGCCCCTCCTGAGCGACCCGGCGCAGCGTCTCGACCATGCCGGGTGGACGGAAGATCTCGCCGACATTGGTCAGATAGCCGCCCGGCATGTAGAAGTCGCGCCCTTCGGGGAAATAGGTGACGAAGTCAAGGCCGAACACATGCATTCCGTATTCGAAAGTCGATACCGGATGGCCGCTGTCGGCCCAGCGCACCGCCGGGTCGCACAGCTGCTCCCAGGGCCGGGTGCCGAACCGCTCGTGAATTGCTTTCAGGCCCGGCATGAAACCGGGGATGCAGGCCGACGGCGGCATTGCGCCATAGCCATGGCCCTGCGGCGGTATCGGCCGGAACGGCGCCAGGCCGTCAGGCATCGTGCCCGTGCTGTCCAGTTGATAGCGCTTGCCGGTCTTCGCTTCGTAATACAGGAACGTCACCGTGCCCGTATGGTTGGTCATGAACGGCTCGACCGCCGCCTGCACCAGCGAACCGGCCACGCAGGCATCGGCAGCGTTGCCTCCGTCGCGCATCACCTGCAGCATGGTCTCGGTGACGATGGCGCTGTCGGTGCTGACGGCCGCTCTCAGGCTGACGACGGGGTGTTTCGGACCCGGATTGCGGATCCAGGAGGTATTGTCCATGCTCATTCCTTGAAATTGTTGCGGCGTATCGCCAGCGCGGGCATCACAGGTCGTAGCGCAGCGACATGCCGATCGTGCGCGGCTTGTTGACGTAGTAATCCGTGAAGAACGGCGCGAAAGCGGCGGCGCCGGCCACGCCGCGCTTGTTGGCGAGATTGTTGCCGAACAGGCTCAGCTCCCAACGGTCGAAGGTCAGCGCAACCCGCGCGTCGAGCAGGTGGAAGCCGCCCTGCCCAGTCGTCTTGAACAGGTCGTTATAACTCGCGCCGGTATACGTGTGGGTCAGGTTCAGGCGCCCTTCCGAATCCATCGGGCCATCGAACCTGAAGTTGGCCTGGTTGGCGAACTGCCAGCGCGGCGTGCCGGGCAGGCCGGTACCGCTGGGGACCAGGCCCGTAGGCGAATTGTAGGGGTCGGTAATGCGGGCCCGGGTGTAAGCCCAGGCGCTTGTGAGCGTCAGCGCCGGCACCGGCGTCCAAGTCGTGGCCAGCTCGAGTCCTTCCGAGCGCGCCGACCCGATGTTGTCGACGTAGGGGAAACTGTCGCCCGGACGCGGTACGTTCAGCTGCAGGTCCTTCCAGTCGATCAGAAACAGGGTGGCGTCGAGCCGAATGGTGGGAGCTGGCGTCAGGCGCAGGCCGACTTCATAGTTCACGAGCGAATCGGACTCATAGGTCGGTGGCGTGACATAGGTTGGGTCCACCAGATTGGGCGAGAACTGCGTGATATTGATGCCGCCGAAGCGGTAGCCCCGCGAGACTAGGCCGTACACCAGCGTGCCCTCATCGATCTTGTACTTGATCGAGACCTTTGGCGTGACGCCCTTATCGCTGGAGGTCGAATTATTAGTGGAGGAGCCGACGAAGGAATCGATGTCGTTCTTGGTGCGGTAGTAACGCGCGCCGACGCCGACGGTCACGCCGGTGGCGAAGGCGTAGTCGCCTTGGGCGAAGACCGCGCTCTCGGATGCCCGCGATGCGAGCAGGGACGGGAATGTCGAACCGAACGCCGGCATTTCGATACTGTCGTTCTGGTCGTAGCGGTAAGACTGGTAGAAGGCGCCGGCCAGCCACGAGAACGGGCCACCGGTATTGCTGGTGACCCGGAATTCCTGCGACGTTGCGCGGGATTTTTCATCGATCAGCAAGAATGCATCGGGACCGTAGAACGCGGCATAACGGTTGGCGTCGCCGCGCTCGGCGATGGTCTTCTTAAGGTAACCGGTGATCGACGTCAGGCGTACCGACGGCAGGTCGTAATTGACCTGCACTGAGGCCAGGTCGAACTTGCTGTCGCGCGGCGACAGTGAGCTCACGCCGGTCTTGGACAGGGTGGCGATGTCTTCCACGTTCGACGAATCGTCGACCCTGGTCGACTGGGTCATATACAAGGCGGTGACGTTCAGGTCCTTGGTAGGCGCGAACGTCGCCAGGAAGCGTCCGCCGTGCTGGCGCAGCTTGTTGGTGTCTTCGCGGCCCATCTTGCTGTTGTTCACCCAGCCGGACTCGTCGCGGTTGAACACTACCGCGCGTAGAGCGGCGCGTTCGCCGAGCACCATGTTGGCCATCGCATTTTCAGCGTGGTTGGTGCCGCCGCCCTTCGTGCCGCTCACTTCGCCCAGCAGCGCCGCTTCGTTCTGTTTCAGGTTGGGCTTGTTGAACAGATAGCGCACGGCGCCACCCATCGACGAGGACCCGAACAGCACGCCCTGCGGGCCGCGCAATACTTCGACCCGCTCCAGGTCGAACGGCTTGACATCGGGCGCCGTGCGAAACACGTAGGGGTCGTTAAACGGCACGTCTTCGATATAAATTCCGGTCGTGCCTTGCACAAAGTTGCCCTGGGCCGAGGTGCCGATGCCGCGGATCGTGATCACCGAGTTGTCGCCGCCGAGCTTGTTGAACTGTACGCCCGGCGTCAGCTTGAACAGGTCTTCCTGGTCCTTGGTGCCACGCGCTTCAAGCACGCCGCCCTGCAACACTGTCACCGAGCCGGCGACCTCGCGCTGCTTCTCGGAACGCTTGCTCGCGGTGATGACCACGGTATCGAGCTGCTGCGCGCTGCCCGCTTCCGCGGCCGTCGCCGCCGGACTCGCGCCGGATTGCGCCCTCGCCAATCCCGCAGTGCCCAGCCCCAGGACAAGCAGTGCCGAAGCCAGCGGGGTTAGTGTCATACCAGCTGCGGAAAAACACGTGCTGTGTGATGTCATAGTCCAACTCCTTTTATCGAAAATCTAGTGTAGGATAAGAAATCACCCGGTCTTTGCGATGGAGCCACAGGTTTTTTTGTTCGGTGCACGCCCGCAGGCGGCGCGCACCCGATGGCCGATGTCGAGATAGTTACACACGCTCATGATTGATATGGAACCGATGGCCGCAACCTCTCCGACCGCCGACCTGGAAGCCGCCCGCGCCCAATTCCGTTCGGCGACGGCGCTCACCGTCCCGGTCTCGTCATTGTGGACCGAGCCGACCGGGCGCGATCCGGCCGACGCCTACATCGCATCTGGCGGCATGAAGAACGTGTCGCGTCACGGCTCGCGCCACAATTACGCTGTCCTCGAGGCCGACTCGACCGGCTCGGCGGACTCCTACCGCCTGGCCGACGGCCTGACCGTCGTCCTCATCAATTGCGTGCTGGCCGGTGCGCGCCAGCGCTTCCTGACCGACGAGCCGCTACTGATGTTGCGCGCCTCCCTCACCTGCGACTGCTCGTACCAGGTCGAGTCGATGGAACCGATGACGTTTCGCCGGCCCGAGGTGGCGATCGCCTACGTCCCTGCGGGCCGGACGCTGTGCGTCGACATCGGCGAGTCGCGCCAGCAGGGAGTACTGGTCTTCACGCGCGCCACCGAATTCGCGCAGCGTTTCGGCCTGGAAGCCGAAGACCTGCCGCCAATGCTCGCCGCCGCGGTGCGCGGCGATGCGGCGGCCGGGCGCATCGCCGGTTTTCCGATCGACCATCGCATCGCGAGCCTGATCGCCGACCTGCTCGACTCGCCGCTCACCGGCGAAGCCAAGGCCGTGCAGGTGATGGGACGCGTCATCGAGCTGGTCGCCCTGTCGCTGTCGGCGATGCAGGCCGCGCCGCTGCTGCGCAACACGACGCTGGTGCGCCGGCGCGACGTCGACCTGGCGTATGCCGCGCGCGAATGCCTGGAACGCACTTTTCTTGCGCCGCCGCCGTTTGCCGAACTGGCGCGCCGGATCGGTACCAACCGCAACAAGCTCAACGTAGTGTTCCGCGAGACGTTCGGCATCACGATGTCCGATTACTGCCTCGAACGCCGCCTGCGCGAAGCCCAGCGCTTGCTGATCGAGGGCCGGCTGTCGATCGGCCAGATCGCCGAACTGGTCGGTTATGAACAGCAGAGCAGTTTTGCCGTTGCTTTCCGCGCCGCCACCGGCATGTCGCCGCGCGAGTACGGCAAGCATCGCGGCTCGTTTTCCGTCCCGCTCGAAACGACACCCTGAGGCCGGCGCGTCGCAACGGCGTGCAAGCGGCAACAAATTTCGGAGCGCGAGACATTCCGGCATGCCTACGGCGATGCTAAGGTAGGGCCATCGTCACCTACCGAGTACTTCATGGCCGAGCATGCATTCCAGTGGCCGCAGCCAAGCGGTCCCCATTCAGTCGGATTCGCGCAATTTTCCGTCGCCGACCCCAGCCGGGCCGCGCTCCATGCGCCCGAACCCACGCCCGAACGCGAATTGCTGGTGCTGGCCTGGTATCCGGCGGCAGACACCGCCGGCCGGGCGCGCCGACACTATATGGAACCGCGCGACCTCGATGGCGGCCACGCGAGCCTGAACCTGTTCCAGATCGCGCCCGCCGAACAGGCGCATCTGGCGCACCTTGAAACGGCGGCGTACAGTGATGCGCCAGTCGCGCCGGGACGCTTCCCGCTGATCGTGTTCTGCCATGGCATCTTCGGCTTCCCGCAGCAAAACAGCGTGCTCATGGAACACCTGGCCAGCAGCGGCTACATCGTCGTCAGCGTGGCCCACCCGTTCGAATCCGGCACCCACTTCCTACCCGACGGCCGCCGGCTGCTCATGGATCCGGGCATGTGGCCCGAAGTAGCGCACCTTGGTGCGATCCCCCAGAACCTGGATGCCTATTTCGGCGCCGATCTTGCCACGCGTCGCGCTGGAATGACGCACATGCTGCACGCAATGCGCAGCATGTGCGTCGGCCGCCTGCCGCAGGTCTGGGCCGACGACCTGGTGTTCGTCGCGGACCGGATCGCGCAGGGCGCGGTACCGGCCGCGGCAACGGCCATCGCCGCAGCGTCCGACATCGATCGCCTGGCCTATCTCGGAATGTCGTTCGGCGGCCATGTCGCCGCCTTGTGCTGCCTGAAGGATCCGCGCGCCCGAGCCGGCGCCAACCTCGACGGCGGTGTGTTCAGCGCCGAACCCTTTGGCCGCGAACTCGGCCTGCCTTTCCTGGCGTTGACCGGCGACCTCTCGGTGGGCGCAGCCGCCGTCGGCCGCACGGCGCCGGCGCCATCGCCCGCCAGCCAGACACTGCTCGACTTCGCCTACAACCGCCCCGATGGTGTGCCGCCCGCCTGGCCCCTGCACCGCCTGGGGGTGCCCGGCACGACGCATGTCGACTTTGCCGACTTTCCTTTGCTGTTCTACCCGAGCCACGTTCCCGTGCTGGCGTCGAGCATGCCCCCCGGGCGCTGGTATGCTCTGAAGGTGCGCATCGTCGGCGAGTTCTTCGACCACTATTTGCGTGGATTGCATCCGGCATTTCCGGCGCCACTGGCCGCCGATTACCCGGACCTGCTCGTGATCCACGACGCGCGGCCGGCGTCATGAGCGTGCGCATCACCGTAGTCAATCATGCGGATGTCGAGATTGCCTGCCCGCCGGCAAGCGTGTGGCGCGACATGCTCGAGGCCTTCGTCCACGGCGCGAGCCTGGACCGCCAGGGGTACCGCACTGCGCCGCTGATGGAAGATCCGGCGGCGCTGCTGGGCGGCTACCGGGTCAGCCTGCAGGACGCGCAGGGACAGAGCACCGATGTGCTGATCGTGCGGATCACCGAGCGCGACGACGACGCCATGCGCCTCGGCCTGTGGGTGGAGTATCTCGAGCCGGCGGTGCTGGCGCAAGTGGTCCACACCGGCTGCCAGGCCGTAGTGGTGGCCTGTGGCACGCGTTACTACACCTACACACATTCAACCTTCAATGTCAATCCAAGCGCTCGGGATGACGTAGCCGGCGCAGCGGCGGCCTTCAAACGCACGACGGCGGCATCGCTGGACGAGCGCCTCGCTGCCATGAAGGCACGGCTGGAAAAACTGGCCTGACGTTAAAGCAGCGCCCCTCTATCACCCACGGCGGCCTGCAGGCCGCAGGATCCCGACCATGACCGCACTACTTTTCACCAACGCCCGCGTCTTCGACGGCGTCAGCGGCGACTGCGCCGAAGGCATGAACGTACTCGTGGCCGATGGCCTGATCCGCGAAATGGGCACACTGTCCATCGACGCGCCTGGCGCACGAAGGCTCGACGTCGGCGGTCGGACCCTGATGCCCGGCTTGATCGATGCACACGTCCACGCCTTCGCCAGCGACATCGTTCTGCAGGCCGCCGACGCCATGGGCGAGGCCTACCGCACCGGGCACGCCGTACGCATGCTGGGGCATGCGCTGCAGTGCGGGTTCACGAGCGTACGCGACGTTGGAGGCGGTAATTACGGCCTCTATCGGGCCGCGAGCGACGGCTTCTTCCCCGCGCCACGATTTTTCTACAGCGGCAAAATCCTGTCGATGACGGGCGGTCATGGCGACTTCAGGCATCCCGAGCAGGTGCCGCACTACCAAGCCCTGTGCAACTGTAGCGGCATCGGCTTCAATTGTATGGCGGTGCTGGCCGACGGCGTCGATGAGGTCATCAAGGCGGCGCGTGAAGAACTGCGCCAGGGAGCGCACTGCATCAAGATCATGGGCTCGGGCGGCGTGACCAGTCCCACCGACCCGATCTGGATGAACCAGTACACCGAAAAGGAAGTGCGCGCCATCGTCGCCGAATGCGAAGCGCGCCGCACCTACGTCACCGCCCACTGTCACCCGACAAGCGCGGTGCGCCGCAGCATCGAGTTTGGCGTGCGCTGCATCGAACACGGCACGCTGATCGATGCCGACACGGCGGCGCTTGTCGCCGAGCGGGGCGCCTACGTGGTGCCTACCCTGATCACCCTGAAAGCGCTGCTGGACATGAGCCGGCAACCGGGGTTCGCGGCGCAGACCCGGGACAAGGTCGACGAGGTCTGGCGTCAAGCCGTCCAGGGCCTGGACCTGATGCGCACCGCCGGTGTGAAAGTGGTGTTCGGCAGCGACCTGCTGGGCGAGACCTATACCCGCCAGTGTGAGGAATTCACCCTGCGCCGGGAAGTCTTCACGCCGCTGGAGATCCTGCGCCAGGCGACGTCGGTGGCCGCCGATATGATGATGCTGGACGGTCGCCTGGGCTGCGTGGCGCCAGGCGCCTATGCCGACCTGATCGTGGTCGATGGAGACCCCTTGCGCGATATTTCGCTGCTCGCCGCGAACGGCGCCAATCTGCGCGTTATCATGCGCGCCGGCGAACTGGTGAAGAACGAGCTGTAGCGTCAGTCCTATCTTACACCAGTATGCGAGGTCCCTGACTCACCGCTAGCCGATGATGGATTAGCGCACTACGGCCCTGAAGGTGCTCGATGAAATAGTCCCACATGCGCTTGTGGTAATAGGGATCGGCGCTGAAACCATGGCCGCGTCCCGGCATGCACAACTGGTCGTGGTGCTTGCCGGCCGCGATTAGGGCCGCGGCCAGCTTGAGCAGGCCGGCCGGCGGGATGTTTTCGTCGAGGTCGCCGTACACCAGCAGCAGCCGGCCCGCGAGGCGGTGGGCATAGGTCTCCGGCGCAAACCGGGTGTAGTTCGGCGCCACTTCATTCGGGCGATTCTTGACGATGCGTCCCGCGCCGAAGTCGGCTCGCCCGAGGTGTTGTTCGGTGGTGCGAGCCTGGGCCACCATCGGATCGTACATGCCGGCGCTCGAGACCCCCACCTTGTAGAAGTCAGGCTCGAGCAGCATGCCCATCGCGGCCGAATAACCGCCATAACTGTGGCCGGCGATCCCGACCCGCGCCAGGTCCATCCAGGGCCGCATCGCCGCGGCGCCTTCAAGCGCGGCGCGGTGGTGCGCCAGCCCGAAGCGATCGGGTTGCTGCCAGGTCAGGTCGTGGAAAGCCTTGCTGCGGCACGGTGTCCCAGGGCCATCCATGACGACCACCACGAACCCCATCTCGGCCAGCGCATGCACGCCGTACATGAAGGCGCCGTTCACGCCCTCGAGAAAGGTGCGCGGTTGGGCGATGATCTGCGGGCCCCCGTAGATCCGCTCGACGACCGGATAGCGCCGCGCGGGATCGAAGCCGCGCGGCTTGACGATGACGCCGTACAGGTCCGTCGTCCCGTCGGCGGCCCTGGCGCAGAACGGCTCGGGGGGTTGCCAGCCCGTGGCCAGCAGCGCGCCGGCATCGGTGCGCACCACCTCGCCGACCAGGCTGCCGTCGGTGCGGCGCAGCAGGATCTTGCCAGGCTGCGTGACAGTGGACACCGAGTCGACGAAGTAACGCCCGCTGGCCGAGACGGGATTCGGATACGGCCTGGCGCCGAGGAACAAGGTCATGCCCGGCATCGCCCCGCCGCTGAGCGCGTGGTCGGCATCTTCGGGCGTGAGCAGCGCCAGATCCGTGTTGGGCGCATCGCCGTCGAGCGCGACCCGGTACAGGTGCCGGTGATACGGGTTGCGCCCGGGTTCGCGTCCGCCGGCGGTGAAAAACACCGTGCTGCCACGCACGGCGACGACGTCGAACACCGCCCATTCGCCGGCGCTGACCTGGCGCTTGATCCCGCCATGAACGAGATCGACGATATACAGCTGGCCCCAGCCGCTTTCCTGGCTGTACCACAGTAGTTCGTCGCGCCCGGGCAGCGGACGGGCGATCGGGCAGTGGTACAAAAGCGTATTGAGATCGGTGAAAGTCGACGCGCGCTCGCTGTGCAGGACGCGCACGGCGCCCGTGTGGCTGTCGATCTCCAGCACCGCCATCGCATCCATATTCGACGTCTGCGCCACCGCGTGGATCACGCGCCCGTCGGCCCGCCACCATGCACAGCCATTCATCAAGGCCATGATTTCCAAGCGCGGCCAGTCGCCCGGCATCCGCACCGGTACCTGCGCACCGCTGTCGAGATCGATCACGCTCCAGTGCGGCACCGTGGCGCAAGCCTCCCCGGTCAATTGCTGGCGCACCCAATGCAGCTTCGGCCGCACGCTGCCGTCGGCGGGCACGCTCTCGAGATACGGATACGGCGCGACACCGCGTTCATCCATGCGCACCGCGAGCACCCGACGTCCATCGGGCGACGGGAAGCAGCCGACCAGCGGCTTGCCCGCCAGTCCACGGCTGCGCGCCACCGCGCTCAAGTCCATCTCGGGCATCACACACCAAGCAAAGGCTTCTTCTCCATTGGTGGTCAGACGACGCTCCACGCCGTCGGCGGCGCGCAGCCACAGGTCGTGTTCGCGCGCGACCAGCACGCGGCCATCGGGCAGCAGCATGGCGCAGGGTTCGCGGGTGGCCAGCGCCGCGACCGCCCCGCTGGCCAGGTCGATGCGACAGCGCCCGCCGGCCAGCGTCACGTCGATGGCGGCGCCGCCATCGACGAGCTGCAGGTCGTCGATCGGCAGGCCGGCAGGATCGGCGCCAAGGGCCACGGCCACCAGCGCATGGTCGAACAGAGGGCGCTGCGCGCCGCTGGCAGCGTCCACCTGCACGAAGCGCGGCCCGTCCGCGCCGTCGTCGCGGTACCAGAAGCGGTCTTCGGCGCCGATCCAGTGCACCTGCACGGCCCCGTTGCGCACCATGCCAGTCAAAGCCGTCGGCCAGAGTTCGAGGGCAAGGTCGTAATCGAAGGTGGTCAGGCTGGTCATGCTTCAAACTCCAGAAAAAAAATCGTCAGGCAAGCGGCGAAAACAGGGACGTCGTGGCGCGGACCTTACCATTAATGGCGCTGCAGCATCGTCGTTCAGGCTCCGAAAATTGCGGCCCGCTGCACGTTGTTGCAGCCCCTCATTTTTTATTGGACATCGCGAATTCTTTCAAATACAGTACACCACTGTATGGTTACTAATTCGATCGCTATCCGGAGAACTGCATGAGAAATCCCGTCGCACGCAAGCCTGCCCTCCCCGCCCTTCGCAACGCTCCGCACCCGCACGGCACGACCGGAAGGAACGCGGGATGACGACACGTTACTCGGCCCTGTCGCTGCTGCGCGAAGGTCTGAATGGACAGCGCGGCTGGCAACCCGCCTGGCGCGACGCCAAACCGAAGACACGCTACGACGCGATCGTGATCGGCGGCGGCGGGCATGGCCTGGCCACTGCCTATTACCTGGCCAAGAATCATGGCCTCACCAATGTGGCGCTGATCGAAAAGGGCTGGATCGGCGGCGGCAACACGGGCCGCAACACGACGATCATCCGCTCGAACTACTTCTACCCCGAGACCGCGCACTTCTTCGAATTCGCGCTCAAGCTCTACGAGGGCCTGTCGCAGGAGCTGAACTACAACATCATGTTTTCGCAGCGCGGAATGTGGATGCTCGGGCATGACCGGCATGGCATGGAGATGCTGCACCGCTCAGCCAATGCGATGCAGCTCAACGGGATCGACGCCGAGCTCCATGACGGAGCGTCCGTCCACGCCCACATCCCTGGCTTGAACACGTCGCCGCGCTTCCCGATTCTTGGCGGCCTAAACCAGCCGCGCGGCGGTTCCGCGCGGCACGACGCGGTTGCCTGGGGCTATGCGCGCGCGGCATCGGCGCTCGGGGTCGACATCATCCAGAACTGCGAAGTCGAGGATTTCCTGATCGAGAACGGTCGCGTGCGCGGCTTGAAGACCAGTCTGGGCACCATCCTGTCCGAACGCGTTGGCATGGCGGTGGCCGGCCACTCCACCGTGCTGGCGGCGAAGGCTGGCGTCCGTCTGCCGGTCAGCTCGTATGCGCTGCAGGCGTTTGTCTCGGAGCCGGTCAAGCCCTGCCTCGACACCGTGATCCTGTCGCCCGCGACCGGCACCTACATCAGCCAGTCGGACAAGGGCGAGCTCGTGATCGGCGCCGGACTCGACTTGTACCTGTCCTACGCCCAGCGCGGCAACCTGCCATGGATGGAGCGCGCGGCCGCGGGCGTCGTGGAACTGTTTCCGGCGTTTTCGCGTATGCGCTTCCTGCGCCAATGGGCGGGCATCGTCGACATCGTCCACGACTCGACCCCGATCATCGGCGCCACCGACCTGGCCGGCTTCTACATCAATTGCGGCTGGGGTACCGGCGGTTTCAAGGCGATTCCCGCAGGCGGCTGGTGCCTGGCACACCTGATGGCCACCGGCGCGTCCCATCCGCTCGCCACCGCGTTCGGCCTCGAGCGCTTCGACAGCGGCGCACTGATCGACGAGGCATCCGCCTCCGGCATCGCCCACTAAGGAAACTGCCATGCTACTTATCGAATGTCCTTATTGCGGCCCGCGCGCAGAACTCGAATTTCGTTATGGCGGGCAAGCGCATATCGAGCGTCCCGGTCCGTACGACACCGTCACGGAGAGGGAGTGGTCGGACTACCTGTTCTATCGCACCAACCCCAAGGGCGAACATCGCGAACGCTGGCTGCATGCGGCCGGCTGCCGGCGCTGGTTCAACGTCGCGCGCGACACCGCAAGCCACCGCATCGTCGCGGTCTACCCGATGGGCACGACATACACCATGGAGAAATCGCAATGAGCGGATGGCGCGCTGCAGGCGGCAGCACAATCGACCGCCAGAGGACCATCTCGTTCTGCTGGGCGGGACACACGTACTTCGGCTTCGCCGGCGATACATTGGCGTCCGCCCTCTTGGCGAACGGCGTGGCAATCATCGGCCGCAGCTTTAAGTATCACCGGCCGCGCGGGTTGCTCGCCGCAGGGCTCGAGGAACCTAACGGCATCGTCCAGCTCGAGCGCGGCGCGCAGACGCTGCCGAACATCAAAGCGACCCAGATCGAACTGTATGAAGGCCTGGTCGCTGGGCCAGTGAACGCGCGGCCGAGCGCAGAGTTCGACCTGATGGCCGTGAATTCGCTCTTCAAGCGCTTCATCCCGGCCGCCTTTTATTACAAGACGTTTTTCTGGCCCCGCTGGAGCGCCTTCGAGCCGGCAATCCGCAAGGCCGCCGGCTTGGGCATCGCGCCAGATGGCGCCGATCCGGACCAGTACGTGCACCGTCACGCGCATGCCGACGTGCTAGTGGTCGGTTCCGGCGCGGCCGGGCTGGCGGCGGCCATGGCGGCGGCCCTCGACCCGGTCAACCGGCGTGTGGTGCTGGTGGAGGCCGATGCCGAATTCGGCGGCGGTCTGCTCGGCATCGACCACAACGTGGAAGGCCTGCCGGCGCCCGAATGGCGCCGCCGCGCGCTCGAGCGCTTGCGTGCCCTCCCAAATGTGCAATTGCTGAACCGGACCATGGCATTCGGCTTCTACGACCACGGCCTGGTAGCGCTGTGCGAACGCCTGCAAGACCATCTCCCGCTGGCAGCGCGCCACGGTGCACGCCAGCGGATCTGGAAGATGCGGTGCCGCCGCGTCATCCTGGCAACCGGTGCGTTCGAGCGCCATATCCCGTTCTCGGGCAACGACCTGCCCGGCGTGATGCTCGCCTCGGCCGCCGCCACCTATCTGGGCCGGTTCGGGGTAGTGCCCGGCAAGCGCGCCGTCGTCTGCACCAATAACGACAGCGCGTATGCGGTTGCGTTCGCCCTGCACGATGCCGGCTGCGCCATTGCCGCGATCATCGATTCGCGCGTCCAGCCGGGCCGCCTGGCCGGCGCCGCCGCGAGCCGGGCGATCACTGTCGTCAGCAGCGCCGCGCCACTGCGTTCCAGAGGAGCACGTGGGGTGCGCGCACTGGAGACTACCAGCCTGATCGACGGGCACAAACGCGTATTCCCATGCGACACGGTGCTCACGTCCGACGGCTGGAACCCGGCAGTACACCTGCACTCGCAGTCCGGCGGCGCGCTGGCCTACCATGAGGGACTCAAGTCGTTCCTGCCCGCCCGGGTGGCACAGGACACGGTCAGTGTCGGCGCGGCGGCAGGCGAATTCGATCTTGCCGTGGCGATCACCGCCGCAAGGACGGCAGCGGCGGGCGCGCAGACGACGGCGCTGCAAACGGTCGCAGTTGGTCCGACGCGGCCATTTAGAGACGGCGACGCCACCGGCCGCACCGCATGGGTCGACTTCCAGAACGACGTCACGATCGCCGACATCCAACTGGCCGCGCGCGAGAATTTTCGTTCGGTCGAGCATCTCAAGCGCTATACCACGCTCGGCATGGCGTCCGACCAGGGCAAGACCTCGAATGTCGCCGGCATCCACGCACTGTCGCATCTGCTGGACAAGCCGGCGCAGGCGATCGGCACCACCAAGTTCCGTCCACCCTTCGATCCGGTGACCATCGGCGCCTTTGCCGGCCGTGCCGTCGGCGAGGACCTGATGCCGCTGTCGCATACCGTCTCGCACGCGGCCCAGTTGGCCCTCGGCGCTCAGATGGAAGCCTACGGCGCCTGGCTACGAGCCGCCTGCTTCTTGCGCGGCGGCGAAACGGAGCAGGAGGCGATCCGGCGCGAAGTGCTGGCCGTGCGCCGTGGCGTCGGATTGTTCGACGCCTCGACGCTGGGCAAGATCGAGGTGAAGGGCCCTGACGCTGCCGAATTTTTGCAACGTATCTACGTCAACGGCGTGCGCAATCTGCAGCCGGGGAACTGCCGTTACGGCCTCATGCTCTCGGAGCACGGCATCGTCTACGACGACGGCGTGTTCGCGCGCATCGGCGAGAACCACTTCTTGGTCGGCACCACGAGCGGCCACGCGGCCGCGATCGCGGACACGCTCAACGAGTGGCTGCAATGCGAATGGCGCAACCTGCGCGTCATGGTCGAGAACGTCACGACGGGATGGGCGGTGATGAATCTCGCGGGTCCGCTTGCGCGCCAAGTGCTGGCCACCGTTGGCACCGACATCGACCTATCCCCCGAAGCATTCCCGCATATGAGGTATCGCGCAGGCACGGTCGGCGGCGTGCCTGCGCGGATCCAGCGGGTCAGTTTTACTGGCGAGCTGTCCTACGAAATCGCGGTGCCGTGGGGATATGGCGCGGCTCTATGGGATGCGCTGATGGAAGCTGGCCGCGCCTGCGACATCACGCCGTTCGGGCTCGAGTCGCTGATGGTGATGCGCGTCGAGAAAGGCTTTCTGCACGTCGGTTCCGACACCGACGGCACTACCTGCCCGCAGGATGTCGGCTTTGCCGCGGTGGTCGCCAGGAAACCGGACGATTTCATCGGCCGCCGCTCGACGCTGCGCGCCGAAGGCCTGCGCGACGACCGGCGCCAGTTCGTAGGACTGGAAGTCATCGACGGCGTGGCGCCCTTGGCGACGGGCGCGCACATCCTCGCGCACGACGAAAGCGCGCCGCGCAAGACCCAGGGCTGGGTGACCTCTAGCGTGTTTTCGCCCACGCTCGAGCGTCCTCTGGCGCTGGCGCTGGTCGAGCGCGGCACCCATCGCATTGGCGAAACGGTGCGAGTCTGGGACCTCGGGACATCTCGCCTGGCGTGCATTGCCGATCCACGTTTTCTTGACCCTGCCGGAGAAAAGATCCATGGTTGAACACCTGCCCACCCTGATGCTGGCGCGCGCGCGCGGCATCTCGCTTCCCCTGATGGGACCGAACAAGCATCTGCGCAGCGAACATGGCCTGGGTATCGGTAAGTTGCAGATCTTCGGCGACGATGCGGCAGTCCTCTTTCGCCACTTCGTCGGCGTTGATGCGCCCGCCGCCGGCCGCCAGTTGAACAAAAGCGGAGCCACATTCGCGTGGCTCTCGCCTAACGAGTGGCTGTTGGTCGGACCCGAGCAGGATGTGGCGGCATGGCTCGCGAGTCTCGATGCGCTTGGTGCGGACGCGCTACTGGCAGTCGACCTGAGCCACGCGCGCGCCTCGTTTCTGTTGACCGGCGCCGGTGCTGGCGACGTACTCGCAGCGCTGTGCCCGCTCGATCTGTGGACCGAATTGTTCCCGGTCGATGCAGTGGCCCGTTCGCTGCTCGGCGACGCCAGCATGTTCATCGCGCGCCTGGCCGACCTGGCAGACGGCCCGCAGTGGCGAATCGTCGTCGACCAGACGATGGCCGGCTACGCGGCACGCATGCTTGCCGGACCAATCAACCATCGAGGAACTCAGTCATGAACAGCAGTCTCGTATTGCGCTTCCGGGCGCCCGACCAGCCCGGCATTGTCGCCAGGATCACGAACGTGCTCGCCGAACTCGGTTGCAGCATCCGAGCCGCGGCCGTACATGGCGACGCCGAAACCGGCCGCTTCTTCTGCCGCATGGAACTGACAGGTCCGATCGGGCGCGAGGCGCTTTCGGCGGCGATTTCTCCCGCCGCGCAGCAACTCGCGCTGGACTGGGAAATCAACGACAGCGCGCACAAGATGCGCGTGCTGGTCGCCGTCTCCAAGTTCGGGCACTGCTTGATCGACCTGATCCACAAGCAAGAAATCGGCCAGTTGCCGATCGAGATTGTCGGCGTGGTGTCCAATCACGACGCGATGCGTAAGACAGCGCACTGGCATGGCCTGCCGTACCACCACATCCCTATGACCGACGGCAAGCAGGCGCAGGAAGCGCGTTTCCTGGCCATTCTCGAAGACACTGACGCCGAACTGACCGTGCTGGCCCGTTACATGCAGATCCTGTCGGACGACTTCTGCACCCGGCTGGGCGGGCGCTGCATCAATATCCATCACAGCTTCCTGCCCAGCTTCAAGGGCGCCAAGCCGTATCACCAGGCGCATGGACGCGGGGTCAAGATCATCGGGGCCACGGCGCATTTCGTCACCGCCGATCTCGACGAAGGGCCAATCATCGAACAGGATGTTCGGCGCGTGGACCATACGGTCGGCGCCGACGAGATGGTCGCCATCGGCCGCGAGACTGAAGCGTCGGTGCTTAGCCGAGCCGTCCGGTGGCATGCGGAGCATCGGATTTTTCTAAATGAGAACAAGACGGTGGTGCTGTGACCGGGGTCCCTAGCTGACTTGCCTCGGACGACGCGCCGGCGCTTTCTTTCCGCCGGCTTTTTTGTCGCCGATCGCAAGCAGTGCCTCGACCATGCCGGGCGGCGCGGGCGACCCGACCAAGGCCAAGTGATAATACGGCGCCAACCTGGCGCGCACGTCCAGGTCTTCGCGAATGGCGAGCGCAAAATAACCGACCTGGTGGAAGTACATGATGCGGGCTCGGACGAAACTTTCGGGCGCCGTCATGCCGCCGCGCTCCAGATAATCTTGGAACAACGCAATCCACGCCTCGTCGACGATGCGCACACGCCCGGAGATGTCCTCCGACTTGCGCGCCCACACCCGGATCGCGATATCGAATGCCGGAAACGCAGGATCTTCGCCGAGCCAGATGCGAAACAGTTCAATCAGACCGCCCCCCGCCTCGCGCATGCGCTCCCCGACCGCGGCGATCTCGCGCCGGTTGTTCGCTTCCCAGTCTTCCAGCAGCGCGCCGAGCAGTTCCTTGTGGTTTGCGAAGTGATGATAAAAACTGCCGCGCGTGACCTTGAGGCGACGCGCGAGCACGTCCACTTTCACGTCTTCGACGCCTGAAGTCACAAGCGTTCTGCGCGCCAGCGCGATCCAGTCCTCGCGTGCCAGCCGCCCTGTTTTTGCCATGATTGTTTTCTACCTTAACGTTGATGTTTTCCCGAACCTGGTGCCAAGCCGGGCGGAGGCGGCAACGATGCGCGCCGACATGCCGCCACCAGGGTATTGCGCAGCAGGCAGGCGATCGTCATCGGTCCAACTCCCCCAGGCACCGGGGTCAAAAAACCCGCCACCTCGCGCGCTTCCTCGAACGCCACGTCGCCCACCAGGCGGGTGCGGCCGTCGGCTGCGGGTACCCGGTTGATGCCGACATCGATCACCGCGGCACCAGGCTTGATCCAGTCGCCCCGGATCATCTCGGGCCGGCCGACTGCCACCACGAGGATATCGGCCCGGCGCGTCATCTCGGCCAGCGCGCGTGTGCGCGAGTGTGCAACCGTCACTGTACAGCCTTGCTGCAGCAGCAACTGCGCCATCGGCTTGCCGACGATGTTCGAACGCCCCACGACCACGGCGTCGCGCCCCGCCAGATCGCCAAGCGCCTGCTGGAGCAGAATTAGACAACCAAGCGGCGTACACGGCACAAAACCGTCCTGGCCGAGCGCGAGGCGGCCGACATTGACGACATGGAAGCCATCTACATCCTTGTCGGGATCGATCGCGGCGATGATGGCGGCCTCGTCGATGTGCGCGGGCAGCGGCAGCTGCACGAGGATCCCGTCGATCGCCGGATCGGCGTTCAGCCGCCGCACCAGCGTTAGCACGTCCTGCCGGGATGCGTCGCCCGCCAGACGGTGCTCGACCGACAGCATACCGGACTCGCGGGTCGCCTTTCCCTTGCTGCGCACATAAACCTCGCTCGCCGGGTCTTCGCCTACCAGCACGACCGCCAGCCCCGGCGGACGTTCGGCCGCCGCCACGAACGCCGGCACTGCGGCGGCCACAGTGTCCCTTAGGCTTGCCGCACGCGCCGCGCCATCAATGCGCAAGGCAAGATTGCCAAGTGCCGACTGCGTAGCAAGCTCGTTACTCGAATGGTTCATCCTGTTCCCTCATCGGTACCACGCCCACGCGCAGCGGATGCTGCCCGCACCAGATCAGTTTAATACAGTGCTGTACTGTATGTCCATGACCCTGGTAGCAGTATTGAACAGCATCCGCGCCTTCACAAATTCGACTGCCCGCTGCTCAGATTTTATCACTCCAAATTCTTGGTTACTTTTGCTAGCGGCTTCCCGAATTAATGGCCTCAGCAGCCGTCTTGACCTGACCGCAGGCATCAATAGTTATGGCAGGCTCCAGATAGATCTTCCGCCCTTGGATCTGCTGACCAGTGGTAACCTTTGCGACCATATGTTGCCTCGCCATCTCGATGAATTCATCGCGCGACGCCTGAGGTAACTTCTCGGACGCAAACGCCTTGGCCGCTGCTACGACGCCATATGATTTGGCAAGGTCCGGATACTTCTTCACGACGGACGCTGGCTTCCCTTCCTCGAATGCCTTGGCCTTCGCTACCAATTGCGGATCAGGATGGACACTCCCAAGCGCAGACTCAAGCTCTGTCGACTGATACACACTAGCCGTTTGCACGTTATCGGCGTGCGCAGATGGCCTCCCTGGCGGTGGTCGCATCGGCACACTGACCCTGCTCCGAGCGACACCTTTCTCGAATGTATTACTCGGTGTTTGTCAACGTAGTTGTCGCGTCACCTCACACGACCTGCTGTAGTTTCTCTGGTCGAATCCGTACCGGATTCAACCAGGCTTGACCATCCAAATTCCAGTTCCTGACATTGCGCGACCAGCGCCGAGGATTGCGGCTTTTCGCTTCTCGATATACCTGTTCGCGATGCTCGAGAATCGCTTCAGCCTGGCCGCCATGGCGCTGAGCCGGCGTCACGAATTTCAGGCCGCTGTGCTTGTGATCCTGGTTGTACCAGCGCACAAATTTCTGCGTCCATGCCCGCGCTTGTTCGAGCGTCGCGAACGGCTTACTCGGGTAATCCGGCCGATATTTGCAGGTCCTTAACAAGGACTCAGCGTAGGCATTGTCGTTGCTCGCACGCGGCCTGCTGAACGACGGGGCAACGCCGAGTTGCTCCAATGTGGCCAGCATGGTCGAGCCTTTCATTGCACTGCCGTTATCCGAGTGCAGTACTAGCGGCCTGCCTGCCAATCGCTCGGCCAGACTGGCCCGCCGCATCAGCCGTGACGCCGATTCCGCCGACTCGGCCTCATGAACTTCGTGACCGACGATCTTGCGGCTGGAGATGTCGAGCACCATGTACAAGTAGTGGTACTTGCCCTTAATCGCAGCCGGCAGCCACGTAATGTCCCAACTCCAAACCTGGTTCGGCGCCATGGCGCAATGGCTCTCGACGACGCGTTCACTCGGCTTCTTTGCCTTGCCGCGATGGTGCTGTAGCGAGGCCGACTTCAAGACGCGGTAGAAGCTCGATTCCGAGGCTACATAGATGCCTCGGTCAGCCAGCGTCGGCACGATCTGACTCGGTGGCAGACTGGCAAATTCCTCGCTGTTGGCGACAGCCAGAATCTCGGTACGCTCGTTGTCAGTGAGCTTGTTGGCCGGCTCAGGCCTGATGCAGGTCGGGCGGCTGTCGACGGCTACAGCATCATCCCCAGCCCGCACCCAGCGTTGAAACGTCCATAGGGTGATGCCGAGCTCGCGGCAGGCCGGTGACAACCGGCTGCCTGCAGCTTCGGCTTCGGCTTCGCGGATCAACGCTACACATGACAGGCGATCTGGGACGCTGATCAGTCGTCCTCTTTGTCCCCCCAGATCGCCTAGGCTTTTTATCGCAGGATCAGCAACGCTGCGGCTTCAGCCAGCGCCTCCTTCTTGCGCTGCAAGTCTTTCTCCAACTGCCGAATCCGCTTCTTGTCTTCCTTCGACTGGACCTGTTGCGCCCGCGTCTGCTGCACCATGCTCACGTTGGCGGCCATGCATGCGGCTCGCCACGTGGCG
>Ga0265797_10003916_pt1 | contig 23280 bp, 21 predicted proteins | sample P2T30metagenome_FD_192433 | JGI IMG/M metagenome (GOLD analysis project Ga0265797, IMG submission 192433) | Plant litter microbial communities from East Loma Ridge, Irvine, California - P2 T30 | ecosystem: Environmental > Terrestrial > Plant litter > Unclassified | place: USA: California... | reverse complement strand
GGGCGTGGTGCAAACCGAGGTAAAGCTCGACCATTTATCTGGTGCCGAATGAACCATAGGGGCGGGCTATCCGCTACAATCAGATTTTTATTTTCCAGCACGTACCAGAAATTATGATCAAGGGCAGCATAGTAGCAATCGTCACGCCGATGTTTGAGGATGGCAGTCTCGACAAGGACAGCCTGCGCAAACTGCTCGACTGGCACGTTGCCGAAGGCACCGACGGCATCGTCATCGTCGGCACCACCGGCGAATCGGCCACCGTCAGCCCGGAAGAGCACTGTGAGCTGATCAAGCTGACGGTCGACCACGTGGCCGGCCGCATCCCGGTCATCGCCGGTTCCGGCGGCAATTCCACCGCCGAAGCCATCGCCCTGACGCGCCATGCGAAGGAAGTCGGCGCCGACGCCTCGCTGCAGGTGGTGCCGTACTACAACCGTCCGACCCAGGAAGGCATGTACCGCCACTTCAAGGCGATCGCCGAAGCGGTCGACCTGCCGGTCATCCTGTACAACGTGCCGGGCCGCACCGTGGCCGACATGAGCAACGAGACCATCGCGCGCCTGGCGCCGATCGCTAACATCGTTGGCGTGAAAGATGCCACCGGCAACATCGGGCGCGGCATCGAGCTGCTGAAGATGGTCGACAAGTCGTTTGCCGTGTACTCGGGCGACGATCCGACCGCGATGGCGCTGATGTTCTGCGGCGGCGCCGGCAATATCTCGGTCACCGCCAACGTCGCGCCGCGCGCCATGCGCGAGCTGTGCGCCGCCGCCATGGCCGGCGACATCGCCCAGGCCGTGGCCATCAACAACCGCGTCCTCGAGCTGCACGCCAAGCTCTTCGTCGAGCCGAATCCGGTCCCGGTCAAATGGGCGTTGACGGAAATGGGCAAGATGCCGGCTGGCCTGCGCCTGCCGCTGGCGCCGCTGTCCGCGTCGTTCCACGACACCGTGCGCACCGCGCTGCGCGAGGCGGGCCTCCTGCCGCAATCCTGAGTCCCGCAAGGGTGTTGGTTTACAGATCTGAAATCGTAACGATATGACTACTCGCAACAAAAAGACCTCTGCGCCGACCGCTGCGCGCGTGCTGGCACTGTCCGCACTGGCGCTGAGCATGGCAGCGTGCACCACCGTGTTCCAGTCGGACAAGGTGGACTACAAGGCCTCGAAGAAAGCGGCGCCGCTGGACGTGCCGCCGGACCTGACCCAGCTTCAAAAAGACAACCGCTACGCGGTGCCGGATGGCCGCGGCGTGGCCACCGCTTCCGGTATGCAGTCTGCGACGCCAGCCGCGGGCGCCACCGTCGCCCCTGCTGGCCCTGCCGCATCCGGCGCCATCGGCCCGGTCTCGACCGAGGCCGTGCGCATCGAGCGCGCCGGCGACCAGCGCTGGCTGGTGGTCAAGCAGACGCCGGAACAACTCTGGCCGCAGCTGCAACAGTTCTGGAACGACGCCGGCCTGCCGGTGGCGACCGAATCGCCGGCAACCGGCGTGATGGAAACCGAGTGGGTCGAGAACCGTTCGAAGATCCCGCAAGACATCCTGCGCCGCACCATCGGCCGCGTGTTCGACGGCGCCTACTCGACCGGCGAGCGCGACAAGTTCCGCACCCGCCTCGAGCGCCTGCCGGACGGCTCGACCGAGATCTACATCAGCCACCGCGGCGCCGAAGAAGTGCTGACCGGCGCCCAGAAGGAAACCACGGCCTGGACCGTGCGCCCGAACGACCCGGCGCTGGAAGCCCAGTTCCTGGCCCGCCTGCTGGCGCGCCTGACCGGCGCCAGCGCACCGGAGCAAGTGCAGGCCGCCCAAACCAAGGTCGACGCCGCCGCCCCGGCGCCGGAGCGCGCCAAGCTGGCCGGCAACGCCGTCCAGGTCGACGAAGGCTTCGAGCGCGCCTGGCGCCGTGTCGGCCTGGCGCTCGACCGCGTCGGCTTCACCGTCGAAGACCGCGACCGCGTGCAGGGCATCTATTTTGTCCGCTACGTCGATCCGGAAGCGACCGGCAAGGACGGCTTCTTCTCGAAACTGTTCAGCTTCGGCAGCGACGACAAGGCCAAGGAAGCCCAGCGCTACCGCGTGCTGGTCAAGGGCAACGACGGCGGCAACAGCAGCACCGTCACCGTCCAGAACAACGCGGGCGAGGCGGATACCTCGCCGACGGCGGGCAAGATCCTGTCGCTGTTGAATGGCGAGCTGAAGTAATCGCTTGTTGTTCGATGAAGAAACCGGCCCATGTGGCCGGTTTTTTATTGGTGCTTCACGCCGCGTTGGGGTCGGCATGGGTAGGGCGTGTCCATCACCGCAAACGATGATCTCGCCACGAATCGTACGGACGAAAAAAAACCGGCCCGCAGGCCGGTCTTTCGAACCAGATAAAATCTGATTACTTGGTAGCAGCAGCCGAAGCAGCAGCGTCAGCAGCGGTCGAAGCGGCCGAAGCGGCTTCCGAAGCAGCAGCCGAAGCGGTAGCGGCAGCAGCAGCAGCGTCAGCGGCTGGGGTGGTAGCAGCAGCGTCGGTGGTTGCTGGAGCAGCAGCGTCGGTGGTGGTGGTCGTGGTGGTTGCGGTGGTGTCAGCAGCAGGCGCTTCGACAGCAGCTGGGGTTGCAGGTGCTTCTTCTTTCTTCGAGCAAGCAGCCAGGGCAACAGCCATCAGGGAGACGATCAGCAGGGATTTTTTCATGATTTTCCTTTTAATTAAAAGTGAAGTACTTCTTGTTTTACGATGAATAATTACCGGTAATTATCGCTCGCTGGAATTCTCGTGTACTTTGCAATATTGCAACAGTGCTACGGATACAACGGAACCTTCCTAACCCGATATTATAGCCAAATTTACTCATTCGCAATAGAAAAGTCATGCCAAAATGTAAGTATTGTGTGACTTGTTAAGCTTCATTTTGTTACAAGATGCAACAGCCTTTAAGACCTTTCTTACAGGCTCAGATTCTTGCCTTAATTCTACAGTCCAGTGACGCTTTGCGCGAGCGTAGGGCGGGCTTCTTCCCAGATTGCGGCAAAGCGCTGCGCCGGCACGTCCACGGCCTGCGGCGCGTCGAAAGCAGCCTCGCCGCGCATCCAGTCGCTGTGGAAGCGGCGCAGCACGTGGCGGCCGTCGGCAATGCAGAAGGAATCGGTCAACTGGCGCAGCCCACGCGGCGTTTGCCGGCATTCGGCCCGGTGGCGGTAGTCGCGCAGCAGGCGCAGGAAGCGCGGCGCGTCGCGTTCGATGGGGGCGGGGTCGTGCAGCGCCAGGCGCAGGCTGCCGCCGGCATGGAGGAAGGCGCGCAGCCGGGCGTCAGTCTCGCTGGAGCCCAGCGCAAAGACTGCGCCATCCGGGTCGAACAGGTCGAGCCGCCCGACCGCGCGCGCCAGCAGCGCATGCCACTGCGCCTCGCAGTCGCGGCGGGTATCGAAACGCACGATCAGCGGCTCGTCCATGCTTCCTCCAGTGTGGTTCAGCCCAGCTCGATCCAGCCGTCCTGGTACCAGGTGTACAGCGCTTCGAGCACGTCGTCCGAGGCGTGGCCCAGGGTTTCGCCGTCGAGGCGGCGTTCGTTGGCCAGCACGTCGAGCACGATCTTGTCGTTGCGGCTCACGGCGAACGATTCGCCGTTGATGAAGACGTGCTTGCCGCGGTACAGCATCAGGGTCTTGCTGGAGAGCTTCAGGCCTTTTTTCGCGGCCGCTTCCATGAAGCGGCCCACCACCAGCGGCTTGGCCGGGCCGGTGAAGAAGACATTGTGCTTCGGCTCGGACAGGTACTCGCCGAAGAAGATGGTCACATCTTCCTCGTCCCAGCGCACCTTGTCGAGTTCCTGGGTGATATTGGCGAGCATCTCGCGCGGGATCTCGGCCGGGTTTTTCGCCGGCTGCTGGCCCGGGTCGGCATAGCGGCCCGGCAGGTCGATCGAATCAGCCATGAACTGCAGGAAGGCTTCGCCCAGCTCCTGGTACGAGGGCGAGCGGAAGCCGATCGAATAGGTCATGCACTCGCCCTCGGCGACGCCGTCGTGCGCGTAGTGCGGCGGCAGGTAGAGCATGTCGCCCGGCTCGAGCACGAATTCCTCTTCCGGCGTAAAGTTCGACAGGATCTTCAATGGCAGGCCGTCGACCAGCGACAGGTCTTGCTGGGCGCTGATCTTCCAGCGCCGCTTGCCGTGCGCCTGCAGCAGGAACACGTCGTAGGAATCGAAGTGGGGACCGACGCCGGCGCCGTCGGTGGCGAAGCTGATCATCAGGTCGTCGAGGCGGGCGTCCGGCAGGAAGCGGAACTGGCGCAGCAGGTCATCGGCCTTTTCGTCGTACAGGTTCACGCCCTGTACCAGCATGGTCCAAGCCTTCTGCTCGCGCGATGGCAGCTCGGTGAGTGGGCCATGCTGCATGTCCCACTGGCCGTCGATTTGCGTCACCAAACGCGATTCGACGAAGTTCTTGGCGGCCAGGTCGGCCAGGCGCTCGAACTTGAGCAGGGGCTTGAAGCCGGGGATGGCGCCGCGGATCAGCAGCGGTTTCTTGTGCCAGTAATCGCGCAGGAACTGGGCGGGAGTGATGTTCCCGAGAAGCGGTAATTTATTCATGCGTCATTATAACCAGCCGGGCAACAGGCGGAAGCGGCCAGGGTTATAATCCGCTCCTTACAACGAAAGGATGTGCGATGAAGATTGCCAAGAATACGGTCGTGTCGGTCAACTACAAACTGTCGGATGCGCAAAACAACCTCATCGAGGAAGGCGCGCAGCCGATGGTCTACCTGCACGGCGGCTACGAGAACACCCTGCCGAAGATCGAGGAACACCTGGACGGCAAGGAAGCCGGCTTCGCGTCGACCCTGCAGATCGAGCCGGAAGACGCGTTCGGCGACTACGATTCGGAGCTGGTGAAGGTCGAAGACCGCAAGGTCCTGCCGGAGCCGCTGGAAGTGGGCATGCAGTTCGAAGGCATGGCCGACGGCGCGCCGGACGACGAGCCGGTCATCTTCACCGTGACCGAGATCGCCGACGACAAGGTCGTGCTCGACGGTAACCACCCACTGGCCGGCATGGCCCTGCGCTTCGAACTGACGGTGCTCGACGTGCGCGCCGCCACCGACGAAGAAATCGCCCACGGCCACGTGCACGGCGCGCATGGCCATCACCATGGCGAAGAAGGCGACGACGACAGCGAAGAAGGCGACCAGTTCCGCAGCCAGCCGCTGCATTGATTGCGTAGTGTTGTCATGAAAAACCGGGACCGTGAGTTCCGGTTTTTTTATGCGTCATCGAAGCTGACACGGTGCACGTTTCACGCGTGGGCGCTCCTGAAGTGACCCCATTTAGTTGGACAGTGAGTCTATGTTGCCAAAGACTGAGTTCTGAATTGTACAGGGCTCAGTCCGTTAAGCCTGAGCTTGATGCGGTCGTAGTTGTAATATCGGATGTACTCGGCAATGCCGCTGACTAACTGCTCCACGCTCGTAAATTTGTTCAGGTAAAAATACTCCGACTTGAGGACGCCGAAGAAGCTCTCCATAGCCGCGTTGTCATGGCAGTTGCCTTTGCGTGACATGCTCTGCACCATCCCTCTGTTCTTGAGTGCGTCCCGATATGCAGTCATACGGTACTGCCAGCCTTGGTCCGAATGGAGCATCGGTTTGTCTTCGGGGCCAAGCCTGGAAAACGCCTTGTCCAGCATCGACATCACAAGCTCGAAATGAGGTCGCCTGCTCGTCTCGAAGGCGATGATTTCACCATTGTATAGGTCCAGCACAGGCGATAGATAAAGCTTCTCGCCTGCGACATTAAATTCAGTCACGTCCGTTACCCATTTTCGGTTTGGCGCCTCAGCATCAAACTTGCGCTGCAATTCGTTAGCCGCTGTCTGGCCTACCTCGCCTCTGAATGACTTGTATTTCTTGGGGCGAACCAAGGACTTCAACTGCATCATCCCCATCAAGCGCTGTACCGTCTTGTGATTGATGTGCTCACCAAGCTGACGCAGGGCAGCTGTAATCCGACGGTAGCCATAACGCCCCTTGTGGCTGTCGAACACACTCTTGATCGTCACCTTCAATTGGGCGTATTTGTCGCCTGCCTTGCTTGCTTTCATGCGTTCGTAGAACGTGCTGCGGGCCAGACCGGCTACTTTGAGCAGGCCATCAACTGGATACTTTTGCCTTAGTTCTTGGATTACTTCCGCTTTTTCTGAGCGGCTAAGGCTTCCTTTGCCTGAACTAAGGCTTTCAACTTTTTTAGGTAGGCATTCTCCATCCGCAGATAAGCCAGCTCGGCCATCAGCTCCTCACGGCTGCGGGTGTCCTCGCCGACCGGGCCTTCAGGCTTCGTCGTGGGTAACGTCATCTTCTTCGATCTTTTCGTTAATGCTGGCGCCAAGGCGCCGATGCCACCTGCGCGGTATGCCCGCTCCCAATCTCCAACCGTCGAGTGACGGCGGATATCGAACCTCGCAGCGGTCTGGGTTATAGATAGCCGATTTTCCCACATGTGACGCAGCACCGACAGCTTGAAGTCGGCGTCATATCGAGCGCGCTTCTTGCGCAGCCCAACATCACCATGCAGTCTGTAAGCGGCTACCCACCGTTCGATCAACGACCGATTTGGCACGCCATAGCGCAACGACAAGGCCCGGAAGCCTTCTTGACCAGACAAGTAGCCTTGTACCACTGTCTGCTTGAACTGCTCTGTGTATTTCGTCATATCACCCCAAAAAGTTGTGTCTAACTTTTTGGGGTCACTTCACCTGTGCCCACCCTGCGTCAATTCCGCCAACAACTGCGGACGTTTACGCGCGCAGGCGGGCCAGTACACCCTCGAGCACATCCAGGTTCGAGAAGTCGATGATCATCTGTCCCTTCCCTTTCGGCCCCATCTTGAACGCGACCGGCGTCGCCAGCTTGTCCGACAGCTCTTCTTCCAGCCGCACGATGTCGCCCGACTTCTCCTTCTGGCGCGCGCTTGCCGCCGGCGCGTCAAGCTCCTCGATCGCGCGCGCCACCAGCTTCTCGGTCTCGCGCACCGACAAACGCTTGGCCACCACCTGCGTCGCCAGCGCGATCTGGCTGGCGTTATCCACAGACAGCAGCGCGCGCGCATGCCCCATGTCGATATCGCCCGCCATCAGCATGGTCTGCACCGGCCCGGCCAGGTTCACCAGGCGCAGCAGGTTCGACACCGCGCTGCGGGAGCGGCCGACCGCGCTTGCCGCCTGCTCGTGGGTGAAATCGAAATCCGAGATCAGGCGCGCGATGCCTTGCGCTTCTTCCAGCGGGTTCAAATCCTCGCGCTGCATGTTCTCGATCAGCGCCATCGCGGCGGCGGCCTGGTCGTCCACTTCGCGCACCAGCACCGGGATCTCGTCGAGCCCGGCCAGCTGCGCCGCGCGGAAGCGGCGTTCGCCGGCGATGATCTCGTAGCGCTTGCCCTCGATCGGACGCACCAGCACCGGCTGCATCACGCCCTGGGTCTTGATCGAGGCGGCCAGCTCCTGCAAGGCCCCCTCGTCCATCCGGGTACGCGGCTGGTATTTGCCCGCCTGCAGCTGGGCGATGGCGAGCGAGGACGGTGCGTGGGCCGGCGCCGGGACCGCGTCCAGGTCGCCGCCGAGCAGTGCGTCGAGACCGCGGCCGAGGCCTTTGAATTTTTTAGTAGCCATTTAGTTGATCTCCGCTGCTGATATCGCTCATTACATCGTCTTGATGCGCTCGACCATTTCGGCCCCGAACGCGATATACGCCTGCGCCCCCTTGGACGAAGGATCGAAGGTCACGCCCGGGATGCCGTACGACGGCGCTTCGGCCAGGCGCACGTTGCGCGGGATGATGGTCTTGAACACCTTGCCGCCGAAGTGCTGCTCGAGCTGGGCCGAGACCTGCTGCGACAGCGTCATGCGCGGATCGAACATCACGCGCAGCAGGCCGATGATCTTCAGATCGGTGTTCAGGTTGGCGTGCACCTTCTTGATGGTGTTGACCAGGTCCGACAAGCCTTCGAGCGCGTAGTACTCGCACTGCATCGGGATGATCACGCCATGCGCCGCGCACAGCCCGTTCAGGGTCAGCATCGACAGCGCCGGCGGGCAGTCGACCAGGATGAAGTCGTACTCCGCATCGACCTTGGCCAGCGCGTTCTTGAGACGGCGTTCGCGGCTCTCGAGCTCCACCATCTCCACTTCGGCGCCGGCCAGGTCGCGGTTCGCGGGCAGCACATCGAAGCGCCCCGCTTCCGAGCGCACGCGCGCCTCGCCGACGTCGGCCTCGCCCAGCAGCACGTGGTAGGTCGAGGCTTCGAGCGTGGCCTTGTTGATGCCGGCGCCCATGGTGGCATTGCCCTGGGGGTCGAGGTCGACCAGCAGCACGCGCTGCTCAAGTTTGGCCAGGCCCGCGGCCAGGTTGACGCTGGTGGTCGTCTTGCCGACGCCGCCCTTCTGGTTTGCTACGCAAAATATCTTTGCCATCTGTTTGATCCGGATGCTGCTGGTTTGGGTTATACCGTTCATTTCGTTTAAATCGTATAAACGATTTATTCTATTTAAACGATATATACCGTTTAGTCTATTAGCTCGGTTATTGGTTTGCCGGCCCTGATTTTTCGATGAAAACCAGGTGGCGTTCCGCTTCCACTTTTGGCACTTTGATGGGCCGCAATTCCTGTATCTTCCACTCGCCCGGCAGCCGCTCCTGTTCGTCTGCGGGCGCCGTGCCTTTCAGGGCGATGAAACGCCCGCCCTCTCCCAGCAGGTGCCCCGACCAGTTGACGAAATCCGACAGGTCGGCAAAAGCGCGCGAGGTGATCACATCGAATGGGCCCGCTTTCAGGTCCTGCACCTTCATCGTGTACACGGTGACGTTTTTCAAGCCCAGTTCCGCCTTGACTTGCGTGAGGAAGGCCGTTTTCTTGTGCACGGTGTCGATCAGGGACACCTGCATGTCCGGGCGGGCAATCGCCAGCACGATGCCGGGCAAGCCGCCGCCGGCGCCGACGTCGAGCACGTTTTTCGCGCCCTCGAATGCCGATACCGCCGCCAGCGAATCGAGCAGGTGGTGGGTCACCATCTGCATCGGGTCGCGCAGCGAAGTCAGGTTGTAGACACCGTTCCACTTGGCCATCAGCGCCAGGTAATCCATCAATTGCTCGCGCTGGGCGGCCCAGAGCGGCAAATCCATGGCCTCGATGCCGTCGTTCAGCACCTCGGCCAGCTTTTCACGGTCAACACCCCTCACTGTGCAGCCTCCTCGTTGACGCTTGGCGCCGTGGCGGCATCCGATGTGAAGCCTTTGGCGCCGCGCTTTTTCAGGTGTACCAGCAGCAGGGAAATCGCCGCCGGCGTGACGCCGGAGATGCGCGACGCCTGACCCAGGGTTTCCGGACGCTGTTTATCGAGCTTCTGGCGTACCTCGAACGACAGGGCCGCGATCTCGAGGTAGTCCAGGTTGTCGGGCAATTTCAGGTTCTCGTAGTGGTCGTGACGCTCGACTTCGCGCGCCTGGCGGTCGATGTAGCCCGCGTATTTCAGCTGGATTTCCACCTGTTCCTTGACGGCAGGATCTTCGACGCCAGGACCTGCGAGCGGCTGGCCTTCCATGCCGTTCATGCTCATCAGCGTGTCGTAGGCGACACCCGGACGGCGCAGCAGATCCGCCAGGTTGTACTCGCGCTCGATCGCTTGTCCGACCACGCGCTCGGATTCGGCGGCCGCCAGGATACGTGGATTGACCCAGGTCGAACGCAGGCGTTCGAGCTCGCGCGCGACGGCTTCGCGCTTGGTTTCAAAGGCTTGCCACTGGGCGTCGCCCACCACACCCAGCTTGCGGCCGATTTCCGTCAGGCGCATGTCGGCATTGTCTTCGCGCAGCGACAGGCGGTATTCCGCACGGCTGGTGAACATGCGGTAAGGCTCGGCCACGCCCTGGGTGGTGAGGTCGTCGACCAGCACGCCGAGGTAGGCTTCCGAGCGGCCCGGGGTCCAGGCTTCTTCATCCCTGGTTTGCAAGGCCGCATTCAGGCCGGCCAGCAAACCTTGCGCTGCCGCCTCTTCGTAGCCGGTGGTGCCGTTGATCTGGCCGGCGAAGAACAAGCCCTTGATGGAGCGGGTTTCGAGCGTCGATTTCAGGCCGCGCGGGTCGAAATAATCGTATTCGATGGCGTAGCCCGGTCTCAGGATGAAAGCGTTTTCCATGCCTTTCATCGAGCGCACCAGGGCCAGCTGCACGTCGAACGGCAGGCTGGTCGAGATCCCGTTCGGGTAGAACTCGTTGGTGGTCAAGCCTTCCGGCTCGAGGAAGATCTGGTGCGACTCCTTTGACGCAAAGCGGTGGATCTTGTCTTCGATCGACGGGCAGTAACGCGGACCGACGCCTTCGATCACGCCGGTGTACATCGGGCTGCGGTCCAGGCCGTTGCGGATGATGTCGTGGGTCTGCGCGTTCGTGTGCGTGACCCAGCACGGCACCTGGCGCGGGTGCATGGCGGCATTGCCCATGTACGAGAACACCGGCACCGGATCGAGGTCGCCCGGCTGTTCGGCCAGCACCGAAAAGTCGATGCTGCGGCCATCGATGCGCGGCGGCGTACCGGTTTTCAGGCGGCCCTGCGGCAGCTTGAGCTCCTTCAAACGCGCGGAGAGTGACAGCGCAGGCGGATCGCCAGCGCGGCCAGCCGAGTAGTGCTGCAGGCCGACGTGGATCTTCCCGTCGAGGAAAGTACCGGCCGTCAGCACCACGGCGCGGGCGCGGAACTGCAGACCAATCTGGGTGACGGCGCCAACCACGCGGTCGCCTTCCACCATCAAGTCGTCGACCGCCTGCTGGAACAGCCACAAATTCGGCTGGTTTTCCAGACGTGAACGGATCGCCTGCTTATACAGGATGCGGTCGGCCTGGGCGCGCGTCGCACGCACGGCCGGGCCTTTCGAGGAGTTCAGGATGCGGAACTGGATGCCGGACTCGTCGGTGGCAATCGCCATCGCGCCGCCCAGGGCGTCGACTTCCTTGACCAGGTGGCCCTTGCCGATGCCGCCAATCGAGGGGTTGCAGGACATCTGACCCAGGGTCTCGATGTTGTGGGTGAGGAGCAGCGTCTTCTGCCCCGTGCGTGCGGACGCGAGTGCAGCCTCGGTGCCGGCATGGCCGCCGCCGACGACGATCACGTCGAATTCAGTAGGAAATAGCATGATGGGAAGTGTGGAGCGAGGGACGAATCCCGTTTAGATGCGGTGTATGGAATGGATTATAGAAGCATTTTCTTGCTTGGACTCAGCCAGGTCCAAAAACGCCAACGATTTTGTTTCACGTGGAACACAGCTTTCGTAGTTGATAACGACGTTCCACGTGAAACAATCGAAAGGTGTGAACATAAAAAAAGCCAGCTAAACCGGCTTTTGTTCCACGTGAAACAATCTAACTCAACCATCTGACCACGGCATCGACCCCCGTCTTGACGATCAATACCGAGACCACGACCAGGAACAACTTGCGCACGAAAGCGCTGCCATGCTGGATCGCCAGCCGCGTCCCGACCAGCGATCCCGCCACCTGGCATACCGCCATCAGCAAACCGAGCTGCCAAAGCAAGTGGCCGCTGTAACCAAACCACATCAGCGCCGACAAATTGCAGGCGACATTGACGACCTTCGCCGCCGCAGAGGCACTGAGGAAATCGAAGCCGAAGAAACGCACGAACAGGAAGATCAGGAAGCTGCCCGTGCCCGGACCAAAGAAACCATCATAGAAGCCGATGGCCCCGCCCATGCCGATTGCCCACCAGCGTTCAGCCGCACCGCTGTGCACCGGTGCATGTACCGATCCCAGGTCCTTCTTGCGGAAGGTATAGATCGCCACCGCCAGCAAGATCAGCGGCAACAGCGTGCGCACGAAATCGGCCGGCACCCGCGTCACGGTCCAGGCGCCGCAGAAGGACAGGCAAAAGGCGGCCAGCGCCGCCGGCGCCGCAGCGCTCCAGGCGACACGCACCCGCTGGGCGTAACGCACGGCTGCCGCGCCGGTACCGAAGATGCCGGCAAACTTGCTGGTGCCGAGCAGGGTCGCCGGCACCTGGTTCGGCATGACCGAAAACATCACCGGCACCTGGATCAAGCCGCCGCCGCCGACCACCGCATCCACCAGACCGGCCAGGAAGGCGGCGCCGCCCAGCAACGCGAAATCGATCATGCCCTGCTTTCGATATGTTAAAGAAACGAAATTGTACGCAGTTTTGCCTGCGGCGGCGGCCCCGCGCTTTCCGGCGCGACCCGGCTATTCTGGTGTAAGCTGTTCGCACAACAGGACCGCCTATCCTTCCAGGAAGAGACCATGACCGCCTTTGCTTTCAGCACCGTTGCCAGCATCGTTTCCGAATCCGGCGCCGCCGCCCGCCTGGGCCAGATCATCCGCGAGCGCTTCCCTTCCGCGCGGCGCGCGCTGATCGTCACCGACCCTGGCTTCCTGCGCACCGGCCTGACCGAACTCCCGCACCTCGACCTGCAGCGCCACGGCTTTACGGTCAACGTGTTTTCGGATGTGGTGGCCGACCCGCCTGAAGACGTCGTGATGAAAGCCGTGCGCTTCGCCCAGGACCAGGATATCGACCTGGTCATCGGCCTCGGCGGCGGCAGCTCGATGGACGTGGCGAAACTGGTCGCCATCCTGGCGACCGGCGAACAGCAGCTCGCCGACATCTACGGCATCGGCAAGGTCAGCGGCGCGCGCCTGCCGCTGGTGCAAGTCCCGACCACCGCCGGCACCGGCTCCGAGGTGACCAACATCGCCATCGTCACCACCGGCGCCACCACCAAGATGGGCGTGGTTGCGCCCCAGCTCTATGCCGACCTGGCAATCCTCGACGCGACGCTGACCCTGGGCTTGCCGGCGATGGTCACCGCGGCCACCGGCATCGACGCCATGGTCCATGCGATCGAGGCCTACACCAGCAAGCACAAGAAGAACCCGATCTCGGACAACCTGGCGCGCCAAGCCTTGCAGCTGCTGTCGAAGAATTTGATCCCTGCCTGCGAAAACGGCAGCCGCCTCGAAGTGCGGCAGGCGATGCTGCTCGGCGCCTGCCTGGCCGGCCAGGCGTTCTCGAACGCGCCGGTGGCCGCCGTCCATGCGCTGGCCTATCCGGTGGGCGGCATCTTCCACGTGCCGCATGGCTTGTCGAACTCGCTGGTGCTGCCGCATGTGCTGCGCTTCAATGCGCCTGAAGCGGCGCCGCTGTATGCGGAACTGGCGGCGATTGCCGTGCCGCAGGCAAGCGGCAGTGCGGAAGCGCGGACCGAAGCCTTGATCGCGGCCATGCAGCAGACTGCCCGCATCACGGGCATCCAGACGACGCTGCAGCAAGTGGGGATTCTTGAGAGCGACCTCGAGCGGCTGGCGGATGACGCCATGCTCCAGACGCGTTTGCTGGGGAATAATCCGCGCGAGGTCACGCGCGCGGATGCGCGGGCGATCTACGCCGCCGCGCTGTAATGCATCAGACGGTCGTGGCGGCGGATTGCGGCACGGCCGCGAAGAAGTCGAGCAGCAATGCATTCAGGCGCTCGGCCGCCGTCAGCTGCAGCCAGTGGTCGGCGCCCTCGATGCGCTCGTAGCGAAAGCCCTTGCTGGCAAACTGCGCCGAGTCGCGCATCTGCTCTTCGGTCAGCGCCACGTCGCGGCTGCTCCAGACCCCCATCGCCGGCACCGCAACCGCATCGAACTTCCCGCCTGGCAGCATCATGCGCGGCACATTCGCGCGGTAGTAGTTCAGCGCCGCCGTCAGCCGGCCGGGCTCGCGCAGGCTGCGGCGCCAGATATCGTGCTGCCCGCGTTCCGCCGTGAACTTGCGCAGCGCGTGGAAGTCGTTGAAGCTCAGCGACTGCTCGGCCAGCAGCGGCAGCATGAACCACAGCATGTAGCTGCTGCGCAGGCGCTGCATCAGGCCGGCTCGGGCAAAAGCGGCCGGATGGCCGACCGACAAAGCCACGTACTGTTCGATGCGCTCGGGTGCGCGCATGCACAGCAGCCAACCGATCAGGGCGCCCCAGTCGTGCCCGACCAGGCGCGCCTTCTGTACGCCGAGTACGTCTAGCAGCGCCAGCATATCGTCGCAGATGTACTTGCTGCGGTAAGCCGAGACAGTCGCTGGCGCATCGGTCTGGCCATAGCCGCGCATGTCGGGCACGATCACGCGGTAGCCGGCGCTCACCAGCGGCCCGACCTGCTTGCGCCAGACCAGGTGGGTATCCGGAAAGCCGTGCATCAGCAGCACGGCCGGCCCCTCGCCCGCGCTCATCACATGCATGCGCAGGCCGTTCACGTTGAGGATTTGCGAGGTTTCCTTCATGCTGTTTCCCTGTCTGCATTGACGACCGTCGAGCTTGGCGTTGGCGGCTTGGCGCGTGCGCGGCGCGCGAACAAGGCGCCGATCTCGCCGACGATCCCGCGCCGGAACAGCAGCACGCACACGATGAAGATGAGGCCGGTGACCATGCCCACCGATTCGCCCAGCGAGGCAAACCATGCGATGCCCGTGGTGTCGGCCAGCACCGTGCCGACTTCGCCCAGCTTGTTTTCCAGCGCCACGATCATGAAGGCGCCGATGATCGGGCCCGCCATCGTGCCCATGCCGCCGACCAGGGTCATCAGCACCACCAGGCCCGACATGGTCCAGTGGACGTCGGTCAGGGTCTCGAAGCCCAGCACCAGGGTCTTGGTGGCGCCGGCCAGGCCGGTCAGCGCGGCGGACAGCACAAAGGCCAGCAGCTTGTAGCGGTCGGCATCGTAGCCAAGCGAAATGGCGCGCGGCTCATTTTCCTTGATCGCTTTCAGCACCTGGCCGAAAGGCGAATGCACGGTACGCACGATCAGGGCGAAGCCCAGTACGAAGATGGCCAGCACCACGTAGTACAGGGTGAAGTCGCTCGACAAATCGACCAGGCCGAACAGGCGTCCGCGCGGCACGCCCTGCAGGCCGTCCTCGCCATGGGTATAGGGGCTGCGCAGTGCGGCGAAATACACCATCTGCGCCAGCGCCAGGGTGATCATCGAAAAATAGATGCCCTGGCGGCGGATGGCCAGCGAGCCGATCACCAGCCCCAGCACAGCGCTGGCCGCCACGCCGGCCAGAATGCCGAGCTCGGGCGACAGGCCGACGTTCGCCAGCAGGTGGCCGGTGACGTAGCCGGCGCTGCCGAAGAAGGCGGCATGCCCGAAGGACAGCAGGCCGGTAAAGCCGATCAGCAGATTGAAGGCGCAGGCGAACAGGGCGAAGCACAGCAGCTTCATCAGGAACACCGGATAGCCGAAGAACGGCGCCGCCAGTGCAATGGCGAAGGCGATCGCGTACAGGATTTTCTTGTTCATGCTTACTTCTCCTTCCCGAACAGGCCAGCCGGGCGCAGCAGCAGCACGATGACCATCACCACGAACACGACGACCTCCGAACCTTCCGGATAGAACACGCGGGTCAGGCCCTCGATCACGCCCAGCATCAGGCCGGTGATGATGGAGCCGAGGATCGACCCCATGCCGCCGATCACGACCACGGCGAAAACGACGATGATCAGGTTCGAGCCCATCAGCGGCGTGACATTGATCACCGGCGCGGCCAGCACGCCGGCCAGGCCAGCCAGCGCAACGCCGAAGCCGTAGGTCAGCGTGACCATGCGCGGCACGTTGATGCCGAAGGCCTCGACCAGTTTCGGGTTCTCGGTACCGGCGCGCAGGTAGGCGCCGAGGCGGGTCTTTTCGATCACGAACCAGGTGCCGAGGCAAACCACCAGCGAGGCGGCAACCACCCAGGCACGGTAGTTCGGCAGGATCATGAAGCCGAGGTCTGTGGCGCCGGCCAATTGTTCCGGCACATCCAGGGTCTGGCCAGAGACGCCGAAGAAGGAGCGGAACACGCCTTCGAGCAGCAGCGTGATGCCGAAGGTGAGCAGCAGGCCGTACAGGTGATCAAGCTTGTACAGCCAGCGCAGCATGGTTTTTTCCACCACGATGCCAAAGGCGCCGACGACGAGCGGCGCGAGCACCAGCATCATCCAGTAGTTCAGCTCGTAGTGGTTGACGCCGATGAAGGCGATAAACGCGCCCATCATGTACAGGGCGCCGTGGGAAAAGTTGATGACGTTGAGGAGGCCGAAGATGACGGCCAGGCCCAGCGAAAGCATCGCATAGAAGGAGCCGTTGACCAGGCCCAGCAGCAGCTGGGACATCAGGGCTTGCAGGGGGACTCCGAAGATTTCCATAGGCACCAGGGGTAAAGTCGGAAGACGGGTTTGCGGCGCAGGCGATGGAATGGGCGCCGCGGTGATGCGAAATATCGTTGAACGCGTGGGCGGTCCAGGCCAGCGGCCCATAGGGTGGGCCGGGCCGCGCGAGGCGACCGTGCCCACGCGTTCAAATCACGCGTACATTACGGTGAAACAATTAAACCGATGACAGCTGATTACTTCCACGCCGCACACTGGGTCTCGGCCTTGGTCGTATACGCCTGGTCGCCCGGAATCGTCGACACGACCTTGTAGTAATCCCACGGTCCTTTCGATTCCTTCGGCGTCTTCACTTGCATCAGGTACATGTCGTACACCATGCGCCCGTCCGGACGGATCACGCCGTTCTTGGCGAACATGTCGTTGATCTTGGTTGCCTTCAGGTGTTCCATGATCTTGGTGGCGTCGTCGGTGCCGGTGGCTTTCACCGCGTTCAGGTAGTTGGTGGCCGCCGAATAATCGGCGGCCTGCAGCATCGACGGCTGCTTCTTCATCTTGGCGAAATAACGCTTGGCCCAGGCGCGGGTGTCGGCGTTCTGGTCCCAATACCAGCCGTCGGTCAGGTACATGCCCTGCGTGGTCTTCAGGCCCAGGGTGTGGACGTCGTTGATGAACACCAGCAGGCCGGCGATCTTCATCTTCGAGGTCAGGCCGAACTCGTTGGCGGCCTTGATCGCGTTGATGGTGTCGCCGCCGGCATTCGCCAGGCCCAGCACTTGCGCTTTCGAGGATTGCGCCTGGAGCAGGAAGGACGAGAAGTCCGAGGCCGACAGCGGGTGCTTGACGCTGCCCAGCACGGTGCCGCCGTTCTTTTTCACGACGGCCGTGGTGTCGCCTTCCAGCGACTGGCCGAAGGCGTAGTCGGCGGTCAGGAAGTACCAGCTCTTGCCGCCCTGCTTCAGCACCGCGGAACCGGTGCCGCGCGCCAGCGCCACGGTGTCGTAGGCGTAGTGCACGGTGTAGGGCGAGCACTGTTCGTTGGTCAGTTGCGCAGTACCGGCGCCGATCGAGATGAAGACTTTCTTCTTCTCGGCCGCGACTTTCGCCATGGCCAGGCTGGCGCCCGAGTTGGTGCCGCCGATCAGCATGTCGATGCCCTGCTGGTCGAACCATTCGCGCGCCTTCGAGGCGGCGATGTCCGGCTTGTTCTGGTGGTCGGCCACCATGAACTGGACTTTCTTGCCGTTCACGGCGCCGCCGAGGTCGGCAATGGCCATGCGGACGGCTTCGGCGCCGCCGTTACCGTCGATGTCGGAATAGACGCCGGACAGGTCGGTGATCATGCCGATCTTGATGGTGTCGCCGCTGATCTGGGCGTGCGCCGGCAGGGCGAAGCCCGTGAAAGCGGCGGCGGTGGCGAGGGCGAGGGTTGTGCGTTTCATCTTGTCTCCGTTGTAGTAGGTATGGCGTTGAAGCATGAAAGCGTGGAAGCGGAAGCTGCCTGGTGGTCTAGACTCCCAGCAGTTCGGTCAGGACCGGCATGCGGGCATGCAGTTCCGACGAGGCGATGGTCTCGACGATCTGCCCGTGCTCGACCACGTGGAACCGGTCCGCCAGCGGTGCGGCGAAGCGGAAATTCTGTTCGACCATGACGATCGTGTAGCCCTTGTTTTTCAGCGTCGTGATCATGCGCGCCAGGGTCTGCACGATGACCGGCGCCAGCCCTTCCGAGATTTCGTCGAGCAGCAGCAGGCGCGCGCCGGTGCGCAGGATGCGCGCCACCGCCAGCATCTGCTGCTCGCCGCCCGACAGGCGCGTGCCCTGGCTGTGGCGGCGCTCGTACAGGTTGGGGAACATCTCGTAGATCTCGTCGAGCGACATGGCGGTGCCGGCCTTTGGCAGCACGGGGGGAAGCAGCAGGTTTTCCTCGGTCGACAGCGAGGCGAAGATGCCCCGCTCTTCCGGGCAATAGCCAATGCCGAGGTGGGCGATGCGGTGGGTCGGCATGCCGATCGCCTCGACGCCGTTGACCTTGATCGAGCCGGTGCGGCGCCCGGTCAGGCCCATGATGGCGCGCAGCGTGGTGGTGCGGCCGGCGCCGTTACGGCCCAGCAGGGTGACGACTTCGCCCTGGGCCACCGTAAAGCCGATGTCGTGCAGGATATGCGATTCGCCGTACCAGGCCTGCAGGTTGCGGATTTCCAGCGCTGCCGGGGTGTTGGCCGGACTCATGCGTGTGCTCCTTCGAGTTCGCCATCGGCCGTGCCCATGTAGGCCTGCATCACTTGCGGATTCTTCGAGACCTCGGCATAGCTGCCTTCGGCCAGCATGGCGCCGCGCTGCAGCACCGAGATCCGGTCGCAGATGCCGGAGACGACGTTCATGTTGTGTTCGACCATCAGGATGGTGCGGCCGCTTGAGACTTTTTTGATCAATTCGGTCACGCGGTGCACGTCCTCGTGACCCATGCCCTGGGTCGGTTCGTCGAGCAGCATCAGCTCGGGCTCCATCGCCAGCGTGGTGGCGATCTCGAGCGCGCGCTTGCGGCCATACGGCAGGTCGGCGGTGACGGTGTCGGCAAAGCTTTCGAGGTCGACCTCGGCCAGCAGCGCCATCGCGCGCTCGTTCAATTGGTCGAGCGACGCTTCGCTGCGCCAGAAATGGAAACTGGTGCCGAGTCCGCGCTGCAAGCCGATGCGCACGTTCTGCAGTACGGTCAGGTGGGGAAAGACGGCGGAAATCTGGAAGGAACGGATGATGCCCATGCGCGCGATCTGCGCAGGCTTGGCGCCGGTGATGTCCTTGCCGTTGAACAGGATCTGGCCGGACGAAGGCACCAGGAATTTGGTGAGCAAATTAAAACAGGTGGTCTTGCCGGCGCCGTTCGGACCGATCAGGGCGTGGATATGGCCACGCTGCACTTGCAGGTCGACGCCATTGACGGCAGTGAAACCCTTGAACTCCTTGGTGAGCCGCTTTGTCTCAAGAATGACGTCTGCCATTGTGTCTCCGGTACGTTTTTAACCGTGCTGCTCGAGAAGTACTTAACAGATATTACACACAACAGTAGTGGCCCACAATACAACACAGCCTTTGTGCGATGGTGCATAGGCTGGGCAGAATTGCCCACCCGTTGTGCATCATTGCACGGCTGAGTTGGACGTTTCGCGGTGCGGACGAGATGGGTAGTTTCGCGAGAATTGGAGTCGCTAAAGCAAACCCAGGTGGGCACGGAATGCCCTCCCTACGAACACATCAGCTAGCGGCCGATGTCGACGGCTGCGTCCTGGCCGCCGCCCTTTTCACAATCATCTCCGCCGCCTTTTCCGCAATCATCAAGGTCGGCGCATTCGTATTCCCCGACGTAATGAACGGCATGATCGACGCATCCACCACGCGCAAGCCATCCACTCCGATCACGCGCAGTTCGCTGTCGACCACCGCCGCGGGATCGCCGCGCCGCCCCATGCGGCAGGTCCCGACGGGATGAAAAATCGTGGTCCCGATCAGCCCCGCCGCCTGCGCCAGTTCCGCTTCGGTCTGGTAATCCGGCCCCGGCTTGAACTCCTGCGGCTGGTAGCGGGCCAGCGCCGGCGCGGCCACGATGCGCCGGGTCAGCGCCAGCGCCTGGGCCGCCGTGCGCCGATCGGCATCGGTGCTCAGGTAGTTTGGCGTGATTTTTGGCGCGGCGTCACTGTCGTGCGCGGCGATGCGCACATGCCCGCGCGAGGTCGGCCGCAGGTTGCACACGCTGGCCGTGAATGCCGGAAAGCCGTGCAAGGGATCGCCGAATTTTTCCAGCGACAGCGGCTGCACGTGGTATTGCAGGTTGGGTGTGGCTTCGTCCAGGCTGGACCGCGCAAACGCGCCCAGCTGCGACGGCGCCATCGACATCGGCCCGCTGCGAAACAGCGCGTACTCCATGCCGATCTTCATCTTGCCGAACCAGCTGGCGGCGCTGGTGTTCAGGGTTTTCACGCCCGTCACCTTGTAGACCATGCGCAGCTGCAAATGATCCTGCAAATTCTCGCCCACGCCCGGCGCATCCACCTGCGGCGTGATGCCGTGGCGCTGCAGGCTCGCCGCCGCCCCGATGCCGGACAATTGCAGGATGTGCGGCGAGCCGATCGCGCCCGCCGCCAATAAGGTTTCGCGATGGGCAATAGCGGTAAAGGCCGTGCCGCCGCCGGTGAACTGCACGCCCTTGCACACCTTGCCCTGCGGCCCGTCCTCGATCAGCAAACGTTCCACGTGGCAGCCCGTCATGATGGTGAGATTCGCGCGTTGCGCCGCCGGTTTCAGGAAGGCTTTCGCGGTGTTCAGGCGGATACCGCGGCGCTGGTTGACCTCGAAGTAGGACGAGCCGGCGTTGTCGCCTGTATTGAAATCCTCGACCTTGCCGATACCGACCTCGGCCGCCGCATCGCGGAAAGCGTCCAGGATCTTCCACGACAGCCTCTGCTTTTCCACGCGCCACTCACCGCCGGCGCCATGCAGTTCGCTGGCGCCGAGGTAATGGTCTTCGCTCTTCTTGAACAGCGGCAGCACCGCATCCCAGCGCCAGGAATCGTCGCCGCACGCGCTCGCCCAGCGCTCGTAGTCGCCCTTTTGCCCGCGCATGTAGATCATGCCGTTGATCGAGGAACTGCCGCCCAGGACTTTGCCGCGCGGGTAGATCAGGGCCCGGCCGCCCAGGCCCGGATCGGGTTCGGTATTGAACAGCCAGTCGGTGCGCGGATTGCCGATGCAGTGCAAATAGCCGACCGGGATATGGATCCACAGGTAGTCGTCGCGCGCGCCGGCTTCGATCAGCAGCACGTTCACGTCCTTGTTGCGGGTGAGGCGATTCGCCAGTACGCAGCCCGAGGTGCCGCCGCCGACGATGATGTAGTCGTATTCTCCAGCCGATTCCACGCAGGGTTCTCCCGTCAGGACTGTAATTCGGATGCCAATAATTCGATCAATTGTTTAGCCGGCATAGTCCGCGCCCGCGCCACGCCGGTGCCGGCCCAGAGCGACATCAGCTCGGTGTCGCCGCTGGCGGCCGCCGCCGCGCGCAGGCTGCCGGTCAAGGCATTCTGGATCGGGTAAGGCGGCACCTGCCCTTCCACCGGCGCCATCAGGCGCATGAAACGGTTCTCGATACCGCGCGCGTAGCGGCCGGAAAAGCTGCGCGTGAGGCGGGTCGGCTGGCCTGCGGCGTCGACCAGTCTTTGTTTGTACGCCGGATGGATGCCGGATTCGTCGGTGACCAGGAAAGCCGTGCCCATCTGCACCGCAGTGGCGCCCAGCGCCAGCGCCTGTTTGATATCGCTGCCGTCCATGATGGCGCCGGCGGCGATCACGGGAATATCCACGGCCTGGGCCACCGCCGGCCAGAGTGCGTGCGCGGTCAGGGTGGCGTCTTCCTGGCGTCCGATGAAGGTGCCGCGGTGGCCGCCGGCCTCGGTACCCGATGCAACCACCGCATCGGCGCCGATGGCTTGCCAGGCCAGGGCTTCGTCGACCGTGGTGACAGTGCCGATAACCAGGATCCCGGCCGCATGCAGGCGCTCGACCTGGAGCGCATCGAGGATGCCGAAGGTAAAACTGGCGGCGGCCGGGCGCAGTGCGAGCAGGGTCTCGAACTGGGCGTCGAAGTCTTCGCACCATTGCTTTGGTTGCGGCAGTGCGGTCCAGCCCAGGCTTTCCCATACCGGCCGCAGCAATTCAACGCCCTGTGCGACTTCGTCCTGCGACGGCGCGGGGGCGGACTGGACAAAGAAATTCAGCAGGAAGGGCTGATCGGTGAGGCTGCGGACGCGCTCGACCTGGGCGCGCAGGACGGCCGGAGAAAGAAGCGAGCCGGCCAGCGCACCGAGGGCGCCTGCGTTCGATACAGTGGCGACCAGCTCCGGCGTGGTGGCCCCGCCCGCCATCGGACCCTGGATGATCGGCAGCCTGAACAGCGAACTGAACTCCATACGGCATCCTTCCGCGAAACGATTCAATTGAGCAAAGCTTAACAGATCGCAAAACGATTGCCGACAAGTGCTTGCCGCGGCTAATCCGCCGCGTTCACGCTAATGCCATTCAAGAAGAAGTTCACCAGATGCCCGATACCCGATGTCGCTGAATGGTCGGACATTGCGGCCTGCACGCAGCCTGGGTGCGCGATTGCCCGACGCAGCGCTCCACCCAGCACGCCCGGAAACAAACGCAAACGGCCAGCGCCAGCCACCACTGGCCTGCGTTTCAGTTCACGGAAGCCAGCTTACCAGATCGTAAACAAACCGCCAGAGGCCCTGGTGTGGATAAGCTTCTTGATATCCACAGGAACGCTTTGTGAAGAAACGCGCCTTTTTTCGTGCCGCGAATTGTTGTCCAGATTTGCCATCAAGAACATACAGCAGCAATCACCGATTTATACCGCGTGTAAACCAATGATTTTGCGTCTGTTAACAGGCTTATCCACAGAAAACGCCAGTTGTTAACACTACTACTATCTTTGTATACAGACTTTGCTTGTAAACCTGAGGGGCTGCGCACTGTGCTGTCGAAATTTTTTTTTTCGCTGGAAGCCCTGCTGTTGACGAAAAGCCGCACTTCGCGCCATGCCGAATCTGGTTTCCTTCGATCGCTTCGAGTTTGGCGTCTGCAAACTTGCCTGCCAGCTTGCCGGTAAGGCATGGTGCTTGTTCCTGCGCGACTGTGGACAAACCCATGCATATCCACAGGAAGGAATGTGCAGAACGGCCGACTTTTGCTGACTACCAGAATTAGTACAAAAACCGTGCAAGCCAGACGCAAGGTTTGTCCAGCACATCAGAAAGCACGTAAACCGTTGACGTTGTGGAGAAAAACCTATTTATCCACAGTTCAGGGGGGCGTTTACTACTACTATCAACTTTATATATATCTACTTATTAAAGAGATGAAGCAAGCGAAGTCCTGGGAAAAGCAAAAATCCACGGCACCGTGCTGCCCACGCTGTCGCCTTGGCAAACAAAAACCGTTGGGCATGAATCAACTGGCCGCAACGGTGTCGACTTCGGAAACACAGCGGTAGGCAAAAACAGGCAGAACATCTTTTTTGTGAATCGTTCGTGA
>Ga0265797_10003915_pt1 | contig 23283 bp, 22 predicted proteins | sample P2T30metagenome_FD_192433 | JGI IMG/M metagenome (GOLD analysis project Ga0265797, IMG submission 192433) | Plant litter microbial communities from East Loma Ridge, Irvine, California - P2 T30 | ecosystem: Environmental > Terrestrial > Plant litter > Unclassified | place: USA: California... | reverse complement strand
TGAATAGGCAACCTTTGGTAGAAGAGCGAAAGTATTGGTGCAACCTAGCAAGAAAATGATCAATTGGATACATAGAATGATACGCACAATGCAAACAACGCGAGACGTGGTGAGAACCCACGTATGAGGACGATGCAAAAGTATTGGTTGAGCAGAGCAAATATTCAAGTGAAACGAAACATTCGGTTTACCTGAGTTATCAGATCAAGAGTGGGTCATGAGATCACTAGGTAACCAGAAAAATGCACGAGCGATCTGCTCTTCACACTTAGGTTCAGTCTAGCCCTTGAACCAGACACGCCTCGCACACAGCCCCCAACAACATTACCTGTCCTTCCCACTCTTCTCTACTTGTCCTTTTCTCCGCCCTCCCCCTCTCCCCCCTTTCTGTCCTCCAAGCCCTCCACACCCTGTCCCCACGCCCCAGCCTTTTTCCCCCACTTCACCGTACCCCAGACATGCGTAAATCCAATCTTCGGCGGCGCATCAGGACTCGTCCTGAAAGGGCTGGCACCATGTGGAAACAACAGTCCCTGCTGCTCGTCCTTTGACAGCACCTTGACGTTCGGCGGCAACTGCGTCTCGGTGGCTTGCGCAACGGTACCTGTCTCCCAGTGCCGCGAACTCAGCGGCAGAGGACGCCACCACGACGGACCTGCCCCTGCGGCAGAGTCTTCGGGTGAAGAAGACGCGGCGCGATCCCACCATCGGTGCGAACACATTTCCCAGATGCGGCTCTCTGCGCGCTTGACAGCGAAGCGCTCGTCTTCGCCAGTCAGGCCGCCGATGTTGGCGAAGTCGGGCGCTTTGCTGCCATCGCTGAGTCTGCGCTCGTCGGTGTATGATGATCCGGGGGTGCGAGAGCGGTTGGGTGGATCGTCTTCGAGGGCGTCGGCGGCGAGTGTGGGACTGCCATACGAGGACACATTGGGTCGGAAGGGCGAGGTGGCGTCTTGGTAGATCTCGGAGAATGTTTCGGGGTACACGGCGTCGTTTAGGAGTGCGTCTTCCCCAGTGGATGCGGATGCTGGTGATTCAGGGAAGAAGATGTCGTCTGCGCCGGCGACGGCAGTGACGAGGAGACGGCATCGCGCTTCGTATAGAGCATCCAGGAGGGTAATGAATCTCCTTGCTTCGTTCTTGTTCAAGAATTGCATGACTGGTACGTCCGTGACAATGAAGGTGTGGTAGGTCGAGGCAAGAGTGATGTAATCGGCCGGCCCTAAGACGGCACCGCAGATTTCTTCAAACGTGAAGAATGCCACGCCATTGTGCTGAGCAGGAATGGCGATCGGGCGCCCGTAGACTGTGATAGTTGTGGGAGACCATGGAATGGGATATGATGTCTCCGTGGCTTGTTCGACGAGGCTGTTGAACGTTTCGGCAAATGTCGTGAGCGCTTCAGCTGTAGCAGGCTGAACAAGATAGTTCTTGGGTAGCGCAGGTGTGCTTGTTGGCTGGACATCTTCAGAGCTTTGTTCATCGTTGGGTGTAACGCCGTTTCCCAGAGACGGTGTTGCGGTGGCAGTGCCCTCGGATGTTGCTCCTTGCACCGACTGGAACTCCGAAGTTTCCCCCTCTCGCTCCAACTTTCGGTAGTCTTTCTTCCCCTCCATTTCCCAAACTTCGCATCGGGCTCTTAGAACCTCTAAGAACGCGGCAAACTCGCCTTTCTGTCCAGCTCCTGCATCACGTCTGCTAAACCCACCCTTCCTACCAAATGACCAACCTAGTCGTCTGCCGGCCATGGGCGGTTCAAATTCCAAGCCAGCGGCCTTGGCGAGATCCTCGGGCATACGATTGCTGGTTGCAATGAGCACGCCACCAAGTTGGAAAAATGAGGTCATCAGATTCGACAGGATCTTAGCGGCTGCCCGGTCCGGTAATTGGAACTCGTCCAGAAATAGTATTGGCGAAGTTTCGATGAGATCGCGCGCTACTATCAAGAGCGAGTTTTCTTCGTGAGGTGCATCGGGCCCAGCCAACAATGCTCGGGACCTGCGGATCTGCTCTAACCGAGAAATGGTGTCGAGCATGAAGGTGTTGAAGTGCCAACGACGCTTCTTTTGGCTTGGAAGACAGTCTTGAAACAAGTCGATGAGCATCGACTTTCCGGTGCCGACTTCGCCGTGCAGCATCAGTCCTTTGGGACTTTGAAGCTCCATTGCTTCTTCATGGTCAGTGAGACGGCGTGTCAGTTCCAAAGAATCTCTTGACTTTTTCTGCGCGAGCAAGGAATCCCATATTCCTCTCGTGCGGATGCTGCGTGATTGCAAATCCGCAGGTGGTGTTGGTACAGCGTTTTGCGTGGTGTCAACGGCTCTCGAAACCTGCTGCAACCGTTTTGAATACTCTACCGAGGGCTCATAGTCGATCAGCTTATCGTAAAGCTTCTGTAGATGCAGTGCTGTATCGCGTCAGCCGATGCATCTCGGCGACGTTGGAATGGTCGACGTCATTACCGAGGCGGTGCTGTGCTGGATCAGGACGGATTTTCTGTGTTGCTATAAGACTGCGATAAAGCACAAGAGGATTGGTGATCGCAACTCCTGTTCCAGCCATTGGGTAGACATGAATTGGCAGACTTGAGTTGGGGTTGCATCTTCTTCGAGGTGCTGAATGGTCGAAGTGATCTACCCTGATTCAATCTAAACCCTTTCAGGCGTTAGCGTCTTCATGGTCGATCCTCTTGTTTAGAACACAGAGATTCTGAAGACATGCATGTCTTTCATAGTCGAAATGGAGTGCTAATTGATTCCAGTGAGACTCTCAGCAATCATAATTCTCAGTACAGCAACAAACGAGGCGCGAGAGCTGCGTGGCTTCATACTATCATGTTGCGAGTGAAGATAGTCAGAGGCCATCGGATGAGAACCACTATTCGATTGGAAAGCTGCTGAAGCAAAACGCCGGTCCATGCTCATGGTATAATGCTGAATGCCAATGTAGAAGTAGCTTAGATGATGGTCACGCCAGGCGACCAGGCATCCGCGATCCTCTTGACTTCCATGATGAACTTCCGGCTTGTGATCTGAGTAGACCCAATTCTTTGCTCTGCATTTGCCGTGATGGGAGAGTGCTCGTCAGGGTTGTAGAATGGATTCCTCAGAAGCATGATGTATGCTGTTTGTAGTGCCCTGAAAGCCTGCGCAAGATTGTTAAATGGCTCTCAGCAAAGGACGGCGCACCCACTGGTTTCAAGTCTGCATCTCGCAAGCCGACTGCTGTTGCTGTTTTGCTGTCTTGTGCAGTCGCTGATCGGCCTTCCATGTCAACCACAATGACGAATTTGACACCGGTGTTAGTCAACCAGCCATACATCGCGAGTCTTTCGTCGACAGCCTGTAAGAGGCCGAAGTCTTGATCTGCAGTCTTCTGTGGTAGACGGGCTTCGAATATATCAAGACATGAGCTCAACAGCAGCTGGTACTCAAGCGGAGCCCGCTCCTCTGCGGGAAACAGCGAAATGTGCAATGGATTGTTCTATACAAGCAGTGAGTTTCGTGGGTTTGCGTCTGAATCTTGCAGCATCGGATAGCTTACATGCTTTCCGATTACGCCTATGCACGCAATTGAAGGGACCATTGTGAGAAGAGTGTGCTTCACTCAGGGCAAGGTAGCAGCGGAGTGAGTTGTCTGTAGGGTACGACGCGGCTTGTGGTGTCTCGACAAGGGTCCCTATGTGCTCTACGCCGGAAACGAAGTGAGGTTGAGATTATGTCGATGGCGTTGGCATCACAGAGCGATGGAGTACCCCAGGATGTGGCCGCCAATCAGATGCCGTCTGAATCGGTTAGCTCATCGAGCCGGTGCCAAGACCCAAAGTTGCGTCGACGACATCAACTGCATCGCTAACTACACACCCGCCACCCCGCGTCTTTAATCTCCACTCCTTCACCCTACGTGGTTTCCTTTTGTTTGTCGCCAACATGCTGTCGACAACACGGTCTGCGGCCTCAATGGTTCTGCGAGGTTTGTCGCCGCCTCCGCAAAAGCTCCCTCTGCGGCACTGACACGATGAATAGCCAGGCCCGCCACAGCACTGCTGCCCTTCCGCGCCGGAAACGCAGCCTTCCTATCTTCAAGCGCTTCAGACAAGGCCGCCACAATGAAGTCGCCTGGCCTCGTCACTGGAAACCCTGGCACACCGCCACCAATGAAGGCGGCGACCCGGCGAGAGGTGGCTCTGCCGAGTCAGGAGGGAAAGAAGGGTGCCATGCAATATGCGCTGTAAGCCAGCACGTCCTGTTGCAGCAACTGGCGCGACGTGGGAGGAACACTCCGCTGACACGTTACGCAGTACCACACTCGATCAAATAGCCAACTGGGCGCGTCAGAGCTCTCTCTGGCCCATGACGTTCGGTCTTGCATGCTGCGCCGTCGAGATGATGCACTTGTCCACCCCACGATATGACCAGGATCGCCTCGGTATCATTTTCCGTGCCTCGCCACGACAGTCGGACGTTATGATTGTGGCTGGAACCCTCACAAACAAGATGGCTCCTGCGCTACGACAGGTCTACGATCAGATGCCAGAGCCGCGATGGGTTATTTCCATGGGCAGCTGCGCGAACGGCGGAGGCTACTACCACTACAGCTACTCGGTCACAAGGGGCTGTGACAGGATCGTACCAGTGGACATTTACGTGCCAGGATGCCCGCCGACTGCGGAGGCGCTCATGTATGGAATCTTTCAATTGCAGAAGAAGATGAGGCACACAAAGATCACGAGGATGTGGTACAGGAAGTAGATGGTGGATTGGTCTGGCGAATTTGGGATGCGTTCATTTTGCATGCTAGCTTTGAGGGCATATCCTCTTGTACAAATAAACTTCGATATGCAAAAGGCCAAGTGTATCGTCCATGGGCTCACAATTCTTTCGTATCTATGATCATGTTGATCTGGTCACTTGCTCGCACTATGAGGAGGCATCTTCGGAGCTTCCGCCGAGTCCAAACATCTGGATTGAGTTTCGCCACGCACTACAAGATCATTAGTGTCTTCAATCCACAAGAGCTTGGTGACCTACGCATCGCAGACTTCTTCGACTGAGATTTCCTTGATCTTGGCTATCGCATGTGCCACATGAGTTATTGTAACAGGTTCGTTACGTCCCTTCACCATGCAACCCTTGGCGAATTTCTCCTTCTTCACTGCTTTTGGTAGCTGTGGCGCATCTTTGAGATACTTCGCTGAAGCATGGCTAGGTCGCATCTCACACTATATCGTATCAGTAAAGCGACGCAAAAACAATCCATAAATATTACCCATGGTCCATCAGTCTCGATCTGCAAGCGCTCAAGTGGTATTTGCTTGACAACTTCGATGTTCTCGTTCGCTAGTCGACACGTCAATTTTGGAAAGATGGGTTGGGTGTGGGAAGGCTCACTCTTCATGCTGCAACCATTTACGCCAATGTCAAAACCTAACTCCACCAGTCTTTGCATCTCCTCTATCGTCCCTGTGAAGCTATGCACAAGCCCTCTCTTCGGTAGTTGCTCCAGCTTGTCTCCCAAGAGACGCTCAAAGTCTTCACTCGCAGCTCTCGAGTGCAAAAATAGAGGGAGTTGCACTTCCACAGCTATCTCCAACTGTGCCTCGAAATACTTCAGCTGTTGCTCTTTTGCCGTCAAGAACAAGCGATCGTAGTCCAGTCCAATCTCGCCAAACGCAACAGCATGTCCCGAGGCTTTAGCTTGAATGACCAGCGTCCGCAGCTCGGAGAGAAGTTCGGAAGGCCCACCAGGATGCGAGTCGAAGTGCTTTGCCGAACATGGATGCACTCCTACGGTGGCGTAGCATCGGCCAGGGTGATCTTTTGCGATTTCAATGGCGTGTTTAGACTCTGCGAGATCAGACCCCGTCACCATGAACTTCTTGCAGCCTGCATCGAGAGCGCGCTGGATGACGTCTTCGAAGTCGGATTCATGCCGCTGGGTGCCGTGATATGAGCCTCTGAAGATGGGATCTGTGAAGTTGATGCCGATCTAGGAACGTGAGCTCATGTGATGAAGTTTTTTAAGGCGTTGCGGACCAACATCAATGTACTTCAATTGAGATGATTCGGCCATCGTTGAGGTCTGTCGTGGAGATGCAGAATAAACACGATGTGTCCAATGTGGCTTTAGACGCAGCGAGAGACAAAGGGGTGTAGGTCTAGGCACTAGGTATGGACCAGAAAGTAATTTGCTTCGAGTTTTGAAGTGAAACATGTGAAGTGATAGATCTTGATGAACTGGCAATGATGGAAGTTGCGTTGTGGGCTCGGACTAGGCCGCATCTAGCACTAGCTTCGAAGGCGCCGCAATGCGAGAGCTTTCCTACGACTATCTACAATACACATCACTTCGCCATTTCAGACCACCCTCTACTACTCCGTAACTCACAGCGATATCTGGAGACACCTCTGCTTCTCATGGAGAACGTATGGCATTTGCGCCGCGTAGCTGAGAACGCCTCCAAGGCTTGCTGGATCTGCTACAAGCCAACGACGAGCGTTCTCATCACTCCAAACAACAAGGACTTCTTCTACATCTGTTCTGGACATTTAGTTGACAAGGGGTTCTGTCAGCCTGATCCGGACGAAGCGGCTGCAGTCGAGGCTAAGAAGAAGAAGGATGAACTCGATGCCGAGATCGAGAAGGTCAAGAAAGAGTATGACGAAAAGCAGAAGTTAAAACGCGAGAAGCGTAAAGCCAAAGACAAAGAGAAGGACAAAGCCAAGGAAAAGGAGTCGCGGAGTAAGGACGAAGAAGAGGACACGAAGGACGAGAAGGCCAAAGACGACAAGGTACGCAGCTATGAAGTCACGTCGATGCATGTGGCTTACATTACTTCCAGATCAAGGAGCTTTCCAAGACGAAAGAGGACGCTCAAGTTGATCTTGGACCCCGCATATTCCGTCTCAATAAGTAAGTACCACATTGTTATTTTACCACTGCCCTTCACCACACACACATTGTATGCTTATATACGCTACAGGAGCTTCTACCAGATGCGTCTAGACAAGATTAGAAATGCCGAGCTTGCAAAGAGGAATCGTGAGAGACTCAATAACCCGGCGAACTTCCCATCAGTTCCGAGTAGCAACCCTTGACTGGGACCAAAGCAAGCCCACTTGAGCTGTCAATATTACACATCATGTATCCATCTCGCCCCCAGATCACTGATAGTGGAGATCGTACTCTTGGCAGAAGATCCGCAAACCACGAAGCGCTTACCAGCTACACATTCCTGCCCCCAAAATGCAGTCAGCATTTAGCGGTTGGACCGCCAGCCATTGCCGAGGAATATCATGTGTCACAAAGGCATGACGAATCTGGATCTGTTTTTAGACCTCACCGGCTCGTACATGAAGAGATTATGGTTGCTAAGTGACCCGCGCATGGTGATCTGGAGTTGTCACTGTCGATCATCTGTCGCCTTGAGCCTTTGCAGATGGATCGATATCCGCTTCTCGCTACACACGACTAAATCTAGTACCGCTTGACGCCTCTTTCCTGACCTGGTGCGGTCTTAATACCGATTGTGGACGGTAGAGCATAGGAAGAGTGACTATGCCAGGCGCATTGGTTGCTACAACAGATCCCATTGGTCACCGAGGTAGACTCGACAGATGCTATACACTGCTGCTTAGGTGTCATTCCACTTCGACCAACAAGTGAAGTAGACTTGATACTGCTTACAGCTGCGGGTAGTGTCTTACAGTGCCAGGATGGTGCTGCGGATGCCGGACATCGGTATCGCAATCATTAGTTTTCGAAAAAGGAATGCCTCACTATCAACCAACACAGAGAGATTGGCCAGTGTTGAGCTGCATAACGAACAAAGCTAGCAGGTTTCGCGCAGTTCAGCACACCACTTCAAATCTTTTCTGACGGCACTTAGATTTGACTGCTTCAACATTGCATCACGCTTCATGCACATTCCTAACAACTTGCAGGGCGGGCGTCACGAATATCAGCTGCAGATTCAGTTGGTTGAGAGACTTCCAAGGGCCCAACTTTGAGGATTAAACCCACCTGTGAATGGATGTCGTCAACGCTTATGCAATTTGGAGACATACTGCTGATGACACGATGCTCTTCATAGGGGCGAACATCTTTTAGATCAAAGTCGGGCATTCGAACAAGGCCAACTACCACCGCCACAGAGTGTACTGTATCACAGCATGGATTATCGATATGAGGGTTTGGATGTGGTTCAAGGTTGAAACCGTATTTCCCATCTAACCAGCTTTGGAAGCAGCTCGTTACACTGTTCGATGTCATTGAGCCGTTCGCTACCCTTGAGCTCCCGCAATATGACAGCCTGAGCATACAAGCATGGAGCGGCAAGCCAGAAGTGGGCAAACCGTTTTGACCGAGATGAGATTTTCTCGTCTGACGCTCTCGAAGCCAGAAAGTACAGCATTGCTGATCGCTCCCAGGGTCTTGCTGGCTTCACGGTTGATTCCGCGTGCAGGCCTACTCATCTTAGTTGCTGATGGTCGTGCTCGCTTCCTGTTATGATCATAGGGGATTGTCCACTTGCTTTTGATGAGCACTAACTGCTTACAGATACCCTTCCCCCATATGGCATCGCGTCAGCTGCATGTGTTGGCCACGGAAAGCCATGCTCACACTCAGATGACATAGTATACAGGCTATGTCAACAGAAGTTGCAACAGTAATTTGCTCCATGCAATGGTGGGGTTTTCGGCCCCCGAAATGGCTGTCTGCAGGACGGAAACGGAGCGGGTATCACCCACACTTGCCAATTACGGCGCCGTTGAGAGGATCATTAAACGTCAATTTGTACAGCATGTTCGCACCGTTAGCCTTGCCCTACGGTAGGGCAGGATTTCCGTAAGCCTTACAGTGGTTTCGGGGTCGCCGTGTCTCCACTTTGTACCCGCGAGCCGAGCAGGCCAATGAAAGGAACGACATTCCTGCGGGCCTGGGGTATGTAGCGATCGCGCCGTCAGCATGTACGCCAAGAGTACATCCATCGACGGATCGAGGAACAAGGTGAAAGGATGCGACCGCAATGATGTTTGAGTGAGAAGAGAGAAGACAGTCGTGCATGATGGGAGAAGTTCCGAAAGCAATATCGGACCGCAGTTTCTCGTGAACGTATTTCACCAGTAAACACCATGTCAAGTTTCAATACCATCACTGCGTCTACTAGGACAACACATACTCCGCTCAACCAACGAATCACGCATCTAGTGCTTCACGTGCATGCTATCATATTACCTCTGCCAGACTGCCAAAAATCGCTATCTCCAACCGTCATCACCTCGGCCTTGTGCACCACCGGACGCTTTCCACCGATGTTAGCACTTCCAGAAATGCGATCCAAATCCTCCAGCCAAATTTCGCCACGATCCCGCTTGCTCGCGCCGCAAGGAAGTAAGCTTAAAATGGTGAATTGTCAATATCCAACAAGTAATCCTCCAGGATAGTGCTCCGTGCGTATGACCATAGGCGCAGATACCCGGAAGTCTATGATCACTTCACACGACTCCATCTGGTGGTCGTTCAACGTACCCAACAATAGAGCCACATGCTATACGGTACCATCTTCGGCAAGCATCCGAACTATCGTTCTCGTCATCATGCACTCCAACGTCGCACAAGAACGGCTTCCGAGGAAATCGTCGCCACTCTCAAGCAACGCACGGTGGGCGTTCGGAAAGGTGCAGGATCGGTATCTATCCGCGCCTTGCCAAATGGCGGCTAAATGGGAGCCGCGAGACAATGCGATACAACCGTGTATCTTGCCTGGTAAGGGAGAACCGCTCGCGAGTGTAGATCAGTAGGTCGCGGCGCAAACGTTGTAGGATCCCGTTCGTGTTGTGAGACATGCATGTTGTTGTAGTTCCTCGTTACCAAATGTACGGAAATCAGACATAGTGTCAGAAAGTTGGGCCATACCGTGTACGCATGCTAGCATTCGGGGCAGTGTGATTAGTCCTTCCGCGAGACACAAACCCAGCTTATCTCAGCGTCCTTCATCACAGCTCAGGTATCAACACGTGCATTAAAATCAGCGACACATTATCCATCATGACTCGTACTTGATATCGCCTGCCCTACAAAAGCTATTCGCACCCGTATACGAAGATACGCTTCACAAGGAACGACTAGCTCCAAGAAGGCATACCGAAATGACACTCCACACTGGTCGGCGATTACATCTGACTAGCTCATCCTTGCGGATCAGCAAACAAACGGGCAAAAGAACAAAGCCCACGCGATCTGAAACGGCCAGACTACCCCACAGTTTACCACAAGGCAAGAGTGGTGCTGATGTCAGCGCTAGAACGCGCGGGCAGCAGGTGCCGTTGACGCGCGAGTGACGGACGTGGTTTGCGGTCGCACGTTCTTCCGTTCGCTAATATTGGGAATGTGTGTTATCGCGGCGTTGTACGGTTGGAGGGTGTTGGTGCAATTTGTGACCAGATGTCATGCTGATATGGGGCAGAAGGTGTGGATATGGGAGCTAGCCGAATGAATTTGGTGGAGTGTGCCGGATGTGATTTCGTTACGGAGGCTCTCGTATTTATTGAATCAACAGCTTTGGCCTTGAGTGTGTCCTGAAGGTTCACACAATATGAACGAGCACCTCCGTAGAGATGACGATTCGTAAGTGAACGTGTAAAGTGTTGCAGGGTGTGAACATGTGGCATTTCAAGCTGTTTCCTAGCAGATCTCTACGCGGAGTGGGCCAAGCTTGAAAAGGATTTGAGCCAGAGCAACCGTATTGAGTGCCCTTTGTGCTGACCACATTACTTCACATAGCTCCGGTAGATCGCCTGCATCCGTCTTTAAGACCTCAACTTGCATCGCGATGAGCTCTTCTGCAGAAATGCCTAAGTCGACTCATTTCGCACCACCATACGTTCCCTGCCACAATCTCCGCCGAATCTAGGATCATCGACGGGAGAGGCGCGAGGCCAGTGCACGCTTGACCCAAAGACCGCCTAATCGACCCCATTCCCCGCACTGGCTATGCTCAGCTACACCCAAGCCACGATGCCGTATTGAAGTACGACCTTGCTGACGGTGACACGTGTGAGAACCCCACACGAGACGCTGTTGTATGGTAATCGCATTGCTAACGAAGATCCAACACTTTGTAAATGCGAAAAATGGGTCGCTGAGTTCCGAATGATAGAGTTTTGCAGTCATATCGTCGTGAGCTCGAACGAGCTTGATAAAATGTAGCATGAGCCTCGGATATGATAACTTTTGCGCCGGATGTATTACCCAGTGAACATCGCTTGTAAATCATGTACAGGTAAAGTAAGAAGCGTGGTTCTGGTTTCGCTTCTGGTGGTGTGTGCCGGTCCTTTGTCGACACCCTTAGTTTAGGATTCATCGTGTACTTCATTAATGACACCAGGTTTCTGGGCTAAATGGCCAGACAGGGAGCTGATAGAGCCGACACGTTCTTGTGGCGGGGGCTCGTCGCGCATGCAAGCATTCTCCAGCATGTTGGTCCACTTGCCACTCGTGCCAGCGTGACTGTGTTTCAAGTGCTGTCGAAAGTGATCGGCGCGGAAAAACTTCTTTGCCTGGTTGCATTCGCCAAATTTGTGCACGTGGTTGAGATGCTCTGACCGCATCTCCCAGTTTGCAGGATTGGGGAATTCTTCGCCGCAGTAACCGCATATGTCAGCAGCAGCTGGACGTGTAGGCGACGGGTGGAAGGCAGCATGGACGCCAGAAAGTGCCGCACAAGACCAGGAATGTCGCCGGAGATGTAATGAGTTTTGGTGACGCTCTGCTTCGTTTTTGTTCTTGAATCGGTTCGGGCAGTACTGGCAGATGTACTGCTTTTCCAGCTCGTGTATTCTGTCTCGGTGTCAGTTGTGTTGACATGCGGTGGACTCGGCTGTACTTACCGCAGATCCTCTTCACTATCGAACTTTTTAGGTTTCTTTGGACAGCACTCGCAGATGTAAGCCCCTGGTATACGGTTCACCACAGAATTGTGACGTGGATGTAGTATGCTCTCGGTGGACATTTTACGGATCTGCGTTTCGCTTTCCGAAGGACCTCCTTGATGTTGTGGCCGTGATATCGAGCCGCGCGGGCTAGGATTCAACGATCGGCTAGCCGCATACGGCGAGACAGGGCCTGAATCCGTCTCTCCCAAGGGCGACAATGCATTAGGAGAAAGCCGCTGATCTCCGCCGTAGCTCGTTATGCTGCTTGCTGCCGTTGAAAAGCCAAAGGAAGAGCCAATCGAGCCGGCCCGCTGACTTGAAGATGAGACAGACGACAGCGAGCCTTGGGCGGGCTGGAAACGTGAAGCAGTACAATTACGATTGACCAGCATTTGCGCCGAGCGACGGTGGTACAAGTCCGCGTGACCGCTAGTTGTGGGACGATCCTCTCGAGCAGCTTCCGAAGGAGGCGATGAGGCGCGCCGTTTAAGGCCACCCTTCGGGCCTAACTGATAGTCGTCTGAATCTGCAGGGCTGCGGTCATTGATGTTCAGCTCACGCATACCGTTTTCCTCCATGCCAAATTCATGGTCAGAGAAGATACTGTGATCGTAGCTACCTCGGTGTTGGCTTGAAGCGTCATCCAGCGGCCCAGGTGTGGAGATGCTGCCGAAGCGATTCCGATGCGAGTCTACAGAACTCGAATCAAACACTGGGCTGCGAAAACCTGAATAACCCGGCGATATTGCCCCAGAAGGCGGCCACTTGGCAACGGGAGAGTCTAGGTTGGAGTTCCGACGATCCGGCATGGATAGTGGTTTCAAGCCATTGAGCTTCTGGAGGTGTGAGTGCGAGTCTGTTGTGTCCTGCGCGCTACTGGAGTGTGTTGGTGGGTTCGTTCTTGTTGGGGTGTTTGGTCCGCCGATTTTTGAGAGCAATTGCTTGTCGTATGCCTGCGAGGATGTGTGGAGGGTGTGCTGCCCAAGCTGACGTTCGCTCGTGAATCTGCAGTTCATGATCGTGGTCAGTCAACGTACAAAGAATTCGTGCAAGCTCCCTGCAGGCAGCATGGACATTTCGTGTCGCCATGCAATTGAAGCACACCAGAAGCGCACTAGCCTTTCATGATACATACGAAAGTGCTCGGATCCATTGACTCGACGACTTTGGCGTTAGTGTGTCCTGAAGGTTGACACGATGGAAACAAGCACCTTCGTAGAGTGCAGCTACCAGCGAGGAGCGGAGACTTGTTTAGTGTGGCGCTGACTGTGTACTGGACTGACATATGAAGGCAATGCTGAGAATTATGGGACATCTTACCTGTGGCCCCCGAGTGATGGCCGAGGCTTGCCGCCGTGGTCTTCGTCGCTGTTGTGGTCCCCGCTATGCTCAGAACTCATGTCATCGACAGAGTGTGCCACGGAGGGCTCACGGCCTTTGAAGGTGAAGTCTGCCGAAGGCTGCCGTGAACGGGAATGTACGCTACCAGTGGCGCCATACAAGGTCGAGCCAGGCCTCACTGTAGCCAGCCGATTGCCGCCAAAGCCGGTGTCTCGCGGGCTGTTCGTGTTGCCCCATTGCCAGCCAGGGTCCTGGCCTGGCCTGAGGTCTTCAATGTGCCGTGGAGGAGGCAAGGGCGGCGGCACCTCTTCGCGTGCTCTCGGAATGGCCATGGCAACAGCAGGGCTTGGGTGGGTGGGTCGGTGGTGGTGGTGAGGCAGTGCGTAGCGGTGGGACTCATATACCCTGATGCTCGGGGTGCTGCTGGCCGAAGACATGGTCGAGGTCGAATGCATTCAGTGGTAGCTGAAGCGTGGCTCGCCGCTCACGAGCGCCGCAACTGTGGCGAGCGCTGCGCGGTGAAGGAGCGACTCGCGGCGTGATATTGTACGAGCACTCTCGAGGCAGGTGCACGGACCACTTGAGAGATGGTTAGCCGGGGAAGGTGCGCGCGGACTGGCCGAAACAGGATGAGGCGGGCAGCTGCCAGCTGGACTGGTGCAGTGCGTAATGGGATAATGGCGCCCACCTGAGAGTAATATTGGAAGAGGCAAGAGTACGCGTCCAAACGCTGAGCGCGAGGCTGGTGGGCGCGGGGGCGGTTTCAATTTCGTACCTGATTTAGGTGTAGCCCTACCGTACTTTACAGCCGCAGACGCTACGCCAGACCCTCAATCCGAAAAAGTGCGGCTCTAGCTGAACGTTCGAGCACCGCCACGCAAAGCAATATTGCGGCTCCTGAGTCCTGCGACAGGTGTCCAGGGAGGGATGTGGTTATAGGACGACTGTGGTGTGGGCTCATCAGATCGAGCACTTCATCGTCTCACTGCAGCGAACAGCACCAAGCGGAAATGTCCCGGATCTCTAGCGTGGTGCGAGAATGGCAGGAAGCAATGGAAGGCGAGAGCGTAAACGGATGTCCCTGCATGAGTTGTGAAGGCTGCCTTTGGAGCACGACGGGAAGGGTGGTGGCAGCAACTCTAGAGTTCGCAGCAAGCAAGCAATAATCCGAGGACGGGCTGCCACGCTCGGGGACCGCCAGTATTAAGCACGACGGTCTGCCTCTGCCCGTCCGCAGTGATTGGCCGTATTGAGTCTGTCGACCTTACCAGCACGGATCAGCAGTGGAGTCCGCAGGGGTCGCTTCATCTCTGCAACCCCTACTCGCGCACCAGCGAACCAAGCCTCTGGAGCTTTGGATTTCGAGAAGTTGATTCCCTTCTCGTCCGAAGCCGCTCCCTGCTAAGTAACGCTGCCACCGAGGCGGCAGGCTTGCGCTTGTTTACCTGGAACTTCTTCGGCGCGAGTGCACTCTGGTTGGGCAAACGCCAGGAGCAATTGGGTCTATCCGGGCTGGCCATATCATCTCTCCTCAATACTGTCAATATCGCCGCAGGCCTCGAGGGCTCCGGCAGCGTGGGACGGCTCACTCAGACCATCAGCCCCGGCCACAGTGATCAGGATATCCACGCAGGACAAGGCCCATCACCAGAACGTCAGGCTGGCGCTCAACGGTGCGTGGTGAGATAGGGCCCAGGCGAGCCGGCGGCGTGGACTCAGCAATCCACCACTGGCTCAGCATGCAGGCTGGAGACGACTCAAAGTGCAGCTCGAAGCTGCACCTCACCGCGTACAACGCAAGCGTTGGATTCGAACGGTATCTGGTTAGACTGGACGCGGGTAACGGGAGACGGCACCATGCTCTTACAGCCCTATCAAGTACCAACCGTGGATCTTGTCATCGCGAGCTAGGCAAATCACATTCCCCAAGCAGCGCTAGGCGCTCGCTTGCGTACTTTAATCAGGATTTAGTCACGCTGAGCGCTTTCGATAGCCTCCGACGCGTGACTGACGGTGGTGATCTGTTGATCTGTTTCGGGGGAGGATGCACAAGTCTTGCCTCTGGCGCCGGATAGTCCTAGGCTGGTCACAGCGGCCAAAGCGCACGCACTGCAGCGATGCAGTGCAGGATCTCCCGTGGCTGACACGGTACGGCAGGCATGCATACACACAGTTGTTCTGATCGTACCTTTGTACTCCAGAGTCCACTATAGAAATGCGTGTGGCATGAACTTGAAGATGACAGTCCATTGGCCATTCAGCATTGTATCTTGACGGCTATTTTAGTCCAGATCCGGACCATGACGCAAATTCAAGCTGCTAATAATAACGGATGTGATTTGGCACGATGACAGAAACTGAGAAGTTCTGGACAGTTCCCACATTGGATGCACGCACCAAACTGGAGCGCCGCTCGTGCTCCTGTCTGGCAAGTGCCGTTGATCGCGGACGTCGAAACAGGGACACTACTGATGTGGGTTAGCCTTACCACCTACACAGACACAATTCCAGTTCAGCTACTTAGACCAAGAACATCGTAATTGTGTCATGCAGCCGGAGACCAGAAGCAGTTGTGACGATGTCTGATAGCCACCCTAGCCAAGACTGCAGGGCAATACAATCTGTGAAGGTGTTTTGGCCTCTCCCAGATGCAGTTGTATGCCCTGCCCGCAAAGCTCCATGCTCTAAACTCCTGTTAGCTTCTTAAGTGAAAGGGGATGTCGCAAGTTCACTTTGGTGTCGCGTGTAGCGTGTAGTGCTAAGTAGCGCCTTTCCAGAAAAAGTAGTTGCGCCCAAGCGACAGAAACCTCGGCACGATTTGGCCAGTCTCTGTTTCATCGAACTTCACCTCAATCTCCGGCGCTCCGACTATCTTCGAACAGCCATGGCACTCATCGATAAAGTGCCGGGCGAACTGAAGCTCTACATTGGCGGGTACGTAATGCAGACTATTGTTTCGCGATACCCCACACCCTCCGCATGGGTGTGATACGTAGTAGTCAGGTTGGCTAACAAGGCCTTGCAGCATGTTCACGCTGAGAAGGCGTGAAGCATTACAGCAGGCCAACATCACCCACGTCTTATCAGTTCTGCGGTCACCTCTCGATAAAGACCTCTTCCGCCCGTTCCAAAAACACATGGTTGTCGAGGTCGACGACGTTGACGATGAAAATCTGCTAGAACATTTTCCAGCCACGAACAAATTCATTAGAGAAGGGCTCGATGGCGGTGGCGGTGTTCTTGTGCATTGGTGAGTGCGGTCCCCAGTCGAGCTGAGACTTGCATATTCAACTTCCAGTCAATGCCAACGAATGCCTTTCTTGGCAATTTCGCCTTCTTCAAAGGAGCAGCTGTTCTCCGTCGCGCAACACTGCATTCCAAGTCCTCTCAATTTTTGCTTTACGCGCGTCCTGCATGCATTTTTTGCCGAAGTTTCCTTGTCTCCTTGCATCTTTCGCCTTCGAGAAGTCTCCACACACCGCTCGTTTGCCACCAGTATCATGATGCCAGCCATTCTGATTTCTCTAGTGCTATGGGTAAATCCCGATCAGCTACGGTCGTCATCGCATACCTGATGCAAGAGCACAACATCAGCCCCTCGGAAGCATTGTCACACCTACGGCAAGCACGATCGATCTGCGAGCCAAACGATGGGTTCATGAAGCAACTGGATCTGTACCATCAGATGCAGACCCCCGAATATGTCGAGCAGACTCCAACTTACCAGCGGTGGGTCTATCAACGTGAGATTGAGCTGAGCCGTGCGTGTGGTCAAGCCCCAGAAGCGGACAAAATTCGTTTCGAGGATGAGCATGTCACTGATCAGAGCTCTGTGTTTGAGTTGAGATGTCGGAAATGCAGGTGTGTGGCACCTTACTACTATCTGTGACTTCACTGGGCGGTTCCTTGCCGCCGTTGATTCTGTTCAGCGCTAATGGACTTCCAGGCGACCACTTGCCACATCGCAATATCTGCTCGAACATAAGTCTTCCGCGGCCACCAGCGACAACGGTACGGAAACATCGCCTCTCGCCTCTGCCCCGAACTGTGCCCACTACTTCTTGGATCCCCTGTCATGGATGCGTCCTGAGCTCGAACAGGGCAAGCTGGACGGACGGCTCGAATGCCCCAAGTGCCAATCCAACGTGGGCAAGTACGCTTGGCAAGGCATGCAGTGTAGCTGTGGAGAGTGGGTTCTTCCTGGGATCAGTTTGTCGAAAGGCAGGATCGACGAAGCAAGGAAGTCTACGGTAGGTATTCGGCGGCCGCCCGGCTCGGTCATGGTGCCCCAACAGGATGGCCACCCCAAGCAGAACCTATGAGGATTCGTCTGGAGGTCGAACATCTCGCTTGTTTGCCAGACCGATCGTGATACCGCACACCGCCTGCTGTCAGCTTCAAAAGCTGCCGACCTGGGCTGGAGGTGTCCGTACCTCCGATTCGACGACTTAGGGTCCTGGCGCATTGACAGATCGTACTCTCCCCCTTGCTAGACAATATCAGCAGGCGCTGATGGAGCAGAAGCAGCACTAGTCTCTAGTCTACGATCTCAATGTCCAAGGGGTCACTTCCACCCAGTCGGATACTGATTACCTATCTGGTCTGTGGTGTCAAACTTCCGCCGTCCAACCGTTCAACTTGTCCAGAATGTCGATGACCAACTGACGTTCCTTCTCGGCTACATGCCTTGCCAGAAGTACGGTGTAGTGGAGATTACCATGTGTCGCGTGCGTTTCCTGAGGTGCCGGATGAGCCGTCCATCGATTGCATAGTGCATGCCATGTGATTAACAGAATCCCCAATCGGACCACATCTTCCATCGCCTCCTCAGTCTATGACCGCGTTCCACAGCAAACGAATCGATTATCCCCGGCGACACAAATACTCACAAGATCTAACACGAGCAATGCTTACTCACTTACTCACATTCGTCAACCCTGTCCTTCAATCGAGCCCGGAGCGGCGAGCGCAGACAAGGAGGACTTCGGGCATGTAACGGAATCATCGTGAGCGCAATAAAATTTTGTATCTAGGCCACCGTTCACATCGCCCCCTGAGTCTGAGTAATATCTCAGTCACACACCGTGGCGACTCAACACCCACACGCGAGATAAGTAAGCACACACTAGCCACACACCGACTCCAGTCTTCGACCCCTTGCGTGTTTTCACGTCTGCCGTCGTGCGGATACAATAGTCGTGCTGATACGAGATGATTCTCAGCCGCGTCGTATACGGAGAGCCGCGCGGAACTAGGCTAACGGTCTTGTCAACTTGGGACACGAACATGGTGCAGCGCCACGCTGTTATCGCTGTAATAAGAATAGTTCCGTAGCGCTGGTGATGGATGAGTGTACATGGGTCGCTCGTGTTCATGCAGCCCCACAGGGTGTGCGGATCAAGCTTTCTGGGTCACTGGGCGACGGGACAAGGCGATGAGGTCTGTAGAGCGGTATAAGAGGTTACGGGATGTGTGTCTAATTTGCGTGCAGGGCACGTGTTGCCCGACATGTGATCTTTGGCAAGGTATTAGGAGAGGGTAATGAGCATAAACTTCTTCATGAAAACACCCTTCTTTCTTCTGACCGTGTAGCTTGTCAGTCAAGAACAAGGGGTGTGGGAGTACCCTCCATTCCCTCCCTCTCTCGTAGCCGCTAGGGTTGAGTGGATCGGGTTGACTTGCTGGACACAAGGTTGCGACAAAATGTTCGTGGGCCGTCAAATACATCGTATTAAAACATTTCAATCAGAACTAACGAATCTTCATATACACATGCAAACTCCCAAAACACCTCCCAACCATCCATCACTGCGCCTCCTTCATCTCCCTCCCCTTCAACGCCAACAAATTCAGCGCACTACCCGCCAGCACAAACCCACACTGGTCGTGACTAAGCGTATGCCTCGTCTTAATGACCTTCTCGCTGCCATCCTTCTTCTTAATCACAAGCTCAACCGAGCCCTTGCCGCCGCTCTTCAGCACGTCCAGCAGCCCTCGCGTCGACACCTCGTCGCACGCATCGAAGAGGTCGTAGTCTGCTTCGTTGGCGAACGTGAGTGGCACTATACCTTGCTTCTTCAAGTTGGTCTCGTGAATGCGCGCGAAAGACTTGGATATGATTACGCGGCCGCCGAGATAGCGTGGTTGCAGTGCGGCGTGTTCTCTTGCTGAGCCTTCACCGTAGTTGTGCTCTGCGACAACGAGCCATTCGACGCCCTGATCGCGCCAGCGCTTGGCGAGCTCAGGAATACCGGATGTGCTGCCGTCGATGTCGTACGCGACGTTGACTTCGTCTGTTGCGGCATTGACGGCGCCGATGAGAGTGTTCTCGGAGATGTTGGGCAGGTGGCCTTTGTACTTGAGCCAGGGGCCGGCGGCGGAGATGGTGTCGGTTGTACATTGGCCTTTGACTTTGTACAGGACTCGGAGGCCTTGGAGTTCAGCGGTGGGGAAGGCCGGGAAGGGATCGAGGAGGGCGAGACGAGTAGATGAGGGGTCTACAATGACGTTGACGCTGGCATCGGGGACGCCTGGTGTGGGGAGGAAGTTGGGGTTGCCTTCTGCGAAGCCGGCGGATGGCAGGTCGGATCCTTTTGGTGGGGAGAACTTGAAGGGTGTGCCTGATGGTGTGTCTATGCTGTCAGTCATGGGATTGAACGTCGTGGCGCCGGAGTAGGACATGGCTGTAATTAACTCAGGAGAGGCGAGAAAGTTCATGGTTGCGCGGTTGCCATCGTTTCGGCCGGGAAAATTGCGGTTGTAGGAAGATAGGATAGCGTTTGCTTCACCATTTTTGACGCCATCTGTACGCTTCCATTGGCCGATACAGGGAATTTGAGCAAGTCAGCAGTGTCATACAGTCGAGAGCGCGAGTATACTAACCCTAGGAAACGTCAGTAAGAACTCTCGAATCAATCAAAATTAGAGGGTACGTACCACACGCATTGGCTAAAACGGTACCACCAGCCTCGGTAAACGTCGAAAGCGTATCGTCCCGTTCAAGAGTCGCCCTGATCTGTTCGCTGCCCGGTGTGATGAAGAAGTCTGCCTTGGGCTTCAAACCAGCTGCGGATGCCTGCTTGACGATTTCTTCTGATCGAGTCATGTCTTGGTACGAGCTGTTTGTGCAGCTGCCAATGAGTCCGGCTCCGAATGTCCTTGGCCAGTCTTGCTCTTCTACAAGCGATTTGAACTTGGACAGGGGTGTAGAGAGGTCAGGGGTGAACGGTCCGTTGATGTGGGGTTCGAGCTCAGATAAGTTGATCTCGATCACTTTGTCGTACGTAGCCTCTGGATCTGGCCGTAAGAGGTTCTGCAACGAAGGTAGGCCAGCGATGGCTGAAGCTTGCTCGGCGATCGGTCCTCGGTGTGTAACTTGAAGGTATGGAACATGTGCGGGTGAGAAGGGGAAGAGAGATGTTGTGGCGCCGACCTCCGCACCCATGTTGCAAATAGTAGCCATGCCAGTGCAGCTGAGCGTTTCCACACCGGGCCCGAAGTACTCGATGATATACCCAGTGCCACCCTGCAACATATTAGCTCTTCTATCTTCGAGTACTCGAAACCACCTACCCGAACAGTGAGCTGCCCGGCCAAAGTCAGAATAACATCCTTCGGCGAGGCCCACCCACTCAGCTCGCCCGTAAGCTTCACACCTAGGATTTTGGGCGCTTTGAGCTCCCACGGCGCATCGACAAGCGCATCAACGGCGTCCGCGCCGCCAACACCAATGACGATAGCTCCGAGTCCTCCAGCATTCGGCGAGTGACTGTCCGTACCAAGCATCATGAGACCTGGAGCCGAGTAGTTCTCCAACACAGATTGGTGTATGATACCCGCACCAGGAGGCCAAAACTCAATTCCATATTTCTTCGCCGCGGACTCCAGGAAGTCAAACACCTCTTTGTTGCCCTTGATCGATTGCGGTAGATCGAGATCAGCACCCTTCTCTCCCTAGATTCTGATGTGTCAGCAACGCAGTTTCTGAAGCCATAAGTTGACATCACCATGCTTCTATCCAACTCAGACCAAATGAAAAGCAACACGACGTACCACTATCATATGGTCGCAGTGTATACTCGCCGGCACCGCCGTGCTCCCAAGCCCACAACTCATAAACTGCAACAACGCCATCTGCGCACTCGCATCCTGCATCGCCACGCGGTCAGGCTTGAGCTTGAGATTCGCCTGCCCACGTATGTCCCTTCCATTATTCGTGTTGCTGAGCAGCGACTCCTCCGGACTCTCGAGATGCGCGTACAGGATCTTCTCGGCGAGAGTGAGTTGGCGCTCTGAGCCGAGTACGCGGCGCACTTCTTTGAGGCGGGCGAGGAGCTTGGGGTACGGTGGCGTGCGTTGCGCGAGGGAGACGTTGTGTGCGGAGGGTGGGTCGTGGGATGTTGCGAGGTGTCGGTGGGTAGTGAGGAGGGAGAGGGGGAGGCGTGGCTGCTTGTGTTGTCAGTATTTTGGGTCGTTGGTGGAGTGTGAGTATTCTGTTGAAGCCAAATCAAGGACATGATGTCCACGCAATGGCATGGAAATTACTCACTCGACAATGAGCCGCCTGGCCTGCTCGTAGCACTTGCGACCGCATCTTGAATTCTTGTCGGTGGGATTGGCGCGGTGCAACAAGTCAAAGGCGAGGTCAAAAAAGTTCGGGAGCCGAGATCGCACACGCGACTGACTGTTGCCGCGGAGAACATGCAGGGTTTCTCCACACACCCCTCCATTGCCCAATCGCCGACAGCCCGGAAGTCAGCACCTATTAGTTCTACAATGGGTACACATGCAAGCTTGAAGATATACCGCTGAAAGCTCAATTGCATCGTCCATTCATTCAGTCTCATTCAGCATTTTGGCATTACACCTAAAGTGAATCTCGTCTCCGCGAACGTCCAGCGTCGTCCAGAGACTGCGCAGACCTTTCCAGTATGTCATTCAATTATCTTCCCATCGTACATAACTCCAATGATGCAGCATTCTCAATAAGTCAGAAACACCGCCCAGTATGCATAAAGAGTGAAATCCGGACAACACCGTCGCTAAGTGGATGTAATGAGCAAAAACAGATGTCGCTAAATGGGAAATGAAAGACAATGGCTAAATGCGCCTGTTTGGTTGCGACATCAAGCGATCCGCACGCTCAAAGAAGTTCACCGTGCTTGAAGACTGCGATCGTAATCCTGGTGTGCTTGGGACTGTTGCTTGCGCCGCAGCTCCCAAAGCAGCGCTCAGAGGAGTCGCGGGCACAGGAGTAGGATAACCACTGGAGCCCTGAGAACCCATATATGCAGAGGAATGTGTGGGTATTGACGTGTTGATTGGACCAGGGAAGGAGGCACCTCCACCAGAGACCATCGTAGGTCGACCCAGAAACTTGGGAGCTGATGTGCGAGATGTGATCGAAGACAGGCTCGGCGGACCCATCATGCCGGTGTTGTTTGACGTCAGGTGGCTCCAAGGAGAGTCGTTGATAGCGAGACTGGCTTCCTTGACCGTCCTATGCAGGGGCTTCATGAGTTGTTTCACCTCAAAGCTCAAGAGCTTGTGGTCTTTGCCTTGCTGCGTATACGCCGCGGCCAATGCACCCCATGCCTGAAACACAGTTAGTTACGTCATCGTTCTCGAAACAGAGTGATTGAGTAAATGAACCTTGATGAAACCCATGCAATGCTGCCAAAATTCCGGCTGATCGCGAGTGTAGCTGTCTTGCGGCTGCATTTGGCCTAGGCGGCGTGCCAAGGGCAGCGTCATCTGCTGTACTTCGTTGCTCTTTTCAATGAGGTCTACTAGCGCTCGAATTCTCGGGTGCTCCATGTCCAGTTCTCGTCTCAAATTGACAAGCTGGTCTTTGAGTAGCTGCGAGATTTGTGGAATGGAGGCGTTGCAGCTATCGCAAGCATTCCTGAGTCGTTGGTATACTCTACCAAATTGTGTATCCTCGTCAGTCTCATCGAAGCTGCTCGTAAGGGTGTTCGACCTGGACATCGTGGTTGCCAACATGAAT
>Ga0265797_10003913_pt1 | contig 23292 bp, 20 predicted proteins | sample P2T30metagenome_FD_192433 | JGI IMG/M metagenome (GOLD analysis project Ga0265797, IMG submission 192433) | Plant litter microbial communities from East Loma Ridge, Irvine, California - P2 T30 | ecosystem: Environmental > Terrestrial > Plant litter > Unclassified | place: USA: California... | reverse complement strand
GTGTTCTTCCTCGATCCAGGCGGTGTGGGCTTTGCAGCTGGTGGCTTCGACTGATTGGGGTTTGGCTTACGGTTTGAACGTCTCAGTTTCTTCTCCTCGGCCCTCGTGGAAAGCTGTCCGGGCGGTTTGGAAGTCGTGGAGGCCTTTGACCTGGTTTCAGTCAGTATGCGTCTAATCCGACGTTTCCATCGATACCGAGGAGGCGGGCGACGATGGGGCCTTAGGCTCCCTTGGCTCTGGCGGAGGCGGTGGAGGTGGTATTGCCAGGTGCGGCGGTGGGATACCATGTCCTGGCGGAAACCCGGCTGTGGGGGAGTAGTAGGGATGCTGAGAGACAGTGTGACTGTAGGGTGGGATGTAGGGAGGGAAAGAGGGGTACTGTGAATAGTGAAAAGGGGGTGCGATGATGGGGACGATACCGTTTCTGCCGTCATTGTTTGAGCGCAAGGGAGAGCCGGCCATCGGGGCGACATACTTGGGAGCTGAAGATGCTGGGGGTGCTGCTCTCTGGGTTGGCGGAGTATACTGACCCTGGGCTTCGGCAGCTTTCTGCTCGCGTAGCTTGGCCTTTTTGTTCGGCTTTTTCGCACGCGGCGCAGGGGTATCCTTGACACCAGGAGGTATATAAGGCGCTGGTGGCAGTGCGGGAGCTGCCGAGGGCGTAACAGTGCCGTACAGTCGTCTCAGGCGATTGCGCTGGGTTTCAACTGGTTGGTAGTTGCCACCCAGTATGCATTCGAGGATACTGTTGGTACTGATTGATCCGTCGTAAAGCTGGTCCATGTAGCGTCGAAGGTCACTGAAGGCTGTGCGGAACCGCCCGAACACAGTGTCAATCTTGTGTGAGCCGCCTGCAATGTCATTGTTGGCGTTGTTCGGGTCAATGATCGTCAAGCGGTCCTTGTTCTGCACCGCCTTCGGGTACTTGTCCTTGTCGTAGAGATACGGCGCCTCCATGATAATGCCGGCGGCTCTAATGTCAATCTTATTGCCATAGAAGTCCAGGAACTTCATGAAGATCTCGCCGTAGTGTTGTTGTGGGTCACTCGCTCCGGCCTGGACTTCAGGCATGGTTTGAAGGATGTGTGTGACCAGGCAAATGGTGGTGAAACCACCAATGCCACCACAGTAGACTTCATTTATCCCGCGCATGACCAACAACTGCTTGACTAGAGCGACGATGACCGGCATGGCAGGATACTCCTGTTTCCAAGTCTGGAATGTCTTGAGAGCTGGGAAGCCAGATTCGTTCTCAAAAGAGATGTCAACTTTGATGCCCGTACGCCTGTCGGTGAACTTGACGATCGGCACTTTGGACCTTCCAATAAAAGTGGCCGTGTGCGGCTGTGCGATCCCAAGTTTCTCGATGTGTTGGGTAAGACCTCGAAGTTGGTTCTGGGACTGGCCAATCTGGCGAGGCCCGCCGCTCTGGAATGACTTTGACAGCACCACCAGGTCCATATCCGCAGTGGGTAGGTAAAGTCCAGAAGCGAAAGAGCCAAAGCAATGGACTTCGCAGTCACGTGCATAACCAGCAGCACCGCCCCAAGCACGAATGGCGTTTTGAATTCTCTGTACAAGATCTAGACGAGCTGCTTCCTCGAACGGACGAGGCTTGACATATTCGAAGAAATCGCAAATTTCCTTGTGAAGCCTAAAAACAATGTTAGCGGGGCTTCAAAGTACGCTGTTAGGTATCATCTTACCGAAGTCCTACGCTAGCAGTCGCGGAGTGGTCCCTCGTACACCATGGAGCAACAGGCTGTCCGTCGACAGATTGCCATTCTTCAACGACGTCCCCGAACTGTCTGGTGTCGCGAGACTTGCGCTTCGGTGGCCTTGACACACGCTCCGGAACTCTCGAATCTACCCCAGCGTGGTCGGAGTCGCTCGAAATGGACACGGGTGCTTGCGTCCGCTGGTTGATAGGCGTGAAGGACGCGGATGATGCACCATTACTCTGTGGGAGATTGCTTGTGGAGGTCTTGCGGTGGAAAGAATCGCGGTGGCTGAAACTCGGCTCTCCACTTTGCGCTGGCGATTTGGTGACGGGAGGTGAAGGCGGGTCCGATTTGGCATCGTCGTCGTCGTCGAAATTGAAGGAGATGAAGTCGGAGTTGTCCGCAACTTTATCAACCTTTGCGAGTTGTTCGTTCTTGGCCTTACGGATGGTCTGCACAATATCCTTCTTCGGCGCGCCAAGCGATTCTGGCGGTGGAAGCACAGTGTACGGGTCGGGATTTGACCACTTCGGAGCGGCAGGTGCATCGCTGGCTTCGACTTTTGTACGCTTGCGAGGACCATCGTCGTCCGAGTCGTCTCCCTCGCTAGAATCTGCGACGTCCTTAAGTGCGATTGTCCATCGTTCATGCCTTCAAACTGCTCTGGTGTGGTTTCGCGTGATCCAGCCATCTTGCTCAAAATGGCGCGATCGTGTGCTGGCTTGGGCCCAAAGCCGCCACGACCGCGACCGCGCGGCGCACCAGATCCTCGTCCAGCATGACGTGGGCGACCATTGTCTCTGTCGAACCTTCTGGGCCTCTCGCGCGGCGCATTGTCGGGTGCAAAGCCGTTTGGTGCTCTTGGCCCGGGTGCGTCGAATGTGAAGTTCTGCTCGGGTCTGTAGCTCTGTCCACCAGCAGCGCCTCTGAAGGTGAAGCCGCCTCTGTCCGAGTCCCGAGAGTTGCCATGGAACGAGGATGGTGGCGGTCCAGGTGGGCGATATGAAGAGCCGCCAGGCGGCGGACGAGAGTCGTAGTGACGTTGTGGTGGAGGGTAAGGATCGTATTGCTGTGGGCGGTAATTGCGCTCGTAGTCTTGTGCCTGGTAACGGCCGCGACCATCACCGCCGCCGCCGCCAGGGCGATAACTGTCGCCCATGGTGTGTCGCGCCGGTGTGAGAGAGTGGGGTGGTAGGGTGTTGTGATGCAATTGTAGTAAGTGTTGTGAGAAGAGTTCTCGAGGGCGGGGTGAGGTTGTAAAAAGGCTGCCTGGTCTTAAGTGTCGGCAGTCGCGCGGTTGAACCAGTGAAGCTGGCGCAATCGAGTCGCAAAAAGTCGAGGCAGTCGCGCGTCACCAACAAAGGAAGGTGGGACTCTTGGCGGACTAACCTTAACCCTAACGCAAGCGCTCCGATTTTCACGTCACTCGGTTATTACCCCGTGCCTCACGCAAGGCCGGGAATACGGGCTCGCCAGCAGATCGCGCATACAACACACGATAGACCTCGGAGTAGCGTCTGCCGTAGAGAATGGTGATGCGATCCTGATCTGATGCCATCTATAACAGGTAGGTAGTATCCTTTCTGTCCCTCATCCCTTTGACCTCTCCCATGAAAGACAACACTTCCAAAAGAAACACGCCTCATCCATAGGTGATCATATCGACACTCTTCGACACTCCATATAATGGTCCAGACTGATGGGCATACCAACGGTGGTACCAATGGGCACGCCTCACAGCCACCTGCCACGAAGCTACTAGCAACTTTTGTGGCAGATGCCCGACCAACGCACCTCACCTCGGAGCTCCGTGACAAGGTGAAAGAGGTCCTCATCGACTTCGTAGGGGTCACCGTCGGCGCCCTCAACAACGCCGATTCTACTGAGCCAATATACAAGGCCATTGTCGCGCTTCAAGGTCCTGGGAACAATGGGCCCTGTACTGTACTCGCTAAAGGTAAAGCACATATGCTGCCTCAATATGCTGGCCTGCTCAACTCCGCGTTTGGCCACTCGCTGGACTTCGATGATACATATGCTCCAGGAACGGTTCATGCCGGTGTAACGTCCGTGTCTGCTGCTCTCACCCAAGCTGAGTTGCTGGGACAGTCATCTGACAGCGAGCGGTTCATACTCGCCATTGCTGTTGGCTACGAAGTAACATGCCGGATTGCACGCGAGCTTGGCTACGAAGCATACAGCCGGGGTATGCACAATACACCGACAGCAGGCATCTTCGGTGCTGTATCGGCTATCGCAGTTCTCAAAGGCCTTTCAGCAGACGTCATCGGAATGGCGTATGGTCTCGCAGGCAGCAAGGCAGCAGGCTCAATGCAATACCTTGACAATGGCTCCTGGAACAAGCGCCTGCATCCTGGTTTCGCGGTCCACGATGCGTTCATGTGTGTCAATCTTGCGGAAGCAGGCGTAATCGGCGCTACAAACATCATCGAAGGCAAGATGGGCTTTCTGCACGCCTACAGCCCCAACCCGAACAAAGACCTGAACAGGCTTGTGGCGAATCTCGGTTCACGGTGGGAGTGGCTGAAGTCGAGCCTGAAGCCTTACCCGGCTTGTCGTATGACACACGCTCTGATCGAAATATCAGGCAATCTGCACACATCACACAACAATGGCCAGGTTTCACCTTCAGATGTCGAGAAAGTCCTCTTGACCATCAGTTCCGCCAACTTCTCTCTCGTCGGCGACCCTACACCAAACAAGATACATCCAGAAAACGTGATCGATGCGCAGTTCTCGGCTTACTATCAAGTCGCAAACGCCCTCCTCTACGGCTCTGCGACTGGCATGCAAGCCTATCACAAACTTTCAGACGCCGATATCCATAGCCTATGCGACAAGATCTCGGTCCAAACTGACGACAGCATGAAACAGTTCGGCGCGAAGCTCGAGATCACCTGGTCTGATGGGAAGGCAGAAACAATCGAACAGGCATATCCGCTGGGTGAAGAGCAGCATCCGTTCACGCGCGACAGGGTGGACGAGAAGTTCCTATCGCTGGCCGGACCAGTGTACGGGAAAGGCAAGGCAATGGAGATCATCAAGCTCATTGATGATTTGGAGAAGCACAGTGTCGAAGACCTGCTCGAGAAATTACGATAGACCGATTGATGGTGCTTTTCACATCTCGCTTGACAAACTGCGGTCATCAAAAAACGGAGGTTCAACGATAATCACATGAAAATAGCATAAAATTCCTCATCTCATCACACAAAATATCATACATTAACCTTCCCTAACAGAATAATCTACCTGCTCCCACCCGTAACAGGCTTATCAGCCGGATCCATCGGCTTCTGACCCTCTTTCTCAACATGCTGTCTCTTCACATGATCCGGCTCACTAGGGTCACGCCTCATATTCTCCTGACTCTGCTGTGGCTCTTCCGACTGCGCGGCGCCGGCTTGGCCCGGGTTGCTCACGGGCGTTTGGACCGACGCTGTGTCGGGACTGCCGGTGCGGGAGTCTGTGGCGCGGCCTTCGTTGATTTGCGAGCCGGTGGAGTTGGCGGCGGAGGAGGGCTGGGCGCCGGTGGCGTTGGAGGGGGAGGTTGGGGTGTTGTCGCTGGCGTTGGAGGCTAGGCGGGAGGGGACTGGGGGTTGGTTTGTTAGGAGATGATATTGAATACAGGTCTAGTTGGGGAGGCGACTTACTGAAGGTGCGGGCGATGGGGGTGATTGCGACGCGGCGGGTGGCCGTTTGGGCTGTGCGGAGGAGTTGGAAAGGCATTATCGGTTTTTTTGTTGGTTCTAGGTGTTTGATGATAGTTGAATCGATAGATGGTCGTAAAGGATGATGGCGATGGTGGTGAGTTAGGAGATTTGTAGCAATGATTGAATGTGCATTGGATATGTATGTCTACTTGTTCTATCGTCGTCGACGGACTATGCTCCGTTCCATTTATGCTCGATGATGCCATCCCTCGTCTGACGGAGCGGTTGATATTGGTCATGTTGACGTTTCGATGTCAAGGGTTCAAGCTCGATGGTGTCGCAAGCGAGTCCGATCAACATTCATCTGCATTGAATGGACTGTTAAGTGAGGTTGGCAGAGTGGTTGATATATGTCTCTTGTAAAACTTCCTGGCGATGCTTATTCGAATATCGATTTGAACGATTCGCCGCTGATTCACATGTTTGCCGTACAATCGAACTGAAGACTGTGTGTTTCGATGCCGGTTCCTTGGATATGTAGATTAATTGGACCAAAAGCCGCCACGAGCAACTTATGATGACTGGAGGCACACCAGGACAACACAGAGGCTTATATTAGATGACTAAGACATGAAAAGTGTATATAATAGTTCAATTTTCGACATCTACACATCGTATACTTCAAGAACGGATGGAAGACCTTACCCCAACCCGAACCCTACAAATGTCACGTCCATATCTTGCATGCATGTGCATGTACACCACAACATGAAGTCTCCCTTGGACACTACACGATCTGAGATACGTTGTACGCAAGTCTATCATCTTCACAGTATCTTAGTACTCTCACCGCCGGACAAGCTAATTGGTGATGATGAGTGCAGCCATGCGCATGAGTTCATCACTTCGAAGCTCCACGACTGACATGTGCAAGCTCAATGCTCGTCGGCTTCGACAGCCTATGACGAGTGCTTCGAGGTCGATCAACACGAAATCTCCTATAAGAACAAACAACATCTTGCGACACTCTCAAAACTGGAACAACCAACTCAATAAGACCACACCATCAGCAAAATACGTACTCTTGTCCACAATGCCCGAATCACGCTCCAAACACCCTCTGGTCTGGATCGACTGCGAGATGACCGGCCTCGACACAAGCAAGGACACGATCATGTCACTAGCATGCTTCGTGACCGACTACGAGCTCAACATGCTAGATGACGGCTACGAGGCTGTTGTACACCACTCAAAAGAGCAGTTAGATCAAATGGGCGAATGGTGCACATCTCACCACCGCGACTCAGGACTCACTCAAGCCTGCCTCGACTCGACCACCACCGCCGAACAAGCAGCAGACGAGCTACTAGCATACATCCAATCGCACGTGCCGGAGCGTAAAAAGGCGCTACTGGCGGGCAACACAGTCCACGCGGACCAGAGATTCCTGCGTCAAGAGCCTTGGAGGAAGATCGTATCATACCTACACCACCGCATCTTGGATGTGAGCGCGATCAAAGAGGCGGCGAAGCGCTGGGCACCGATCGAGGTTATCAAAGCAAGTCCTGCAAAGGCTGGCAAACACGAGGCGAAGGCGGACATCCTGGAGAGCATTGCTGAGGCGAGATACTACAAGGACATGTTCTTCGCGCCGAAGACGACTCAATCAGACCCGGCGGTGGAGCAGCCTGCGCAACTGCCGGAGGATGCCGTGCTTCCAATCTCGTAAGGTGCTGGCTGCGGGCTAAGCGCCTTCACTTTTGTTTCCCGGCACGACCTGCGTGTTCAGACTGCCAGGTTGAGCGGCTGGTATACGTCTCAACGCAGCTTATATACGAGACTACCATCACGAGCTGGAGATATGAATCAAATACACTCCGCCGTTATCACTGGCCAACACACTGGAGCCGTGTCAGGTTCAATGGAACCACTGCAACATCACTTCAGAACACGCCACACAGGCAGTTCGATCATTCAACTTGCTTCCCGCCTTGAAGGTCTCGGATATCATGCTCGAGCAGCCGAAGAGAAGGAACAATACCCGAATGAGCAGGGTATCGTGATACAACGGGCCAGGCGGGCATGGTTCTGCAAGAGCAATGATCAATGGGCCGAGATGCCAAACGTACATGAGGCCTTCCCGCTGCCTGACCTACATCGAACCATCTAGGTCCAACGGTGAGATGGCCGAGCGGTCTAAGGCGCTAGCTTAAGGTGTTACCTTCTGGTTCATCACAATCGCTAGTCCGAAAGGGCGTGGGTTCAAATCCCACTCTCATCAACATAATTTTTGCTTTTTGGTCAGCATTATCTTTTCTCCAGCTACGTATCAGCGTACGATGCTGTGACACTGTACCAATGCTATCAAGATAATATTTTGTCTGACACAGCCGGATCTGGCCGACGTGAGGAACATCACTTTCCTCCGCTTCCTTCGTAACACGGCTGAGCAGGTGGCATATCATGTAAGACCAGCTGAACTGCCGTATGGAATTCGACCTGGGCGTCCCGATGCGGTAACCGCTCGTAGTAAGGTATGCATGCATGTCTTTGGGTGTGTCGCTCGGCGCCGCTGCCACCGACACTCCTTCCAGGCCGCCAGAGTCGATTTGTACCACGCATCACGAATATAATCCTTGTCTTCAACCAAAGTTCAGCTCGTCTTGACGAATCGGCCTTCGGTCGAGGTCCGTAGTGACAGGTGGATCGATATCAGGAGCTGTAGCAGGTAAACATGGCCCTATAAGTAGCTGACTGCTTTTCGACGGGCTCCAAACTAAAGACAGAGACCATTCTATTATTCCATTGCATCGTAATCACTCCCTCTGAAACTCTTGACGACAATTTAGAACATATCTCAACCATGGGAAGCTTTGAGGAGACACTGGACTTCTCCCATACCGATCCCGTTTCGGCGAACGGGCACAGTGATGTACAATGCGATCCACCTTCAGGATTCAACGTCCTAATCGTTGGCGCTGGTGTCGGGGGCCTCGTCGCAGCCATCGAGTGCCACCGCAAAGGCCACAACGTTCGAGTCTGGGAGCGTTCCAAGTCGGCAGCTGCTGGAGGTGAGCGTTGACTCCTGGCTTCACACCGCCCAGTAACACTAACATACCACAGGCGATAGGTTCACCATCGGCCTCAGTGGCAGACTCTTCCTGCAGAACTACCCTACCATGACGCAAGAGTGTGACCGCATCTCGATCCACGATGCCTGGCTGCAATACAGAAGGCATACCGGCGAAGCCATCAGTGACGCAAAGCCTTTCGCTTCTATGTGGGCAGACGCAGGCATCGATCCGAACAACGCCTCCATGGTCATGCAGATGCGTCCTCTCTGGCACAAAATGCTCTGGCACCAGGTTCAAAGGTTTGGCATCGAGGTGTCTTTCGACAAGCGTGTTGTGGAATACTTCGAAGATCCGAATCGTGAGGTCGCTGGAGTTGTGACTGATCGTGGCGAGCGTGCAGAAGCTGACGTGGTCCTTGCTGCTGATGGTGTGAACTCGAGATCCCAGGATATCGTCATGCCGGATGGGAACAAGGGAAGGCGCTCTGGTCGAAGCGTATATCGCTCCACATACCCATTGGACCTAGCGATGTCAGACCCGTTGGTCAAGGAGTACTTTGGCCCACGTGATGGCAAGTACCCAGATGTGCAAGCTTGGCTCGGTCCGGACACTCACCTGGTCGCACTGTGTTATTTCGACAAAGATGGCAATAATGGGCAGATGGTCTGGGGCATCACGTTCTTCGAAAAAGGCGAGCAGACTACCAAGGAATCTTGGCACCAGACTGTCAGCAGCGAAGACGTGATCAAGACCTTAAGAGAAACACCTGGCTGGGGCGAGGCTGTGGAAGCGATGGTGAAGGCGACTCCACCAGATCACATCGTCGAATGGCCCTTGATCTTCCGCAACCCGCAGCCTCGCTGGCACTCGCCAGCAGGCAGAATCATTCAGGTTGGTGATGCTGCGCATACCTTTCTACCAACATCGGGAAATGGCGCGACTCAAGCCATCGAAGACGCAGTGACGATTGCCGAGTGTCTGAAGCAAGCTGGTAAAGCAAACATACCTACTGCTGTCAAGACGCACAACCTGCTCCGCTTCGATCGCGTCTCTTGTGCACAACGTCTGGGCTGGGAGAACGACGAGCGATTCCACAAGGCTGATTTCTCGAGTGGGCCAATTGACTTGACGAAAGTCCAGGCGAGAGTGCCGAAGTGGATCTTCACTCACAATCCTGAGCAGTACGCTGTTGAGAACTATGCGAAAGCCGCTGCGAGCGTCGCGGATGGAACGGCTTTCCACAATACTAATATCCCACCAGGACATGTGCCGACCTTGTGGACGATGGAGGAAGTTCTGGAACTCGAAGCCGAGGGGAAGAAGTTTGAGCTGTCAGGAGACTGGTCCTGATGTGAATCGCTTGGATAGGGCTTATCATCATCGCTCGTTTACCTTACCACAAAATCTGATGTTCGCCGAATCAACCACTCGTCTCAATCTTCAGTCCCTCAAACTTGACATCAATCTTCGCCTCCGCATCGTCTTTCTCAGGCGTAGGCTTAGCCCCATAAACACCAACCCACATCTCCGCATCCTTTGCCCTGCCTTCAAGATCAGCCCACTTGACCTCTCTCAATGGCTCCTTCTTGCCCTTCACCACAGCGTAGATCCAAATCGTGTCGGCTTCCTTCTCCGCCACGAAGGACGCCTTATCCCCAGCTTCGAACATCGGGCACAAGCTCCAATCCGAGAAGCGATCGGTGCCGACGACACCGAGTTTAGGCTCGCCGTTGAAGAACTCGATGCCGGCTTTGATCCACTGAGAATCGTGGAGATCTGCTCCGGGCGTCTTGGGGAAAGCGATTAGGATGCCGCCTTGGTCGAATTGTGTTTTCCAGGGCCCGGAAACCGTGGCGGAGAGAGATGTGAAGGTTGATACTGGGATGCGGGCACCGACGCCGGGAGCGTTGAACTCCATGTCACCACGGGTTGTGCGACGCCATATGTCGGTCTTTGGCGGAGTGGAGATTGTGAAGGGCTTGGTGGTATCTGAAGGGACGGTGGAGCTGGAGGCGTTGATTGCTTCGTATGTGAGAGACATGCTGGGCGATTGATTGTCTGTTGGTGCTGTATTCTTTGAGATTGCGCGATCACTTATTCTTTTCCTGGTCGGCAAGACACTTTATACCCAGTTCTACGAGGACAACTTGCATATCGCCAAGAGACGTTTACGCCTTCGGATAGCTCGTTTACGACTTCGGATAGCTCTTTCGAGGTGGTAAGTGGCGGCGCCCTGCGGTGCCCGGGCCGAAAAGAGGTTTGCCGACAGAAGCAGAAGCCGCGGGCGATCAGAAGCCGTGGTCGATGAGTGATCAATGTTGGCTATTCAAGGCCGGAATAACCCAAACAAGAATGTCGACACGCACAGTAGATTTGTTCACTGTCCCATCGAACCTACAGCTTAGCCATGCGACATTCGCGCGACGATGCGAGAGCTGCCTAGATTTAAGCGACTTGTATAGCACGCATAATTTGATATCAAATAGCCTCACTTCGATGACCTCATCTGCACCTGCAATCATCTCACATGCATACCCACCTGCGCCTGCCAGTACATCTACTCACGTACAAACTGCAACACGAAACTCTACTACATACCACACGTTCTAACTGCCTGACCAAAATGTCGACCCAAAGTGCCACCTCCTCAGAGCCCCTCTTCTTCTGGCGTGAATTCGAAGAACCCTACGGCTTCCTCTCCCAATGGTACGACAGCCCCTTCGAAGTCGAAGGCGTCACGTACGCAAGCACAGAAATGTGGATGATGATACAGAAAGCGAAGTTGTTTGGAGACGAGGTGAAAACCAATTCATCACAGATGAGAAAGCTATCCGCGTGCTATCGGGCTAACCTCTGTGGCAGGAAACAGCAGAGAAGATGATGCAAACAACCGTGCCGTCTGAGCATCAGGCGCTGGGGAGGAAGGCGAAAGGCTTCAATAGACCTAAGTGGGATGAGCGTGAGTCCCATGGCAGCTATTCACTTCTAGTTCTCAGCTAGTGTCACCGCTGACTGTGATGTGATATTAGACAAAAGCCGCATCGTCGAAGAAGGCAACTACCACAAATTCACCAAAGGCAAGGAAAGCTCGTGGATGGCAAAGAAGCTGCTCGAGACAGGCGACCGGGAGCTTGTGGAAGTGAGTATCTCCAACACCTGCATCGGTATTGACCGCTCCTATGCTGACTGCAACGTCGAGGCGTCTCCAACAGACCGCATCTGGGGCGTAGGCTTCGGCGCAGCAGACGCCCTCGAAAATCGAAGCAAATGGGGCGAGAACAGACTAGGCGAAGCGATCACGAGGGTCAGAGAGAGGCTGCAACGTGAAAGCAAGTAGACGGTTATTCCCAGTGCGGAGGAATGCGTTGCTTGTGATGTCTCTCCAATTCAAGGGAGAACACTAGTCTATCATAATAGTAATACAATCATCTCGCCAATCAACATGCTCAAAGAAGATGCTACCAAAGCAGGTTATAGATTAGGAGAGAGCTGGTCGTATTTGACACACATCTCGACACTTTCAACGCTGGCTTGCAAGAACTTGCGGGCTTCTAGGCCAGCCCAGACCTTCAGCATGGAAAAGTCGCCGGAACGCAGAGTGCCGCCACCGCTTTGGGCACCGAGTTGGCGAAGGATAGGGAGTGCACTAAAGAGAACTAGTTAGCTAACGGATCTGTCAAAGACGATAACAACTTAGGAGTGCAAACTTACCCAGAGAAGAGATCAAGTTCCGGATGCAGAGCGCGACCAATCCCTTCGAGTAGCAATATACTCAAGACGACATTGACAAAGTCGCCTTCCAATCTTACGTGGTGTGTGCGGACCATGCTCAATACTTCGTTCAGGATATCTCCGATTTTGATGTTGCCCAGCGCGAATGTCTGGCTCTTCACGCCCAACACCAGGTGTTGCATGCGCAGCGCAAAGACTTCGCCGTCGATGACGGCGTCAGGCTGACGGCAACGCTCGACCATCAAATGGCCTGCTTTGTATCCGTCGAACTCAGCGATGGCTTTGAACAAGGCGAGGAAGTTCTCGCGGTTAGTTGTGTTCAGCTCAGTGACGAGACCAGTGTCGATGAAGATGAGTTGTGGCCTGTAACCTTCGTTATCGATCTGTTGCAGAGTCTCCGTCCAAGCGTCCTTTTCGTGACGATGAGGTCGCAGACGTTCCAAGACTTCCTCGGTCACATCCTTCGAGTCTTCCGGCAGTGCTTCGGTACGTTTCTTGAATGGCGAAAGGCTCTTTCCCATGTCGAGTTGCACTGGCTTGTAGAAGCGGACCATGATGTTGCCGGGATGCAGATCGGCGTGAATGAAGTTGTCGATAAGCAACATGTGCAGGAAAGCATCGAGACCCTCATCGGCAATCTCTTTCTGGAAGACACCGCCGCCATTCTGCAAAAAGTGCTCTAGAGGAATGCCAGTGGCGAATTCTTCGATCAGGACTTTGCGAGTGGTGTATTGATCATAAGGGTAGGGGAACCAGGCAGTGCTCCGGTTGCGGAAGTTCTTGCGGAAAAGAGTGAGGTTTGCAGATTCGATGCGGAGATCAAGTTGCAGGCGCATCATCTCGCCGAATTGATGCACCTCGTCTGGGAACGAGAACCATTCCATAGTGGGGATGGCATTGATGACTTGTGCGAAGAAACCCATGATACGCAAATCACGTCGGACTATGCGTTCAATCTTGGGATGCAGCACCTTGATCGCAACGTAATTCGAAGGGATCCGGTGCGGCGAACTCTTTAGTAGAGGATCAACAGTCTTCTGTGCTCGCTCTCTCAATGTCTGAGGCTGATGTTCTGCCGTATCTTCCGTCGGAACCAGATCAGGCTTCAGCTTTGCCTTGTAGACCTGGGCAATCGCGCCAACGCCGAGCGGCTTCTCCTGGAATTCTTCAAAGATGTCCTCGAATTTCCTACCGAAAGCCTGCTCGATCGTCGCCTTGGTGATCTTCAGCGAGTGTGCCGGCGCATTCGAGTGCAACGCAGACATGATCGCGCACATCTCATCGGGGAAGATATCGGTTCTGCTGGCAGCCCATTGACCCAGCTTGATGAATGCTGCGCCCGAGCGTTCCATTGACCAAACCAGGAATCTGTACCACAGCAGTGTGCCAGAGCGCTCGTTGTCGCGTTCCGGGACACGCGGCCCAAACCAAATCATGGGCACGGAAGCAATGACCGGCGCGAAAATGACTACTAGGTGTAGGAACCGCAGGCCCGTCGCCAAAGGCTCGACAATCCACGTATCCACGAATCGCCATATGCCAACGCGTACCGTCTTCGATCCTCGCAGCGGAGCCGGCACGTAATTCTCCAATTCCTCTCTTGATATCTCCAGCATCTTTTCCTCGCTCGTCCTTCCATCTTCGCCATGTGGTTCTTCGCCAATCTTCACGAACGCGAGCGGGCTCAACGCGGCTGCGGCAAGCAGAGCGCTGCCACCTTTCATGGGCCCAGGCGGGCGTCTGAAGAAGAATTTTGCATGTTGCAAGAAAGAAGAATTGCGGGTAGTCCGGCCGCTATGAAGGCTGTATTGAAGGTGTCGTAAGAGCTGCGGTCGTATAGGCTGGTTGGCGAGACGAAAGCATCTTTGGCCAGTGTGCAGTCCGGCGCGCATCCTTGGCTAGACTTCGCAAATGTCTATCTTGTCGTATTTATCATGATCCAGTCAGCAAGTGAGATGAGTGGTTAAGCAAGAGATGGTAAAGAGAGAGGTGAATGGGTGAGGTTTGTTTTGCTGGTCGAGTTCGATCACGGAGCCAGGCGGCGGCGGGAACGATGTCGTCACGATCACATGAAAGCCGCATCAACACGAATGGCCGCCATGCTGTTCAGCACAGACACCGACAAATGTTCAATTTCCACGTGGCTCGTCGATGCACAGAAGCATTCTTGCTTTGCATATGTATTGCAAAATCCTTATGGGTATGCATGTTTGAAGCTGAATCGACTTCTGAGAAAGGTGCTACACAAAAAGCACACATAGACACATACACCATCACATGCCACTAACCACAACAGCGACATTGTTGAGTTTTCATTGAGTATGTTTGCGACATTGGGTATATGTGAAGACCGCAAAATTTCTACAAACGCCAGAAGAACAGGTGCATACCTATCCAAAACTGAACAAGCCAACACCATGAATGCAATCCAATCCACCAGCCATCGCCGCTAACCCTTCCACCGATCAAATCACACCCTCAGTAGGCGAATCAATCCTCTCATGCATATTCGACAACGGCAGCTCCTTGACGTCCAACCCATCCAATCCCGGAGTTGCCGGCAATCTCTCGTGCATCGAGTCCAGCACCGGACTCGCACTCCTCTGAACCTCCTGAACAGGCGGGAACAAGAACTTCTTACCCGTCGGACTCGCGCTCTTCGGGCTATGCAGCTCCTGCAAAATCGAATCCCTCTTCTTGCGCGTCGACGCCTCGCTCGGCAGCGACTGACCAAAACCCTCGGAGGTGGCGACCTGCTCGATCGACTTGAAGTATTTGACGGTCTTGACCTGCAATTCGAGCGTAGCGTCTTCGTCGACGACGATCATGGCGTGCGGGTGCTGTTGCAGGGAGGAGAGGGTCCACATGTGGTTGACGCCGTCTTCGATGCATTTTTTGAGAGCTAGGGCTTTGTGCGCGCCGGTGATGATGACGACGACTTCGCGGGCGTCGAGGACGGTTTGCACGCCGACTGTGAGGGCCATGCGCGGGACGGCGGAGAGGTCGTTGTTGAAGTAGCGGGAGTTGGCTTGGAGGGTGTCGAAGGCGAGGGTCTTGACGCGGGTGCGCGATGTGAGACTGCTGCCGGGTTCTGCGGTTTGGTGTCAGTGAGTTGCTTGTGGCGTTGTGAGATTACAGGATCGTGACTGACCATTGAAGGCGATGTGTCCGTCGGGGCCAATTCCACCAAGGAACAGCTCAATGCCGCCTGCGTGCTTGATCTTCTCCTCGTACGCGATGCATTCGGCTTCCAGGTCCGTTGCGTTGCCGTTCAGGATGTTGATGTTTGAAGGGTCGACATCGACGTGTGAGAAGAAGTGCTTGTACATGAAGGAATGGTATGACTCGGGGTGGTCTCTGGGCAAGCCCACGTATTCGTCCTGGTAGTGATGTAAGTATTGACTCTTGCGATTGAGTTTTAGGTTATGTGCTTACCATGTTGAATGTGATGACATTTTGGAAGGAGATCTCGCCTGACTTGTATCTTCGTACAAGACGTTTGTAGATGCCTTCCGGCGATGATCCAGTTGGGAGACCAAGAACAAAAGGCTTTTGAGGAGTTGGCGCGAAGGTCTTGATGCGATCTGATCGATGTGAGTATGTCTGTTTTTATCAAGAGCAGTGGAGGCGCGCATACCAACGATATAGTCGGCGATGTATTGAGAGGCCGTAGCACTGTTGTCTCGGATGATGAGTCTCCTGTAGTGATGTCAGTGTTGTGATCGAAGCCTTATTAATGCGGATGCGAGGCCACTAACATGTTTGTTACTGATAGATCGAAGAAGAACTGTCAATGAAGAAGTTTGTCGTTAAAGTCAGGTGTCGCGAAGTTTCTTGGAAATCTTACACAGGAAAGAACTATATGTCAAGAGCACAAGCTATTACCTGCGGTGCCGGAGACGATTGCAGCAAAAATCTTACTCCCTCGTGCTCACCATAGACGTCATTTCGTGGACGCAACCAGACAATCGATGCCTCCTGTCAAGATCCTCCACGATGCAACGTGGACAGCTCCAACAAGCGGCATTGGCTGACTGTCCCTGTGTACGGCGTCACCTCACCAAGCAAGTAGCTCCGTCGGTAGGGTAGTAATCTGATAAGGCGAGTGGTACGGTATCCCCACAATCCAGACAGACCATGGTGGACGATGAAACTGCACTATGCGCCTCTGGTATCTGTCTATTGCAGACTACTCGATAAGCGGTGCTTGGGTGCCATGTGGCAGGTCATGACGGAGTATCAAACGGTATAGGGCTCGGATATCGTGAAGATGAAGAACAGAAGCCCGGCAGCAGCTAGACCGGGATAACGACGTTGCAGCCGGGCGCTAGGAAAGCGTTCGGGTCCAAGGTCGCCTGACTCTGACTCGGGCCTGGGTTACATCCAACCCACATGCTCGAGTGCCGACCGGGCGCAGACTTGGCCGATCGTGGAGTTCGTGGGTCGTGCTGGTTTGGTCTACGAGGTCTAGTGTTATTTTGCTATCATGCCGTATCACGGTACTGTATCACCAGGAGGCGGCGCTGGGTTTGTTGATATCGCATAATCGCTGCAACGCTCGTGTCAGGCTGGGTGTCGCGTGCAATGAGTGGTGCGCTGGCCGGACCCATGCGAACGGCAGCGTATCAATATTGGAGTCCAATGTTGCTGTGCGGCGCCTGTCAACTCTCGCTGTGCTCGTGTGCCCTTGTGTGACTCTGCGACAAGAAGCTTCAGCCCCGAGCCGACGGGATGGTTTTGTCGTGTCCTGAGGTGCCCTTACTTGGTCGTGTGCCCGCGCCGTCACCCGCGCTGTAGGCGACGTGAATGGCTGGAAGGGCGTCGGACGTGCATACAACGGTCGACTCCGCAATGTATCTCCAGACCCTGTTGTGTGAGGGCCCGTTCTATTTGGAAGGAGAGTGAGAGGAGAGAGATAGCTAGAGCTACGGTACGGATAGCTGAGGCCTATCTAAAGGCAGTCGCACACCTTTCGCTCTCAGCCGCTCGCATGTGAACCGGCATTACCACCTCCTCTGCCTCATTGACGAGCAGGAGTCACTGAACTGCTCCATACCATACCATCTATCCATATAAGTCTCTGCCTCCGGCGCACAAATACTTTGCATCCTCTCCCAAACATTACCTTATTCCCTGCCTCGGCAATTGTGGTCGCGCGTCTCGAAAGCACGCTTGGATCTACGCACCATTGGCACCGCGGTACTCCTCACGCGACACCATGGCCGACACACAGAGAGATGTCGCAGACGCTATCCCGGAGAAGTCGACGACCGAGCACACCACAGAACATCATGTAGACTCGCCCGACGCGTCTACCCACGAGGGACAGACTGGCGAGATCCCCAAAGGATGGAAGTACAAGCAAATCAAGATCGGACCCATCACCCTGCCGTGGTTCGCCAGCCCGCAAGTCCAGCTTGTCATGGTGGCATTTGTGTGCTTCTTGTGTCCTGGTGAGTTCGAGTTCGAGTCCAGTGATATGCGACCGAGAAGTGCATGCATGTGCTAACGCTGCGATGTAGGTATGTTCAACGCCGTCAACGGCCTCGGAGGTGGTGGTCAAGTCAACCCCAAAGCTAGCACCGACTCCAACACTGCCGTCTACAGCACTTTCTCCGTCATTGGCTTCTTCGCCGGCTCCATTGCCAACTGGCTCGGCATCAAGAGAGCATTGTCGTTCGGCGGCATTGGCTACTGCATCTACGTCTCCTCATACCTCTGCTACAACCATACCCAGAACTATGGCTTCATCGTCTTCGCCGGCTTCCTTCTTGGTTGCTGCGCTGGCATCTTGTGGGCTGCTCAAGGTGCTATCATGATGGCCTACCCACCCGAGGAGAACAAGGGCCGCTACATCTCTATCTTCTGGATGATCTTCAATATGGGAGGTGTGATTGGATCATTGGTTCCTCTAGGTCAGAACATCCACACCACCACCAACAGCGCTGTCTCCGACGGCACATACGTTGGCTTCATCGTCCTCACGGCCCTCGGCGCCATCCTCGCCTTCTTCCTCTGCGATGCAAAGAGCGTTGTGCGCAACGACGGCAGCCGCGTCATCGTCATGAAGAACCCGACCTGGAAATCCGAGTTCATCGGCATGTGGGAGACCCTCAAAGACGAGCCCTATGTGATCCTGCTCTTCCCCATGTTCTTCTCCTCCAACTGGTTCTACACCTACCACTTCAACGGCGTCAACCTGGCCCAGTTCAACACGCGCACCCGCTCCCTCAACAGCGTCCTCTACTGGCTCGCGCAGATCTGGGGCGCGATGATCTTCGGGTACTGCTTGGATCTCACGCGCTTCAGACGCACCGTTCGCGCTAAGGCGTTGTGGATCGTGCTGTTCGTGCTCACTTTCGCTATCTGGGGTGGCGGATACGCTTTCCAGGCCAAGTACACTCGCGCTGAGGTCGAGGCTGGCGATGCCACGCCTGATGACACCAGCGACGATTACCCGAAGCTCGACTGGACCGACTCGGGTTACATTGGCCCGATGTTCCTGTACATCTTCTACGTAAGTTTCCAAACTCCCACAGAAAACAACACCAAAGTCGAACCCGCACTGACATTTCTTCCCACACAGGGCTTCTACGACGCCGCCTGGCAATGCTCCGTCTACTGGTTCATGGGCGCCATGACCAACAACAGCCGCAAGCTCGCCAACTACTCGGGCTTCTACAAGGGCATCCAGTCCGCCGGCGCCGCCATCATCTGGCGCCTGGACGGCCTGAAAATCTCCTACATTAGCGAGTTCGCGTCTTCGTGGGCGCTTCTGGCTGGCAGCTTGCTCATCGCGTTGCCCGTTATGCTCATGACCATCAAGGACACCGTGCCTCTCGAGGAAGACCTCAAGCTTTCCGATGAGACGAAGGACGAGGTCTTGGGCAAGAAGAGTGTTGATGATGAGGAGCCTGGGGAGAAGGTTTGAGTGTGCAGTTGTTTTGGGTTGCTGATTGGCTATGTTTTCACGACTTCTTCTTCTCTATGGACATTGGAGGGGTCTTTTGATTTTGGCATTTTGGCAAAGCGATCTTGTAATGAATCTCTCCTCTCCATTTCTGGATTAAGGGAGAGAAAAGGCAAACAGCACGTGATGCAGATGAACTTTTCTCATGCTGCCAGCTTTTGCCATAACGACAGATACATTCCAGTAGTTATCACTAAGCGAACGCAAAGTCCACAGTGCATCTTGTCAAGTCGACAGTAACTCTCCAAATCAGCGCTACACATCAGTGACGCAAAGATGCATAAAACGTCTCGGTGCCTGACTGCCAGTGCGACCCACCTGCAAATATCGTGACATATCACGGGTCCTGCATGTTCCTGTTTCAATGTTGCTGCGGTGTCACGAGTGCATGAAACGGTCCACGTGCATAACATGAAAAGGCATATACCGAACGTGTCACGCAGGCGCGGAATTTCCATTGACATGCAATCCAGGCCAGCCTCATGCGCTTGGTCATTCTTGGATTGTCCTCGCATATGCGAACCGTAATGTTTCGTAGCGAGTGTAACTGGTTAATTTCCACCTTTCGCGTATCGGCGTCCATCGTGACCCCGCACATGATATGCATGTATGCAGACAGACAGACAGACAGTAGTAGGCAACTAGTCATTGGTCGAGGGAGGTAGTATATGATTACCTTATGTATGGCGATAGCGATGTCTACTGGTCGGTTGGTGGTCGGAAAGGCAGAGTTACATCTCCTCCGCCTGGCTTGCTTGCCGCCCGCCGCGTAATCTTGGCGAGGTTGCATTGGGCGAGGGAGAGAGCTTTCGCTTGCTGGCTTTGGTGGCATCCGTGTGCTCAGCCAGGCCAGTACTCGTACTCCATCAAAGATCAACACCACACACGCTTGCTTGAGCCGACCCGTCGTCCCGTCTATCTTGTCTTGCCTACCTCCTATCGGTGTATTATCTGCACGGTTGTGTTTTATTGGGCAGAGTGGTATCCGGCTCTGGTGACATAACGCAGCACGCAAGCACGCACGCACCATTCCATCTCTTACTACGCTGCCGTATTGCCTATCGCTAAACCGACCGTACCCCTCCCTTACTACTACTACCACTACACTACTCTGACACGCGCTCCCGCCCCGAAGAAGGCGACCTATCCATTTTCTGCACTCACCCCGTGTGGGCCTGAGACGAGACGTCGTACGTCGTATCTCACCATTACTACTACCAATACCACCACTGCTCCACCTCCAAAGCGCTGCCGTGAGGCATGGGCAACTTCGTCTCAGCGTGTCAAGCTGCACTCCTCCTCCTCCTCTCCCTCCTACATCGGCCCCAATAGGCTGGCTTGCTGATACCACGCTACTACTACTCACCACCACCGCTACCCACCCGCCTTGCTGTCGTTGAGCACTAGACGAGCATGTAAAGCGCACGAATCTCGCCTTAGCTCCGAACCTGCTGCCGTTGCATTTCTGCCCGGCGCCCTTTTGCCGACAAACGCCCATTCCGCAAACGAAACCTCGCGTGGTAGTCTAGTCCGTCCGACTGCGGCTTGCAACCCAAAAACCCTAAAGACGAACCTCGTCTTTCTATTTCTCGTATCACAAGGGCTCAACTGGTCTGGTATTTTTTTGCTCCATGATACAGTTGGGATAGATTGACGCCGCCTTTTTCTTCGACATTCTACAGCACGTCACGTCTATGTACACCGTGACCGTCACCGTCGTTGTGTAACCCGCTGGCATCACTAATAGATCGACCTCGTCCCGCTGTTCTAGCCAGCAAGCCAGCCAGCCCGCCAGCCAATGACATCAGCTACTCGACCCTTCCTGGCTCTTCTACTCGATCTATGCAAACAGACTCGATTTTTTAGAGCGATCATGTCGATACTTTCGCCATTATTACCAACACCAACTCTCAACAACCACCGCGTTGACGTCAAACAGCCGCGCCATGTGGTGGTGAACCAAATGTACGAGAAGAGCATGGAGGAATTCACGGCCGAGGTCCGCGCATTGTTTGGGCAACCGCTGGATCTGGATCGTCTACTGGAGTACTCTGGAAAGCTGCAAGAAGAATACAAGGAGAAGCTACGGTCATCGAACATATCGATGCTGCCGTCGTATCAACATACCCTACCGACTGGTTTCGAAAAGGGCGACTTCCTGGCACTGGATGTTGGCGGATCAACGTTCAGGGTCGCGTTGGTCAGGTTGAGTGGAAGGAAAGAGAACGGCAAGAGTGATATGCAAATAAGGCGGATACGCAGTGTGGTGATCGATGAGAAGATCCGTGGCCTGCAGGGCGAGGCGTTCTTCGACTGGATGGCGGACCGGATCGCGGACATGTTGGCGGAGTACAATCACATCAACGGAACTACCAACGCCAGATTACCTATGGGTCTGGCATGGTCGTTCCCTGTCGAGCAGACAAGCCCAAGGAGCGGGAAACTTCTAGCGATGGGCAAAGGGTTCTGTGCGACTCATGGCTGCGAGGGAGAAGATTTGAGCGAGCTGATCATGAGGTCTTGCAACAAGAAAGGCGTCAACGTCGAGATGAGAGCGATCGTTAACGACGGCTCTGCAACTTTAGTGTCCCAGGCCTACCGCGACCCAACAGCACGCATGTCTTTGATCCTAGGGACGGGCATGAACGCTTCAGTATATCTCCCTACAACAGCCCTATCACGAGAGAAGTTCGGCGACCGTCCAGACGCCTGGTTCGACTCAGCGAAACACGTCCTCGTCAACACCGAGCTCAGCATGTACGGCAAGGACATCCTCCCTGTAACTCGCTGGGACGAGCACCTCAACGCAACCCACCGTTTGCCCGACTTCCAACCACTCGAATACCTCTGCACAGGTCGCTACCTCGGCGAGATCGTGCGCCTCGTCCTCCTCGAAGCCATTTCAACCGCCGGCCTCTTCAACGGCCAGATCCCAGAGCACCTCACCGAGCCCTACAGCCTCGACACCCGAATCATTGCCGCTTTCGAAGCAGACAAATCTCCTTCCCTCGCCACCGCCAGCGCAGCCTTCCTCGCCGCCCACCATGTCCCAACCCACAGCCCCGGCGACTGGGCCTTTGTCCTCACGCTTGCCCAACTCGTCTCCCGCCGTGCACAAGCTTACCTCGCTACTTCCCTCCATGCCCTCTGGGTCCTTCGTACGCACGAAGAGGGTCTGCAGCCTAATAGCTCCTCGAGCCACGTATCGATTGCGTGCAACGGCACGGTCGCGGAGAAGTACCCTGGCTTCCTGTCTGGTTGCCAGCGGGTGCTGAATCAACTCTGCGCAGAGTCGGGCGCTGGAACGAAGGATAGTACTGTCAAGCTGGAGATGTCTCCTGAGAGCTCTCTGTTTGGCGCTGCGGTTGCGGTGTGCTGTTTGGAAGATACGTGAGAGGATTTGTTGGAGGTTGGATTTTGTGAAGATTTGAGTACGGATCTGGGAAGAAATCAATCAATTTTGATGGAGAACATGGAGGAGAAGCATTCCGGACCACTTGTTGGTTTCACGGAACGGGGCATGGAGGAGCCAGGGAGTCGACGGCCTGGCGGCCTGGCGAAACGAACGCTGCCATGGCTGTACGTCGACGGGCCTGCCTGATCGTTACGACGATTAAGAACGTTGGATACTGTCTAAGTGGAAGAAGCGGCTGCTACGAGCCCACAGGGACATGCACTTGTCAGAATTGGATGAACAGTCGTGCCGACCCCAAAAGGTCAGCAGAGAGCACGATCAGCATGGTGGGGAGAGGATACAAAAGGCCATGGCCTTGGATAGCGATAGAGCCTTCTAATGGCATGAGAAATGAGTGGAATCAATGTTTAGTATGACGAATCACACGGAATCCCTCCCAATGTTGTTAGTCTCTCATTTCAGTCGAATTGCACAGGACCTTGGTTTTGGCGTTTCGCGTTTGAAAACAATTGCACTGTCTCTTAATTTCTTCAAAATCGGTAAACAAACATTCGAGCACAACAGCCCCAGAACCAGCTTTTGAGCAAAACTCTGCCGGTGACACCAAACCATTGCCCTTGATTGAATCGGCTCAAGTACATAACAAAACTACCAGCAAGAAACAAAGCTCGCTAAGAAGACAAAAAAAAAACATCTCGACGTTGGC
>Ga0265797_10003912_pt1 | contig 23295 bp, 20 predicted proteins | sample P2T30metagenome_FD_192433 | JGI IMG/M metagenome (GOLD analysis project Ga0265797, IMG submission 192433) | Plant litter microbial communities from East Loma Ridge, Irvine, California - P2 T30 | ecosystem: Environmental > Terrestrial > Plant litter > Unclassified | place: USA: California... | reverse complement strand
CGGCCGTAGCAATCACCTTACCCAGGCTCCACCAGGTGGCGCCGCCAGCGGTCCTGAGACTGGCGGATACGACAACCTTGCCAGCGCGAATGGTGCTCCCGTCACTCTCAACGGACAAAAAGCTTATGGTGTCTTCATCTCACCCGGCACCGGCTACCGCAACAACAAGGTCAGCGGCAGTGCTACAGGTGACGCGGCCGAGGGCATGTATGCTGTTATTGACGGCACCCACTTCAACGACGGATGTTGTTTCGACTACGGCAACGCCGAGACGAACAATCTCGACACTGGCAATGGACACATGGAAGCCATATACTACGGCACCAACACTATCTGGGGATCTGGTGCTGGTAACGGCCCTTGGTTGATGGCTGATCTGGAGAATGGCCTCTTCTCTGGCTCTAACGTCAAGAACAACGCTGGTGACCCATCCATCTCGTACCGTTTCTTCACGACGACTCTAAAAGGAAAGCCCAACGAGTGGGCTATCCGTGGTGCCAATGCTGCTTCGGGCTCGCTGTCCACTTACTACAAGGGCGCCCGACCCAATGCCTCTGGCTACAACCCGATGTCCAAGGAGGGTGCCATTCTCCTGGGAATTGGTGGCGACAACAGCATCTCTGGACAAGGTACTTTCTACGAGGGAGTCATGACCAACGGATATCCTTCCGACGCCACCGAGGCCTCAGTCCAGGCCAACGTTGTAGCTGCCAAATACGCCACGGCATCCCTCACCAGTGGCCCGGCCGTGAAAGTCGGCTCCTCAATCTCGCTCAAAGCCACCACGCCAGGCTACAACACTCGCTACCTCACCCACTCCGGCTCCGACATCAACACCCAAGTCGTCACTTCATCAAGCAGCACCGCCCTTAAGCAGCAAGCCAGCTGGACAGTCCGCACAGGTCTCGGCAACAGCGCCTGCGTCTCCTTCGAGTCCAAAGACACCCCCGGCAGCTTCGTGCGCCACTTCAACTTCGAGCTCCAGCTTGGCGCCAACGACGGCAGCAAGGCTTTCACCGAGGATGCTACTTTCTGCCCTCAGACGAGCTTCAATGGCGATGGCACTAATGCTATCCGAGCTTGGGGGTACCCTACTCGTTACATCCGCCACTACAACAATGTTGGTTACATTTCTACCAATGGCGGAACTCATGACTTCGATGCTGCGGGCGGTTTCAACAATGATGCGAGCTGGGTTGTTGGTGCTAGCTTTGTTTGAGCGGTCGCTTTGGTAGGGTAAATTTTAAGTTTGGATCGCTCTTCTAGGAACTCGAGAAGGTTGATGATCGTTACCAAGTAGAAGCAATGTATCAGACCACATGTCGATCAAGTTTGATCACCTGCTCATGAACGAAACAACCGTCCAACCGTCTCTTCAGGACCGCTCCAGTCCAGCCGGAGCTAGAACAAGTTTACGGTGTAGACTTCCGCAGTCACGGCCAATGAGCGTTATTCCCCTTCGTCGGTAAATACTGCAAGTCTCACGAGTGAACATGACTTGGGCTGATCCTGTTCGTTGAGCTTGCTTTGCTTTACGGGCCGGGCTGGCGAACCATGCCATATCTAGTGAGTGCTCTGTGAGGTACTGTAACGCTACAGGCCAAGAGGGCACACTGCCGTATATGTGAATTTTCGACTAATGCAGTCCCTTTTATGGGCCCTGCGCCACTTATATCCCCTCCTTGCATGCCCTCTACACGTGCATTTGGCCCGTGGAACGGTGGGAGAGGCAAGGAAGAGGTAGATCACGTAATTCATCGATCCGCTCTATCGTTAACCTGCTGTTTAGGCGATCAATGCAAAGTGTCTCTATTTGCCAACATTGAGCCGCAACTCGATTTCCCGTATCGTCTCCTCCGCCCTCGAGCGCAGGAAACTGCCAAATCCAGAGTACAGCCGCTCGCCCATACACGCGAGCGCGCCCTCGTGGGTGCGACAAAACCTCGACTCATGCTCCGCGGTAATCTCCAACATCTCCCGCAAAGGCGCCAGAACTAGTTGGTTCTTCATCATCCAGCTCGTCTTCTCGTCTAGTTGATACGTGCCGAGCGCGAGTGGTCGGTCCGTCACGCTGTCCAATGCACGCCCGCCTGCGAGTACTTCAATGTGGGGGTCGTGGATCGATACGATCGCTTGGTACCAGGTGAGAGCCTTGGATATGGCGACAGTGATGAGTATTGGGAGGTGGAAGTCTTTGTCGCAAGAGCACGCTAGGAGCTTCTTGATCGTTTGGACGGCGGCGATGTTGGTGCGCAAGACTTGGTCGACTGACGGAGCCTTCTCCTCGTTACTCCCGACCGCCCTCGGTAGCTCGAAGAGACTCGTCAAGGTTTCAATTGTCTCTTGCATGCATCCATTGCCGCAGCCTTTTGAGCCTGGACTGCGACCGCTGGTGTTCCGGTCCCCTGCGCTTTCGATGCATCTTGCCGTTCCAGAATGCGTCGTCGTATCTTGCATGTCTGAGTCTTCGACGTCTGCCGCTTCTATGTCTGGATATCTGTCCATTTCTGCCAGGAACTCCATGTCCGCAAAAGCGAGGAAAGGGTCTGGATACATGGCTGAGAAACTCGTGACACTATCACCTCGCATGTGAGCAAGGTCGAGTCTGTCGACCTGTTCGTTGCCCTCTTTTTGGTGATCGTCGTTCAAGAAGCCTGGCCAGGTTGCCGTACTGTTGTCCCATGAAGCGTCTGATGAATCCAGGTTGCAAGTGGACGCGTTCGAAGAGGAGGTCGCATAACCAGCGGGACCCCGAGGAGATATTTGTGTTGTTGACTGATCGCGAGCTAGAAGGCGCCGTGCTCGAGGGGGCTTGCCGCACCTCAGCGACTTGCTATAGTGGCATTCCTTCTTCATCGTTTGACACCGAGCGCAGGTTGGTCGTTCCTGCGTGCATTTCGTTTTGTTGGCAGAACATTGGTCGCAGGCGGCTCGATACTTCGGCTGCGACATGTTGCAACGATGCTTTGTTGGCGGTTGGTATCTTGTTGCTTTTGGATGCTGTTGGACTGTAAAGCTATAAAACGTTCTGGCTTTCGAGAGGGCTTTGGCATTGTATATCTCATGAGCAATGAACAGTGTCCAATGGGATTGCGTGCTTCAGCCGAGCTGAACAACAGTGTCAGAGTACATCAGGGTCGGTGTTTAGCTTTGAGGGCTGAGCTGCAGGGCAGGAGCTAGGCCGGCTCGATGTTTATCTGCCTGCATACCTTACCATGTCAGACAGAATATAGTACGCTCGCTCAAGCGAAACTTCTGCGCCATTTGGCACCAGGATCTTATGCGAAGTTTCAGCAGCTCCCTATATCGGTAACCCACCACCAAGGCACACTGCACAACCCTGACCGGTGAGTCAACTACGGGGTGGCATTCCAATAGTGACTGCAGGGCATCTCTACATGGCGCTTACGTAGCTCTAATCTAGCCCTACTGTTGAACTAACACAGACCCTTGTGCTCATTGATGAACCGATGCGGTCAAAGGTCGAACCATACTGTTGACCGGAACAGACGGTTCAGCATGCTCGAGGATGTCTCCCAGGCTGATACCTACCACTTCGCACGTGTCGACGACGACCATTGTACTCATTGAAAGCTACTGTGCCTGGCCTAGTAGCGGTAGTTTACACTTGACGTATGTGTTACGGAACTACCTACCGAGTCGACAACTTCAGAAGACATGACCTCCGCATGAGGAGCTCTTTACAAGTTTATCAAAACGGGAGGGAGAGATGAATCCTTGCAATCACAAGCCTACGACAAGGCCTCAAAGCCGAGGCGGCATTCTACCCTGCACTATACTGAATTGGCGAAGGATCTAGACTGTGGAGACGAATACCCACAATCTTACTTAGTCGCATTTTGCATAGAGTGCAAGTTGAACAGGCACCTTCTTCTCGACAAGCTTTTGGCAAGGCGCAGTGTCTCGCAAGTTAAAACGCTGTTCTTATCGTGAACACAGAGAAGCTCTGCGCCACCTGAATCCTTCGGTGTAGTATCTCGTATTCTCGTTTCAAACTACTTAAGTAGGATTGGTGGCCGCGTACGCTGCATGCGCGATTGAGGCGGACCGACCAGTGTTCCAACATCGGCAATTGGGGTTGAGGAGCTTTTGTAGGTTGCATTCCTGGTGTCTGTCGAGCCGATATCGAAGGTGAACTCAATCTCTGGAGGGCTTCGACTGCTGGCATTCAGGAATCGAAGGAGAAGTTGATCAGGGATCTGGGAGCTGGGCAATTTGCGGCGGTATACAATGCACGAAGGGCCACTGCATTCTTGTTGGAGGACAACGTAGTTTACCCGATAAACAATGAATCCTTCTGGCTCCACAATGTACTATGCTAAGCAAGGCTAAGCATACCAAGCATGGACAAGCATGCCACGGTGAGGAGAAAAAGCCCCGTAGCGGAGAACGATGGAGCCACATCTGAGGGCTGCGCGGGCCGGTAGCCGTGGAGATTCTTGTTGTCGGTTGCACAAAGGATTTCACATGTATCTCACAGTATGTACCATGTAGCGCTCGGAGGCTGTACTTTGGAGCAGTCGTGCCCTCTTAGATTTGCCGCTCGGCGGCCGAGCCCATGATCATCAGTCTAATCCCAAGTAAGTAAGTCCGCTTGAAGCTTCCGAACCAATGGGAACGCCAGATTCGCCGCAACTGACCTCCGAGAGTTCGAGTTCGAAGTCACGCGTCGAGACAACGCGTCCTCGTCTATACCATCGACTTATCCAACGTATTCAACTCAGCTATTGATCGGCAGCTGCAAAGGTGATATCCAGCGCGCCAATCAGCTACGTAGTACTATCTTGAAGTGGTTTAGATCACACCTGCCCACCTGACAACATGCGTCCAACAATTAAGACACGAGTAGCCTGTCCAGTCGTCGGCAATCTTTGCACCACCTGGCATTCTGCGATATGCCGCACACTCTCCGGTGTCAATGTCGGCCTCCGAAAACTGGTATTTGGTCGGACGCCGTTTCTGGCCGTTTCGTTGAGTTTGTTCGCCGCAACATCCTCCTTGGACCCCACGTGCCATCCCTGGAAACCATGAGCTGTCCCGATTCCGCCGTCGACTGTGCCACCATCCCGACGTCAACCGTGTGCTATTCCGGTCTTGACGACATGCGAATGTCCCGGCGTTGACCGTGTGTGATCTCGGCTTTGACAATGCGACATTCGACCCGATGGCGGGGCTGACCACCAGAGTTGGTACCCGATGTGATGGGTTGCAGAGGGCTCGTAAAGAACGTACGCGTGATGTCCTTGTTCCTTGATATGAGAAGCATGGGACCGTCAACCTTCAAAGCCACATCAACATGATGCATCGCTAGACACCGCAAGACCTCCATTCACTACCGAGTTTCGAGACCACGAGCTCAACCTTCAAACGCTCCAACATGGCGCCACCTCACAACATCTATCTATTTGGCGACCAGACTTTCAACATCGAGCAATCCTTACGCACACTGTTGTGCTCCAACCATGTTCTGCTGATCGACTTTTTCGAACAGGCGTCCCAAACGCTGCGTCGAGAGATAGGCAGGCTGCCCTCACATGTCCGCGACCATTTGCCTCGATTCTCCAGTATTGCGGATATCATAACACGTAGTCGTGATGGACAAGCTAGCCCAGCTCTCGCACAAGCGTTGTGTGTCATCCATGCGTTCGCCTGCTTCATCGAGTCAGTATCCTACGCAGGCCAACGAGTAGTGTGCCGTATTTGCTGATTCTGCTGTGTCTAGTTTGCATTCCGATGGATCAGCACCTTATCCCTCAGCGCATGACAGCCATCTGGCGGGGTTGTGCAGCGGCTCTCTCGCTGCAGCTGCGATTAGCACGTCTAGCAGTCTGTCTGATTTGGTCCCCATTGCCATTCAAACCGTCGCGCTGGCTCTTCATCTTGGCCTTCGTGCTTCAGAAATGGCAAAGTCGCTCGAAGGAGGCTCCGCACGATCGACATGGTCCATGATCATCCCAGGACTCACGAATGAAGGGGCTTCAGAATTGCTGCATGACTTCTGCCTTCGGAATGTAAGTCGATTTTCACCTCTCCATGACCAAAGTAAGACTAATTATTTCATACAGCAAGTTCCAGAGCTTTCTCGTCCGTTTGCTACTGCTTATTCAGCTGCAGGTGTGACCGTCAGTGGTCCTCCGCATACTCTTGACCTGCTACGCGACTCCTTGGGCGACAACCTCTCCTCGCCGCTTCCCATCACTACGCTTCCCATCAATGCACCTTATCATGCACCCCACTTATACGGAGAAGATGATGTCAACACGCTTCTCGAAAAGTTCTTCCTGTCCGAGGATGCTTCGCCTCCTCCGCCTGCCACAGTGGTGTCTTTCGGTACCGGACATCTCGTTTGGGCTGGAACAACAAAGCACCGGCTCCGAGAAGCCATTCGCGATATCCTTTTGCGCCCTATGCTCTGGGACCAGGCAGTTCTTGGTTACGAGGAACTTTTCAAGTTACAGGCGTCGACCGGGATCCGCATTATACAAATTGGCACACGCGCTGGAGATGCATTGCAACGCCACCTGGATCGAACTCTTCCAGGAAGTCCCGCCACAGTGGTTACCATCCCTAGCGGGCGTGTCGCGCTGTCCGACGCGGAAACTCGACGCCGTGGGAGGCCGAAGCTCGCCGTTGTGGGCATGGGAGGACGATTCCCAGGAGCCTCAAGCCCGGGCGCGCTCTGGAATCTGCTCATGGATAAAGTCGACACGTGCAAAGAGGTACCGCCACTCCGATGGAACGCTGACACCCACGTGGATCCCACCGGGCAGGCGAAGAACACCAGCAAGGTACGATGGGGCTGCTGGCTGGACGACGCTGACAAGTTTGATGCCAAATTCTTCTCAATGTCTCCGCGTGAAGCGCCTCAGGTCGATCCGGCACAACGCATTGCCTTGATGACAGCGTATGAAGCCATGGAACAAGCAGGCCTCGTGCCAGGTCGGACGCCCTCTACGAGAGAAGACCGTGTTGGTGTGTTCTTCGGCACCACAAGCAATGACTGGTGCGAGGCGAACAGCGGTCAAGACATAGATACCTGTAAGTGTGATGACAAGTGGACACCATTCAGGGAATAACCTATCTGACTCTGCTGGCTAGATTTTATTCCTGGTGCAAATCGTGCTTTTGTAAGAGGATCCCCGAGAGTAAACCTTAAACCTTCAAACAAGCGGCTGACTTTCCAACGTGATCAACAGATCCCAGGACGCATCAACTACTGCTTCAAGTTCACGGGGCCAAGTTATAGCGTTGACACTGCATGCTCCTCAAGTCTTTCAGCATTACACATCGCGTGCAATGCTCTGTGGCGAGGCGATGTTGACACAGCCATCGTCGGGGGAACGAACGTACTGACGAACCCGGATATGACTGCTGGGCTTGACAAAGGCCATTTCCTCTCACCAACAGGCAATTGCAAGACTTTTGACGCCACTGCCGACGGTTATTGCCGGGGTGAAGGTGTGGCCTCGGTCATCATCAAGAGGCTCGAAGACGCGATCGAGGACGATGATCCGATCCAGGGAATCATCGGAGGTGCCTTCACAAATCATTCCGCAGAGGCTGAATCCATTACCCGTCCTCATGTTGGTGCTCAGAAGGACATCTTCGAACGTGTACTACACGACTCCGGCACCGACCCGTACGAAGTTGGCTACATCGAGATGCACGGAACAGGCACCCAAGCTGGAGATTCTCGAGAAATGCAGTCGGTTCTGGGAATCTTTGCTCCAGATGGAGCGGCCCAGAAGAGGACATCACAGCAGGCCTTGCATCTTGGAGCTCTCAAATCTAACATTGGTCACGGCGAGTCAGTGTCGGGGGTGAGTGCACTCATCAAAGTGATTACGATGATGCAGAAGAGAATGATTCCTCCGCATTGTGGCATCAAGACCGCGATCAATCCTCGGTTCCCGACCGATCTAGCTGATCGCAACGTCCATATTGCTGTGGAGCCAAAGTCATGGGAACCAAACGGCAGATCTCTCCGCAAAGCCTTCATCAACAACTTCAGTGCGGCAGGCGGAAACTCCTCCGTTCTCGTTGAAGAGGCCCCTCGCCTTCCAGCACAGGCTACATCCACCGCTACGCCCAAAACGGCTCGAGAGTACTTCCCGATCGCCGTATCTGCGAGATGTCCTACATCCCTTGAAGGGAACTTGCGCGCTATCCTCTCACATCTGACCGAAGCGGAACCAAGCGCGCAGCTGCTCTCACAGTTATCGTACACCACAACGGCCCGAAGAATACACCACCCCTTCAGAGTCATGGTCAGCACATCTTGCATCAAGGACGCCAAAACAAAGATCATCGATTGTGTCACCCGAGTCTCAGATGTTTCTCGCGCTGTCCCGCCCAAAGCCATACTCTTTGCGTTCACTGGGCAAGGATCGCAATACCCCGGTATGGGCAGGCAATTTTATGAGACACTGTCAGTATTCCGCGACCGTCTCAACCACTTCGACCGACTGTCGTGCCGCCTGGGCTTTCCATCTGTTATACCTCTTTTCACTGCTAGCCACGGTGCCAACATTACCGACTACGAACCCGTGGTAGTGCAGCTTGCGAACGTTTGCATGCAGATCGCACTGGCGAGCATATGGATATCGTGGGGGGTCTCACCCACGGCTACCGTAGGGCACAGCTTGGGAGAGTATGCTGCACTGAACATCGCTGGCGTCTTGTCTGATATCGACACTGTCTACTTGGTTGGGCATCGGGCAAAGCTATTGCAGGAGAAGTGCGACAAAGGCACGCATTCAATGGTCGCTACTTTTGCCTCCGAGTCCCGGATACGCGATGTCGCCCAAGGTCTGGCCTTCGAGGTCGCTTGCATCAATGGTGAAACGGAGACCGTACTTTCTGGAACTGTGCAACAGATGTCGCAACTGCAACAAGTGCTGACGAGCTCTGGAATCAGGAACACTCTGCTCAAGGTTCCCTACGCGTTTCATTCGTCGCAGATTGATCCAATCCTCGCCGAATTCAAGGCTAAGAGTCGGTCTTGCGTGTTCCACCAACCGCGCATACCTGTGCTATCACCACTACTCGGCCAAGTCGTCACCAAGTCCGGTGTCTTCGGATCCGATTACATTGCGCGCCATGCTCGAGAACCAGTACGTATGTTGGCAGCTGTACGCGCCGGCAGTAACGCCGCGCTTGTTGGAGAATCGAGCTTGGGCATCGAATTTGGACCTCACCCTGTGGTGTCTGAGATGATTCAAGGCGCGATTGGTTCCAAACTGAGGATGTTGTCAACTCTTCGCCGCAACCGGGATGCCTGGGAGACCTTGACGCAGACTCTATCCGCTCTGTACAGCACCGGCCTTCAGGTGAAGTGGGACGAATACTTCCGCGATCTGCCTTCGGCACGTACTGTCCTTCACCTTCCAGCCTACTCATGGGACCTCAAATCTTACTGGATCAAATACAGGAACGACTGGACATTGACGAAAGGAGACTTGGCCCCTGGTGCCCACCTTTCATTGCCTCCGACAGTTCAGAAGAAGACTGACATTCCTGGAACAACGATTGCCCCCATAGAGAAAATCCCTGTTCTCGAAAGCACGACTATCCACAGAGTTGTTGAGGAGAAGAGCGAAGGTGGTCGATTTGTCATGACTGTCGAGACGAATGTTTCTCGTCCTGATATCAATCCCATCATGCAAGGCCACAGGGTAGAAGGCATTGGGTTGTGTACTCCCGTATGTGATACTGTACGTAGCTCAGACGAGTTACATTGCTAACAACTTCCAGTCTGTCTACGGTGACATGGCTTTCACCATCGGAGAATACCTACTCGCGAGGTTCAAAGCCAAGTTCTCAGGCAGGGTCATTGACGTGGCCAACATGTCAATACAGAAAGCCCTCATTGCTCCAGGAAAAGAGCCTCAATTTCTGCGGGCGACTTTGGATCTCGACTGGAGCGCTGGCATCGCGGATTGTCGCTTCTACACTGCGGACGTGAGTAAAATTATACCGTATCCTAGATCGATGCTGACCGTTGCTGCAGAACAATGGTGCAGACGTTGCACAACACTCTACTTGTCAGATTAAGTTTGTCAGCGATGAACAGCACCACGAGCTACAGCGCGACATTGGGGCTGTTCAGGAAAACTTTGAGCGGATGCGTCGATCTTGCACTAGCGGTAAGACCTTCAGGTTCAACGGTCCTATGGCTTATAATATGGTCCAGGCCTTGGCAGATTTCCACCCTGAGTATCGATGTATCGATGAGACTCTCTACGACAATGACGCGTATGAAGCAGCGTGCACCGTCAGCTTTGGTCAAATGAAGAAGGGCGGTTCGTTCCACACTCATCCAGGAGCTATTGATGGCTTGACGCAGTCTGGAGGCTTCATCATGAATGCCAACGAAAAGACCAATCTGCAAGCGGAGGTCTTCGTCAACCACGGCTGGGACTCCTTCCAGATCTTCGAGCTCATACGCGACGATTGTCAGTACAAGACTCATGTGCGTATGGAGCCTGCAAAGGACAAGCAGTGGAAGGGTGACATCGTGGTCTTCATGGATGATCGGATTGTTGCGTCCATCAAAGGAGTTTGCGTGAGTCCCGCCTAGACGAAAGTGTCGGATGCAGGTAGCTGACATGTCACGACAGCTTCAAGGAGTACCTCGCCGCGTTCTGAAGTACATCCTCACTTCGGCCGCTGCGGCACAGAGCAAGGATGCGAAGCCTCTCGACCACCAAGAAAGCCCTGCTGCGTCAGAGCCAACATCATCGCAGCGATCATGCCCACCAGAGTTGAAGGCAAGTGTGACGGTGTCTGCCACTAGAACGATTGCGGAAACCGCGGTGCATCCCAACAAGCAGCCGAGTCTGGTACAGAATGATGATCTGGCTTTGAAAGCCTTGAGGATTATTGCCGCACAGAGTGACATACCAGAGTCTGAGCTCAAAGACGACGTTGCTTTGGCCGATGTTGGCGTTGACTCTTTACTGTCACTCACTATAGCTGGAGCCTTTTCGGAGGATCTGGAAGTCGAGACGGATCCTGCATTTTTCGAGAGCCACCCCACAATCGGCGACATCAGACGATTCTTTGCCAGCCTCAACCGGAGCGTCACACCTTTTGCATCAACCACAGAGTGCTCACAGAGCTTCGACCAAGTGTCCGCCAGTACGGACAAGATCAGCAGCACCCAAGTTGGCACTTCTTGCGCCAGTCAACGGGTCTCGATAGTACCATCGCAGACACCGACAGTTGACACCGCTTCGAACACACTATACGATAAGGCTCTGAGAATCATCGCCGAGGAGAGCGGATTGAAGCGATCTGATCTGGGCGACGAAGTCAATTTGCTTGATGTGGGTGTAGACTCACTACTATCACTCGTAATTCGTGGGCGCTTCCGTGAGGAACTCAATATCGAATTGGAACCCGAAACACTGTTGGGCGAATGCGAGACTGTCGCCGACCTCAAGCGACGACTTGGCGACAATGAAGCTCCCCAGCCTGCAGAGATAACAGCTTCGGTCCCATCAAGTAACAGGATCCTAGTGGAAGAAAGAGTCACAAAGGAGGAGATCTTCGTTTCGGATGCCGCAGGTACAACGCGTCACAACGTTGTCTCAACACTCGACTCGAATGTCGGAATCGCAAGTGGAACCCCGGCCCGGCCGCCGTCGCCTTCTGACAGCGCATGCTCTGAGGACAACTTCCTACCCGTCTTGCGAATCATCACCGAGGAGACAGGCGCGGACGCTAAGGATCTCTCGCTAGACACTCTCCTCATGGACATTGGAGTGGATTCTCTACTAAGCCTCGTGATCGGAGGCCGAATCCGTGAAGAGCTTTCTCTGGACCTGAATCTCGAATCCTTCTTGGGCGATCAAAGCACTTTACGTGATTTGGCGATTGCCCTGCAGGCAAAAGACACTGGCAGCCAGACCCCTTCCTCGTCGTCCTCTGCTGGTGGTTCACATTCATCTCTTGACAGTTGCGGCCTCGAGACGCCTGCCACTGGAATCGAACAGGACTTCGATTTTACGGTCCATCAAGTGAAGCGAGCAGAGGTTCCAACGGCGACTTCTGTTGTGATACAAGGCTCGACAAAAACATCTGCGCGTACTCTATTCCTCTTTCCCGATGGAAGTGGATCTGCCACGTCGTATGTCTACCTGCCCAACATCGCCAAAGATCTTCTGGTCATCGGACTCAACTCGCCATACCTAAAGAACGGTGATGACATGACCTGTACCTGGGATGAACTTGTAGAAGCATACCTCACGGAAGTTCAACGGCGACAACCCCACGGGCCGTACAATTTCGGCGGATGGTCTGCAGGCGGCGCTTTGGCTTATCGGGCAGCTCAATTTCTCATCCAAAGGGGTGAGCATGTCAGAGACCTGATACTGCTGGATGCCCCAGCACCAGAGGGCCTTGGAGAGCTTCCGCAGCACTTTTACGACTACTGCGAGTCCGTGGGCCTTTTCAAAACCTCTGGAAAGACACCCAAGTGGCTCCTCTCGCACTTCAAAGCGATGAACAGGGTTCTGAGCTCGTACTACGCTACTCCACTGCCAAGTTCATCTCTCCGGAAAGTCCATGTCCTTTGGGCCGCGCAGAGCATGCTTGACGGGATCGATGCGCCGCCCATGCCGACTCGACCGGGCGATCCCAAGGATATGCAGTTCCTCACAAAGACGAGAGATGACTTCACTGCTGGTGCTTGGGGACGCTTATTCCCGGGCACAAGCGTTGACGTCCAGAAAGCTGATGGAGTAAATCATTTCACTCTTCTTGTAAGTCATTGATCGATTTGCGAAAACGATTGGTACACACTGCTAACTCCGCCTTCCAGAAGGATGTCGAGGCCGCGAAGGTATCGTCTTACATAGCTGCTGCACTTTCTTGAAGTGCTCAGCTTGCAGTGAGGTGTTGGAGAGATATGGTACTTAACGCGTGGGGTGATTAAGTGTAGATTGAATGTGCTTGGGGCTAGTATCTCTATAGTTGTCTATTTGGGGGAGTACGGATTGGTATTCAATGCTCTTATCTCAATCATGCGTCAAGGATGAATATCGGCCAACAAAGGAGTGAATCGCTAAAAACATCTCTCTGCATAGTGCCGACAGGAAAGACATCTTCACTGGTAGACTATAGAAATCATCTCTCGTTGGCGGTCTCTAAAACGAAAGCGGAATTGTCTTCGTCATAAAAACGTCTGAATTTATCAGTTGACCTTGCCTTATCTGGTCTCATCAACAATCCAAGACATGTCGTTGGCGATGCTAAGGATCGATTGATAATGAGGCTTGGTATGTACTGAGTAGCTGGTTATGACAATTCTGACCCTAACCCTTAATCTCTCGGCGCATTCTCACGACGAGTGAACGCGTCGAACAGCTCGTGTACCGACACCAACCTCCCAACAACCACAACCTACACGCCAATGCGGGCGCTGAAAGAGCATGGGAACACTGTGCGCCTGGCCGATTGAGTTGCAATCCCTTTCCGGCAACATGCGACATGTAACTCCGCGAAGGCGCATGCTCGCGTGAACAACCCGAGCAATCGTACACCCTTTTACCAAGCGCATGGAAGCAGCTCGACGACCGAACGACCTTCATCGAGCCCACATCGCATCTTCTAAAGTGTCCGACGCGCAGTCACATCGTCTACAACTCCTCAGCCTGGCGCATGCCGCTCGACAAGCCTTACGTGAACAGCTTTACTGGACTATAGCAGACGCGCGGACATTGCATTGCAGGAACTACAGAATCTCGCTCATTCTAATACCACCTCCATCACCGCCATGTTGCTGTTGAAGGGCTGCACGACAGTCTTGATTTTCAAGCGTTCGTCGATGCCGGCAAACAGATCATTCCATTCGTCCATATCGCGTTCATGAGCATTGAAGGTTTCCATCATTGTGAGGTCGCGAGCTCGCAATTGAGCTTCCTGCGACACGCCGATACTGCCGGGAACTGGCAAAGCTGTGTCCATCACGACGATGCGGGCACCGGGTTTGAGGGCTTTGTAAATGTTAGCGACGATGGAAGTCGCTTCCGCGGGAGGCCAGTCGTGCAAAATCATACGCAGCAAGTACACGTCCGCGTCGAGCACTGGCTGGGCTTTGAAGAAGTCATGGGCCTGGAATGCAATGCGGTCGGCGACGTGAGCTTCCAGCTCTGGCAAGTTCGCTCTCGCTGTTTCGATAACCGCAGGCAAGTCTTGCACGACAAAACCCAAAGTCGGACAAGCCTTTGCAATCGAGATGCTGGCGTGACCGCTCGAACCTCCAACCTGCATTCGTACGTTGTTAGAGATGCATTCGTGAGAGGCTGAACGGCGGGGCATGCACATAAAGACTTACATCTACGACTTTCGCGTCGCCCAGGCCGGCCCAGTCGAAGCCTTTCAGCAGGTGATCGATAGCGGTACCTTGAGTTGCGGTCACGGACTTCATGTAGCCAGCGAACCTCTTGGTGAGTTTTTCCGACTGGCTCAAGTAGTCGAAGAAGGGGAGATCGCTATTCATGGCAAGGTTGAACGCAGTCTCGGTCTTAATTGCGGTCTCACCCCATTTGTCGGTAGCATCGGTCAACTTGAGTGCCATTGGGGCTGAGGCCTCCGCAAGGAACATGGCCCAGTCCTTCAGGGCAGGGTTGCGAGAGAACTGTGCTGAAAGTCTGCTGTGCCCGACAGCGTTGGGAGTCTGTTCGGACAAGAAGCCATCGCAGATGGCCATCCGCACGACGCTTTTTAGAGTCTTAACAGGCACTCGAGCCGCCGTTGCAAGCTCGGTATACCCGATGACACCGTTCAAAGGAACGAGCATAGGGATGTCGTATCGACATAGCCAATGAAGACACGACAAGTGCTGAATCTGGCGTTGCATTGGTTCAGTCTCACCTTCGGTAAGTAAGTGATTGCAAAGAGAATACTCACATTCACTCCCAACTGGGGAAGATGCTCGCTAGGTTCTCTGGAGATCTGTTGGATCCGCGTCGTCGCATCGATCAATCGTTGTCTAGCAAGGTGCACTTCCTTCGGCGCGTCTTCTGGCAAGATTGTGAGACTGTTCGCAGCATTGATGTGTAGCGAGGGTTGAGGATGGCCACGGGCGACGCAGTATGCCGTGATCACTTTTGCAGCGGCAGCGACCTCGGCAGCGAAGTCTTGCAACGTAGGTGTCGAAGGTATATATGTCATGCTGAGGCCTTGGTAGATATCACGATGTTCAGTATGCTGATTCTCCGACAACGATTGAAAAGACAGCTCAGACAGACTAAATCTAGAGGCACGGCAGAGAGCTGCTTTCAAGACTCAAGTTCCCGACATCAGCAATTTGACAGGTTCTATCATTACACACCACTTGACCGCCGAACATTGTTGACACTCATCGGATGGCAATATTGCTGTGAAGATCATCGGCAGCCTGGTCGGCGGCCGAAAGCCGAATCCCGACGATGCAGCAATCAACCAATCAACGCTCATTATCGGTCTACTGTTGGATTAGGTATGTACGCACTCGGTGGTTTTGTCAATCTAATCGGATTTGTCAAAGATGTGTCTTCAAGTCCTCTGTCTATATACAGGTCGTCAAGTTCTTTCTGCTTTTAGCGTTCTGATTCTGCTGATTTCCAATTCTGCGCTCCGGATTACTTGACTTGCGCGCCATGACTCTCTCCCGATTACGCCTTTACCTTGTCCTGGCCGGACTACTTCTGACCAGTAGCAATGCTGCGCTGGTCAGAAAAGAGTTGACTCTCACCTGGGAGCAAGGCGCGCCGAATGGCCAAGCACGAGATATGATCAAGACCAACGGCCACTTCCCCTCGCCGAACCTCGTTGTCGATGAGGACGACGACGTCGAGGTCACAGTGCATAATCACATGCATCAAAACACGACGATTCACTGGCACGGTCTCCTGTATGTGCAATCTAGGCTAAGTCGTTCCATTTCCATGTAACTGACCCTTTGTCAGCATGAAAGACACACCATGGTCAGACGGCGTGCCTGGTCTCAGCCAGAAACCGATAGAGCCCGGCGAGAGTTACGTTTACCGTTTCAAAGCATTTCCACCAGGCCAGTACTGGTACCATTCGCATTCTCGAGCCACGCTCGTCGATGGACTTTACGGCTCGCTCTTCATACGACGACGCGAGAACTCTCCTTCACCATGGCACCTAATTAGCAACGATGCTCAGGATATCTCCGACATGGATCGAGCTGCCAGAGACCCCAAGGTGCTGCTATTATCGGACTGGGACTACTTCAACTCATCTCAGTACAGACAAGCGGACGCCGACAGCAATCTTCAGATCTTCTGTGTCGACAGCATCCTGATCAACGGAAAAGGCAGCGTGTTCTGCCCGGACCATCAATGGCTGATCGATATGCAAGTGCCGTTCATGATGAAAAGTTGGCCTAACGACACTATCACTGACAAAGGGTGCGACCGCTAACTCGTTTGCTCGTTGAACGCCGCTAACAACGTCTCAGGTGCTTCCCCTTTGTGCCTTCCACTGAAGGTCCATGGCTCAAAGATGGTAATCCTTCCGCAATCCCTCATGGATTGCAAGAGGGATGTTATCCATCTTGGGGCGACGGAGAGGTGATTGAGGTAGATCCAAAAGATCGCTGGGTCAGTATCAACTGGGTTGGCGCTTCGACCTTCAAGACCCTGCAGCCCAGTATCGATGAACATGAGATGTGGATCTATGAGGTGGATGGTCACTATATCGAGCCACGTAAGGCCTCCACTATGCTGCTTTGGGCAGGAGAGCGGTACTCAGGAATGATCCGCCTGGACAGAACACCGAAGGATTACTCCATCAGAGCTATCGACGGAGGATACTCGCAGATGATCGGCGCCTTTGGCATTCTTCGATACAAGGGTGGAGAGCTGGGCAATGCTGAGCCAGATCAGTTCAATGTGACTACGACCTCGAAGCCGCACTTTGGATACAATGCCTGGCCAGTGGGTCAGCCAACGTTCCTCGATAAGAACGACATCCATCCGTTTCCCCCGAATGCACCTGCACGACACGCAGACGACTTGCACGTGCTAGAGTTGGGCAAAGCAAACTCCACATGGCAATTCACACTCAGCGGCAAGAAACAATATCCACCTGACTGGTCCGCGTACAAACCACTGCTGTACAATCTGGAATCGCCCGAGGCTCATGATCAGGATCTCGTCATCCGGACGAAGAACGGCACATGGGTAGATATCGTCCTCCAAGTCGGAAGCAGCGCTCTGTGGCCGGTCGACTTCCCGCATGCTATCCACAAGCATGCAAACAAATTCTGGCGCATTGGCTCCGGCAACGGTATCTGGAATTACGACTCCATGGATGAAGCCATCGCGGCACACCCAGAGAACTTCAATCTTGTGGATCCACCGTACAGAGATACATTCCTGACGGAGTTCACTGGCGCAATGTGGGTTGCTCTGAGATATCAGGTCACTACCCCAGGCGCTTGGTTGGTAAGTGGACCCCATACACAGTTCACAAAATTGTGAGGTTGCTGACATTTTCAGCTCCACTGTCACTTCGAAATGCACCTTGACGCCGGCATGGCAATGGCTATCCTCGATGGAGTAGACGCATGGCCCGATGTCCCCGCTGAGTACTCGTCTGGCGCGATGGGTTTCCGCGAGAGCCTTGAGGTTGCCGTTCCGGAAGAAAAGAAGCAAGACCAGAACACGTTAGAAAAGGCATGGCGTAAAGCCCAGTTGGACTGGAAATGGTGGGCCTTGTTGGGCGCTGCAAACACTCTGTTGCTGCTGCTTCTTGTCGCTGGTAGGCGCAGATTTGCGAGTCGGAATGAACCTATGTATGGTTATGCACAGTTGTTGCAGGAAGGGGATGGGGAGAAGAAGACGATGCCGCAAATAGTGGTCTAGAGTCATCGGTGGATTTCATTCATATATATCAAGAAAGGCCTGATTGATGTTTTCGAACACTCGGTGAACCTTCGAAGTGCATTCGTGAGTCAGGTAGTTGATCATCATCAATCAACGATTCGATGTCGCTTCGTCGATCGGAGCTCCGTAGTTACATCGCAGCATTGACAACACCTAATCTTCAGAACAAGGTAGTAGGAAATGCGAGATGCTGCGATTGTTCTTAGATTGACCAACCCTAACCCGCTGGCACTGGCGAAATCACGACTCCGCTGAACGCGCGTACATTACGACCAAGGAAACTCCAACAACATTTCAATTTCTGAGCGACTGCACTACGACCTCTAGCCGATGCTGCGGCTGCTATCTGGCAAACACGCATAAAAGGCAGCGATCCCATCAACTCACGGTACGACAGGTGTCTTCGAGGTTTGCGCAGGACGGTAGCGTTCATGAACAACGAGCAGAACCATCTACATTCGCTGCTAAGACTCTTCTATTATCACGGCTCCATCAACTCTTTTAAGCAATGGCTGCGTCTTTCCATTCACCTCACAGTGACTGTTGCAGACGCTGGGGTGTGCTTCCGGGATCCGAAGCATCATAACGTGAAAGAGAGCAAGCAGACGAAGGGCTAACATTTCGAACGTCTTCTACATAGTAAGCTCCAGTTCTAGCATCGCCGCATACACGCTCAGAAAGGATGGTCGGTAATGCTGTACTATGTTGTCGGTCCGCAAAGGCTCAGATGTGTCTGTGCGCAGCCCTCGTCTCGCTGCTCATTTTCGGTCGCCGAATGAACCACCTAGGTTAACACTCTGATCCAATCAAGTGTATCTGCGACGCCGCTTGCACGAAAGACTTTCGGTCTGAACTGATATGCGTAGCCCGTCGATATATACGATGCGACATACTATCTCGTCGATCGAGTATTGCTTCGCACCCAGAACGTCGATTTCTGGTCTGACAACATTTACGCCATGCTGCTCCCGGCATTCATCATCCCATTCATCACTGTGGCTCTTGCTAAGAAGCCGACAGTCACGAATGAAGTGACCGGAGTATCATACGAAGGCGTGGAAAGCAATGGAGTCGAAGAGTTTCTCGCCATTCGATACGGACACGACACCAGTGGCGAAGCGCGATTCAAACCACCACAAGCCTACTCTCCGCCTGCCGGAATCGCCGTCGATGCTTCTGTAGCGGGTCCAGCATGTCCGCAGCCGAAGATACCCCTACGAGGAGATCCGTACACGATTGTCAACAACATGTCCGAAGACTGCTTGACCTTGAGAATCGCACGGCCAGCCACACATGTGAAAGCCAGCAAGCTACCGGTGATGGTTTGGATTCATGGAGGTGGCCATGCTGTTGGCAACATCTACGATAGCAGTTACAATCCCGTTGGACTGGTACACAATGCAGTCGCCGGTGGCACTCCGGTCATCTACGTTGCTATGGCTTACAGGCTCAACAGTATGTAAGGATCAAGATCTGACAGCTCAGTATACTGACCAAAGCTGCAGTTTTTGGCAACGCTGTCTCGCAATCGTTGATTGACGACAAATCCGCAAATCTTGGGCTTAGAGATCAGCGTTTGGCTCTGCAGTGGATCAAATACAACATTGCAGCTTTCGGGGGTGATCCCAACTCCATCACTCGTAAGCCACATCCTACCGAGAACAGGGCGGTGTACTGACAGCAACAGTATTCGGCGAAGAAACAGGCGCAACTGACATTGGATTGCACATGGTGGCCTTTGGCGGCACAAAGGAACCGCTGTTCAATCGAGCTATTGCTCAGAGCGGATCAGTACTCTCGAACTGGGGTCCTCACGGTGTGACCAGCCGGCAGAACTTTGCTGCAGCGGCGTTCAAGATTGGTTGTGTGTCAGGCAGCCCTGAGTTGTGGTACACTCTGAACTGCATGCGCCAATTCACAATGGAGCAGGTACTTGAAGTGGCCTTTGGTGTGGCTTATGGCGTCGAGCCGGTGAATGGCTTCCACGTCTTGTACGAAAACCCCTTGACATCCCTCGACTTACAGCTTTGTAGACATGTCGACTGACCGTCTTTGCAGCTCACCGGTAATCGATGGAGATTTCATCCCGGACGGCCCAATCTCTTTGCTGAAGGAGGGCCGAACCCAGACCGGCGTCGACTACATGACCGGATGGGTGATGGACGAAGCGACTACAGAAGTCCCCCCAAACATCGCTATCACTATGCAGGCCGCAGGATGGCTTTCTGAACGCTACCCGCAGCTTGAGCTGCCGGTGGCGCTTCAGATCGTATATCTATACCTCAGTGGAGACTTCGCAGCTCGTTCTGTGTGCCCCGAAGCGGTCAGCACCGCCTGGTGTGCCACATCTAGGGCGTTGCGGGACATCGAAGTCACCTGTCCGGCACTCCAACAGGCAAAGTTGATGGCCGACCAAGACCAGGCATCTGGTAACTTCTACGTCTACGAGCTGAACCAAAGCTCTTTCACGCCGGCACTGGATACCTATGGAAAGTCATACCTCGGAGTCGTTCACTTTTCCGACGTACCATATGTTTTCAACGAGCTCGATACGGCCTACGGCATCAACAGCACCGAAGACAAGGCTCTCGCGAAACGAATCAGTGCCGACTGGGCAGCTTTTGCTTCAAGTGGCCAACCGAACGCCTCTCACAGGTGGCCGAGAATGGCGACAGAGGACAGCAAAGACACCGCTACTGCCTTGCCGCAAGTCGATCTACAGGTACTGGGCGGCCCAAACGGAGAACCAAGAACGATGACGTTCAGTGAGCGAAGCCGATGCGAGTTCATCCAAGGTCTGTTCGAGAATTCTGCCCGCTATTAGGCGGATCAAATGTTCACGGTCACTTTGTTGTGTTTCGTGCATGCTTATTTGTCGCGAATGTATTGAGTTTAGAGCTGTGCACACAGAATACGGCAGTTCATCTTGTCTAACACACTGTAGATCTAATGAAAGACCGGTTTTGGGAGTAGATGAGCCTTCTTTCGTGGCCCACGCGTGCAGGGGTAACAAGCGAATATTTATGTATCGATACGATGATGGGTGTTACCGAATGCCTATGCATTCGAGGAGATTTCCGACGAAGACTGTAGCAACACCTGACCCCAATATTGAGGTGTTGGTTAACCGGGCTTGGTTCAGGATCGAATGTCCAATGTATTAGAATCTCATCAGTCAATGCTGTAATAACACTCCGTTAATTGCCAGGCTTTACCGAGAGCTCTTCACATCCAAAAGAATAGAAAGTAGTCGGACCAGAACACTAACCCTGGAATAGGACCTCTTCCGGACCAATTGGATGTCCAATTTGGCCGCCAAACACCCCCGGGCTTTGCGTTCCAAGACAGCTGTGATGAACTATTGAATCTGTACTATCGACACCATCAACCAAATCATCGAAACTCATCAGTTGTCTCTCAGGCTGACTGCCGCAAGGAAATGGCTCACCTGTCGGGAGTGAAGGTCGGTCCGCAGATGGAGGCCAAAGTCGGGCTTCTGTAAGACGCAGCGGTGTCCGATCGGCCAATGATTTCGGTACCATCTGACAACTGCTGTCGTCCAGTCCGAACGGACGACGGGACAACGTGAGGACCATCAAGCAACAGCGAGTATCAGTGTCATTTGTCTTGCTGTATATACTCCATGTCGGCGGATGGACAATGTCGCTCGACTCACGATTGCTGACGCGTAAACTGCTGGAATATCACACTCCACTGAAGCGGCCATGAACCACACCAAAGATATCGACGTTGTCGTCGTCGGCGCTGGATTCGGAGGGCTATACATGACACACAGGTTTGTTTACTAGCGGATGGACGAGTCACCGCATGCGCTGATTTCGCTAGATTCAAGGACGCAGGTTTCCGCGTCGAATGCCTCGAGAAAGCGCCGACTTACGGAGGCGTTTGGCACTGGAACTGCTATCCTGGTGCTCGCGTCGACAGCCGATATCCCGTGTACCAGTTCACCGATCCCAAAGTCTCCCACACCTGGACTTGGAAGGAGACCTTTCCCGGCCACGAAGAGATCAGGGAATACCTCGAGCACGTCATTGATCGATGGGGTCTGGCCAGCAACATTACATGCAACGCAAATGTGAGCGAGGCCTCGTTCTGTGAAGAAAGCCACCGGTGGATCGTCAAGTGTGCCGACGGTCGGATCTTGCGTGCTCGTTGGGTGATCAACGCTTTGGGATTTGCCACTCAACCGTATCTACCAAAGTTCGAAGGCATCCACGACTTTGCCGGCCCTTCGTTCCACTCAGCGAGATGGCCTCAGGATGGTATCGACGTGAAGGGTAAACGTGTCGCCGTTGTCGGCACCGGCGCCAGTGCCGTCCAGATTATCCAGACTATTGCCCCCGAAGTAGGCGAGCTGGTAGTGTATCAGCGCACACCCAGTGTATGCCTTCCGATGCGACAACAAATCTTGTCAAAAGCATTCCAAGATGACTATAAGGCGAGCGGTGAAATGGACGAGACGATGCGCCGATGCAAGTACGGGAAGTTCGGCGGCCAGAACGTCGGATTTGTCGCAACTCGCTGGGCGGAAGACAGCGAGGAGCAGCGTCTGCAAGTGCTCGAGGCGGCATGGGAGAAAGGCGGGTTTCACCCTCTGCTCTCCACCTACTTCGATGCCTTTATTGATCCGAAGGTGAATGCGGCTCTCTGGCGCTTCTGGGCCGAGAAGTGCCATGCTCGCATCTCCAAACCGGAGTACCGTGATCTCCTAGCACCCCTCGAGGCCCTCCACGCCTTTGGTGGGAAACGCACGCCCATGGAGCAAAGCTATTTCGAAGCCTACAACCGGCCAAACGTCAAGCTCGTCGACACGCTCAGATCACCCATCACGCGCATCTTACCTTCAGGTATCGAGACCGCGAACGAGGGAGCTCTGGATTTTGATATCATCGTATTTGCCACCGGCTTCGACACGAACACCGGCGCTCTGACGGCAATCGACATCCGCGACACAGCTGGAGAGAGCCTCAAGTCGCGCTGGGCGCACGGCGTGCACACCCAATTCGGACTGTCGACGAGCCGTTTCCCGAACATGTTCAACTTGTACGGCCCACAGGCACCTACGGCATTCTCCAACGGGCCATCGTGCGTGGAGCTCCAAGGCGAGTACATTTTCGACCTAGTCAAGGACATGACACATGCCGAAGTGACCAGGATCGAAACCACGCCTGCAGCTGAGCAGGCTTGGAGGCAATCGACGCTTGACATCTGGAATAAATTCGTCTTCTCATCCACCAGAGGTTTCTACACAGGAGCCAACATCGAAGGCAAAGCGCAAGAGCCACTTAATTGGTGAGTAACCCAGACTGCTTCGATCGGTTGTGATTTTGTGTTGACTGTGATTTAGGTTTGG